>FWPU01005816.1_pt1 | contig 25897 bp, 21 predicted proteins | sample 2228361 | NCBI WGS metagenome assembly FWPU01 (sample SAMEA103939777, study PRJEB20133) | metagenome | reverse complement strand
CGTCGCGCGCCGCGAGCTCGAGGAGCCCGTCGAGCGAGCCCGCGTGCTCGTCGATCGCGGCGTGCGGGTCGCCGAGCTTCTTGAGCCGCTCGGGGACGGTGAACAGCGTGAAGTCGGCGGGCTCGCAGTCCGGGACCTCGCTCCACGCAAGCGGCGTCGAGACCCGCGCGTCGGGCAGCGGGCGCACCGAGTAGGCCGAGCACGTCGTCCGGTCCTTCGCGTTCTGGTTGTAGTCGAGGAAGACGCCGTGCCGCGCCTCCTTCCACCACTTGCTGGTCGCGAGCCGCGGCACGCGGCGCTCGATCTCGCGGGGGAGCGCGAGGGCCGCGCGGCGCACCTCGGTGAAGGTCCAGCGCGGCTCGATGCGCACGTTGACGTGCATGCCGCGCGAGCCGCTGGTCTTCGGCCAGCCGACGAGGCCGAGCTCGTCAAGCAACGCCTTCACCTCGAGGGTGACCGTGCGGACGTCCGCCCACGGCACGCCGGGCGTCGGGTCGAGGTCGATCCGCAGCTCGTCGGGGTGCTCGAGGTCGCCGGTGCGCACCGGGTGCGGATGGAGCTCGATGCAGCCCAGGTTGACGATCCAGGCGAGCCCCGCCGCGTCGTCGATCACGACCTCCTCGGCGGTCCGCCCGGAGGGGAAGGTGAGCGTCACCGTGCGGAGCCACTCCGGGCGCTTCTCGGGCGCGCGCTTCTGGTAGAACGGCTCGCCCACGGCGCCGTTGACGAAGCGCTTCAGCACGATCGGCCGGTCGCGGATGCCGCGCAGCGCCCCGTCCGCGACCGCGAGGTAGTAGCGGACCAGCTCGAGCTTCGTGACCCGTGCCTCGCGCGAGAAGTAGAGCTTGTCGGGGTGCGTGACGCGCACCTCGCGGCCCTCGATCTCGAGCACCACGGCGTCCTCTTTCTTCGCCACGAGGACGCAGGGTACATCGGAGACGTGGCCGACACGAAGCAAGACGTGCTCGACATGCTGCGCGAGCTCGCCGAGCTCGTCGTGCTCGACGAGGGCGATCCCCAGTCGTTCCGCGTCCGCGCGTACGAGAGCGCGTGGCACGGCGTCGAGGCCTACAGCGGCGACCTGGCGAAGCTCTCCGCGAAGGAGCTCGAGAAGATCCCCGGCGTCGGCAAGAGCACGGCGGCGAAGATCCGCGAGCTGATCGAGACCGGGAAGGTGCAGAGGCTCGAGGAGCTGCGCGCGAAGCACCCGCCCGGAGTGGTCGCGCTGATGCGCATCCCGGGCCTCGGCCCGCGGGCGATCCAGCGTCTGCGCGCCGAGCTCGGCGTCCAGTCCCTCGACGACCTGAGGCGCGTGCTCACCGAGCACCGGCTGCGCTCGCTCAAGGGCTTCGGCGCGAAGTCGGAGGAGAAGCTCGCCGCCGCCGTCGCGCGGCTCGAGGCCGAGGGGGCCGGCCGCCGGACGCCGATCTCGGTCGCGCTGCCGCTCGCCGAGCGCGTGGTCTCCTTCCTCTCGCGCGTGCCGGGCGTGAGCCACGCGTCCTACGCCGGCTCGCTGCGCCGCTTCTGCGAGACCGTGGGCGACATCGACGTGATCGTCGCCGCGTCCGATCCCATCCGGGTGATGGACGCGTTCGTCGGCATGAGCCTCGTCGACCGGGTGGTCGTGCGCGGCACCGACAAGACGAGCATCGTCACGCGGCGCGGCACGCAGATCGACCTGCGCGTCGTGGCCGAGCACCAGCTCGGCGCCGCGCAGCTCTACTTCACCGGCAGCAAGGGGCACAACATCAAGCTCCGGACGCGCGCCCTCGCGCGCGGCTGGACGCTCAACGAGTACACGCTCGCCGAGCTCGAGACCGGCAAGGTGATCGCGTCGGCGACCGAGGAGGAGATCTACCACGCGCTCGACCTTCCCTGGATCCCGCCCGTGCTGCGCGAGGACCAGGGCGAGATCGAGGCCGCCGAGCGGCGCGCCCTGCCCCGCCCGATCGGGCGCGCGATCGGCGACTTCCACGTGCACACCGATCTTTCGGGCGACGGCCGCTCCACGCTCGAGGAGGTGGTGGCGGAGGCGCTCGCGCGGGACGCCCGCGTGCTCGCGATCACCGAGCACGCCGAGCGCACGATCTCCGGCGTCAAGCGGGGGCCGCTCCTCGAGCAGCGCGAGCGCATCCGCGCGCTGCAGCGCGAGCTCGGCGACCGGCTCGTCCTGCTGCACGGCATCGAGCTCAACATCGGGCCGAACGGCGAGCTCGACTGGGACCTCGAGTTCCGCCGCAGCTTCGACTGGTGCCTCGCGAGCGTGCACGACCACTTCGACCTCGACCGCGCGGCGCAAACGCGCCGCATCGTCACGGCGATGCAGGACCCGACGGTGCGCATGATCGGCCACTTGACGGGGCGCATGATCGGGGCGCGTCCCGGGATCGACCTCGACCTCGACGCGATCTTCCGCGCCGCCGAGGAGACCGGAACCGCTCTCGAGATCAACGGCGGCCTGCCGCGGCTCGATCTGTCGGTCGAGGCGCTGCGCAGCGCGCGGACGCGCCGCGTACAGCTCGTCCTGACCAGCGACGCGCACCTCGCGAGCGAGCTCAAGCGCGTCGAGTACGCGGCGCGGAACGCGGAGCGCGCCTGGGTCGACCCCGACCAGGTCGTGAACACCTGGGACGCGGAGCGGCTCGTCGCGTGGGCGCGCGCCGCCGCCGCCGAGCCCGCCCTGGCTCTTCTGAGCCCTGCCTAGAGCCCGAAGATCTCGCGCAGCTCGTGCGGCGGCACGACCTCGAGCTGCGCGAACGTGCAGTCGCGCGGACGCTTGTCGGTGCGGAAGCGGCGGAGCTGCGCCGTGTGGCGGAAGCGCGAGCCCTGCATGTGGTCGTAGCCGACCTCGACCACGAGCTCGGGACGGAGCGCGACCCACGAGAGGTCCTTGTCGCTGCTCCAGCGGCTCCTGGCGCCCGGCATGCGCTGGCCGCCGGCGTGGTGGTCGTTGCCGGCCCAGTCGCGCCACGGGTGGCCGTCGAGCACGTTCTCGCGGCACGGGGCGAGAAAATCGACGAGCTGCCTGCGCTTCTCCATCGTGAAGCTCGAGCACACGCCGACGTGGTGCAGGACGCCGTCCTCGTCGTAGAGGCCGAGCAGCAGCGATCCGACCGCGACGCCCTCGCCGTTCTTGTGCCAGCGGAAGCCGCCCACCACGCAGTCGCACTCGCGCGCGTGCTTCACCTTGAGCATGACGCGCTTGTTCGGCTCGTAGAGGCCGTGCTCGGGCTTCGCCACGACGCCGTCGAGACCCGCGCCCTCGAAGCGCTCGAACCAGCTCCGCGCGGTCGCGAGGTCGCGGGTGATGGGCGTCAGGTGAAGCGGTGGGCGGACGCGCGCGAGCAGCCGCTCGAGGCAGGCGCGGCGCTCGGCGAACGGCACGCGGCGGAGATCCTCGTCGTCGACGGCGATCAGATCCCAGAAGACGAGCGACGCGGGCGTCTCGCGGGCGAGCAGCTCGATGCGCGACGCCGCGGGGTGGATCCGCTGCTGCAGCGCCTCGAAGTCGAGCCCCTCGCCGCGCGCCACGACGAGCTCGCCGTCGAGCACGCACCGCGGCGGGAGCTGTGTGAGCAGCGGCTCGCGCAGCTCCGGGAAGTAGCGGTCGAGCGCCTTCTCGTCGCGGCTCTGGAGGAGCAGCTCGTCGCCGTCGCGGAAGACCAGGACGCGGAAGCCGTCCCACTTGGGCTCGTAGAGCAGACCCGGGGCGTCGGGCAGCGCCTCGACGCGCCGGGCGAGCATCGGGAGGAGCGGCGGGTTCACCGGCAAGCGCATCGAGCGATCCTAGCCGGGCGACGGCACCGATTCACGGCACGCGGAAGTACAAGCGGCAGCACGAACTACAAGGCTCGCACGCAGCGCACGACGCGCGGCGCTGCCGCAGGTCGGTGGAACGCGCCTTGCGACCTCGCTCGCGGACCGGCCGCACGTCGCGGCGGATCTCGGCGCGGGGGGGGTTCCACATGGCGGACGAGTTCGACGAGCTCGACGATCTGGACGAGGCCGGCTGCGGCCACGCGGCCTGCGCGTGCGCGGCGGGAGGCTACTGCAGCCCGTACTGCGAGGACCAGGACGAAGACGAGGAAGGCGGCGAGTCGGAGTGCCAGTGCGGCCATCCCGACTGCGCCGCACCCTGAGCGGCCGCTCGGGCGAGCCGCGGGTCCGACGCGACCTCGGCGCCTCAGCCGACGGCGTTCGCCTGCCCTGCGCCCGAACCGGGCTCGACCTCGACGGACGGCTCGGGCACGAGCCCGCTCGCCGCCCCGGGCACCTTCGCGCACCACAGCCGGTCACCGGGCTGCAGCACGTAGTCGGCGGTCGCGAGCGACACCGCTCCGGCACGCTCGACGATGAGCGCGAACTCGCCGTCGCCGTACGGCAGCGCGTCGAGCCGCTCGCCGGCGTGCGCCGCGCCGACCTCGGGGTAGGCGACGACCTCCAGCGCACCGAGGCGGATCGCGCGGTCGGCCTCGTCGACGCCCGGGAAGGCGCCGGGGAAGAGGCCCATCCGCTCGTCGCGCGGCGTGTCGGGATCGGTCTCGACGACGCCGTACAGACGCTCGACCGGGAAGTTGTCGCGCACCCGCGCGAGCACCAGCGAGTTGAGCTCCTGGTTCGTGGTGAGGGCGAGCACGGTGTCGGCGTCGCGCACGCCCGCTTCCTCGAGGAACTCGATCGACAGCGCATCGCCCTCGTACACCGCGAAGCCGTCGGCGCGCGCCGAGCGGCACAGCGGCGCGCTGCGGTCGACGATCACCACGCGCCGTCCGAGCTCGATCAGCGTCCGCGCGAGCAGGCGCGCGAGGCGGTTCGCGCCGACGATCACCGTGCCGCGGACCGCCGGGAAGTCGAGCCCGAGAGCGCGCGCGACGCGCTCGGCGGAGAGCCCCTGCACGGTGACCGTGAGGGCGACGGTGAGGAAGACGAGCGCCTCGAGCTGCGCGCCGCCCGGGACCCCCGCCGAGTCGAGCAGCACGCGGTAGAGGCCGGCGACCGACGCGGCGACGATGCCGCGCGGGCAGATCCAGGCGACGAACGCGCGCTCGCGCCAGGAGAGCTCGCTGCCGAGCGTCGCGAGCAGCACGCCGACCGGACGCGCGACCCAGACGAGGAGCGCGACCACGAGGAGCGCCGGCCAGCCGAGCTCGAGGAGCCCGGCGAGGCGCACGTCGGCCGCGAGCCAGACGAAGACGAACGAGAGGAGAAGGACGGTGACGCGCTCCTTGAACTCGCGCAGGCGCCCGATGTCGCGCACGCCCGCGTTGGCGAGCGTGACGCCCTGCGCGACGGCCGACATGAGGCCCGCCTCCGCCGAGATGCGGCTCGCGACCGCGGCGACCAGGACGGCGCTTCCGAGCGAGACCGGGCTCGCGAGGTCCTCCGGGATCGCACCGCGCTTCAGCAGCACGGCGAGGAGCCAGCCCGCGGCGAAGCCCGCGAGCGCCCCGACGCCGAGCCGCGCGACCACCAGCCAGCCCGAGGCGATCGGCTCGTGCCACTGCAGGACGACCTCGACCGAGACCAGCGCGACGATCGCGCCGACCGGGTCGATCAGCACGCCCTCGCTCACCAGGAGCTCGCGCACCTCGCGCTTGATCGTCATCCGCGCAAAAAGCGGGGTCACGACCGTCGGGCCGGTGACGATCATCAGCGAGCCGTAGAGCACGGCGATCGACCACGGCATGCCGAGCACGACGTGCGCGGCGACCGTGCCGACCGCCATCGAGACGGCGCCGCCCACGAAGATCAGCAGGAACAGCGGGCGGGTCTGCCGGCGGAGCCGTGCGAGGTCGAGGCCGAGGCCGCCCTCGAAGAGGATCACGGTGACCGCGAACGCGACGATGTCGCCGCGTCCCGCGCGGAGCGCTTCGGGGTCGAGCCAGCCGAGCACGTCGGGGCCCAGCAGCGCGCCGCACAGCAGCAGCAGGACGATGCTCGGGATCCGGAGGCGGCTCGCCACGACCTGCGCGAGCATGCCTCCACCGAGCGCGACCGCGATCGCGTGGAATGCGGGGTTGCTCACGACGTGCTCCGCATGCGCATCCCCGTAGGATGGCGCGTCGCGGGCGCGAGCGGAACCACCGGGAGGCGACCGTGCGTGCGCTGACCGTGCAGCCGGGCCGCGCGGGCTCCGCCCGGCTCGAGGAGGTGGCGGAGCCCGAGCCGCGCGAGGGCTCGCTCGTCGTCCGGACGCTCGCGATGGGCGTCTGCGGCACCGACCTCGAGATCGTCGCAGGCCACCACGGGCGCGCCGCCGACGGCCGCGCGCGCCTGATCCTCGGGCACGAGTCGCTCGGCGAGGTGGTCGAGGCGCCGCCGGGCTCGGGCTTCGCCGTCGGCGAGCGGGTCGTCGGGATCGTGCGCCGTCCGGGTCCGCTGCCCTGCCCGAGCTGCGCGGCCGGCGAGTGGGACATGTGCACGAACGGCCTCTACACCGAGCGCGGCATCGCGGGGCACGACGGGTACGGCTCCGAGCGTTTCCGCGTCGAGCCCGCGTTCGCGGTGCGCGTCGATCCGTGGCTCGGCCTGGAGGCGGTGCTGCTCGAGCCGGCGAGCGTGCTCGCCAAGGCGTGGGAGCACGTCGAGCGGATCGGCCGGCGGGGTGCCGCGTGGCGGCCGCGCACCGCGCTCGTCACCGGCGCGGGTCCGGTCGGCCTGCTCGCGACGCTGCTCGGCGTGCAGCGCGGCCTCGAGATGCACGTCTTCGACCGGGTCGACGAGGGGCCGAAGCCGGCTCTGGTGCGCGATTTCGGCGCGCACTACCACACGGGCTCGCTCGCGGAGCTCGAGCTCGCCCCGGACGCGGTCATCCAGTGCACGGGCGCCACACCGGTCGCGCTCGCGAGCCTGAACCGCTCGATCGTGATGCAGAACGACGTCGTCTTCGGCTCGGTGAACGCGAACCGCAGGCACTACGAGGCCGCTGCCGGCGCGCTTGCCCGCGCCGACCGAGCGTGGCTCGCCCGGCTCGTCACGCGCTGCGTGCCGCTCGAGCGCTGGGAGGAGGCGCTGCGCCAGGATCCCGCGGACGTCAAGGTCGTGCTCGACTTCACTTCTGCGGCGAGCGCCCGGTCGGACACGGGAGTCGCGGGCTAGCCATCGGCTCGCGGTCTAAGGGTGCAGGTTCTTCGCCGGGCAGCGTCCAGCGAGGAGTGCGAGGTCGCGCGAGAACGGCGGCGCCTGCACCTCGCCGCGGAGCTTGACGGTCGCGAGCCAGGTGCCGGTCCACGTGTCGTACCATTGCCCGCACCAGCGGCCGTCGACCCGCAGAGTCGCGTCATGGATCTCGACCGCGCCGGGGCTGTTCCACTGGAAGGCGTCGTCCTTGATCCACACGAGCAGGCGCTTGCGGCCGCGCAGCGCGTAGGCGACGAGCGGACGGCTCGCGGACTCGACCTCGGCGGTCGACGGCACGAAGCGCTCGCGGTCCCAGCGGATTCCCTCGACGAAGCGCGCGACCGCCCCGAACATCGGATAGTACAGCTCGGGCTCGCGGTCGATCAGGTTGTCCCACCACCAGGTCATCGCCGTGCCGAAGCCGCCGGAGACGACGCCCGCCCAGAGGCCGTCGTGCACGCCGATGCCGCCCGGGTCGGCCTCGCGCGTCTCGTTCGGACCGCGCGAGTCGACGCCGAGCTCGGCGAAGAGCACCGGCTTGCCCGTCGCCGCGAAGCGATCGGCGGTCCCCCGGGTCACCGTACGCCCGAGGTTGGCGAACGGCGGGAAGAACTCGGCGTAGAAGTGGATCTGCGTGAAGTCGAGCCCGCCCCGCTGCCACACGAGCGGGTCGAACGCCACGAGGGCGTGGCTCGTCGTCACCAGGTGGTCGTACGGATCGAGCGCGCGCAGCAGCGCCGCCATGTCGGCGTGCCAGCGCGCGACCGCCCCCGAATCGTAGTCGCTGGTGAGCTCGACCTCGTTCCACAGCTCCCAGGCCAGGAGGTGCGTCGACCAGCCCCAGCGCGCGACGATGTAGCGCAACCGTCGCTCGAAGAGGGCCCGCGCCGTCGGGTGGGTGAAGAATTCGCCCGGCGTCGCGAGCGGCCCGCCCCGCGCCGCGTTGTACGGGTTCTGGTCCCACTCGGGGTTGAACAGGGTCGAGAACTGGCCGTGGTTGATCAGCGCCAGCATCACGTAGATGCCGCGCCGCTCCGCCTCCTCGAGGACGTGATCGAGCTGCCAGGCACGATCGAGGCGCGTCGTGGGCGGCGTCGCCGCGTTTGCGTGCCGCGCACCGATCCAGCCGACGCAGGCCAGGAACGAGCAGGCCAGCAGCAGAGAATGCATGCCCCTCGCCTCGGACGACGCGCCGCTCATGCGTTCCTCGCATGGCACGCCGGCGTGGCGGCGTGCAACGCGTTCCTCGGGCCGCGGGCCGTGCGGGCCGGGCCACGCCCGGCGCGGCGCGGCGTTATGCGCGGCCTTCAACACCGCCACCGGCTGCCGGGTCCAGCCGCGAGGGGGGCGTCATGGCGTTCTGGAAGTGCGAAGGTTGCGGCTGCGGGGTGGAAGCGTCGAGCCCGTATCTCGTCCGTGCGATGGGCTGGAAGGTCGATCGACGTGAGGTGGGCGCCGTGCGCTCGGCCGTCTGCCCGCGCTGCGCCGGACCGCGCAGCGCGACGCGCGACGAGCGGCTGCGCACGCATCCGTCCGGTGCGGCGCTCGCCGAGCCCGGGAGCGGCCGCGATCCGCCCCGGTCCTCCTCGAAGTCGTACGCCGTCAGCGCGATCGCCGGGAGCTTGCGCACAGCGGTCGGAGGACGACTCGCGCAGCCTGCGGATGAGCGAGTAGCCGTCCTCGAGCGGCATCGCGATGTCGCTCACCACGACGTCCGGCACGCCGCGCTCGATCTCGGCGAGCGCCTCGCGGACGGACGACGCCTGCTTCACCCGAGCGCCCGTCCCCTCGAGCGTGAACGCCACGGCCTCGAGCGCGTCCCGGTCGTCCTCGACGATGAGCACGACGACGTCGTGCAGGTCGGGCGACGTGGCCGCGCCACTTCGCGCGCACGGGACGACGCCGCCCTGCCGCGCCTGCGAGGCGCGCGGCAGACGCACGCGGAACGTCGTTCCGTGCCCAACCCCGGCGCTCTCGAGCGAGACCTCGCCGCCGTGGAGCTCGACGAGGTGGCGGACGATCGCGAGACCGATGCCCAGACCGCCCTCGCTGCGCGTCGTCGAGGCGTCGCCCTGGCGGAAGCGCTCGAAGACGTGCGGCTGGAGCTCGGGCGCGATGCCGCGCCCGGTATCCTGCACCGTCGCCACCATCCAGTCGCCCTCGTTCGCGGGGCGCAGCTCGACCGAGCCGCCCTGCGGCGTGAACTTGACGGCGTTCGACAGCAGGTTGCCGAACACCTGCTGCAGCCGCTCGACGTCGGCGCACACCGGCCCCGCCGCCGGGTCGATTTTCGCCGTGAGCCGGATCTTCTTCTGCTCGGCGAGCGGCTCGATGCTCTCGAACGCGGCCCGGGCGACCGAGGCGAGACCGATCGTCTCGACCTCGAGCCGCATCTTGCCGGAGATGATGCGCGAGACGTCGAGCAGCTCCTCGATCATGCGCATCTGGAGGCGCGTGTTGCGCTCGACGACCTCGAGGCGCGCGCGAGCCGCTCCGCGTCGAGCTTCGTCGAGCGCGCGAGCTCGACCCAGTTGAGGATGGCGTTGAGCGGCGAGCGCAGCTCGTGCGACAGGGTCGCGAGGAACTCGTCCTTCGCACGGCTCGCGGTCTCGGCCGCGGTGCGGGCGAGGCGTTCGCGCGCGAGCGCCTCGCGCAGCGCCTCCTCGGCGCGGCGCGTCCGCAGGAGCGCGCGTACCGTCGCGATCAGCACGGGCGGCTCGACCGGCTCCGTCAGGCAGGCGTCCGCCCCGCCCTCGAGCGCCCGCACCCGGTCGGCCTCGGTCACGTAGCTCGCCGACATCTGCAGGACGGGGATCACCGCCGTCGCCGGGTCTTCCTTGAGCTGCGGGCAGACGTCCCAGCCGCTCCGATCCGGCAGGTTCACGTCGAGCAGGACGAGCGCGACGTTGCCCTCCGCGACGATCGCGAGCGATTGCGCCGCGTCGGCCGCCTCGAGGACCGAGAAGCCGGCCCGGCGCAAGAGGTGGACCTTCGTGTAGCGGGCGGCCTCGTTGTGGTCGACGACGAGGAGCGGACGCGTCTCCGGCTGAATCGTGGCGGGGCTCATGTGACGGGTCGCTCGCGCAGCGTCCGCTCGACGGTCGCGACGACGCTCGTCGTCTGCTCCTTCGAGAGCACGGCAGTCGCGGACTCGAGAAGCCTCGCGCGGGCCGGCTTGTCGAGCGCGAGCGAGGTGACGACGACGACCAGGATGTCGCGCGTCTCGGGAAGGCCCTTGAGCCGCTCGAGAAGCTCGAAGCCGTCGACGCCGGGCATCGCGAGGTCGAGGCAGATCAGGTCCGGGCGCTCGCGCGCGGCGAGGCGGATTCCCTCCTCGGCCCCGTGCGCCTCGATCACCGTGCAGCGCATCCGCGTGAGGTTCTGGTGTGCAGGACGTAGCGGGAGATCTCCTCGTCATCGACGATGAGAATCTTGCGAGCCGCACCGGACGGGACCACCCGCTCGAGGGCCTCGACCAGCTGGCCGCGCTCGATCGGCTTCACGAGGTAGGCGTCCGCGACGAGCGCCATGCCCTTCCCCGGGTCGTCGACGGCCGTTGCGACGACGACCGGGATCGACGACGTGCCGGCGCCTCGCTTGAGCTCGGTGAGGAACGTCCAGGCCTCCTCGTCGGGCAGCAGCAGGTCGAGGACGATCGGCCGGGGCGCGAGCACCGTCAGCGCGGCCCGCGCCTCGCGCAGCAAGCGCACCGCGCGGGGACGGAACGGCGTGCCGGCGAGGTGCTTCTCGTAGACGAGCTGCGCGACGGGATCGTCCTCGACGACCAGCACCGGCACGGTACCGGGCTCGAGCGTCCAGCCGTCCTCGGGGAGGGCGGCCGGCCGTGTGGATCTCGAAGTGGCCCATGAGGCGCCGCGCGCCGAGGATCCCGAGCCCCATGCCGCTCGCCGAACGGTAGCGGCCGGAGAGGACGAGCTCGACGTCGTCGATGCCCGGACCACGGTCCTCGACGCGCTGCTCGAGCACCTGCGGCCGCGTTCGTCCTTCGAGGAGCAACCGGACGGTGCCGCCGCCCGCGCGGCGGAAGGCGTTCCGTGCGAGCTCGGAGACGGTCGTCGCAATGCGCGTCTGGTCCTGGACGTCGAAGCCGAGCAGCGCGGCCACCTGGCGGGCGCGCTGGTGGGCGAGAGCGATGTCGTGCTCGCCCGCGACGGCGACGGTGGTGATCACGTTCGTCATGCGCGCGCCTCGGGCCCACGCAGGACGACGACGGTCGCGTCGTCCGTACTCCGCGCGAACTCGCGGAACAGCGTCCCGGCGATCGTCGCGGGATGGTGGCCGAGCAGCCCCGGATAGGCGTCGAGGCCCCAGCTCGAGGCGAGGCCGTCAAAGCTCATCACCAGCGTCGCGCCTCGCGGAAAGGGATAGCTGAACTCCTGGATGCGCCGCGCCTCGCGCCCCGCGGTGCCGTGATGCGAGACCAGGCTGCGGCAAGCGCCGGCGGCAAAGATGCGCGCCGCGACGTTGCCCACGCCCGCGTAGCGCACCAGCTCGCGTCCGAAGTCGATCCAGGCGACCGCGACCGCCGCGCCGCGCGTCGGACGCAGCCCCTCGCGCAGGCGCTCGACGATCTGGGCCGCCCCGGACGCCGCCGCTTCGCGGAAGACCCGCACCGCGGCGTGCGCCGCCTCCTCCGCCATCGGTCCGTGCCCGAGCCCGTCGACGACGAGCAGGAACGTGCGCCCGTCCGCCTCCTCGCGCACGGTCCACGCGTCGCCCGACGCCTGCTCGCCGAGCCACGTGACGCAGACCGCAGCGACGCGCGCTCCCGTCAGCGCGCTCACCGCACCCCGCGCGGCGCCCCGGAGCACCCCGGCCAGCACGACCGTTCCGCCCGAAACGCGGGAGTAGAGGTCGAAGACGTCGGCGAGGCGCGAGGTCGCACCGAGCCCGGTCCCTGCGGTCCCCGCCGTCGAGTAGCCGTCGCGCACGGCGGCGGTCATGCTGTTGATGCCCCGACCGCGATCGAGCGAGAGGATCTCGACGCCGGGAGCGCCCGCCTCGCTGATGCGCCGCACGAGGACCCGTCCGCCCTCGCCCGCATGCTTGACGACGTTCGACGCGATCTCGGTCGCGACGAGCGCCACCCGTCCCACGTCCGACTCGCTCACGCCCGCGGTGACCGCCGCGGCGCTCGCTTGGCGCCGCACACCGCCCACGTGGCTCGGGTCCTGCACCTTGTGTGCGGCTCCAGTCCTACTTCCATCGCGTGATCCCGACACCGGGCATCGTCTCGAATTCGAACTCGTTCACCAGGCGCCTCGCACCTCCGAGCCCGAGACCGCCGCAGGTCGAGAACCCGTCGCGCAGCGCCTTCTCGACGTTCGCAATTCCCGGACCGTGATCCTCGAAGACGAGCCGGAGCCCGCGGCGTGCGTGGTCGTTCAGCGCCACGAGGTGAAGCGAGCCGCCGCCCGCATGCTGGATGACGTTTCGTGCAAGCTCGCTCGCCGCGGTCACGATCTTCGTCTCGTCGATCAGGCTGAAGCCGACCGCCTTGGCGAACTCGCGTACCGTGCGCCGAGCGGCGACCACGTCCTCGACGGAGCGGATCGCGCACGTGCCGCTACGTACGACGGCCATGGGCTCGCGACTGCCCCTCCCGGTTGGCGCCCCGGATCAGCGCCATCCCGCGCTCGACGTCGAGCGCGGTCGCGACGCCGGGCAAGGACAGGCCGAGCTCGACGAGGGTGATCGCGACCGCGGGGCGCATGCCGACGAGCATCGTCCGAGCGTCGAGGGCGCGTGCCATTGCCGCGATGTTCGCGAGCATGCGACCCATGAAGGAGTCGACGATCTCGAGCCCCGAGATGTCGATCAGCACGCCGCGCGCACGGGTTGCGACGATCCGCTCGGTGAGGTCGTCCTGCAGCGTCATCGCGAGCCGGTCGTGCATGTCGACCTGGATCGTGACGAGCAGGCAGTCGCCCATCCGGAGGATCAAGATGCGCTCCATCGTCCGTCACGCGCTGGTGATGGAGCGGCCGCTGCGCTCGAGCGCCACAGCGAACGCGTCGGCGAGCGTCGCCCTGGTGACGACGTCCGCGAGCTCGACCCCGAGCTGCACGATGGTCTGCGCGATCTGCGGACGGATCCCGTTGACGATGCACTCCGCGCCCATGAGGCGCGCGGCGGCAACCGTCTTGAGGAGGTGCTGGGCGACCTGGGTGTCGACCGTCGGCACGCCCGTGACGTCGAGGATCGCGATGCTCGAGCCGGTTTCGACGATCCGCTGCAGGAGGGTCTCCATCACGATCTGCGTCCGGGCGCTGTCGAGGGTGCCGATCAGCGGCAGCGCGAGGATTCCCTCCCAGAGCTCGATCACCGGCGTCGACAGCTCGAGCATCTCCTGCTGCTGGCGCGCGATCACGTCCTCGCGGCTCTTCTGGCCGTGCTCGACCGCCAGCAGCGCGAGGCCGTCGACCAGGCTGTGGATCGTCCCGATCTCCCTGACGAGCCGCGCCGGATCGCCGCGCAGCTCGTCCTGCACGCCCTCGACGAGCGGCTGCTTGAGCGACAGGACGAGCGTCGCGGTCTCCGTCGGCGAGAAGCCGCGGCGCGCCCGCAAGCGCGCGAGGTCGGCGAGCGTGCTTCGCACGTGGGACCACTGGCCGCCCTCGAGGTGCCTGTCCTCGAGGTCGAGGCTCGCCCCGGAGACCAGGGCCGCGCGCAGCGCGCCGAGCAGCTTCCGGCAGTCGTCGCGCAGCTCCTGCTCGCTGGTCGGGTCGGGCGGAAGCTCTCCGGAGAGGTGAGGGCGCATCCACCTCTGCAGCAGCTCCGTCTCGCGCCGCGCGACGACGTCGGGGATGATGGTTTCGCCTGGCTCATGCGGGTCCCTCGCGCTCGCCGTCCGCCGGTCCGGGCCACGGCATGCGACGTCCGCGCGCGGGACGGCGGGCGGTCAGGCGAGGCACACCACAGCGATGCGCTCGTCCTTCGCTAGGTCAGGCGCGATGGTGTTGCAATACACCTGCCGGCGGAGTCTCGGCCGGGGCGAGGAACAGTGCTGGCGCTACATCCGGGCGTCGCTGCCGCAGCGCGCCCGGCGCGCGCGTGGAAAAACTTACCCGCTGCTTTGCCATCGGGAGCGCGACGGGCCGCCGCGATCAGCGGGGAGCGCCCTACTCCTCGTACAGCTTGACGACCCGCACCCCGTCCGGCGACGCCTGCATGCAGAGGTCGCAGAGCGTGCACTCGTCGAGGTTCTCCTCGACGGTCCGCACGTGGTTCTCGGAGTCGCCGAGGGCGAAGATCTTGACCGGGCACACCTCGACCAGCTTCTTCGCGAGGCCGGGCGTCTTCTCGATGACGGCGTTGTCGACGTCGACGCGGATGAACATCGCCATTGGTCAGGCTCCTGTCCGCGCGGCGCCTTCGATGCGCTCGCGAACGAGACGAGGGATGTCGCCGATCTCGTCCGCAACCGAGATCCCGGCGGCACGCATCCGGCGGATCTTGTCGGCGGGCGAGTCGAGCGTCTTCTCGACGACCGTCCCGGCGTGGCCGAAGCTCATGCCGGGCATCTCGTCCATGAAGCGGCCGGCGACGAACGCGACGATCGGCAGCCGGCTCTTGTTCTCCTGCACCCAGCGCGCGAGCTCCGCCTCCGCGGTGCCGCCGGGCTCGGAGTAGATCACCACCGCCTTGGTGTCGGGGTCGGCCTCGAAGAGCGGCATGAGCTCCGCGTAGGTCGTGCCGATCACCGGGTCACCGCCGATCGACACCGCGGTGCTCTCGCCGAGCCCTGCCGCCGACAGCGCGTTGCAGATCTCGGTCGTCATGCCGCCCGAGCGCGACATCACGCCGACCACGCCGGGCTTGAACGCCTTGCGGCAGTCGACCGCCGGCCCGCCGAGGCTGCCGAAGCGGCAGACGTCGGGGATGATGACGCCGAGGCAGTTCGGGCCGATGATCCGCGAGCCCTTGATGCTCGCGTACTCGATCATCGCGGACGCGTCGCGCCGCGGGATGCCTTCGGTGATGATGACGATCAGCTTGATGCCGGCGTCGATCGCCTCGAACGCGGCGTCGAGGGCGAACGCCGCGGGGACGGTGATCACCGACCCGTCGACCTTCCGCCGGCTCGTGATCTCACGAACCGTGTCGTAGACCGGCACGCCGTAGACCTCTCGCCCGCCGCGCCCGGGCGTCACGCCGCCGACGATCTTCGAGCCGTACTCGAGACACTCCCGCTTGAAGTTCAGCGCCTCGCGTCCGGTGATGCCCTGGACGATGAACTCGAAATCCTTGTGTACCAGGATGCCCATGACAGATCCTCAGCGGCCGATCTTCTCGACCGCGCGGCGTGCGGCCTCGCTCATCGACACCGACCGGTCGCAGTACTCGACGCCGTACTTGTTCAAGATCTTCGCGGCCTCCGCCTCCCACGCGCCGGGGACGCGGAAGATCGCGATCGTCTCGGAGGGCTTGCGCCCGGCGCCGATCACGCCCTTGATCACCCCGCGCGCAACCAGGTCCGCCCGCGTGTTCGAGACCACGTTCGACATCACCGCGATCTTCTCCACACCGGGCTTCGAGAGGATCAGCCTGGTGAGGCGCTCGGTCTTGCGGACGCTCGGGTTGCCGCCGAGCGCCGCGTAGTTGGCGGGCTTCCCGCCGTGCCGGCGCACGGCGTCGGTGAGCGTCAAGGACCCGCCGCCCGCGCCGATCACGAGCCCGATCGTGCCGTCGAACTCGACCACCGGGCCCGCGACGCCGCGCGGGTCCTCCGCGTCGATCTTCGCGGCCTCGACCTCGAACGGCGTCGGCTCACGCACGAGACGCCGGTCCTCCGGCGCGATGCCGAGCTCCTCGAGGATCGCCTTCTGGCGCGTGCGCGCCTCGACCTCGAGGTCCGCCTGGCAGTCGAGCACGACGAACTGCCCGTCCTCGAGCCGTCCCACCGAGAAGACGTCGAGGTGCGTCAGGTCGTAGCGGAGGAAGAGCTGCGCCAGCCGCGAGACGACCGGCGTGAGGCGGGTGAGCTCCTGCCCCTTGAGGCCGAGCGCGGAGACGAGCTCCTTCGCGAGATAGTCCGAAAACGGCAGGAGCGCCGAGAAGTGCCGCCGGACGACCTTGTCGGGCTGCTCGTCGGCGATCCGGTCGATGTTGCCGGCGATGGTGCTCGCCAGCAGGACCGGACGCTTCGCGACGCCGTCGTAGGTCATCGCGAGCGAGTACTCGGCGGTCACCCGCGGCCGCTGCTCGACCAGCACGCCGACCGGCTTGCGCCCGCCGTCCTCGATCTGGAGGAGCGCCGTCGCCGCTTCCTTCGCGCGCGGCGCACCGTCCGCGATCGCGACCGCCTGGGTCGCGGCTGCGCCGTAGAGCACCTGCGACTTGAGCACGACCGGGAAGCCGAGCTCGGTCGCGAGCTTCTCCGCCTCCGCCGGAGTCTTCGCGAGGGCGCCCTTCGGTATCGGGACGCCGTGCTTCGCGAGCAGCCGTTTCGCCTCGAACTCGTAGAAACGCATCTCAGCCGATCCCTTTCTGGTCCTCGAGACGGTCGGGCGACCGGTCTCCGGCGGGCCGCGCGCCTCCCAAGCGGTCCGACGTCAGGACGCCTCCTGTACCCCTTCCGCGAAGCGCACTGCAACCGCGTCGGCGCGCCGCGCCCCGGCGTCGCGACGGCTTGGGGGCGCCTCGATCCGTTGATATCCTCGCCCCTTCACCGACCGGACCAGGCGAGGAGTCGAGCCATGCGTAGCCCCAAGGATTTCTTCAAGCCGCTCGCGATCGGCGCACCGCCGCCGCCGCGCGAGATCCCGTTTCGCCCGTCGCGGATGATCCACTTCTTCGACCCGAGCAACCCGAAGATGGCGGCGAAGGTCGGCGACCTCGCGAAGAAGTGCGACGTGCTGCTCGGCAACCTCGAGGACGCGATCCCGACCGACAGGAAGGTCGCGGCGCGCGAGGGGCTGATCAAGATCGCGCGCGAGACCGACTTCGGCGACTGCCAGCTCTGGACGCGCGTCAACAGCCTCGACTCACCCTGGGTGCTCGACGACCTGATCCAGCTCGTCACCGAGATCGGCGACCGGCTCGACGTGATCATGATCCCCAAGGTCGAGGGCCCCTGGGACATCCACTACGTGGATCGTCTGGTCGCGCAGCTCGAGGCGCGCGCCGGGCTCAAGAAGCCGCTGCTGCTGCACGCGATCCTCGAGACCGCGACCGGTGTCGCGAACGTCGAGGAGATCTGCGCCGCGAGCCCGCGCATGCAGGGCCTCTCGCTCGGCCCCGCCGACCTCGCCGCGTCGCGACGCATGAAGACGACCCGCGTCGGCGGCAGCCACCCCGGCTACGTCGTCCGCGCCGACCCCGATCCCGCAAACCCCGACGCCCCCCGCCCCGCCGTGCAGCAGGACCTCTGGCACTACACGATCGCGCGCATGGTCGACGCCTGCAACACGTACGGCATCCTCCCCTACTACGGCCCCTTCGGCGACATTCAGGATACGGTGGCGTGCGAGGACCAGTTCCGAAACGCCTTCCTGCTCGGCTGCGTCGGCGCCTGGAGCCTCCACCCCGTCCAGATCGACATCGCCCGCCGCGTCTTCAGCCCCCCGCCCGAGGAGGTGCACTGGGCAAAGCGCGTCATGGCCGAGATGGGCGACGGCTCGGGCGCCGTGATGATCGACGGCAAGATGCAGGACGACGCGACGTTCAAGCAGTGCCGCGTGATGGTGGATCTGGCCAAGAAGCTGGCGGAGAGGGATCCGGAGCTGGGGAAGGCGTACGGGTTCTGAGTGGGGTGCGGCGCGGGAGCCGAGCGCGTCGTTGCGCCGCAGCCGGAACCAGGCCAGGCCAGCTCGCTGCCTCGGCTCGGCCTCGCTTCCAACCACGATGTGGAGCCTCGACGCGCACGTCGCCGTGCTCTGCGACGCGAAGGTGCGCGCAATGGGGCTTTGGCGCGTGACGGTGCGCGTCCGCACGGCGTGACGCCCGAACGAGGTCGAGATTCACCCCGGGCCTCTTCGGCGGCGCAGGAGCGAGCGGGCGGAGACGATCTCGTTCCCGAGCGAGACGTCGCTCGTCGGCAACATCACGCTCTACGTCGCCCCCCGTGGGCGCATCTCAGTCGCGGAAGAGCGCGCCCGCACTCCGGTCGCCTCTGGCGCCCTACGCGCACTGCGACGTTGCGCCGCCAGCGCACCGGGCGGCGGCGGTCTTGACGTGACGGCCGGCGCGGGAGACTGCGGCGCCCCGCTCACCTACGACGAGGCGACCACCCTCACGCTCTCGGCGTCCGACGCACAGATCGCGAAGGATTCCGGCGACAACCTCGTCTGCCCGTCGAGCTCCCCGAGGAGAAGCGTGCCTCGACCGTACAGCTAGCACGCTTCGCCGAGCAGGCGACCGTCTTCCTGCGCAACCAAGCCGAGGCCGACCAGTCGGGCACCGCGTACGCCGGGCTGCTGACGGGCCGGCAGGCGGACGGGCACCACATCTTCGCGCACCCGCTGCGGCTCCGCGACGAGGTGACGACCATCACCGAAGCGTTCGCCGAGGCCGGCTGGGACGTCCACTTCTGGGCCAACCAAGGAATGGCCTCGCCGCGGCTCAATTACACGCAGGGCGTTCCCAAGGCGCACCTCTCGGGCAAGCCGTTGTCGAGCGACGATCCCCGCCTGCTCGAGATCCTCGACCGCGTCGCGCGCGACCCGAGCTATCGCGCGCTCGTGGTGACCAACTTCACGGTGACCCACTATCCTTGCAAGAACCGCATCGCCGAGCTCCGCGCGCGCTTCCCGGAGCAGACGGCCGAGCTCACGGCCGGCTTGCCCGACGAGCGGATCAGACAGCTGGCCCCGTACCAGTTCACGCTCGCCCTGCAGAAGGATTTCCCGGGGACGCGCAAGCGTCTCGGCCTGACCGACGACGACGTGCGCAATCTCGCGCGCGTCGTCGAGCTGCTCTACATCTCCAACGTCGCGTACCTCGACGAGCTCTTCGGCAGCGTCGTGAGCGCGATCGACGCGCGCGGCCTGGCGGATCAGAGCCTGATCGTCTTCACGGCCGACCACGGGGAGCTGCTCTACCGCGACAACGCCCTGTTCCCGTGGTCGCACGATTTTCAGCTTGCGCCGGAGGTGCTGCGCACGCCGCTGCTGATCCGCGGCGCCGGGGCGCGTCCCGGCCCCTACCCCGCGGTGACGCGCTCGATCGACCTCTACCCGACGATCGCCGGTCTCGCCGGCGTTCCGGTGCGCGACCCGGGCGTCGCGGGCGTCGACCTCTCGAAGGCGGTGCGCGGCGAGGAGCCGCCGCCGCACCTGCTGGCCTTCAGCCACACGCCGAAGGTCCGCAGCGACATCGTCAAGCGCGGCCAGGATCCGCGGATGAACCGCGAGCTTGCGGAACCCGGCCCAGCCGTGCGGCAGACCGAGACCCTCCGTGCTGGCGTCGGGGAAGAACAGCACGCTGCCACCGATCCGCCCGTCGACCTCCGCGACCAGCACCTCGGCCTCCTGCCAGTGGTCCGACAGGCGGCGCAGGTCGGCGACGTAGCCCTCGAACACCGAGGCCGGAACCTCGCTTTGGTACTGCGCACAGGCCGCCACGGACGGCTGCGCGCGCAGCTCGAGCTCGACGCCCGTGCTCGTCGCATCGCCCGCGTTGTCGATGAAGAAGCGTCCCGGAATGAGCGGGTTCGGCACGTCGAGCTGCAGGTTCCTCCAGTCGACGTAGTACGCGGCGCCATTCACGATCAGGCGCTCGTCGAGCCAGGACGACTTGACGCCGATCTCCCAGCTCCACCGTCTCGCTGCCGTACGCGTTGCGCCCGGCGGGAAAGCTCCTTTGCGAGGCTCGTCTTGCCGATCCCCGGCTCGCCCGTGAGGACGCCCAGGTGACCGCGTCCGGACAGTGCGGCAGCGACGTGGGCGTCGAGCTGGCGCGGCTCCTCGATCCGGCCGACGAAGATGCCGCCCGCGCTTTCCTCGCCTGGGTTCATTCCTTCGCCGACGCGATCGCTTCTCCGCGTCAGCAGCACCCCCCGCCCGGCGCGCACGCCGCCGCGGCGGTGGTCGTCTTCCGGTAGCGCTTGCCCTTGGTCTCGGCGGGGTGGCGGACGTTGTTCCGGTTGCAGTCGAACGGCTTCGCGCGCGACAGCGGGATCTCCTTGAGCGGCGGCACGGGGATCACGTCACGGCCGTAGGGCTCGCCGGTCAGGATGCGGAAGGTCTTGTCGCACACCGCCATGCGCTCGCCGCGCAGCAGCACGTGGCCGTCGTCGTCCTCGACCTTCTTCCACGGACCTTTGTAGATGACCGCCTGGTTGCGCTCCCAGCACGGGCCCTGCTTGCCCTTGCGCGCGGTGACGGTGACGCTGCGGAACTCGATGCCGCGGATCGTCTGCCACGGCTTCTCGTCGCGCTTCTCGATCGTGATCGCGTGGAAGCCCGCGCGCTCGAACGCGTGCAGGAGCTCCGCCTCCTGGAAGGCGCCCGAGATGCAGCCGCTCCACAGCTTCGAGTCGCGCTTCATCTCCTCGGGCACCGGCTCGTCCGAGACGATGTCGCTGATCGCGACGCGCCCGCCGCGCTTCAGGACGCGGAACATCTCGCTGAAGAGCTGCTCGCGCGCGCCCTCGTCGACCAGGTTCAGCACGCAGTTCGAGATGATGACGTCGACGGACTCGTCGGCGACCATCGGCTTGGTCTTGCGCAGGCGCGCCTGCATCGCCTCGCAGCGCGCGAGGTCGTCGGCGCAGCGGATCGGGCTCTTCGCGAGCCACGCGTCGACGGCGTCGAGCGACAGGGCGAGGTCCTGGATGCGGCCGCGGTGGAACTCGACCACGTCGTAGCCGAGCCTCTTCGCCATCTCGCCGCGGTAGCGGCGCGCGAGCGCGAGCATCTCGGGGTTGAAGTCGACGCCGATGACCCGCCCCTTGCGGCCGACGATCTGCGCCGCGATGTAGCAGATCTTGCCGCCGCCGCTGCCGAGGTCGAGCACCGTGTCGCCCTCGCGCACGTACGCCGACGGGTCGCCGCAGCCGTAGTCCTTGTCGCGGATCTCCTGCGGGATCAGCTCGAGAAAGCGCGGGTCGTAGGTGACGGGACAGCACAGGGCGTCCTCCTTCACCTTGGCTGCCGCCTCGTAGCGCGCGCGGACCGCGGACTCGGGGTGCATCGTCGCTGCCGGGATGCCCATGGCGCCACCTCGTTTGCTTCGAGCGTTCGGTGCAGAGTCATGCCGCCTCGCCGACGGGGACGCAACCGCGCCGACGCCCGGTGAGCGCGCATGCTGCGCCGGGGTCGTTCTCCCCGAGGTTTGCGCGCGCGAGACGCTTGACGCAGTTGCGCGAGTCCGGCGCCGCCGCGTGGCGAAACGGGACGGTCTCCCCGCGCGGTGTGCGCGGCGAGAATCCAGCGCGGCTTTTCGAAGGTGAGCCCGGGGCAAGACTCCCCACTCGCGCCCGGCGCGCGCTCTCGCGCGGTGTGCCGCCGCAGGCAAGTGAATTGCTGCCGAGTTGGCACCCCCCAAGAGGTACATTGCCTTGTACAGAACGCACCGCTTCGCTCGATCCACCGTCTTCGCCGCTGCGCTTGCCGGCGCCTGGCTCCTCTGCGCGGCCGCCGCGCACGCGCTCGACTTCTACGTCGACGCCGCGAACGGCAACGACGCGCGCGGTCCGCTCGAGGCCCAGTCCCCGGCGACGCCGTGGCGGACGATCGACCACGCGCTCCGCCACGTTGGGCCCGGCAACACGATCCGGGTCCGGCCGGGAGTCTACCCCGAGTCGGCCGGCAGCGCGTACGACGCGGTGAGCCTGGTCGCGGACGAGGGGCTCGGGTCGGTCTTCCTCGAGCCGCCCGCGGGAGCATCCGGCATCGACGTGCGGCACCGCGACTTCGTCGTCGACGGCATCGTGGTGCGCGGCGGCGCGACCGGCCTGCGTGCCGAGCTCGCGGACGGCTTGCGCGTCCTGCGCAGCGCGTTCGTCGCCCAGAGCGGAACCGGCGTGCGCGTCGTTCAGTCGGCCTCGGTGCAGATCGATTCGGTGGTGGTGGCCTCGGCCGGGAAGGTCGGCATCGAGCTCGAGCGCTCGGCGCCGTCGCTCGTCCGCAACAGCCTGGTCTACGACACGGGCACCTGGGGCATCGCCGTCGAGGGCGAGGCCGCCGGGACGCTGGTCGACACGACGCTCGCCTTCAACACGGTCGCCTACAACGGCGGCGCGAGCGGCGGCGGCATCTTTCTGCGCGACGTCGCGGCCGACGTGCACGACAACGTGCTCGCCTTCAACGTGCCGATCGGGCTGCGCGTCGGCGCGGGAGCCGTGCCGCACGTGCGACACACCCTGCTCTTCGGAAGCCCCCAGCTCGTGCTCCCCGAGAGCAGCGCGCTCGGCCACGCGATCGTCGTGGCGGATCCGCTGTTCACGCTGCCGGCGGGCGCGGACGGCGTGCTCGGCGGCGCCGACGGCTTCCTCGACGACGACTTCTCGCTGCAGCAGCTCGCCGCGGGCGATCCTGCGCAGAGCTCTGCGGTCGACGCCGGCTCGCTCGCCGCGGGCGAGATCGGCGGCAGCACGCGGCGCGACGGCGGGGCCGACGACGGCCTCGCCGACCTCGGCTTCCACCGGGATGCACCGCTCGCGGACGGCGTCCCCGCCGACGTGCCCGTGACCACGCCCGCGCCCGGCAGCGGCGCGGCCTACTGGGTCGACTGCGAGGCGGGCGACGACGGGCGGAGCAAGCTCGAGGCGGCCGACCCGGCGACGCCGTGGCGGACCATGCAGCGGGCGGCGCGCGATCTCGCCTACGGCGAGGTGGCGGTGGTGAAGCCGGGGACGTGCGCCGAGCAGGTCGAGACGCGCGCCCCCGGCGTCGCCTTCGTCGTGGCGACGCCGGGCAGCGTGGTCGTCGCGCCGCCGCCCGGCCTCATGGGCTTCAACGTCCAGCACGACGACGTGATCATCGACGGCTTCGTCGTGCGCTCGGCGCACCAGGGGATCCTGGGGGCCAAGTCGAAGGCGGGCACGGAGCTGCGCAACCTCGTGCTGCGCAACCTGGTCGTCGAGCCGCCGCCAAGCGGTGTGATCGCGACCAACGGCATCCAGGTCCGCGATGCGCGCTGGGTGACGGTCGAAAACAGCGTGGTGCGCGGCGCGGCGCAGCAGGGGATCAAGCTCCTGCGGGTGAACGACGCCTACGTGCGTAACAACCTGGTCGTCGGCCAGCCGAACGACTGGGGGATCTCGATCGACGGCGACAGCCCGAACCGCTACGAGCCCACGACCGGCAACGTGGCCGCGTTCAACACGGTGTGGGGGAACCTGCGCGGGCTCAGGCTGCGCAACTCGTACGGCGAGATCCGCGACAACATCGTCGCGGAGAACACCGTGGTGGGCATCAAGTACGACCGCGAGGACGCGGGCTGGATGTTCCACCACAACGACGCGTACGGCAGCACGACGCCGTACGACCTGCCGAGCGGGGTGAAGGTTCACGCGAGCAACCTGAGCGTGGACCCTGGCTTCGTGGCGCCGGAGGCGGGACGCTTCGAGCTGCGGCAGGCTGCGGGCGAGGAGCCGGCGAGCCCGCTGGTCGACGCGGGCAGCGGCGCGGTGGAGGAGGTGGACATCGACGGCTCGACGCGCAGCGACGGCGCGCCGGACACGGGCATCGCCGACCTGGGCTACCATGCGGGTGCCAGCGCCTCGGCGAGCGCGCCCGGCGGCCCCGGGCCGTCCCTGCCCCCTGGCCCCACGCCCACGCCGACCCCCGCCCCCACGCCGCCCCCGTACCACCCACCGCTGCCGGGCAGCGGCGCGACCTACTGGGTCGATCCGGTCGACGGCGATGACGCACGCGGCGCCGACGAGGCGCGCTCGCCCGAGAGCGCCTGGCGGAGCCTCACGCGCGCGATCAACGCCGCTGCGCCGGGCGACACGATCGTGCTCCGCGCCGGCCTCTACGAGGCGCAGGCGGACGTCAAGCAGGACTCCCTGACCATCGAGGGCGAGGGACCGCTCGGCGACGTGGTGATTTCGCCGCCGCCCGGCAAGGCCGGCGTCTACGTGAACGGCTACGCGAACGTGCGCGTGCGCAACCTGGTGGTCCAGGGCGCGGCGCAGGGCGTCGTCGGGCGCGAGGCGCCCGGGCTCCTGGTGAGCGGCGTCGCGGTGGTGTCGAGCGCGTCGAACGGCATCGTCGTCGAGGACAGCCCGAACGCCTGGATCGAGAACTCGATCGTCACCGGCTCGGGAGCGATGGGGATCAAGCTCAAGCAGTCGGGTCCGGCCTACGTCCGCAACAACCTGGTCTACGCGAATGCGGACTGGGCGATCTCGCTCGACGACACGACGAAGCAATCGCCGCCGCCGTCGAGCGGCAACGTGGTCGCGTTCAACACCGTGCACGCGAACCGCGCGGGGGTGCGCCTGCTGAATACGAGCGGCGAGGTGCGCGACAACTCGATCACGTCGCAGCGCGACGTGGGCCTCTACCTCGCGGCGCCGGACGTGACCGTCCACCACAACAACTTCTCCGCCAACGGCCGCGATCGGGACCAGAAGGACGACTTCCTGCCGTCGCTCGCCTTCTGGCAGAGCCTGAGCGTCAACCCGCGCTACGCGAGCCCGGCGGGCCCGGACGGCGTGCTGGGCGGCGACGGCTGGCGCGACGACGACTTCCGCCTGCAGCAGCTCGCCGCGGGTGACGCGCAGCAGAGCCCGCTCGTCGACGCCGGCTCCGGAGAGGTCGGCGCGCTCGACATCGGCGGCAGCACCGCGCGCGACGGCGCGCCGGACACGGGGGTTGCCGACATCGGCTTCCACTACGATGCGCCGCCGGGCGTCGAGCCGCCCCCGGCGATGCCGATCGGCGACAACCTGCAGCGCACCTTCCACGTCAGCGCGAGCCTCGGCGACGATGCGCGCAGCATCGCGGCGGCGCGCCGCCGCGAGACCCCGTGGCGGACGGTGGCGCGCGCGCTCCGCAGCGCCGTGCCCGGCGACACGATCGTCGTCCTGCCTGGCACGTACGACGAGACCGTGCAGGTGAAGGTGGCGGGCGTCACCGTGCTCGCCGACTCTTTGGGCGACGTGGTGCTCGCACCGAGCTCCGGCAACGGGGTGACCGTCCAGGCGCCCGACGTGATCGTCGACGGCTTCGTCATCGAGGGAGCCGCGACCGGGATCTCGGTCCTCGAGACGGCGCCGCGGACGCGCATCCGCAACTGCGCCGTGGTGGGCGCGTCGACCGACGGCATCCGCGCCGTCAACCTCGACGAGGTCGCGATCGAGAGCTCGATCGTCACGAGCTCGGGCGGATCGGGCGTGCGGCTCAAGCGCGTCGGCGGCGCCCTCGTGCGCAACAACCTGATCTACGCGAACGGCGAGTGGGGCGTGAGCCTCGACGCGTCGGGCGCGCCGGCGGTCTCGACCGGCAACCTGATCGCGCACAACACGCTGTACGCGAACCGGGTCGGCAACGTCGCGCTGCTGAACGCGCTCGGCGAGGTCCGCGACAACCTGATCGCGGAGTCGCCGGGGCGCGGCCTGCGGCTCGACCTGCCGGGCGTCCTGCTGCTGCACAACGGCTTCGCCGGGAACGGCACCGCGATCCATCCGTCGTCGTACCTGTTCACGTGCGACGGCTGCGCCGAGAACCGTCCGCTCGAGCCGGGCTTCGTCGCGCCGGCGGGCGCCGACGGCGTGCTGGGCGGCGCGGGCTGGCGCGACGACGACTTCCGTCTGCGCCGGGCGGCGGACGGCGGCGTGCCGAGCGATGCGGTCGACGCGGGCTCG
>FWPU01005813.1_pt1 | contig 25917 bp, 24 predicted proteins | sample 2228361 | NCBI WGS metagenome assembly FWPU01 (sample SAMEA103939777, study PRJEB20133) | metagenome | reverse complement strand
TTAAAAAAAAACACAAACACAATTGGTCAATGGTATTATTTTATTATTGCAAAATTTTAGCATTAAATTTTCTTATTTTTCCTATGTGCGATACAATTTATATACCTCTCTCTCAGAACACTGAAAATTCAAATATTCTCTTGAAGAACTCTGATAGAGAACCTAATGAATCCCAATCTATAATGCATATATTAAGAAAAGAAAATTATGAAAAAACTTTAAAAACCACTTACATAGAAATACCTCAAATCAAACAAACCTACGAAGTATTTCTCAGCAAACCCTTTCAGATGTGGGGAGCAGAGATGGGAGTTAATGAATTTGGATTAGCCATAGGAAATGAAGCAGTTTTTACAAAAATCCCTTTTGAAAAGAAAAATCGCGGTCTTACTGGAATGGATTTAATTCGCCTTGCTCTTGAAAGAAAAAAAAATGCAAAAGAAGCCTTAGAGTTTATCATCGAAATGATTGAACAATACTCTCAGGATGCCTGCGGAGGCTATGAAAATAAAAATTTTTTTTATCATAATAGCTTTTTAATTTCTGATAAAAAAGAAGCTTATGTACTGGAAACAGCAGGAAAGTTCTGGGTATATAAAAAACTTAATTCTTTTTACGCAATTTCCAACGGTCTAACACTAGAAAATCATTATGATAATATACATCCTTCAGCAATTGATTTTGCAAAACAAAAAGGATGGTATAAAGAAAACGAAGAATTCTCTTTTGCAAAAGCCTTTTCTGATAGATTTTATACTTACTTTAGTAAGTGTGAATATCGAAGAAAACTAAATTACAAACATCTGAATAAAAACTCACTTAATATTCAGGATTTTATTGAAATCTTACAATCTCATGGAATGGAAGAAAATCCATTAGATAAAATGGAATCCATATGTTTACACTCAGGCGGAATTACTACTCCCAGCGAAACTACTGGCTCAATGATTGCTATATTAAGAAATACAATCATTACAGTTTGGCTAACAGGAACAAGTAATCCCTGTTTATCTTTATATAAACCTTTTTATTTTCATACAAATACACTAACTAATTTTCAGGAACCATCTGCTAAATTTGATCATTCCCTCTGGTGGAGAGCAGAGAAAATACATAGATTTTTAAATTTTCATAATGAAATCAAAAAAGAATACCAAAAAGAAATAAAAAAAATCCAGATAGAATTTATTCAATTTGAAAAGGAAATTCTAAAAAACAGAAAAATTCAAAAAAAAGATCTAGAAAGATTTTCTCTTTTTTGTTTGCAAAAAGAAAATCAATTATTATCCCAATGGGAAAATGAAATAATAAAATATAAAAGATACAAAATTTCTATGTTTATAAAAAGACCTCTTTATACTATCTATAGAATGAAACTAGATAACAAAGCACAAATTCTGTAAGGATATTCTGTGGTTAAAACCACAGAAATACTATTCACAAATAATTTCCACATCTCCAGCAGACTTTACATCTCCTGATTCTGATGCCGCCTGGACGGTTAAATGTACAATCTTCTTTCCATTTTCTTCTTTTTTCTTTTTTACTCTGGCTGTACTGATAATGGTTTCTCCTAATTTTGTCATACCTTTAAATTTTACGCCAAATTTATAAATCTGATGAAGATGAAAATTTTGCGTTAATAATTTGCCTATTTGAGCCATTACAAACATACCATGGGCAATTGTACCATCGAGACCTACTTGTTTCACAAACTCGGGATCCGTATGTATGGGATTAAAATCTCCTGATGCACCAGCATAGCGCACTAAATCCATATGTTTAACAGGACCGAATTTTACAGGTTCTAAATCCATTCCTTCGGTAAATTCATCAAATTTTCTTTTTTTCATATTAGCCTCCTTATTCCTTGGGTCTTAGTATAATACCCATCTCAGCTTCAATACAAACATTTCCTTTATCATCTCGAAAAACAGTCCTGAACGTTGCCATTTCAATTTTCCCTGTTTTTACATCTGTTACTTCGCTTTCTGCATGGATAGTCATTCCTGCATACACTGGTTTATGATAAGTATACTCTTCTTTTGCATGTAATAGACGATTTACATCTATTCCCATAGCTTTCATATCCTCGAATAATTCAGGATGTCCCCAGAACTGAAAACTTGTCTGGAAAGTAGGTGGAATGGGGATTCCTTCATATCCCTGTTTTCTTGCTTCTTCTTCGCTAAAAAAAATGAGATTGGTTTCCCCTATTGCTAGACAAAATTCTTTAATTTTGCCTTTTTCTACCTGAATTGTATAGGATTTAAGTTTTTTCCCGATAATGTCTTTTGTTAATTGCATATCTGTATTTTTCCAGATTGATTTTTTTGTCAAGAAATATCTTTATATTCACAAAATATTCACGTTGAAAAACCTGTATATTTTATATTAAATTCATTTTTATATTTAATATATTTTATAAATTTAATCCAATTTTCTTCTTTTTAGATAACCATGATCTACTACTGGAAATTCTCGTAGTGCTTCCGAAATAGTAATTTCTCCCTTTTTTAACTTTGTATTAATTACAATTAATTTTAAAAGATTTTTTCTCTGGGATATCACAGTCTGAACATTAAAATCATCTATCCTCATTTTAGCCATTTTTGCAAGTTCTTTTAATTCAGAATAAATCAAATCCATCTGTAACCATACTAATCTATCCACAATATTTCCGATTTTTTCTGTATAAAATTCAATATCATCCAGCTGATATAATTCGCGTATAACGTTAAAAATATTCAATTCGAGATAGCGACATATTTCCACAAGATGTTTTAGTTTTAAATCTTCAAATTCGCCTTTGTCCAATTTCTTTAGAATTTTTCTATCTATTTTTGTTGCTTTAGAAATTTGATTTAATGAAAGATTCTTTCTCAATCGGGTTTCTCTAAAAAAATTTTTTTTTGACTCCTCCATAGAAAACAAATATAATATTTTGTGATTTTTTTATCAAGTTTTTTTATAAATTTGAACTATTTCGCACAAAAATTAATAAAATCCTGTCCAATCTGGGACAATCTCTAAAAAAAATTCACAAACTTAATTCTTTTGAAGTTGACAATGAATATGATTTATTTATAATTCTTTATAAGTAATAAAAATTGGGGGATTATATGAGAAAAAATGTATTTAATTTAACGATGCTAATTTTAATTCTAGCATCGTTAGCTCTGGGATGTGGTAAAGGGAAAAAAGGTTTATTATTTTTTCCACCTGATACCAACTTAGATTCAAATGGTATTCCTCTACCACAAGAGCAATCAGGAAATACGGGCGGAAGTAGCGATGTTCAACAGGAAATACCAAACCATGGTCCTGCTCAAATTCAGGGAACACTATTTGCTGTTGTGAATGGAGAAAACAAAACTTTAATAGATGCGGGATTAACTAATTCTGATATTTCTCAAATTCGTATTCAATTAGTGGATCCAGATAACAATATAATTGCAGAAACCACTCCTAATTCCGATGGAACTTTTACTTTCGATATAAACGACCTCTACAATAATAACTATCGAATTCTAATTAATGATGGAATGGGACTTGCCTATGCTTACTACGATTTTAGTTTTATTTATAATCCTACGATAGGTAATCCTAATACTATAAATGATGCCAATTTGTATGCTCAAAGGGTTTATTATACTTCTGGTCCAGCAGTATTTACAGGATCAGTTATAACTCCTGGTTTCAATCAAGATGGTGTAATTATATCTTCCGGGGGTTTAACAGGTATTGAAGTTTGTTTATACAGTAGTAACGATAACCAGAATCCAATAGCCTGTACAATAACTGATTCACAGGGACAATATACATTCAATGGTTCAAATAATTCTTTACTGGATAATTTACCTAATGGAAATTACTTTATAGTAGTAGACGGTAATAGTTTAAATATTTCGGGAAGTACTTTTACGGATGATCAGTTAATGGTCCATTTCGTTTTTCAGGGGAATAGTCTCGCTAATCCAACTAGTGTGAATGCTCCAAGTTTGAACGTTTCATGGCAGGCTCCCGTAGAAAGTAGTGCTCAGATCAGTGTCCAGATCATCAATGGGGCAATTGAGGGGGACGACTTAACACTATTTACAGTTAAACTTTTTGATGAACAGGGAAACTTAAAGGGTACTACTTCACCAAATAGTGGGGGGCTTGCTAATTTTTCTTTGAATCTACAAAATGGAATCTATTATATAGAAGTTTCAAGAAATAACTTTCAGACAAGACAACAAACATTCAGTTTTGTTGCTCATGCAGGTGGTGGAACAAGAATAGTTGATTTAACCAATTCGCCCTTCGTTATGATTGCAAAACCTTCTCAGATAACAGGAATGATTTCTTCCGGTGCAATTGCTCCTGTTCCTGGTGCAAATATTAATTTTAGACCTGATAGTACCCAACCGCCCTCTAAATTAGCTTATTTACTTTCTGATCCTCAGATTGGAAATTTGATTCGCGCCTGGATATTACAGGCATGTCCAGCCTGGGATGGAACTCCTCAAGGAACTTTTAGCTGTAATTGTGCACCCAATTGTAATTATCAGACCTGGGCTGTGAAAGGATATGATTACGATCCTTCAATAAATAAGTTAAAGCTTACTGCTGTTTCAGGTAAATGGAAATATTATGTGTCTGCATCAGGTTATAATAATTCAAACGAAGATGTGATTATTCTTAACGGAGAAGATCAGGAAAGAAATGTATCCATTGTGGCATCAACAAAAAGATCAAGAATTCAAGGAATTGCTACTGTGTTAGATACTTTAGTAGATGGAAGCAAAAATGCTTATCCAATTGGTACAGGATATACCTCACGACATGCTTTACCTGGACTATTTGTAGTTCTTCTGTCTATTTCGGATAATAATCAAAACTATGCTCTGATAACTCTAAGTAATGCCAGTGGACAATATAATTTTGATGGAAATTCAAAAGTTGTTCCCTTACCCAATGGACTTACTGAAGAACAACAGGTAGGCTTTGCCATTCAAAACTTTGCTGCAAGTTCTAATCTGTCCAGTTCTTCCATTGTAGGAACTGATCCCGCAAGTGCTGTTCAAAAAATTATACAAGATGGAACAGAGTATTATTTCTTTAAGCAGGGAGTTTACAGGATTTTCATTGTTGATAGACTGGATCATATTTCTACTGGAGTTTACCAAGCTGATAACAGTACCGTAGCAAGTGATACTCTTCATTCAGGAGTAGTTTTAAATATAACATCGGTGCTTTCTCATAAACCAAGAAGAAAAATTACAGGAACTGTCACAGATGCATTTTCTACAGGAGCTGTCTCAGGAGCTCAAGTTGAACTTTTAAAAAGATACAATAATAATCTCGTTTCTGTTTTCAAAGATTTTGATATTATCTCCAACCAGAACCGTCTTTCTGATGCAGCGCATCAGCAAGTATCACCAACGACTACTAACTCCAACGGAAATTATGAATTCAGCAATATTGATCCGGGTAATTATGTAATTCGAATTTCGAGAAATGGATATGAAGATCAATTAATTGAAATTGAAGTACCTTGGAATAATAATACAGTAGCCAGCACTGTATTGGTTCCTAACAATGGTAGAGGTGACTTAGAAGGAAGAGTCTTACTTGCAGGTGGTCAACCTTTTACGGGAACTTATGCAATTGAACTGGTAAATCCGAACACAGGCATAAGACCTACAACAGGTGTTCAACCTTCTTCATTAACTTCCGGTGCTGCTACATGGAGTGGAACTTCTCTGTATAATATTTTTAGTGTTAATGCGGGACAATGGAAAGTGAAATTTACTGCAGCTGGATATAAATCGGTAGAAGGAATTGTGAACATTCCATCCAATGGTAAAGCTATCTATGATATTATTACAGCCATTCCCAATGCACAGGGACCTGCAAATATTCGTGGTGTAGTGAGAAATGCTTTTAATAATAAGCCCGTTTCAGGTCTTACTGTAAGAATTCGACCAGGTATTAACATAACTTCCGGACCCTACGCCCTTAATGCCAATAATCAAACAATAGCTGCTGTAACAACAGATTCTAATGGAATTTATTTAATACCAAACGTTCCTTCCGGGAACTATACACTGGAAGTAAGTGGCAAAGGAACAGCCAATAATCTAACTGAAGATTATATTACAACTTATAGAACTGTAATTTCTGCTGGTACAGATACTCCTTCAAGCCAGGATGTATTGATTTCTCCAATATTAGGTCCAAATGAAATTCGAATTGTATTACAATGGCAGACCAATGATCCAAGAGATTTAGATGCCCATTTTGAATTTGGAAATAAAAATTGTAGAATTCAGGGGACTTTAACTAATAAACATACTTGTCAGATTTACTGGAAATGGAAAAAACCCAACTCCAATTATGATTCTCAGTTCAGCGGTTTAGCCTTAGGAGATGTAAGTCTGGATTATGATGTTGTGAGAGGATATGGACCGGAAACTATCACGATAAATAATTCTATATGGAGCTTTACAGGACCAAATGCTAACAGAATGGGATACGGAATATTTAACTGGTCTCAGAGGTATTATTCAAGAAAAACTATTTACGATGCAAGAGCCAGTGTAAGAGTATATAGACACGATGGTCTTGTACGAACCTATAATGCAGGTGTATCTCAAAACCAGCTATGGTGGAATTTATTCTGTGTGGATAAATCTACAAAAGTTATTAGGGATGTAGGTCAAGCAGGATGTAGTGCCACTGATTTTATTAACGATCCAGGTAGATGGGATGGTTATTGCGATAATAACAACCCCTCTGATAGAACATGTCATTATTAATACTCTCTCCTAAATTCTCTCTCCAACCCGCTTCAATGCGGGTTTTTTTAATCCCTTCTCTATAAGGGATTTTTATTTTATTTCTTTTTGCCATAATAATAAATTCCTTGTTTTAAAATCATACCTTTGTCAATAAGATTACCAGCAATCAATAATATACCTTCGAGAGCTTTTCGATTTTCTTCCTGATTCTGGTGATTTTCTTTCTGAATTGCTAAATACAAGATTTCTCTTTGCCTGGGATTTAAAATTTTAATGGTTGTACTCATTAGTTTGGGATCTAATTCGGTAAACGCTTTTGCAAAAACCGAAAGAGGTACTTCCTGTAATAAATAATACAGAGCAAGATCATCAAAAAATAATAAGTTTTTTGCTTCCAGAAAATGGGATTTCATAATTAAGTTTTTTTTAAATTTACCGATGAAAAGATCAATGAAAAAAAGCATCTTTTTGTTTTTATTTTTATTATTTTTAAATTCCTCATTTGGAGAAACTCGTATTTACAAATATGAAGGACCTATTCAAGAATTAGTAAATAACTTTATCGATGAACTAATCAATTCCGGTGTTAAATTCCAGATTAAAAAAAACTATAGTGAAGTTACTGATGGGAAACTTGGATTCTCTGCTATTGTTCTACCAGGTAAAAGAATTATAGATATTCAGTTTTTTGATGGAAATCAAAAAATTACTTTTATAAAATTATTTTATGAAAACGAAGAAGAAGGAAAAATATTTCATGAAATCCTGCTAAAAACTAAATGTGAGGAAAATTCTACTCCTGTCTTAGACGATTCTTTACCACCAGGCTGGCCTAAAATTAATTAATTATTTCCTTCTCCTGTCATGATTGGCAATATTATAAATATATAGAATTAAAAATGCCCCGATAGTAGCTGTGATTATATTCACTCGAATCAATATATTTTCTCCAAATTTAGGATTCATCAACCAATTCATAACTGAATTAAACCAGCCACCTGTAAAAAGAGAAAAAATAATTGCCCCAATAAATGCAACAATCCAGGAACCTAACATCCTACCTGGCAATGCCTTTTTTTTATATTCAAAATAATACCAAGCCGCAAAATAAGATATTACAGCGTATAGTAAAAATTCTATAATAAATTTTAGATAATCTATTATTGCTTCCAATTTAAAATCCTATAAAAAGTTGCCAGTTTAAAACCATTTTTTTTATTTGTATTTTTTTTTCAATATATTATGAGAATTAATGGTAATACTAAAATTTTTGGAATTTTAGGAGATCCAGTAGGCCATAGCTTAAGTCCTTTACTACATAATTTTATCATTGAATACTATAACTTAGATGCAGTTTATGTTCCTCTTCGCCTTCGAAAGGGAAATTTAAATAAAAAAAGTTTAAAGAACATTTTACAAAATTTATCGATTGAAGGACTTTCTGTAACCATACCTCATAAAAAATTGATCTATGAGATAGCTGATCAAAGAGATGATCTTTCTTCCGTAACACTTGCCAGTAATACTTTTATTCGAGAAGAATTAAACAATAATGTGATTTTAAAAGCATTTAATACTGATGGACCGGGTGCAGCTCAATCCTTATTAATGAAGACCAATCTAAACAAAAAAAATATTTTGATTATTGGATACGGTGGTTCTGCAAGTGCCATAGCAGGTGAACTTTTATTAAAATATCAGCCCAACAAACTCATCATTACAGGACGAAATAAGAAAAAGGGACAGCAATTTACAGAAATACTAAATCAAAAAATTAAACATTTTTCTTTGTGCAAATTTTTTCCCACAGAAGAATTGATAAAATCAAAAGATATTAATTATTCAGAAATGGAAATTATTATAAACACAACTCCCCTTGGTATGAAAAACTACGAAGATGATTTACCCATACCGGAAGAATTGATACTAAAAAACCAGATTATTATGGATATTGTATATAATCCTCTCGAAACTCATTTTTTAAAGATAGCAAAAAATAAAAGAGCCACCATTATTGAAGGTTATTGGATGCTACTTTTTCAGGCCATAAGACAGATGGAAATTTTTTACAAAATCAAAATTGAAAAAGATCTGATTCCAAAATTAAAAAATATTTTATTGAAAAATTTAAAATGAAATATTCTCTTCTGGAAGATCTTGAAAAAAGAACAAATCCCGAAAAAACAAGAGAATTTTCAAAAGGATTCTGGCTGGAAAATTTACATATATTAAAAAAAATTTATAATGAAATTAAATCTATTTTTTTTTATCATCCTTTAAAGATTTCTATCATAGGAACCAACGGCAAAGGGACAACAGCTTATTATTTAGCACAGTTATTTTTTTACAATGATAAAAATACTGGTTTATATACATCCCCACATTTAATTTCCTTTACAGAAAGAATATCCATAAATCTAAAAAATCTTTCACTTATCAAATTAGAAAAAGAATATAGAGAATTTAGAAAAATTATTGAATATTCTAAAATTGATGTTTCAGGATTAACTTATTTTGAATTTTTAACAATTTTTTCTATATATATATTTTATAAAAAGAACTTAAAAATTCATATATATGAAGCTGGACTGGGAGGTAGACTGGATGCCACAAGTATCGTGGAGCCAGATATTGTCATTTTAATTACGATTCGTATGGATCATTCTAAGATTCTTGGTAATACATACGAAAAGATATTAAGAGAAAAGTTAGGAATCATAAAATTTTCTACCAAAAAACTGATTATTTTTGATTCAAGAATTAAAACATATGAAGGAATTCTGGAGGAATTACAACATCAATATCCCTCATTAAAAATCGAATACTATAATGAAAAATATAATAAAAATTATATTGAAAGTTTAAAGGATTTTTCATTATTTTGTTATTCTCTTATAGAGAAATCAAAGATCTATATTGATAAAAATAATTTAAAACCCCCACGCGGAAGAAGAGAAATCTATAACATTAACAATCAAATTTTTATCTATGATGTATGCCACAATCCTTCAGGACTTTATTGTTTACTGGATAGTCTTCAAAATGAATTTCAAAATATATCTACTAAAAATCTGGTAATCTTTGCCGGAATACTTCCCGATAGAAATTATAAATTTTTTATTAAAATTTTTAAAACGAAAAACATTGAAATTCATAAAAATAATTTTTATATAATCCATAAAGCTGAATTTATCCATCATAGTATTGAAAGAAATTTTATTTTATGGAATCCTTCACAAATCGAAGAATTTCAGAAATTCATTCAGGATAAACAATTTATTCTTTTTTTTGGTAGTTTTCGTATTTATGAATTTTTTTTAAATATAATTAATGATTACAAACAATAGAGGATATTATGAATCCGAGAAATATTGAATTTCCTGTTCCAGCAAAAGAAATTGAATATCGACTGAACCAGATTTTAAAACATTTACAGGAACTTGAGATTCTAATATTATTATCAAATATGGAATCCCAAAAACCAGATTCTTTATATTCTCCATTTAGGCAAAATAGTGATTTTTTTTATTTTACAGGTTTAATGATTACCCCTGCTATTTTTGTAATCACTCATCAGGAGATTTTATTGTTTTATGATCCCCCCAATCCGGAAGTTGAATTATGGACAGGTTTAAAACCCAATTATAACGAAATCAAAAGTTATATCAAGCTAATTACGAATATTCATCCCTATTTTAAGTATAGGGAAGAAATTCCCAAACTACTTGAAAAAAAACAAAAATTATATTATCCCTTTGGCATTGATTCAGAAATGGATTCCTTTATTTTTTCTAACATAGAATTTAAACTGAGGAAAGGAAGAGGATTTGCTTTTCTTCCCGATACCATACAACATAGTTATGGCATCACCTTTGAAATTCGTATAAAAAAAACTGAATATGAAATTCAACAGATGAGAGAAATTTTAAAAATTACTAAAAGTGCTCATATACAAAGCTGGAAAATCACAAAACCTGAACGATATGAATATGAAATCCATTCTGAAATTTTAAGAATTTTTCGCGAGTCCAATGCAATAGAAGCATATCCCTCTATTATTGCTTCTGGAGAAAATGCATGTATTTTGCATTATACAGAAAATAATCGTAAAATCCAGAAAAATGAACTTATTCTAATAGATGCAGGAGCCCAAAAAAATTATATTCATACGGACATAACACGAACGTATCCTTCCAGTGGAAAATTTAACTCCATCCAGAAATTGATTTATGAAGTAGTCCTGGAAGCACAAAAAAAGGCTATAGAAAAAACCCGAATTGGCTACTGCATGGAAGATGCTCATTTTGCTGCAATTCTTATAATATGTGATTTTTTGAAACAGGAAAATATTCTTAAGGAAAGCATAGAAGAAATTATTGAAAAAGAGTTATATAAATCTTTCTATATGCACAGGACGGGACATTATCTAGGATACGATGTTCATGATTCTGGATATTATTTTTGTTATCCCTATCAGAAAGAAAAAATTTGTGAAAGTGATTTTCATAAAAATTTTAAAACAATGAATCAAAATCAATATTATCGTAAATTTGAACCCCACATAGTTTGTACGGTTGAACCTGGTTTATACTTCTCCAGAGGAGCTGAAAATATCCCTGAAGAATTTAAAGGAATTGGTATTCGCATAGAAGATAATGTTCTGGTAACAGAAAATGATCCTATGGTTCTTTCTGAATTAATCCCCAAAAAAATTGAAGAAATTGAAACCATAATGCAAAAATAAATTAAACTTATATATTTTTCTTAAAAAGCAAATATAATTAAAATATTATTTATGAAATTCCGATTACTAAGAAAAACGTCAAATTTTTCCCAGATCAGAGAAAAAAAATAATAAGTTTTTCAGAAGAAGACTTAATAGAAAAAGATATCGCATTTTCTTTATTTGGAATCGATGCTAAAGATTGTAGAAGAAATTAAAATTACTTTACTAGAAAGTAAAGATATTAAAATAAAAAATTGAATAAATTTAATTCAACTAAAAAAATTCTTGAAAAAGCATAAGATTCAGTTTATATTAAACATAGACGAAAATTTATTAAATTTATTAAAATCCAGTATTAAATTTGATATAGTGAAATATTTATAAAACAGTTAATAAATAGTTTTATCCAGGAATCCCTTGAATTATTAGAAAAGGCAGAGAAATGCACATTAGAACTTGAAAAAAATCCCACAGAAGATAATGTAAATGATTTAATTTCGTTCAATCCATACTATAAAAGGAAATTCAGGTTTATTCAATTTAAAAAAAGTTAAAGAACTATCCCATATTTTTGAAAATGTATTATCAAAACTCAGAAATAAAGAAATTATAGTAGATCATTCTCTCGTGGATATTTTTTTATTAAGCATTGATAAACTAAAACAAATGATTCAAAATTTAGAGAATTCTGAAAATGAAAATATTTCTGAATTAATCAAAAGTTTGAATCAATATCTAATTCAGAAAATCAGAAACAATCCATACCCAAAATAGAAAATAAAGATTTTAAAAAAATTGATAATGATTATCAAATTAACGATGAATTAAAAAAGATAATAGATTTCCCCATTCATAATTTAATATCGAATATCTATCCAAATCAATTTGATATCATTTTATGTAGGAACGTTCTAATCTATTTTGATATCGAAGCCAAAATAACTATTTTAGAAAAAATAAGAAATTCCTTTAAAAAAGATGGTGTATTGATTATAGGTTCCTCAGAAACATTGATTAATTTAATTGATAATTATATCATCCGTGAATATGGTCTGGCAAGATATTATGAATTTTCTGAAAAGGTTACTTTTTTTAAAAAATTCAAAAAAAATTAAAAGGAAAAATATAGGCATCATATATTAGCTGTAGATGATTCACAAATTATGAGAGATTTAGTAAAAGAAGCCCTCGAAACTGCAGGTTATAAAGTCACAGTTACTGAAAATGGAAAAGGCTGACTCAAAAAATTTAGAGAAGGAAAATTTGATCTCGTAATTGCAGATATCAATATGCCTGTTATGGATGGAATCGCAATCATTAAAGAAATTCGTAAAATCAGCAAAGAAGTTCCCATCATTACTCTGACCACGGAAACAGAAGAAGCCAAAAAATAGGAAGGTAGGAAAGCTGAAGCTGATGGATCACAAAACCGTTTCGTCCCGCCCAATTTTTAGATATTCTAAAACAAATTCTTGAGGAATAATTCTTGATGAAAATCCCCATTCTAGTTGCTTATAAAAATTTCGAAAGATTGAATTATCTAAAAAATTCTTAAAATATTCTTACAAAGAATTATTTACAGTAAAGTCAGCAAAAGGAATTTTAGTATTCACAAAAAAAATTTAGCCCGAAATTCTTATCATTTCCGCTGATTTATTGACTGAACTGGATGAAATTCTTAAATGGGAAGTATTAAAAAAAGTCCTTATTCATATGTACGATGAACCAGCAGAAAAATTTCTGAATGAATTTTCAGAGTTCTATTCAAAAATGTTCAATTCTATTGAATGAAAGAAGCAGCTCGAATTTTACTTAGTTAGCTCTATTGAGATGGTAAAAAAATATATTGATGAAAAAAAAATCCCACTGTGGAATGGCTTTATCGAGAGACTCACATAAAACCAGATTCCGAGCTCAACTTTCAAAAAATCTTATAGAAAATTTAAGAAATAGAATCCTACAGGGAATGGGAATCAACACCCTAATTTCTTATATTGAGCTAATAGATATAAAAAAAAAGAAATGGATTCAGAAATTCTTATTCCAAAAAAATATTTCGAAAACATGAAACAGAAAAAATTAATTTAGAAAAATTTTTAAAAATTCTTGAAGATTCTCGATAAGTTGGAGAATTTTAGAACTATGAAAAATCATAAAATTATAGAAAAAAATTAAATTTTAAACATTTTATTTATGGGAACTCTTCTGCTTTGAGTACAGTTTTACATGAGTTATTTACCAATGCGCTTAAATCTTCACCGGATAATACAGATATATATATTTCCATCATTGAATCTAAAAGAAATATTTTATTGATAATCCAGAATGAAATTTTAGAAATAAAAGGAGGTATTTCAGGGATTCCTGAAAAATTTGAACAAAAAATTTTTGATCCCTTTTTTAGACTTAATCATTTTTTTGATGAAAGGTATTTCAATGAAGATTTAAGTCTTGGAGTAAGCTTATCATTAGTAAAATACTATTTACAAATTTTTGAGGCCAATATTTTTGTTAAACAACTAAATCATAACATTATGTGTGGAATTTTGTTTAAGAAATATGAGTAAAATCCAATTATTTCAAAAACAATTTTTTTTTGAAAATCAAAGACTCTTTCATCTTATCTGTGGAATTGCAGACCAAAATATTCTTGAACTTGAAAGACTTTTTGAACTGGAAATAATTGCTCGTGGAAACTCCTTCATTCTTCGATCTGAAAACGAAAAAAAATTAAATCAGATAATTGAATTCTTTCAATATATGGAAAATCAGTTTAAAAATCGAGAAATTGAACTCTTTGATATTCAATATATTTTTCAGATTTTTCAAACATTTAAAGATTCTCTGGTTAAAAAAGAAGATTTAATACAATTTATTGAACAGGAAAAGCTATTTATACTGCATAAAGGAAAAACAATTTTTGCTAAAACCATTAACCAGTATAATTATATCCAATCTCTTCATAAATTCCCAATAACCATAGGTATAGGACCGGCAGGAACAGGAAAAACATTCCTATCTGTAATTGTTGCTGCAAAATTTCTGCAAAAAGGGGAAATCGAAAGAATTATTATTACCCGTCCCGCAGTAGAAGCCGGGGAAAATCTTGGGTTTCTACCAGGTGATATGATTCAGAAGGTTGATCCTTATCTGAGACCTATTTATGATGCACTATACGATGCTTTTGGAGTTGAAAAGACAACTCAACTCATTCAGATGAATAAAATCGAGATAGTACCTATTGCCTTTATGCGTGGTAGAACATTAAGTGATGCTATGATAATTTTAGATGAAGCTCAAAATTGTACTTTAAACCAATTAAAAATGTTCCTTACCCGATTAGGACGAAACTCACGTATGTGTCTTTCCGGAGACATAACACAATCTGATCTCAAACCCGGTCAGTCGGGCTTAGAAAAGCTGATTTATATCCTGAAAAAAGTAAAAGAAGTAAATATTATTCATTTTTCAAGAGAAGATATAGTTCGAAATTCAGTTGTAGAGAAAATCATTGAAGCTTTTGAACAATATGAAAATATCAGGAAAAACAAAAATCACAAAGATGAACTATTATCTTAATGTTCATCATAAACTTAAAAAATCAAACCCGGAAATTTTTGATTATTTTGATAAAATCATAATTCCCTCCCTTAATTATATCAATAAAAACGAAAAACTTAACTCTCATCTAGAAATTTCTATAAGCCTGATAACAGATAAACAAATTCAAAAAATCAATAAGTTATGCCGAAATAAAAATCAAACCACTGATGTACTTAGTTTTTCTCAGATAGAAGGATTCCCCATTCCAAAAGATAAGAATCAGCCATTAATACTAGGAGATATCCTTATTTCTTTTGAAACAGCTCAAAAACAATCTATTCAATATCAACATTCTTTTCACTACGAATTATTAAGACTGTATGTCCATGGACTTTATCATTTATTAGGATATGATCATGAAAAATCAAAATTAGATGAAAAAATTATGTACTCAAAAGAAACTAAGCTTATTAATTTTTTAAAAAAGTGTATTGAAACTTCAGCCTATAAAAATACCTGAGGTAAATTATTAATAATTATTCTAAAACTGAATGGAATAGTTATCCCTTTTACCCAATCGTTAAATTTATGAATGGAATAACTATTCCCGTATAACAAATTACCCTAAAATAAGATATAAAAAATTATTAAAAGTCTTCCGATTTTTCTGCTAATAGAATAATTCCTCATAAACAAAACCTTAGAAATTCAAATTATTTTTTAGTTTTAAAAATACAAAAAAAGAAATTTTTAAAATGAGTTTTCAGAATGATTTATACAAAGGAGATGAAAGAATATCAAGACAGTTTATCAAAAAAAAGGCCTACATCAAAATATTTTTGATTTTCATAATTCTCTTTGATTTGTTTTAAATACTTCAAAAATAAATCAGAGGGAATTTCATCCAGCACTTCTCCTGTTAAATAATTATAAATTTTGATTTTATACTTTCCTGTATCCTCATCAATGGATAAAGCAATTTTTTTATTTATTTTAGATAAATGACCATGGGCATTTTGCTGGAAATCTTTATTTTTTTGAATTTCATTATGTTCGATATGATAGTTTTCTTTATGAACAATACCGTGATTATATATCAATTCTACTTTCATAAACTATCTCCTTGATTTAGTTATCGGCAGAAAAAATGGATAAATTACAAGGATTCTTATTATTTTTTTAGGGCATTTTTCATTTTCATTAATTTTCCACGAAGCCTTAAAATTGCTTTTGTATGAAGCTGGGAAACACGGCTTTCTGTTACATCAAGTACCTGTCCAATTTCTTTTAGTGTTAAATCCTCATAATAATAAAGGACAATCACCTTTTTTTCTTTATCCGGTAATTTTTTTATTGCTTCAACAATTACATTACGAATTTCTTCTTTTTCCACTAGTGACTCTGGATTTAAAGTTTCAGGGGATTCAATAGTATCAATATAAGAAATTTGTTCGTTATCATCAGTAGAATACCAGATTTCATTAAGAGAAACAATACTTGCACCAGAAATTTTTGAAAATAACTCCTGAAGTTCCTGTGTGGAAATACCCATTTCTTTTGCAATTTCTTCATCTTCTACTGAATGACCTAAACGATTTTCGAGAGTCATTATGGCTTCTTCTAATTGTTTGGCTTTCTGTCTTAATGTTCGAGGAACCCAATCAATATTTCTGAGCTCATCAAAAATGGAACCCCTGATTCTTGTCATTGCATAAGTCTTAAATTTAATATCACGATTAGGATCAAATTTTTCAATAGCATCTAAAAGTCCAAAGGTACCATAACTTACTAGATCATCATATTCTACATTTTGAGGCATTCCAATAGCTACTTTTCCAGCAACATATCTTACAAGAGGCGCATATTTAATTACAAAAAAATCGCGAATTTCTGTATTTTTATTACTTCTATATTCTCTCCAGAGTTCGAATTCATCCCTATTTTTATATTTTTCATAAATCTTATTTTTATTTTGCATAAAACATTTCCGTTATATTTACAATTCGTCCTTAGATAGCATAGTTCTTATGGCTTCAGCCATTAATTTGGGTTCATTTTTAATTGAAATCTTATCTACAATTATATGATCACCAAAATTCTTAATTTTTTTATCCTGAAATGGAGATGCTTCATTGACTACGGTCTCTACTGGCATTCCCTCATTATTTTCATAAGAGGGAGATTCCTCTATTCTATCAGATTCCTGAATAAAATTATCTCCAAGTTGTTCTTCCCCAAATTCTTCTGAAAAATCATTATAATTTTGTCCTCCTTCATTTTGTTGGAATATTTCGATTATTTCGGGAACTTTATTTTTTAAAATCAAATAGACAGACATTCCAAGAATAAAACTAACTAAAGTGGATAAAAAAACACTATATACAATAGGCATCCAACTATTTCCTGAAAGCAATGAAAAAATCAGGGATATAAGAAAACCAATTATACTAAATAAAATTGAAAAATATAATGAAATTTTATCCATTTGCCATATATCAATAAACTTCAATGTTTATATGAATCAAGAAATTTTTTTTAGTGCTCAAAAATGTTAAAAATTTTACCAAAAAATCCAGAGATGGTAGATTGATTTTCTTCTTCATTAAGATTCAGCAATTTTCTGGATATATGGTTAATACAACTTGCACTTTTTGATCCTGGGTAAACCACCACTAAAGGTCTTTGATTTCGAATGCTATTCAGAACTTCGTCTTCTTTAAAAATAAATCCAAGAGTTTCCACATCTGCTTTTAGAAATTGAGCAGAGATCTCTGTTAATCGATCAGAAACTTTTTTTGCTTCAATAGCGGAATTTACTTGATTAACCACTAATTTTAATCGCTTTTCCTCTCTATTTACAACAATACTTTTAATCATTCCATATGCATTAGTGATTGCAGTTGGCTCTGGAGTTGTAACTACAATGATATCATCAGCTGGTTTTAGAAAACCAATAACATTGGGCCCTACACCTGCTCCTGTATCTATGATAAGGAAATCGTAGCCCTGTAAGGTTTCTAAATCTTTTAAAAAAGCACTTCTTTGTTCCTCGGATAAATTTGCTAATTGATCAATACCATTGGCACCTGCTATAAAATCAATTCCGTATTGTGTTTTAATTAAAATTTCTGAAATTTTTCTCTTTCCTTTAAATACGTCATAGATATTTCTTTCAGGTAGAATACCCAATAAAACATTCACATTAGCAAGTCCCAGATCTCCGTCCATTAATAAAACTTTTTTTCCTAATTGAGCAAGCATTATGGATAAATTCACAGAAAAGGTAGTTTTACCCACTCCACCCTTACCTGAAGTCACTGCTATAACTTTTGTAAAAGTGCTTTCTTCCCCTTTAATCTGAACTATTTTATTCGAACTCATTTGCAGTGAATTTAAATTATTAAAATCCATATTATAACCCTGTATATATCTCAATTTTGCAGCTTGATCTGAATACATCATATATTTATCCTTATAATGAAATCAAATCATTTCGGATTCATTTTATCATTAATTCAATAAGCTCTTCACTATCCACCAACAAGATATCATCAGGAACACTATGACCATTCATCAAAAAAGATAATGGTCTCTTATATTTATCGGCTAAATCCACAAAAAAACCAGAAAAATTTACTTCATCCAGGCCTGTCAGTATAATTTTATCAAAAGGCAATTGCTGGAAAAATTTGGTATATCTTTCGATTAGGTCATATCTCATTGTACAAGAAAGAACCAGATGTACTTCTTTAAAATCAAGTTTTTCTATATAGGATTTTATTTTTGTCAATCTTTCTGAATCTTTTAAACTTAATCCAGATGTATCAATAAAAACCAATTCTGAATCATCCCGATAAAAGAATTCAAGAAATTCCTCGATATTTAAGGGACTATAAAAAGGAACCTCAAGGATATTCGCGTAAACCCTTAATTGATCAGATGCTGCCAATCGATAATCATCCAAGCTGATAATACTAATATTTTTTTTCTCATATAGAAGATATCTTGCAGCAATCTTGGCAAGACTAGTTGTTTTACCACTTCCATTGGGTCCCACAAAGAAAACAGCCTTCGGTTTCCCAGCCTTTAATTCAATTTCTGGTTGATAAAAAATAAAACTTTTTAATTCATCTATAACAAATTTATAGAATTCACTGGGGCGCCTCTGTTTTTCTAAAGGTAATTTCTTATTCAAAATCTGGAAAAATTTATGTGTAAATTCCTCTGAAAACTCCGATTGAATCAATTTTTCTCTCAGTTTTAATATTAATTTTTCATTTGATTGTAATTCTTCATTAAAAACATTAATAATTTTTTCAGTTTTCTGCTTTTCGACAGTATCCTCTTTCAATAAAGCCTGAATTTCTTCATCAGTCAAATTAGTCATATTTATTGATTGTTTTACATCTAAAGTTTCTGATTTTTCTGAAATTCCATTTATATTTCTTTTCTGACTTTCGAAATTTTTAAGACTTTCTTCTTTTACTTTTTGTAAAGATTGAATTAGATTATCAATATCAAATAAATCATCTCCTATTTTGGAGGGATTTAATGGTTTTTCTTCTGGAGCATCTTTTTTAGATTTTTCCTTAGATAAATCTTCTTTTGGAGAACTTGTTCTGATGGAACTTATATCCGCAGTAATCTCGTTCTGTTCCATTGAGGGAATCGGCTTTTTATAATTATAATCAAATATTCGGTTCGGATAAGATTTTGCTCCATAAGTAGAAGTTGATTCCTCTGGAATCATCACCTGTACTTCGTAAATCTTTTTTGAAAAAATATCAAGACCAAATAAACCTTCGCGTTTAATTTCTTTTTTATCTAGAATATAAACATTTGTTCCATATTTTTTTCTAATTTCCATTAGAATTTCTTGTAAACTTTCGCCTCGAAACTTATCGTATCTCACAGTAAATTGAATTATGTCTTTTAATCTCTTTATATGGCAATATTTTTTTTATTTTCATATAATTTACATAATAAAAAATTGGAGTACTATGAAAAGCAAAATACTATACATTCAATTACCATTTTTTTTTATTTTTTTTCTCTTTTTGTTCCATTGCAAAAAAAGAGACTACAACATCATTTTTTTCAATTTTTCACAGAATAGTTTCAAGATAGATGATCTTCCCTGGGGAATTTCTTACAAAGATATTCAAGTATCAGACAAACAATTCAAAACATTACTCGATAATGAAAAAATTGAATTTTCCTTAACAATTAAGGATGAAAATGTAAATAATAATACAAATTTACAAGATCTCCCTGGAAATTTCCAGATTACTTGCTATTATAGCCAGGAGACCTGTAAAATTTTTAAAATTAGAAAAATGGGAACTAAAAAAGAACTAAATAAATTTTATAAAAACTTTTTATTAATAAATAATATTAATATAGATAAACACAAAAAACAAGAAAGAAAAATCATAAAACAATCTCAGACAGGAAACGAAATTATCGAAACGTACAAACTCTTTGATCTGGAAAACTATATTGTTCAGGTGTTTGATTATGAATATAGCTTTAGTGATTACATAAAAAATAAGCAGCAAAAGATAACTGAATCAGATTTAGAAATTGAATTTATGATATTTTCAAAAGCATTAAATCCTGAACTCAATATTGATTATTTTTTAAAACGATAAAAAAATTTATAAAAATTAGTTGATAAATGTTTTAAAAAAAAATATCTGGAGTATATGGCAAATATAAATTTTACTACTGGAAAAATCAAAGAAATTATCGGCTCTGATTTTGATTATTTAATCAATTACAAAGCAATTTTTTCGAAAGAAAATTTACATTTACCTTCTCCAGATTTTGTGGATAAAGTGTTTCTGATAAGTGATAGAAATCCACAGGTCCTAAGATCTTATCAGCAAATTTTATCTAATGGAAGATTAGCAAATACAGGTTATGTATCAATTCTACCCGTTGATCAGGGAATAGAACATTCAGCTGGTGCTTCCTTTTCTCCCAATCCTATTTATTTTGATCCAGAAAATATAGTAAAACTGGCAATTGAAGGAGGTTGTAATGCAGTAGCTTCTACATTTGGAGTACTGGGAGTAGTTGCTAGAAAATATGCTCATAAAATTCCTTTTATTGTTAAAATTAATCATAATGAATTGTTAACCTATCCCAATAAATATGACCAGATATTATTTGCTAGCGTAAAAGAATCCTGGAATCTGGGAGCAGTAGCCATAGGAGCTACTATTTATTTTGGCTCCCCCGAATCAGATAGGCAAATTCAGGAAATTTCTGAGGCTTTCGCTCTTGCTCATGAATTAGGTATGGTTACAGTACTATGGTGCTATTTAAGGAATAATGCTTTTAAAGCTGATAAAGATTATCATACCTCAGCAGATTTAACAGGACAGGCAAATCATCTTGGAGCCACCATTCAGGCTGATATTATTAAGCAGAAATTACCTACCAATAATGGAGGTTATAAAGCCCTTAAATTTGGTAAAACTCATGACAAAGTTTATAATGAATTAACATCAGAACATCCTATTGATTTAACTCGATATCAGGTAATTAATAATTATATGGGAAGAATTGGTTTAATCAATTCTGGTGGTGAATCAAAAGGCTCCACAGATTTAGCAGAAGCAATTAAAACTGCCATTATCAACAAAAGAGCTGGAGGAATGGGACTGATTTCTGGTAGAAAGGCCTTTCAGAAATCAATGAAAGAAGGTATTGAAATCCTGAACGCAATACAGGATGTTTATTTAAATTCAGATATTACTATTGCATAAGCACTCATTAGTAGTGATTTCCCCCTCATTTGCCCGCATTGAAAAACGCGGGCACTTTTTTTTCTAATTCCCTACGGATGATTTGAGCCGAATAGAATTTATTTTCTATCCATATGCCCTTCCATCCAAATTTTTCACCCACAAGACAGTTTTCCTTTTTATCATCAAAAAAAATAACGTCATCTGATTGATCTTTTTCCTTTACGAAATCAATTACAGAATTCTGGATTACTTGAAAGAATTTTTCATCAGGTTTTCTATAACCTACTTCGCATGAAAAAAATAAAAAATCAAAATAACCTTCTAAATCTTTAAGCTTTTTAAATACCTCATTGTACCAGATAGAATAATTAGAAGCTAAAACCATATATGTTTTTTCCAGTTTTCGGATTTGAATAAGTAATTCCCTGACTTCTGGTAGATATTCAATTTTTTGAAACATTAATTTTTTCATTTTTTGACCAGAAATAAGTTTAATATTGTTTTCTTTATAATAGTGTTTAAAATATTCATTTTCAAGGATTTTTCCTTCTTCAAAAAGAATATATTGCTCATGATTTTTGTATTTTAACCATAATTTTTTTTGCTCTGATGTTAAACAATTAAAAAAATTTTCGTAAAATGGATCTGCTATCAGTGTATCCATTAAATCAAATATTAAAATCACAAAGTTCTTAAAACTTATTCTCAAAAATAAATAAATCAATTTTTTGGTTCTATGGGATTATTTTTTTATAATTTATTAATAATCGCAACTTATTTTACTCTCTTTGTTTCTAAATTTTTTAATAAAAAACTAAACCAATTTTATTTAACAAGGAAACATGGTTATCAGGAAATTCAAAATTTTTTTAATTTATACACCGAGGAAAAAAAAATCTGGCTTCATGCTTCTTCTATGGGGGAACTGGAACAAGCATTAGCTCTTTTTCGAATAATTAAACAAAAACAAAAAGATGTAAAAATATTAATCACAGTATTCAGTTTAAGTGTAAAAAATATTCATAATTTACCATCAGAAGGAAAAGCATATTTGCCCCTGGATTTGCCCTGGCAATGGAATTTTAAAAACTTTAATGTTGATATTTTTATAACTTTTACCTGGGATACTTTTCCTAATCTATTAAGAAAACTAAAAAAGACAAGATGTAAAAATTTTATGAATTCAGCTGCTATATCTTCGGATTCCTATAGAATAAAAAAAAACTATATATTTAAATTTTTCTACCAAAACTTTGATAAAATAGGTGTAGTAGATGAAGAAAATTATAAAAATTTCTTAAAATTAGTAGAAAAGGAAAAATTATATATTACAGGTGATTCCCGATACGATTCTATTTTTTACAAACTGGAAAATCTCAAGCTGGATAAAGAGGTTCAAAGAAAAATCAATCTTGCAAGGCAGATCGTAATCCTGGCTTCCACTTATCAACATTGCGATTTAGAAATTTATCCACATCTTCATAAAATTTTGAATCATCATCCCTTTGTTAAAATCTGGATTTTTCCACATCATATAAATCAAGAAAGAATTCTGCAAACATCTACTCTGTTAAAAAAATATAATCTCGAATTTTTAATCTTTTCTGATCCTCAATTTATTGAAAAATATTCTTCTTATAAAATCATTTTAGTTGATGTACTGGGCATCCTCGCTTTTGCTTATCAAAAATCCAGAATTTGTTATGTAGGTGGAGGATTTCATCATAGAATTCATAATACTGGTGAACCGGCAGCTTGTGGTTGTCTTCCCGTTACAGGTCCTAGAATTGATTCGAGTCCAACCGCAATGCTTCTTTATAAAAATTCTTTGCTCAAAAGGTGCGAAACAGGATTGGAGATTATAAACCATATAGATGAATTATTAAAAAATAAAAATCAGTTGAATTTTTTATCCAGAAAAATTAAGGAATTGATGCAAAAGCAAAAAGGTGCTTCCAAAATTTTTTATAATACTTTTTTGAAAAATTTACTATAATTTATGGAAAATTAATAATTTTAAATTTATTTGATTCTTTATGGGAAGAACCATTTTTATTGGTGATGTACATGGCTGTTTAGAAGAACTAAAATTAATGATAAAATATTTAAAATTAAAAAGAGAGGATAGAGTCATTCTCTTAGGCGATTTAATCAATAGAGGACCTGATCCGGCCGGCGTAGTAGAATTTGTCTGTGAAAATCAATTTGAATGTATTTTGGGAAATCACGAATATGAATACTTGCACGAATATAAAGAAAATCCTGTATATAAAGAATTACACCTCCAGTTAAAAAAATATCACAACTGGTTAAAAGCCTTACCTTACTGGATTGAAGGGAAAAATTTTCTGGCTGTTCATGCAGGATTACAACCAGATACCAGTTTGGAAGAAACTCCCATTCGATCATTATTATTTATTCGCACTTGGAACCCTGATGCTATAGCCTCCGATAAAGGAATTCCGTGGTATGAATTTTATTGCGGGGAAAAATTAGTTATTTATGGACACTGGGCAAAAAAAGGTTTAACAATTCGAAAAAAAACTCTGGGTCTAGACTCGGGTTGCGTATATGGTAAGTTTTTAAGTGCTTTCATTTTAGAAGAGAGTAAAATTGTTCAAATTCCGGCTATAAAACAGCATTATATTCCCCCTTCTTTACGAAAAAAACAGTTTTTGAGTTGACTCCAAAAATGAAATCATTTTACTGACTATTGAAGATGGGGTAGTAGCTCAGCTGGTTAGAGCGCTGGTCTGTCACACCAGAGGTCGCGGGTTCAAGTCCCGTCTATCCCGCCATAATTTATCTCATAAGTTTTAACCTGATGAATACAATCTTATCTTTTTAAAACAAAATAATCTGAATTAAGGCATTCAGTATAAATATGGATTAAATAGAAATTCGGAGAAGGAGGGATTCGAACCCTCGGTTCGCGTTAAAGCGAACACAGCATTTCGAGTGCTGCACCTTCAACCACTCGGTCACTTCTCCAAAGGATTTAGTCTGATTTTTACGAACAAGTAATTGTTTCGGAGAAGGAGGGATTCGAACCCTCGGTTCACCTTTTGGGCGAACACAGCATTTCCAGTGCTGCACCTTCAACCACTCGGTCACTTCTCCCTGAACCAGTTCAAAAAATTTTTTTCAGAATATGTGTCAACGATTATAACAAAATAGATGGATATACCCAATCATTAAAAATTTTTCTCAGTTATATTGTTAAAATTATTATGAATAACAATGATTCTATAATCCTTTCTTATTAGGGGAATTGCTTCATTATTTAATATACTAGCCAATATATAGGTAGAATAGGCATCTGAAATAGCACAACTTTCTCCCAATACAGTAATATTCCATAAATCAGTTTCAGGATTTTGATTCAATTTATAGGGATGAAAAACATGTTCAGGTTGAATATAATTCCCTGAAGAAGCTAGACAAATCCTTTTTAATTCGAGTATTTTGAAAATCTGTTTTGTTAAGATATCCCGAACAGGAGCCTGAATTGCAATCTGCCATCCTCTTTTATATTCTGGAGAATTTCCTACACAAATTTCACCACCAATCTCAATTAAATATCTATCCAGATTATGAGATTCTAAAAATTCTTTGATTCTATCTACTCCATATCCCTTTGCAATTGAGTTAAAATCAAATTTGATTTCAGGATTTCTTTTCTCAATAACAAACCATTGATTTTCTTTTTTGATAATAAAATCACATAATTCAGGAATTTGTTTTAAGGAAATATTTTTCAAAATCTCCTTGTTGAAAGGGAAATATACCCCTTTTGAATTTTTACAAATGGTTTGCGCTTCCAGAAAAACTGTTATTTCCTGAGAATTCCAGTAAACCTTAAGATTGGAATTTAACCTGTTAATCTTGCTATCTTTAAGATACAAAGAAAAAGCCTGATTCACATCTAGTAAAATCCTCTGTAAATTTTGATGAAGATAATTTTCCAGATTTTTATCATAATTTTTTGATTCAATAATAATTGTATAATTAGTTCCCATCGTTCTGCCATAAAACTCATAATAATAAATCTCTTTATCCTGTTTGTAATTCAGACAGAACCCGAAATAAAGTATAAATAAAATTTTAT
>FWPU01005810.1_pt1 | contig 25923 bp, 24 predicted proteins | sample 2228361 | NCBI WGS metagenome assembly FWPU01 (sample SAMEA103939777, study PRJEB20133) | metagenome | reverse complement strand
TCGGCGGCGAGCCGGGCCTTCTCCTCGCGCTCCCGGCGGAGCGCCTCGGCGGCGGCTTCGGCCTCGCGGCGCTCGCGCTCTTCCTGCTCCCGTCGTTCCCGCGCGTCGCGTTCGGCCGCCTCGGCGATGGCCCTGGCGCGCGCAGCGGCTTCGCGGGCGGCGCGTTCGTCGGCGGCGAGGCGCTCGGCGAGCTCGGCGGCCCGTCGGGAGGCGGACTCGTGCCGGGCGACCTGCTCGGCCAACGCGCGCTCGCGGCGGGCGACGTCGTCGCGTTCGCGTTGCAGGTGCTCGAGCGCCGCCGAGGCGCGCGTGAGCTCGCCCGGATGGGTTACGGCACGGGCGGAGGGGACGACATCGGTCGGGGCGACGTCGGTGGCAGCTTCGGCCGCTGGCCGGTGGCGGCCGGTGAGCTCGTCGTCGGGATCGAGTCCCGCTTCGCCTGCCGCCGCTGAATCCGACGAATGATCGTGCTGCATCGACTCGCCGGGCATCCGTTCGTCATCGCGCTCGGAGGCGTCGTGGCGGGTCGCTTCGCCGCCCGAGGACTCTTCGGAGCCCATCGACTCGTCCGGGTAATCCGTCGTGATGTCGGTGAGTGAATGTCTCTCGACCGAGTCGCCGGACGGCGACATCGATTCGTCGGTGGACGAATCACCGTGGCCGTCTGGCTCATTGCCGTAGCTCCTCGGCTCAGAGCCGTCCTCGGCAGACGTCATCGACGCGTCTGAGACTGCCTGATGCGTCTGAATGTCGCTCCGCGATTGGCTGTCGCCGATGTGCGGGTCGGAATCGGCGGACGTTGCTTCGTCGATCGACGAATCACCGTAGCGTTTGAGCTCTTCGCCGTGGCCGGCATGCGCAGCCTTGTCACCCCGCGCGGCGGCTTCGGGCGGTTTCCGGTAGGCCCTCGACGCGCGGGAACCGGGAGTCGAGGACGCTGCATCGATGGACGTCGAGGACGCTGCAACCCCGTGCGACGTCGCCGGCCGCGTCGATGCCATCTCCGACGCACCGGCATGGCGCATCGGCTCGTCGGCACTCCCATGCGGCACCGACTCGCCGGACGTCGTCTCCGACGAATCGCCGTAGCCCATCGAGTCATCAGCGCCGCCGTACAGCATCGCCGACGCCGCCGACGCCATCTCCGGTGCATCGTGGGCCGTCGCGTCATCAGCACTTCCGTACGGCGTCGCGAGCGCACTCGACGGCATCTCCGGCGAACCGCCGAGCCCCATCGAGTCGCCGGCACTGACGGACGACGTCGCCGGGACGGTCGGCGGCAGTTCCGGCGACTCGTTGGCGCCGCCGAAAGACATCTCCGATCCACCCAACATCGCCTCCGACGAGTCGCCGTAACTCTTCGCTTCTTCGGCGCGGCCGAACGGCATCGGCGACTCACCCGGCGACATGCCCGGCAAATCGCGGTCGCTCATTGCCTCGTCAGCGCTGCCGTACTTCGCGGGCAGGCTCGACGGCATCTCCGGGGAATGCCCGACACCCATCGCGTCGGCGCCGCCGAAGGACATCTCCGACGCGTCCGGCGCAGCCTCCGACAAGTCGCCGTAACCCGTCGCCTCGTCAGCGCTGCCGTAGGGCATCGCCGGTTCGCTCGGCGGCATCTCAGGCGAATCGCCGTAGCCCGTCGCCTTACCAGCGCTGCCGTACGACTTCCCGAGCGCGCTCGACGGCATCTCCGGCGCATCGCCGACACCCATCGACTCGTCAGCGCTGCCGTACGCCATCACCGGCTCGCCCGGCGCCACTCCCGTCAAATCGCCGTCGCCCGAACCTCCGTACATCATTTCGGCGCCGGTCGCTCCGTAGCGACCGTGAGCTCCTGTCCCCTCCTCCGGCGAGCCGCCGAACGCCATCGACTCCCCGACGGGAGCCTCCGCATCCCACCGGATCGCGTCCCCGCCGGCCTCCTCGCCCCCGGCCACCCCGCCCGCAGTGGGAGAGACCGTCCCCTCCGTCGGCACCTCGCCGTCCGCAAGCGACATCCCGTCGGTCATCGGCTCGACGTCGCCGAACCACTCCTGCGACATCGCTCGCATCCGGGCCTCGGCGTCGGCATCGGCCTCGGGCGTCGCAGCCGGCGAACCGTAGATTCCCGTTCCCCCGGCCAGATCTCCGAGCCCGAACACCTGCGTGCGCCCCGACTGCAGCGCCGCCCGCTGCTCGGCCTCCTCGCGCTCCTGAATTCCATGGAGAAACCGCTCTTCGAGATCCAGTTCGCTCGCTCGGCCCGGGCTCGGCGCAGGCTCCAGCGCCCGCCTCCGCCGCGCCGCCTCCGCCCGCACGTCCTCCTCGAGGCGCTGCAGCTCGTCATCCAGCGCCTGCACCGACATCGCCGAGTCGATGCTCGCGATGGCTTCGGCCTCGATCTCGCGATGCGTCCGCTCGAATGCGGCCTCCATCGCCTCGCGCACGCGTGCCTCCGGGGCGAGCGCCAGAAGCTCGAGCTTTCCGCGGTCGGGCTCTTCGGGCCGGGCCCGCTCCTGCTCGATGCTGGGAGGGCCGGTGACGCGCCACGGTTCCACCTCCGCTGGACCGGGATCGCCGACCGGCACCTCGATGCGCTTCCCCACCTCGCGCACCTGCCACACGTCGCCGTCGCTCGCCCCGCGCATCGTCTCGGCGACGAGCTCGACGAACGTCTCGCCATCGAGCGGCAGTGGCACCACCGGCGCGCCGAAACCGGGCACCGACTCGCCGACGAGCAGCACGCGCGCCAACGACCGGTCGGGGTGCTGCGCGAGCTCCTCGAGCACGACGTGCCCGCGGCCGCCCTCCACCGACGGAGCGAGAATCACCAGCGACGGCAAATGGTGCCCGAAAGCGATGACCGCGTCCGCCGCCGAGGTCGCCAGGACGACCTCGTACCCCTCGCGCAGAAGAAGCCTCCGCACCGCCGCGATGGTGGCGATGTCGTCGTGAACCAGGAGGACGGGAGCGGCCATTCGAACGCGCCTCGAAGTCTACAGCATGGCCCCTGGATCCACGTCGATGGCGACCTTCACCGTCGAGGGCACCCGTGCGAGCGAGGCCTCCGCGGCGTCCAGAGGGCCGTTGAGCGCCGCGTGGGTGGGCCCCTTCACCAAGAGCTGCCAGCGCGTCTTCCCCTTGATGCGCGCGACCGGCGCGGGCGCCGGCCCCAGCAAGCGTACGCCGCGCGACGGCGGCGGCAACTGCCTCGCCATCGCGTCGCCGAGCTCTCTGGCCACCTGGGCCGTGAGGGTCGCATCGGCCCCCTCGATGCGCACCGCCGCCATGCGCGTGAACGGCGGATATGCCAGCGCCCGCCGGCGCTCGAGCTCGCGCGAAGAGAAGCCGTCGTAGTCGTGCTCGAGCACGCGCCGCACCGGCTCGCTGTCCGGGTTGTACGTCTGCACCAGCACGCGCCCCGCGTCCTTGCCTCTGCCCGCGCGCCCCGCGACCTGCGTCAGCAGGTGGAACGTGCGCTCGGCGGCCCGGAAGTCCGGGAGCGCCAGCGACGTGTCGGCCATCACCACGCACACCAGAGTCACCCCGGGGAAGTCGTGACCCTTGGCCACCATCTGCGTCCCGACCAGCACGTCCACCTCGCGCCGAGCGAACGAGGCGAGGAGGTCCGTCACCCGCTCGCTCGAGGTGGCCGCGTCGCGGTCGAGCCGAGCCACCCGGGCCTTGGGGAAGCGCAGCGCCACCTCGGCCTCGACGCGCTCGGTGCCGACGCCGAGCTTGAGCAACGGCCCCGAGCACTCGGCGCACTGGTCGGGCACGGGCCAGTGCCGACCGCAGTAGTGGCACATCAACTTCCGCCCGGCGAGGTGCAGCGTCAGGCAGACGTCGCAGTCCGTGCAGCGCACCGACTGCCCGCACACCTCGCACAGAAGGTAGGTGCTGTGCCCGCGCCGGTTCAGAAAGAGAATGACCTGCTGGCCCTTCGCCAGCACCTCGTCCATCGCCTGAAGGAGCGGCGCCGAGAGAATGGGCGCCTCCTCCGGCGGCAAATGGGGCGGGCGCGGGCGCTCGATGCGCAAATCCACCAGCGACACCGCCGGCATCGGCCGGTCGTCCACCCGCGAGAAGAGCCTGAGCAGTCGGTAACGCCCGCGGTGCGCGTTCTCGAGCGTCTCGAGCGACGGCGTGGCCGACCCCAGCACCACCACCGCCCCCGAGTGCTTGCCGCGCACCACGGCCAGATCCCGCGCCTGGTAGCGCAGCTTCTCCTCCTGCTTGAAGGAGGGATCGTGCTCTTCGTCGACGACCACCACGCCCAAGTCACACACCGGAGCAAACACCGCCGAGCGCACGCCCACGGCGATCTTCACCGCTCCGTCGCGGAGCGCCTGCCAGTGCCTGAGCCGCTCGCGGTCCTTGAGCGCGGAGTGCAGCACCGCCACGGCGTTGCCGAAACGGCTGCGGAAGCGCCCGACGAGCTGCGGCGTCAGGGCGATCTCCGGCACGAGGACGAGGCTGCCCTTGCCGCGCGAGAGGGCGTGCTCGACCAGGCGCAAATACACCTCGGTCTTGCCGCTGCCGGTGACGCCGTGGAGCAAGAACGGCTGGAACCCGCCGCGGTCGAACGCCGCCACCAACTCATCGACGCAGCGCTGCTGCTCGTCCGTCAGCCGTTCGGGCCGGGCCTGGCCCAGGCCCTCGCGCACCGTGGGAGCGACCTCCACCGACTCGATGCGGGCCAGCCCGCGAAAGACGAGCTTCTTCAGGGCGTCCTTCGCTCCGGGAATGGCGTGCGAGAGCTCCTCGACCGGAGCGCGCCCGCCGACCGCCAACAGGTACGAGAGCGTCGCGTGCTGCGCCGGAGCGCGCGAGAGCACCGAAGGGTCCGCTCCTGGCGATGCCAGCGCGAAGTGGACGAGGTCCGGCGCGGCGGCCTTCTCGTCCTCGATGCCCGACAACCCCGGGGGCAGCGCCGAGCGAATCGCCTCACCCAGCGGGTAGCGGTAGTGCTCGGCGGCGAACCGCAACAGCCGGATCAGGTCCGCCGGGAGCGCCGGCCGTTCTTCGAGCCTCTTCTCGATGGGCTTCAACCGGACGCCGTTGCCGGGCGGCTCGGCCGGACCGAGAAAGAACGCGAGCGCGCGGCCGCGCCCGAACGGCACCAGCACGCGGTGACCCGGCGAAAGTTGCCCCTTCAGCGCGTCGGGAACGAGGTAGGTGAACTCGCCCCGAACCGGGCGGCCGACGGCGACGGAGGCGAAGTCGTTCGCGGACACTGACGCCGGCGCAGTGTAGCGGACGCCGGCGCGATGGCGCTGGGGCGATGCGGCCAGAAGGGTCGGCCGACGCGTGTGACAGATCGGCCCGCCGGTCAGAACAGCTTGTCGTCGAGCTTCGTCCGCGCGTCGGACTGCGTGGCGGTGAAGCGCGCGGCCAGCGAGCCGTTGCGATGTACCTCCAGGATGCGCGGGAACCACTCGCCCGTCGCCGGCGAGCTGAAGTCGACGAAGCGCAAATCGTACTGCGCTCCGTCCGCGCCCGCGAAGCGCATGCGCGCGGGGAGGAATCGGTCCTTGTACACCCAGAACTGCGGCTGGCCGTCTCCCTTGGCGCCCAATACGTACGCCACCTGCCCGCCGAATCGGCCCAGCGAGGTGGTCTTGAAATCGACGCCGGCCTTCGACAGGTGCCGCTCGATGAGCGCGCGGCCCTCGCCGTCAGAGCCCGAGCGCAGGGCCAGCACGGCGCAGAACTGATCCACCGCGGCGCGGAGCACCCCAATCTCGGAGCCTTCGGCGCGATCCTTGCCGTTCGCTTCGATCGACGCCGCCGACTTGCCGCTCTCGACGGCAGTCACCTCGAAGCGGCACCGGCCCGGGAACTTGAGGAGAATGCGGCTGTCGGCGCTCAGCTCGGGGCGATCGGCCGGCACGCCCAGGGCGCCCGCCGCCTCCTTCGCCGCGTCTCCGTGGAAGGTGATGCTGCCCTTCACGGCGAGCTGAACGAGCTGCAGCTCGTCGCGGGCCGCCGCCAGCCGGCGGAGAATCGAGCCCGCCGGGAGGACGTACGCCAACGCCGCGGCGGAGACGAGCAGCGCGCAGGCGAAACACACCCGGCGCACTAGCGCGCCTCCTCGAGCACCTGCCGGAGGTACGAGAGCAGCGGCCCCCGCATGTCCTCGCGCTTGAGCGCGTAGGCGATGTTGGCCTTGATGTAGCCGACCTTGTCGCCCGCGTCGTAGCGCCGGCCCTCGAAGCGGCAGCCGATGAGCCCCTCGGTCTTCACCAGGTGCGCCAGCGCGTCGGTGAGCTGAATCTCGCCGCCGACGCCGCGCTCCTGCTTCTCGAGGATGCCGAAGATGCTCGCTGGCAGCACGTAGCGGCCGATGACCGCCAGGTTCGACGGCGGGTTCTTCTTCGGCTTCTCGACGATGTGGGTGATGCGCAGGGTGCGCTCGTCGATGGGCTCGCCGGCGGCGATGCCGTACAGGTGCGTCTCCTCGGGAGGCACCTCCATCAGCGCCACCACGCCCTTCTTGTGCCGCTGGAAGGCGAGCGCAAGCTGCTTGATGGCCGGAACCTCGGCGTCGATGACGTCGTCGCCCAGAATGACCCCGAACGGCTCGTTCCCCACCAGGGTGCGGGCGCACCAGACCGCGTGGCCGAGCCCGAGCGGCTCCTTCTGGCGGATGGCGACGATGTTCGCCATGTCGGAGATGGCCCGCAGCTTCTTCCACTCGTCTTCCTTGCCGCGCGAGCGCAGCACCTGCTCGAGCTCCACCGCGATGTCGAAGTGGTCGACCATGCACTCCTTGCCGCGGCCCGACACCAGGATGACGTCCTCGATGCCTGCGGACACCGCCTCCTCGACGATGTACTGCAGCGTCGGAGTGTCGACGATGGGGAGCATCTCCTTCGGCACGGCCTTGGTGGCCGGCAGAAAGCGCGTGCCCAGCCCCGCCGCGGGCACCACGCACTTGCGGATGAGGGGCGAATCGACTCGCTGAGCCATGGGGCGGCCAATCTAGGCCCGCGAGGGTGGATTGGGAAGGTTGGCGAAACGCCCATGTCGCGTACGATGCCCGACCATGCGGCTGTGGCCACTCTTCTCGCTCGTCCCCTCGCTGGCCCTCTCGCAAGCCGAGCCCGACCTGCGCGAATTGATGCACGCGCGCAACTACGCCATGGGCGGCGCCTACCGCGCGCTCGGGCTGGGAGCCGAGTCGGCGTACGGCAACCCCGCCTCGCTGGCCCTCTACAAGCGCTACCAGGTCGAGCTCTCGGGCGCGCTCGACACGACCACCCGCTTCGGCTTCGGCACCCTCTCGGTGGTGGACAGCGCGACCAGCGACGTCGCCGGGGGCGTCTCGTACCACTTCGTGTCGATGGGTCGGGGCGAGGGCCGCACGCTGGTGCACCTGTCGACGCTCGGCTTCGCGCTGCCCCTCTCCGGAGCGGTGCACCTGGGCGTCTCCGGCCACCACGCGCTCCTCACCGGCGCCGCCGAGGGAAACGTCCTCACCGGTGACGCCGGGGTGCTGATTCGCCCGACGCCGCCTTTGACGCTGTCCTTCAGCGGGCACAACCTCATCGACACGCAGCGCGAGCAGCTGCCCCGCTACTTCGTTCTTTCGAGCGGCTTCGTCGCCGGGCTGCTCAGCATCGCCGCCGACGTGCAGAGCGAGCTCCATGACGGGCTGAACCCCTCGTACGCGGCCGGCGTCGAGTACATCGTCGGCCAGGCCACGCCGCTGCGCGCCGGCTACGCGTACGACAGCCGCCGCGGCACGCACCTGGTCTCCGGCGGGCTGGGGCTCATCACCGAAGGCGGCGGCATCGACTTCGCCTACCGCCACGAGCTCGGCGGAGCACAGAGCCGCTTGTTCGCGCTCACGCTCAAGGTGCAGGTGCGTTGACCGTCAGGGCGCGACGCCCAGCGCGCGCGAGTGCCAGGGCGTCTCGGGCTTCTTCTCGTTGTAGGCGCGCAGGACGTCGCCGTAGTCGTCCAGGGTCGGCGCGTACACCACCGCCAGCGACTCGAGGACGATGGAGACGCCGCAGGTTCCGATGACGAGCGCCAGCGTGGTGTCGGTCGCCCGCGGGCTGGCGGCGCTGACGCCCGCGCAGGCGGCGAGTGCCCCCAGGCCGCTGTAGAGGAAGATCTTCGAGGTGCGCGCGTCGGACTCGACCTGGTCGAGGCGGGTGACCGCCGCGGGCTCGCCCTGGATCAGCGGGCGGAGGTCGTCTCCGAGTCGGTCCGGCTTCAGCTGGTGGGTGGTCCGGGCGGGTCCGCCGCTGACCTCGATGGGCCCGATGCACCCGGCGGAGGCATGGGCCAGACACGACACGGCGAGGAAAGAGCGGACGAAACGGTTCATCGTCATGGCGCTCGCCCGGTGCAACCGTGGTGCCCGGCGCGAGCGCAGGAGGGAATGGCGGTTTTTCGCAGCGAGCACCCGCCGCCGGACCTGGGACAGCCCGCGCTGTCCCATGCGACGCCTCACCACGAGCTCGGGCCCAAGGCCGGCCGCTGGCGCTCGGCCACAAATGCTCGGTCAGCCCAGGTTCCTGGTGCGCAGCTGCAGGTATCGCTCGGACGCGGCGAAGCGCACCAGCTCGATGACCTCGGCGGGCAGCGCCTGCTTTGCCTTGAGCGCCGCGAGCGCCGGCGCGACGCCCCCGCATACGATCAGGCCCGCGCGGTTGGCCGAGTGACGCGCTCCGTCCGTCAACGACCGCAGATCCAGGTTGCTGGCGTGCCGCTCGTACAGCTCGCGGATCCGATCGAGGCTTCGCGCCGGCAGCGAGTCGCGGACGAGTCGGCCCTCCGGGGTCGAAGGCTTTGCGTCGCCGAGCACGGTTCCGAGGATCGCCAGCGCCCTCTGAAGCTGCTCCCGCTTGAGGCTCCTGAGCACGAGCAGGTCCGGGTTCTGCGAGAAGAGGGCGCGGCCGGCGAAGAAACGCAGCTCGGCATCAGGAAGCTGGCGCTTCACCGCGAGCCGGCCGACCAGCACCCGGGGGCCTCCGGCGTACACCAGCGCGAACGGCGGGCCGGCCTCCTCGGAGATGTGCACGTCCGGCGCACGCAGCCCGAGGATGCGCACCGCCGCCAACAGCGCGTCGGCCGCTGCCTGCGAGCCCCGGCCCGAGTCGAACCGGAACTCGTCGGACGAGCCGGCGGCGCGCCCCTTCGCCGGAAAGAGCCGGGTGAGCGCGACGCCGGTGAGGCTGAAGAGCTCTCCGGCCTCGGTGCGGAGCAAGGGATGGCGGAGCCCGGCGCGATCGGCCGCGGAGCAGATGAGGCGAGGCGCGCGCGGCTCGGCGTGCGGGTCGCCGTCGAGCGCGTTGGCAATCTCGAGCATGAGGCTCGAGCGCTCGGGCTCGCTCTGGCCGTCGAAGTACTCGGCCAGTTGGCGGTAGGCGTCGGCGTCGAGAGGATCTTCCCTCACGCGCTGGAACAACCGTTCGCGATCGTCGTGTGCGCTGCGGGCCGGAGTCAGCACCGAGGGCACGACCGGAATGGCCGCGTCGCCCAGCGCGACCGGAATCTCCTGCGTGGTGGGAGAAGCGTCTTCGGTGAATGCGTCGGCGGGAACGGGAAAGTCGCCGGTCGTGCTCTCGAGGACGTCGGCCTCCGAGTCGTACGCCGCACCAACCGTCGAACCTTCCCACTCGTCGTCGACGCTGTGGGCGGTCATGCTCGTCACCGTGGAAACGTCGACCTCCTCGGTCGCGTGCCGGTCTCGAGGAACCGGCTTGTCGGTGCTGGGGTCGGCGCCGGCCACCGCGCGCGGGGGCGGTGGAATGAGCAGCTCTCCCAACGGAGACAACCCTGCGCCGCGGACGACCGGTGGAGAACCGGCTGGAGCGCCGCGCAGAGGCGCGACCAGTGGAGATTCGCCGGGTGCGCGCGGGGTGCTCCGCGCGCAGGGGGAACGGAGAGGCGACCCGGCCCCGCAGCGGCCTTCTCGAAGCGGCGCGCTGGCTCCTGCGGTGCGCCCGGCGCCGGCCCCGATCGACCCGGCTGACTGCCGAGGGGAATTCGTTCCGGACGGCGCGGCTCATCGGCTTCCTTCCGAAGCGAGCCGGAGCTGCCCGACTGACTTCCCAGCGGAATCCTCTCCGGCCGGCGCGACTCGTCGGCCATCTCGTTCCGAACCGACCCCGAGCTTCCCGACTCGCTGCCGAGTGGCACCCGGTCCGGGCGGCGCGGCTCATCAGCATCCTTCCGAAGCGAGCCGGAGCTGCCCGACTGATTCCCGAGTGGAACCTTCTCCGGTCTGCGCGACGGCTCCGGCGGGTTGGCTCGCCCGAACGAAGTCAGGACACCGGGCTGACTCCCCGGCGGCACCTTCTCGGCGCGAGCTGCCGCCTCGATCTCCTCGCGGAGATTCTCCGCGCGGGTGCGGTAGACGGCCGCGCGCTCGAAATCCCCGAGCGCTTCCTGCGTGAATGCCGCCAGCCGCTCCCACGTGCGGAGCCGTTCGGCCTCGTCGCTCATCGCGGTGGCCGCCTGCTCGAGGGCCCATGCGCCGTCCTCGTTCTCGCCGCGCGCGATGAGCCGCTCGGCCAGCTCGAGCCAGGCTTCCTTGTGCCCGGGCTCGAAGCGCACGGCGGTGTAGAGCTCCTCGAGCGCCTCGTCGCGCCTGCCGCGCCGCTCGAGCAACTCGACCAGCTCGAGCCGAGCCTTGCGCGTGCGCTCGCCGCGCGGCTCTCGACGAATCTGCGCTCTCAGCACCAGCTCGAGTTGCTCCCACTGCCCCCGAGCGCGCGACAGCGCGTCTAGCCGGAGGATGGCCTCTTCGTCCGTGGGCTGCTCCGCCAGCACCTCGCTCCAGGCGGCGCGCGCCAGGTTGGCGTCCTCGAGCGGAGCATCCGCCAGTCGCGCCAGCCGCCGGAACATCTCGCCCCGCCCGGGGAACCGCTTGGGAGCCGCGTGCAGCGCGTCGCAAAACGCGAGCACCGGCCGCGAATCGTTCATCTGCGCGGCGACCTCGGCGAGGCCTCCGTGCGCGGCCAGATTCTGCGGCGATTGAGCGAGCGCCTCCTCGAAATCCGCGCGGGCCGCGGCCAGCTCTCTCCGCGCCAGGTGCGATTCGGCCCGGGCCACCAGCGCGTTCGCCCGGCTCGCCGGGTCGGCCGCACGCTTGACCGCCTCGTCGAGCGCGCGCCGCACTCCCGAGACGTCCTCCCGCGCGTTCAAGAGCCGCACCTGCTCGGCGAGGGCTTGCTTGTCACCGGTGAGGGCGACGATCTCTCCGTATGCCTTCGCGGCGCCGACCAGATCGTGCAACTCGTCCTCGAGCAGCTCGGCGAGCTTCGCCAGCGCGTCGACCCGCTCGTGTACGTCGGCCAGCCTGCCGGCGCGGTCGCGGTAGAACTGCGCCAGCTCGCGCCAGGCCTTACGGGCCACGTAGTGCGCCTCGAGCTTGCGCGCGGTGGCCCGGTCCTCGGGGCCCTCCTGAACCGCCGCCGACAGGAGCGCCGCGGCCTCCGACTGCCGGCCCTCGGCTTCGGCCTCCTCGGCGGCGGCGACGAGCTGCAGCTGCGTCTGGCGCCGGGCCGCTGGCTCTCTGGGAGCGGGCGAGACATGGCCGCCGAGGCCGAGCTCGCGCAAGAGCGCGCCCGTCAGCTCGTCCTTGCCGACGTGCGCTCCCGCCTCGAGCAGCTTGCGCGCGGCCTCGTCCACCGCCCGTACCGGCGCCTGCGACCGTCGCAGCGACCGCAGCCAGAGAATGCACAAGCCGAACACCGCGTGGCGATCGCCGGCCTGTTCCGCGAGCTCCACCGCCTGGCCATAGCGGAGCGCCGCGCGCGCGTGGTCGTCGAGCCGCTCGCCGTAGAGCCGGGCCCGCTTGAGCATCGAGCGCGACGCACGCCGCAGTCGGCCGAGCTTCACCGCGTCCTTCACCTCGCGCTCGAGCGAGGCGTCGAGCTCTTCCCAGCGGCCCTCCTGCTCGAGAAGCGCGTTCAGCACCGCGCGCGCACGCCGGTCGTTGGGCCGCTCGGCGAGCAGCAGCACCAGGTGCTCGCGGGCGCGCTCGGGCTCTCCCAGCTTCCGGAGCAGCCGCACCAGGTGGCGGCGCACGCCGATGCGGTCGGGCAGCACCGGGTCGGCGGCCGCGGCCTCGAGCAGCGTCACCGCGGCAGGCTCGGTGCCGGCCTTGAACGACAGCCGCACCAGCGCGGCTGCCAGGCGGGCCGTCATCGGCCCGGAGCGGCTCGCCCGCACCAGCTCGGAGAAGGCGCGCGCGATCGCCCCCTCGGCCAGCATGCGCGCGGCCAGGCCCAGGTGGAGCTCGGCCGAGGTGGTGCGCCCGGTGCCGTTTCGCTCGCCGGCCATGTGCCGGGCAGTCTACACACTCGGCCATGCCGTTGGTTTCGGTCCTCTTGCCCGCGAAGGACGCCGAGGCGACCGTCGATGCCGCCGTCGCGAGCGTGCTCTCGCAGTCGCTGACGGACCTCGAGCTGGTCGCGGTGGACGACGGCTCGACCGACGGCACCCGCGCCCGTCTCGAGCGCTGGGCCGAGCGCGATGGTCGCGTTCGCGTGCTCGCCAGTCCGGGGCGGGGACTGGTGAGAGCGCTCAACTTCGGCCTCGCGCACTGCCGCGGCCGATACGTCGCCCGCATGGACGCCGACGACGAGTCGCCGCCGAAGCGGCTCGAGAAGAGTGTCGCGGCGCTCGAGCGCGACCGAGCACTGGCCGCGGTCGGAACCGGTGTGGAGATCTTCCGCGACGACCGGCCGGTCAGCCCGAACATGGTCGCGTACGGGCGTTGGCTGGGCTCGCTCACGACGCCCGAGCTGCTCTTCCGCGATCGCTTCGTCGAGAGCCCGCTGTGCCACCCGTCGGCCACCCTGCGGGCAGAGGCGCTCGCGCGCGTCGGCGGCTACCAGGACGGCGATTTCCCCGAGGACTGGGCGCTGTGGCTCGAGCTGCTCGACGCGGGATTCAAGCTGGTGAACCTGCCCGAGGTGCTCTTCCGCTGGCGCGACCACGACCGGCGGCTCACGCGGTCCGACGCGCGCTACTCGTGGGAGAGCCTGGTGAAGCTCAAGGCCCGCTACCTGGCGCGCGTGGTGAAGGATCGCTGCATCGTGTGGGGCGCCGGCGAGCTCGGGCTGGCGTTGACGAGGGCGCTCAAGTCGCACGGCATATCGATCGAGCGACTCGTGGAGGTGAGCCCGAAGAAGATCGGCCAGCGCATCCACGGCGCGCCGGTCGTCTCTCCCGAGGCGATGGGCGAACCCGACGGCGTGCACCTCGTCGCGGCGGTCGGAGCCAAGGGCGCCCGCGAGCAGATCCGCCAGTTCCTGACCGAGCGCGGGTGGACCGAGGGCCGCGACTTCACCTGCGCCGGGTGAAGGCGGCGCCGTGGTCGGCGTCAGGTTCGACCGACGGGAGAGGGAGCGGGAGCGGGAGCGTTGGCGGGCTCGGCTCCGCCTTCGTGGTCATCTGAAGCGGTCGCGGGGAGGCGAGACTCCGGCGAAGGCGAAGAACGCGCGGAGGTCGTCGGGCACTTCGGCCTCGATGAAAAGCCGTTCGCCCGTTGCCGGGTGAGTCACCTCGATCGCCTGCGCGTGGAGCAGCGTGCGGCCGGCGCGGATTCCCGACGCCTCGGAGGCTCCGCCATAGAGCGCATCACCCAGAATGGGCGCACCTACCGCTTTGAGGTGGGCGCGAAGCTGGTGCGTGCGGCCGGTCTTCGGATGGAGCGCGACGAGGCAGAAGTCCGCTCCCGCGTGGAGCCGGACGTAGTCGGTGCGCGCTGGCCGGCCTCCCGACGTCACCGCGCGATGGCGGCCGACGTGGCTCGGATCTCTCGCGATGGCGAGAGCGATGGTGCCGCGCTCGGGCAGGTTCGGTCCGCACGCGGCGAGGTAGCGCTTGCGGACCTCTCCCTTGCGGAACTGCTCCGCGAGCGCACCGCCCGCGTGGGCCGACTTGCCGAAGACGAGCACGCCGGACGTGTCGCGGTCGAGGCGGTGCACCGACGCGACGGGCCGGCCCAGCCGCCGCTCGAGCAGATCGGCCGCGCTGTCGCCCGTTCGGCCCATGGTGGGCTGCGACGGCGTGCCCGCGGGCTTGTCGATGGCGACGAGGTGCTCGTCCTCGAAGAGCACGGACAGCCGGGGCGTGCCCCGTTCTTCGAGCGTGGAACGGCCGCCTTCCTCGAGCACCGCGAGCAGCACCTGGTGTGCCTTCAATGCGCGATCGGGCTCCCTGCAGCGGCGGCCGTCGACGTAGATCGCCCCGCGTTGGACGAGGCGCCGGGCGTCCGATGCGGGCAGCGACAGCCCCTCGGCCAGAAGCTCGGCGAGCGACCGGCCCGCATCCGAGGCGGCGACGCGCAGTTGGCGACGTTTCATGCGAACGACGTAGTTGACTAACGCGAAACCGGAATGCGGTCATGGATCGCGTGGAGACCTCCATCAACGCGCTCTCGAACCGGCTCGACACGTTCCTCTTCGAGCTGGCGAGCCTTCACTACCGTTACGGGGCGGGCCTGACGTCGGAGCTTCCGCTCGAGCAGCTCTACCGGCAGTACCCCGAGCTCACGCGGCCGGAGACGTTCCGGCAGGTGCGCGAGGCGGTGGCGGACGGGCGCACCGACGAGCGCGAGCGGCTGCGCATGCGGCTGTTGCTCGAGTTCCTCGCGGGCCAGGTGGAGGACGCCATCGCGGCTCCGGCGGCGGAGGAAGTGGCGGCGCTCGAGGCCTCGGCGACGGTACCGACCGAGCGCGAGCCCATTCCCTTCCGAGAAGCGGTGGCGCTGCTTCCGCGCGAGGACGACCGGCACAAGCGCGCCCTGCTCGAGCGCGGCATCGGCGAGCTGCTCTGGGAGAACCAGACGCCGTACGCGCGAAGGCGCGAGGCCGCGGTGAAGACGGCCGAGGCGCTCGGCTACTCGAGCTACGTCGAGCTGCGCGACGACGTCACCGGCTACGCCGCCGAACAGCTCGCGCGCGACTGCGAGAAGGTGCTGGCCGAGACCGAGGACGCCTACCGCGAAGTGCTGGGGTACGTGCTGAAGAAGATCGACCCCTCGCTGAAGCCTCAGGACGCGCGGCGCCACGACCTTCAGCGCGCGGCGATGGCCCCGTGGATGGCGCAGCACTTCCGGCGCGAGGACCTCCTCCCGTCCATCACCCGCTGCCTGACCGACATGGGGCTGCCGCCGAACGCCGAGGGCCGCATCCTGCTCGACGCCGAGGACCGGCCCGGCAAATCGTCCCGTGCGTTCGTCGCCGACCTGAAGGTGCCCGACGACATCCGCCTGGTGGTGCGTCCCGCCGGCGGGTTGGACGACTACTTCGCGCTGCTCCACGAGTTCGGCCACGCCCAGCAGCTCGCGCACGTCTCGCCGCACGCGCCCGTCGAGGAGCGCCGGCTCGGAGACCTCTCCGTCACCGAGGGCTACGCCTACCTGTTCGACCACCTGCTGCTCGACCCGGCATGGCACCGCCGCTACCTCCACCTGTCGACGGCGACGGCGAAGGACGCGGCGCGCATCGCGGCGTTCAACAACCTCTTCTTGCTCCGGCGTTATGCGGCGAAGCTGCCGTACGAGCTCGAGCTGTACGCGCGCGGCCCCGAACGACCGCTGGCCGAGGAGTACGAGGAGCGCATGCGCGCGGCGCTCTTCGTCGGCATCCACCGCGGCTATTACCTGTACGACGTGGATCCGCAGCTCTACGCGACGCGCTATTTGCGGGCATGGGCGTTCGAGGCGCGCCTCTTCGAAGTGCTGCAGAACCGCTTCAATGAGGACTTCTGGCGGAACCCCGCCGCAGGCAGCTGGCTGAAGGACCTCTTTTCCCGCGGGCAGCGCGACGACGCCGCCGAAATCGCGAAGCAGCTCGGCGGCCGGCCGCTCTCGCTGTCCGACGCGGGAGGGCGCCTCGTCCGCGTCATGAATCTGTGAACGAGGGGCCCGCGGCCGGCGGCACGGGGCCGGCCGTTCCGTGACGAAGGGATGTGCCGGCATTGGCCTGCGCGGGTGGGCGAAGGGCCTTTGGCCCCTCTTCACCGCTTCTTCCGCAGCGCGCGGACGATCTTCTCCTTCGCCGGGTTGCGCGTGCCGAGGGTGGGCGGCGCAGCCCTTTTGGCGCGCTGGGCGCGGAAGAGCTGCATCTCGATGACCAGAAGCTCGTCCTCGAGCTCGGTGTTGCCGGCGGCCACCGAGGTCAAGGGCGCCGTCCGGGCCACCTTCGCCCCGTAACGCATGCGCAACACCTTCTCCTCCTCCGAGGTCACCGTGCGCGCCCGCGCCAGCGCCGCTTCGACCTCCTCCGTCGTGACCGCCACCGTGCTGCTCTTGCGCTCCATGCGCCTCTCCTTCCGAGCGACTCGTTCTGCCCGCGGCCAACCTGAACGTTCGTTCCTGTCGGACGCGGCTGACCCGCGACGGTTGGCGATTGTAGGGACCGAGGGGGGTGGGTCAAATTTTCGACCGACAGGCCGCTACAGGCGCACGCCCACCCCCAGATACGCGCTCGAAAGCTGGAGCGCCGCCACGGGCGGCGATGCGTGGCGGAACCGCTGGTGACGCCCTTCGGCCGTCAGGTAGACGCGCTCGGACAACGTCGCCCGCACGCCTCCCGACAGCTCGGCGCCATGGTGGAGCCGCGGCGATTCGGCCAGCGACGGGTGCTCGAGCAGCAGGCTCAAGCCCAGCCCGACGTACGGCGCCAGCGTCGAGTCGGGCCAGAGCGACAGGTACAGCGACAGGGGCGTCGTCTCGGTGAACAGCCCTCCCGACGAGACGTGGCCGCCCACCGCGGCAATGGACGAGTGGCGCCAGAACCGCCAGCCCACCGTCGCCGCATACCCCGTGCTGGCGCGCTCGAACGAGGGCCCCAGCGCGAACGCTCCCAGCGGCGAGACCGTCACGCCCAGGCTCCGATTGCCCTCCGCCTGCGCAGTGGGCGCCATCGTCAGGACGAGGAACGACAGGGACAAGGCGCAACGTCTCACGCAGACGCCACGGAGCAAGCCCGAAGCCACGCGGATCTGCCTGATCCTCCAGGGCGCCGACGCACCGCGGCTCGACCGGCTCTGACAGGAGCGTCACGCCGGCGTGACAGCGCTGCCCTGACGGCCGCACCGGCATTCTCGCTCGCAGCGCCCCGCCACGGGCACTCGACGGCCATGGTGTGCACGCGGATGCGCTCCACCACCACGCAACATCCAGCAGAAAGACATGTCAGCCAAGCTTGCCTCGCCGGGCCTTGAGCTCACGGTTGCTCGTCGCTCCCTCGCTTTGACTGCGCTCGGGCTTACCTCGAGAGTCGAGACGGGCGATGGCCTCGGGATGCTGCGTGCGGGCGGCCTGCGAAGGCGGCGGCCAATCGGGCGCACGTACGAGGTGCCCGCTTGCCCGGCTATTCGTCGGGCGGCTCGTCGGTCGGGATGCCGGCATCCTTTTTCGCGCCGCCCCGCGGGATGCCGAAGCGGTCGAGGGCCTCGGCGATGCCGATGGGCTTGTCCTCGTCGGGGAGGAATTCCTCGGGAGCGGTCAGGCCCGGATCCTTCCCGATCTCGGTCATCGCGGTCTCGACGACCATGCGGAGCTCCGCTTCGCCCTCGTCCGTGGCGACGCCCAGCCGTCCCGTGAGGCGGGCCTTCACCACGACCGAGGTCTGCGCGTCGACCCAGACTTCGCCCTCGAGCGCGCGAGGCGTGCGGCGCTCGAAGAAGGCCAGGCGCCTTCGCGTCGTCTCGTCGACGCCGCCATCGCGCTGCAAAAGTCGCGGCGGCAGCGGACGTTCGTCGGTCGACTCGGCCGAATGCCCGAGCGAGACGGAGTACTTCCACGCGGTGCGCCCCTCGTGCGTCACCGTGCCCGCCTCCGACAGCTCGAGCCTTCCGCGGAAGAGCGCATCGAAGTCGCGGATGGCGCCGAAGATCTCCTCGCGCTCGCGCTCGGCCATGCCGCGGTCGCGCAGCCGCTGCCGGAACTTGCCGTAGCGGCTTCTGGCGAAGACCTGGCCCTTGACGCGCAGCACCTCGAGCCCCTGGTCGCGCGAGTTCTCGATGACGCCGCGGAAGTCGCCCGCCACTCCGCCCGGCCCGGCTTCGAGCGTGCGGCTCTCGATTAGCTTCACGGTGCGGCCGTTGCCGATCCACTCGAAGCTGACCTTCGCGCTGTACGCATGCGGGCCGATGCGCTCGGTGGCCTCGGCGGCGCCCATGCCGAGAATGCGCCGGGCGATGCGAGCGTCGGAGGCGACCTGCTCGGGCGGCAGCTTCTCGCTCGCCGACGAGACGGCCTTGGGCGGATCCTCCGGCGAGAAGATGCGCTTCTTGGCCGCCTTGTCGACCGCGTCGGAGCACGCCGACGACACCAGCGCGCAGAGCAGGACCGAGAGTCGTCTCACCCGTCACGGCACGCTAGATGGCGGGCCTGCCGGCGGCAAGCCCGGCCGACGCCTGATGGACGCTCGGCCGCTGCCGGCCTTGATCGCCCCGCGGGACTGGCTAGAAGGCACCGCATGCAGAGTCTGCGCGACAAGCTGCTCAAGGCCGGGCTGGTCACGCCCGAGCAGGCGAAGAAGGCCGAGGAGGCGAAGGCGGCACCCGTAGCCTCCGAGCGCCCACCGCGCGAGCGCCGCCACGAGGGCCGGCACGACGGGCCGGGCCGGCGCGACCGCGACAAGCCCGAGCGGCTTCCGCCGGTGCCGAAGCTGCCGCCGCTCCCCGGAAGCAAGGAGCACCAGCGGCTCGAGGCGCAGAAGCAGCGCGAGCTCGACGCGAAGCTGCGCGAGCTGGTGCTGGCCACGCAAATACCCCTCGAGCCCGGCGCCACCGCGTTCTACTTCGTCACCAGAAAGGGCAGGCTCCGCCGCCTCGAGCTGTCCGAAGCCCAGGCCAAGGCGCTGGAGGAGGGGCGGCTGGCCGTCGTCGAGCGGCAGGAGCCCGCGCAGATCGAGCACTCGCTGGTGCCGCCCGAGACCGCCGAGAAGATGCACGCGCTCTTTCCCAAGTCGGTGCGCTTCTTCAACAAGCCCGGCGCGGCGATCGGCTTCCTCTCCGACGAGGAGCTGAAGAAGCGGCAGGCCGACGAGGCGAGGCTGCCTCGCGAGTCGCCCGAGCCGGCCGACGCGGAAATCGCCCCCTCGGAGGACAAGCCGGCCGAGACGTGGATCGCCGTCAAGCGCGCACCGCCGCCGTCGACCGAGGACGGAACCGGATAGCGACCGTCACCGCCGCTACCGTTTTTTCGTCGGCAGGTCGAGCACGAATTCTGGGCGCGGCGCGTAATTTCGCTGCACGAACACGAACTGCTCCAGGAAGTCGTGTTGGCCCAACAGCACAGGAAACGGCAATGCCGCTTGGGTGAAGTAGACCGCCGTCTCGAAGCGCAGAGGGAGACCATCCGTCTCCAGCCCCGTTCCGAGCTCGACCTCGACCGGCATCTCGAACCCTTCGGCGTTGCTGGGTGCTTCCTTCGAGCTGCCCAGGCCCTTCAGCTCGACGCGGCGGCCCTGGCGCACCAGTGGCTCGTCCAAACCGAGCGCTCTGGCGAGATGAAACTCAGCGACATTGACCGTTGAACCCGAATCGACGAGCGCAAGGAATTCCCTGGTCGCCTTGCCGTCGCGATGAAGTCGCACGCCGATTCTCGGCAGGTGCACCGTCAAGTACTCGGAGCCGATTCGCAGCGGCACCTTCGACATCGACGTCCTGATGCCCATGGGTGCTCAGAGCTCGGGCACAGCATCGAAGACGACGCGTCCACGGATACCGAGCCGTTCGACTTCTCGTTCGAGGTCTTCGAATGTATCCGCGCTGGCGACGATCCCTGCTGCCGTGACGGCGATTTTCTTCCCTCGATATCTGCGAACTTCGTCCTGATGGTCGTTCAGGTACCGAATGATTGGATCTTCGACCAGGAGGGCTTCGTGCTCGCCGCGCGCAACGTTCGCCTGTACGTACGCCGTCAACTCGCGCAACTGACGCCGCAGGACGCGTAGGTCGTCTTCAAAGCCCCGTTGAGTCCGAAACCCTTTCAAGGCAGAGAACCATCGGCGCGCCTTGGCAACCTGGGGATCCCCGTAGTGAAACACCTCGGGAGGCACCAGATCGGGCAAACGCTCCGACCAACCGCTCACGTGGCGGGTTTTAGCATGTTTTCCAGGTTTTGCCATATCTGGGCGTCGCAGGACTCTACCAGCTTCGGGCCGATCTCCGCTTCGACCTCGGCCCAGACGGTAACCAGCACCGGCTCCTGAGGCTGCTCCGGCCTCGTTTGTCCGATGCGCTGAATGACTCCGGTCGCCGGGACGAGGCGCCAAGCGACGTACTCCAACCGAAGCGTGGGATCTTCGGCCCCGATTCGAGTCATCGCCGCGAGCCCTTCCCAGCGCCGGGGATCGAGCGAGTAGGCCAATCTGGCCTCGCCGTCGATCGACGAGGCGCCCGGCCACGCCTTGCGCAGTTGAACCAGGAACTTCTCCAATCCACCCACGCGGTCGCTGTCGGCCAATGCATCGGAGGGAGGAGGAGTGCTCGGCATCGCCTGCCAACTGATCAGGAAGTGCACCGCCGTCGGATCATCGGCCATCGGGTGCAGTACGCCCGACGCGTACAACTCTCCTTCCGCGTGCTCGCGCGGCAGCGCGGTGAAGGACGCGCGCCAGCTCGCCTTCGACGTTCGCAGGCGCCGCTTCACGCGGCACCCCAGCATTTCGGCGAATCGCTCCCACTCTCGTGGCTCGCCACGCGGGTAGCAGGAGAACTCCAAGGAGGTGATACGGACGCCGCGCGCATCCCGAAACACTCGAAACGCTCCTCCGGAACCGCTGCGACTATTGGTGCCGGTGGCACAGCGGTCAAGTAACCCGATACCGCTGCGTCGTGTGATCGCACTGCAGACGATCAGCCCCAAAGGTGCCTCGAGAACGCGGCCCGCACGTCCTCGGGAATGTCGGTGGCCTTGAACCCGTCCATGTCGATGGAGACGGTGACGATCTCCACCTCGGCGCACAGCTTCTGCGTCTCGTTGAGAAACAGGCGGTAGCGGTTGGTGATGGACCTCTGCGACAGCTTCGCCGTGTCCATCACCACCCTGGCCACGTCGCCGAAGCGGAGCGGCGATTTGAAATCGGCGCGGGCGTGCACGGTGGGGAAGCCCACTTTGCGCTTCTGCAGCATGTCCGGGTAGCTGATGCCGACCTCGCTGGCGAAGAAGTCCTCGAACACCTCGTGGCAGTACCCGAACAGCCGGGGGAAGTAGACGACGCGGGCGAAGTCCACGTCGTCGAACCGCACGTTGATGCGCTGGGTGTAGGCCATCGCTAACCGCCGAAGGCGTCGAAACCGGTGATGGCCTTGCCCAGGATGAGCGTGTGCACCTCGTGCGTGCCCTCGTAGGTGTAGACGGACTCGAGGTTCAGCATGTGCCGAATCGGCGGGTACTCGTCGGTGACGCCGTTCGCCCCGTAGATGGAACGCGCCAGCCGCGCCACCTCGAGCGCCATCTTCACGTTGTTGCGCTTGGCCAGAGAGACCTGGGCCGGGCTGACCTTGCCCTCGTCCTTCAGCTTCATCAGCCTCCAGGCGACGAGCTGGCCCTTCACGATCTCCTGCAGCATGTCGGCGAGCTTCTCCTGCGTGAGCTGGAACGCGGCGATGGGCTTGCCGAACTGCACCCGCGACATGGCGTACTCGCGCGCTCCCTCGAAGCAGGCGATGGCCGCGCCCACCACCGCGCAGGCGATGCCGGCCCGGGCGTTGTTCAAGCACGACAGCGGCGCCCTCAGCCCCTCGGCCTTGGGCAGCACGTTCCGCGCCGGCACCCGCACGTCCTGGAACGACAGCTCGGAGGTGTAGCTGGCGCGCAAGGAGAACTTGCCGTGGATCTCCCGCGCGCTGAACCCGCTCATGCCCTTCTCCACCAGGTAGCCGCGGATCGATTCGGGCCCGCCGTCGTCGGTCTTGGCCCAGACCACCGCCACGTCGGCGATGGTGCCGTTGGTGATCCACAGCTTGGTGCCGTTGAGGACGTACGAGTCGCCGTCCTTCCGCGCGCGCGTACGCATGCCGCCCGGATCCGAGCCGAAGTCGGGCTCGGTCAGCCCGAAGCAGCCGATGATCTTCCCTTTGGCCATGCCGGGGAGGAACCGCTGCTTCTGCTCCTCGGAGCCGTAGGTGTAGATGGGCCACATGCACAAAGAGCTCTGCACCGAAGCGAACGAGCGCAGACCCGAATCGCCGCGCTCGAGCTCCTGGAGGATGAGCCCGTAGCTGACGTGGCTCATCCCCGCGCAGCCGTAGCCCTCGAGCGGAGCGCCGAACACGCCCATCTCGGCGAGCTTGGGCACCACCTCCATGGGGAACGTGCCGTTGCGGAAGTGCTTGCCGACGATGGGCAGGTACTCGCGGTCGACGAACTGGGCGACCGTGTCCCTCGCCGCCTTCTCCTCGGGGCTGAGCAGGTCGTCGATGCGGTACAGATCGGTGATCTCCGCGCGAGGCATGGGCTTCCTCCCGGCGGCGCACTTACCGCCCGCTGACAGGCCAGTCAAACGGGGGGTTCCGCCATCTGGGGGCGATACCTACGTTGCCGCCGCCGGGAGGGAATCATGGACGTCGTCCGCATTCGCAAGAAACCGAGCAGCGACGAAGAAGAGGAGCGCCTCGAGGAGCTGGAGGAGCTCATCGACCTGATCGACGCCTCCGAGCGCGACGAAGAGGAAGAAGACCTCGAGGACGAGGAGGAATAGCCGCGGCCGCAAAGGGCGCAGCCGGGCCGTGCGTCCACTCGAGGAAGAGAGAGCGACCGCTTCGAGCGGCCGGCCGAAGCGAACCTGATGCCGGTGCCCCCAAGGTCGCGGCGAGCCATCACCCGCCTGCCTGCGAGCGCGTTCGATGGCCCGACGGCTCGGCGTCTGAATACCTACACGCGCGCTCTGCTGGCTTTCTGGTGCCCCAGTCCTCCCGAGGAGCGCGCGTTTGAGGAAAGTCGGGCCGTTGGCGCTGGCGCTCGCGGTCGTTTCCGGGTGCGAGTGCGCACCGACGCTCGGCCCACGTGCCTCGGCCATCCGCGTGCACGTGCTGCTGGCGGAGGATCTGCCCGCCACCTGCGTTCTGGCGAGCGCGGCCGGTGAGGGCCAGCGCGTCGAGACGACCCTCGAGCGGCCCGACGGCAAACACGAGCTCACCGTCACCGTGCTCCGCGGCGAGCTCCCCGAGGAAGTGACGCTGGCCGCCCGCCCTCTCGTCGGCCACGACGGCTGCCGGGGACGCCTCCGGCCCAACGGCCCCGACGTCTCCGAACGGAGCGCCTTCTCGTTCGACGAGGTGCCGGTGGTGACGCTCCGCTCGGGCACGGCGGTGGACGTCACCTGGTCTGCCGGCGCCTGCGACAACGGCCAGAAGCTCTACCTGCAGGTGGCGCAGCTCGAGGGCGCGGCGGTGACTCGCGGCACCGCCACGTTGGGGTTGGCCGACGTCCAGAGAACCGAGAACGCCGGGCAGCCGGTGAATTTGAGCCGCACGTTCCTCTTGTACTCGTGGCGCACCACGTCCACCGGTCCGGAGATGTGCCGACGGCAGATCCGCGGCTGGATGCCGAACGGGAACCAGGTCGCCTTCGGCCGCGGCGACGGAGCGACGGCCCTCACCTGCGGCGTCGACACCGTCGACATCGCGTGGACCCGGGTCGAGCTGCCCGCGGGCTTCTCGGTGCAGGAAGTCACCACCGCGATGGCCGCTGGATTCACCAGCGCTGCGACGACGCTCGCTTCGGCCGTGGACGCCACCCGCACGGTCGCCTTCGCCGGAGGCCAGTACGCGGGCGGCCAGTGCAACGGCGAGGGCGACTACGCGGCCAACGACATACCCGGCGAGATGCGCGCGCTGCACGGGCTCACCGACACCACGCTGACGTTGAACCGGGCCTCGGGCGGCGGCTCGGCGCGCTTCACCTCGTACGTGGTGCAGTTCGTTCCCTGACGCTATGGTGCCGGCAGCATGTCGAGCCGGAAAGCGGTGGTCACCGGAGCGAGCCGCGGCATCGGCCGCGCGGTGGCGCTCTCGTTCGCGAGCGCGGGCTACGAGGTCTGGGCGCTGGCCAGGTCGGTCGAGCAGCTCGAATCGCTCGCGCGCGAATCGAACGGCCGGGTGCGGCCTTGGCGCATGGACGCCGAGCGGCCCGACGACGTGCTGGCCGCGGCGAATGCGGTGCTCCAGGGCGAAGTGCCCTACGTGCTGGTCAACAACGCGGGCATCGCCATGTCCGCTCCGCTGGTGAAGACCAGCCTCGAGGACTTCCAGCGCGTCTTCGCGGTGAACGTCACCGCCGCGTTCCTTTTGTGCCGCGAGCTGGCGCCGGCGATGGTGGCCCGGGGCGGTGGCCGCATCATCAACGTCGCCTCCACCGCCGCGCTCAAGGGCTTCAAGTACACTTCCGCCTACGCCGCGTCGAAGCACGCCCTGCTCGGCCTGACGCGCTCGCTGGCGCTGGAGCTGGCCGGCAAGAACGTGACGGCGAACGCCGTCTGCCCGGGCTGGACGGATACCGACATGGTGTCCGCCTCCGCGGCGAACATCGCCCGCACCACCGGGCGTTCCGAGGCGGAGTCGCGCGAGATTCTGGCGAAGATGAACCCGATGGGGCGGCTCGTCGAGCCGCGCGAGGTGGCGGCCTTGTGCCTCTTCTTGGCGTCCGACGAAGCCGCGGCCATCACCGGCGCCGCCTACGCCATCGACGGCGGCGTCTCGGCGCTCTGAGGACGACATGGCTTTCAAGCGTGAAACCATTCAGCCGCTCGGCTGGGCGCGGCCCAAAGGCTATTCCAACGGCGTGGCGGCGCAGGGCCGGCTGCTCTTCGTCGCCGGCCAGGTCGGGTGGGATCCGCGCGCGAGCAGGCCGAAGTTCCCCAAGACGTTCGCCGCGCAGTTCGACCAGGCGCTGAAGAACGTCATCGACGTGGTGCGGAGCGCGGGCGGCGTCCCCTCCGACGTGGCGCAGATGACCGTCTACGTCACCGACAAGCGCGAGTACACGCGGGCGCTGGCTCAGGTCGGCGCATCGTGGAGGAAGCGCATGGGCCGGCACTACCCGGCGATGGCGCTGGTCGAGGTCTCCGCGCTGGTCGAGCCGCAGGCGAAGGTGGAGATTCAAGCAGTCGCGGTGCTCGGCGATTAGATCTCTGCTCGCTTCTTGGCGTACTCCAACAAGCTCTGCCCCAGGCGGTAGCGATCACGCCCGGCCGGCAAGAGAATGCCGCTCTCCTTCAGCCGATCGAGCCACGTCTCAAAGCTTTTGCCGTCCGGCTGATTTGCAATCATTTCGAGCTTGCTGCGGTCGAGCTCAACCCCTGGCCTCAAGTCGAGGCCGTGACCGGCGAACAGCCGGTAGGCGCGTTCGTGGATTACCTGAAGCGGCTCGACCAAGTGGTACGTTCTGCTCTTTGCGGCGTGCCAGACCAGCCCTTTCGATTCCAGGCGGGTGAGCGCATCCTTCGTCTGGTCATGGCTTTCGTCGAGCGCCCTCGCCAGGCGGTCCACCGACAACCGGTTTCCCTCCTCGCGCAATTTGACCATGTAGCGCCGCTCGTGGGGCTCGAGCCCAAACGGCCCGTAAGCGGCGAGCCAGATCCGCGTCTGCTCGTCGTAGAGGGACCTGGTGCTCAACCTGACCACGAATGTATCTGCGACTTGCTCGAGCTCGGGCTCGTGGAGCTCGACTTGAAGCATCGCCCCGAAGATTCGCTTCATCCCCTCGCCCTGATCCCGCGCCCAACCCAGGTCGCGCATCACGCGCATGATGAGGGGATTTCGAGTCCTGTTCTACTACTCGGCGAAATCGTCGCGTGATGCGTGAGAAAATCAGGCGACTGCGAGGAGTTGCTTGAGGTTGGCGTCGCGGGTTGCGCGGACGGCAGCGGTGAGGAGACGGCCGCGGTCGGTGAGTTGGTAGCGGTGCGTCTTGGGCACCTTCTTGATGAGGCCGTGGGCGCGGAGGAGGCG
>FWPU01005809.1_pt1 | contig 25924 bp, 23 predicted proteins | sample 2228361 | NCBI WGS metagenome assembly FWPU01 (sample SAMEA103939777, study PRJEB20133) | metagenome | reverse complement strand
GAGCGGTGGGATGGGGCGGTGGGGCTTTTGTACCTGCGGGCGCGGTACTACCGGCCGGCGTGATAGCCCAACAGGGTAAGGGCCCCCACAACTTGCCGAAAGAGCGCGCTGGTGGTAGGATAGAGTCGGGACGCCATTTGCACCTCCGGAGAGATAACTCGACAACTGAATTATACTCTCCTGGCGTCCCTTTTGCCATGTTAAAGTGCGGTCACCAAATCAACTGCGTAACTCCTGACAGTTAAGGAAGACTACCTGCCACTGCTGTAGCACGAAAGCAGCTGGTTTCCAGAATGTTTTGCGGCCCAGGATTTTCGGGCTGAGTAGTTACCTTAGGAGACCGGCACTTGTCTTCGCACGCCCCCACGTGCCGCCATGCCTGGCCCCGGTAGGAGACCGGCACTTGTCTTCGGATGTCCCCACGTGCCACCAGGCCTGGCAGCAAGGACCACACTCTGCGCACCACCTGGTGGGGGAAGTGCCGGTCTCCCCCCCCACTCTGTGCCCCACCTGGCGTGGGAAGTGCCGGTCTCCTGCCCCGGTCACAATCCTCGTACAGGTGCACCTCCAGGCCGGGAAACTCGGGGATGGCGGCCGGCCGGCACCACTGCCCGAGCAGCCCCGGCAGCAGCCGCTGGGGGTCCCAGAACTGCGGCCAGCAACACTCCACCAACCAGACGCGGCTGTGCCGTTCGAGGAGCGGGCCCAGGCGGACACGGATTCCCTCTGGTGTGGCCTTTTCCCCCGCCCAGTTGCCGATCAGCGGATCGTACCGTTGCGGGTATGCCTCGATCTGAATCGGCGTCTGCAGGTAGAGGTGCAGGGTCGGTTCGGCGGCACCGGGATTGATCATCAGGAGATCGTCGGGGTGAGCGTGCCGGGCCAGGTAGGCGGCCAGGTCATCCCAGGCTTCCTCGACCCCGTGCTCGGCCAGTTCGTGACGGTAGTAGTCGTTGTGCAGGGAGGGGGCTATCAGGAGGAGAAAGAGGAGCACGGCCACTACGCGCCCCTTCCCGGGCAGGCCGGCCGTACCTGCGCCGAGGAGCAGGGCCAGCGGCGCCGTCAGGGTGAGGAACTGCTTCTCCTGATAGAGCGGGTAGAAAAGGGAAAGGACAAAGAGCAGGATCAGGGGCAGGAGGAACCAGGTCCAGGTAAAGAGGAGCGCGCCCCTGCGCGGGCGATCCTTGCGGGCCAGGAGCACCCCGCCCCCCACGGCAACCGCCACCATCCAGACGGCGGCGGCGATGCGCCAGGGGGCATCCAGGGCAAAGCGGGGCTCTCCGAGGGCCAGGTTGGGCAGGGTGGTGCGCAGCCGATCCAGGGACCCCTTGATCAGCCAGGTGGCCTTGTGAAAGAGGACCTGATAGAGGGCCACCAGGGCCCAGGGGAGGTAGCCTAGGAGCAAAAGCCCCTGGCCGGCCACCCAGTGGCCCAGTTTCCGCCAGCGCCTTTGCACCAGCAGCACCGGCAGGATGACGACATTTTCCAACAGCACCACGAGGAACGCCAGGTTCTGCGTGTAGAGCGCGGCCAGGGTGGCAGCAATCAGGCCGGCCCATGCCCCGGGAAAGGAGTCGGCCAACCAGCGCCAGGTCAAATAGACCGCCAGGGCAGACCAAAAAACGAATTCGGCGTACATCCGAATCTCGCGGGAGTAGGCGATATGCATCGGGGAAAGGGCCAGGTAAAAGGCCGCCCATGCGGCGGCGGTGCGGCCAAAAAGCCGGCGGCCGGCCAGGTAGACCAGCAGTACCGTCAGGACGCCCCAGACGACCGGGAAGAAGCGGGCGTAGAGGGGACTGTATCCGGGAAGAAGCCACGCCTTCAACGAGAGGTAAAAGAGGGGCGGGTGTATGTCGTTCGCCGTGCCGATGACCAGTTCGCGCACCGGGGAACGGGCCAAAAAGATCGAAAACCCCTCGTCGCTCCAGATGGGGGGCCAGGTTAGGCGAAAAGCACGGGCGAGAAGGGCCAGCAGGAGGATGCCGCCGAGGAGCCAACCCTCACGAACCGTCTTGACCTCGCCCGGCCGGCCTGCCTGCCCAAAAAGAATCGCACGCATCTTGCCTCCTGCCCCCTATTATACTACACCTCCCCACGATTGTGCGCCTTGGGGTTTGCCTCGGGAAAGCGGCCGGCCCTGGGTGAGCGAGATTACAGCCGGGGAACGGGTGCAGGCATTATTTTGATATAGAAATATTCGAGTAAAAAGGAACGAGACAATGCCAACGCACTACCCCGGTACACCAGAGGAAAAGAGGGCCTTGAACGCCCTGATCAAACTGATGCGGGCCACCGACTCGCTGGGCGCCCGCCTGAGCCGTCGCCAGATCTTTGGTGACCTCACCCCCACCCAGTTCGGGGTGCTGGAGACGCTCTATCATCTCGGCCCGCTCTGCACGGGCGAGATAGGAGCCAAACTGCTCAAGAGCGGGGGCAACATGACCCTGGTCTTGGACAACCTGGAGCAGCGTGGCTTGGTGCAACGGGAGCGCGACCCGCAGGACCGCCGGCGGGTGCTCGTCTCGCCGACCGAAACGGGCCGGGCGTTGGTGGAACAGTTGTTGCCCGGCCTGGTGGCGACAGTTGTCGAAGAGTTTTCCGCCCTCACGGCGGAGGAACAGGAACAGTTGGGGCGGCTTTGCCGCAAGTTGGGAACCGGTAAAAAGGAGGTATGATGGTCAAACTGGCGATCATTTACTACAGCATGACGGGCAGGAACTATCAGATGGCCCTGGCAGCCAAAGAGGCCGCCGAGGCCGCAGGGGCAGAGGTGCGCCTGCGTAAGGTCGTGGACGATGCCCCAATGGAGGCCGTTGAGGCCAATCCGGCCTGGAAGGCTTATGTGGAGGCGAGTCAAGACGTCCCGGTGGCTACGCTGGACGACCTGGCCTGGGCGAACGCCTTTATCTTGGGCACACCGACGCGCTATGGCAACGTCGCCTGGCCGATGAAGCGACTGATCGACTCGAGCGGCCCGCTCTGGGCCGAAGGCAAACTGATGAACAAGCCGGTGGCGGCCTTTACCAGCGCGATGAATCCGCACGGAGGGCAGGAGAGCACCCTGCTGGCGCTGCACAACGCCTTCTACCACTGGGGAGCGATCTTTGTGCCGCCCGGATACACTGACCAGGCCGTCTTTGCGGCCGGCGGCAATCCCTATGGGGTGAGCAGCGACGCACCGCACGACGACCTGGAGGTCAAGGAGCCGGTCCTGGAGGCCGTGCGCCACATGACCCGCCGGGTGGTGCAGGTCGCGGAGTGGCTGCTCAAGGGGCAGCAGGCCTAGCGGCAGGGCAAGGACGGCACGGCCGGCGGGGGGCATCCGACCCTCACGGCCATATCAAAGTCATTGGCCTCTGCCGGGAAGGGCCCGGCCTCGGCGCCCGTGCCGCGTAGAGCCGGCCCGACAAGGCGCCATCGCACGCGCGCGTCACGTGCCTGCAGCCGGGCCCTGGCCATTCATGCCACACCGACGCGACTTTGGTATCGCCGTGTCCGACCCTTCCGGTGGCCGTGCCGTTGCCCGATGCACGGCCCCAGCAAAAGACAGCACCAACCTGAACTCCTGTCATAAATCGTGGTGCGTCACGAATGGCGAGCCCCACGCCCTCTGGTGGAGGAAAAGCGCCCTCCAGGCGGGGCCGGTTGCCTTGTAGGGCGCAAGCCCTTGTGCCCCTACAAAGGGGCCGCCGGATTCAGGAGGGGCAACCGGCCGGTTGCCCCTCCTGGCAGGTATGACAGGACCTCAGACGACTCCTTGACACCGCCACCCCGGCCGGGTACAATGGGCCCATCTCGTACACATCTTAACAGGCAGGTCACAGGACAGGAGGTGGCGATGAAGCGGCAAAAGGGCGTTCTCTGGCTGGTCATCCTGCTGCTGCTGACCGTGACCCCGGCCCAGGTGGCCCTCCCCCAGGAGCGGCCGGCCGGGGAAAAGACGGCCGAACAGGAACCGGGCGCACTCCTTCCGGAACTCCGGGAGGCCCTTTCCCCCTACCTCCAGACCCACGACATCCCCCCCATCGTCCTGGTGCATGGCTGGCAGGGGTTCAACTTTGACAAGCCCGACTGCGAGCGACCCACCGACCCCCAGTGGGCCGACGACCTCTGGGACCACTTTGACGAGGACCTGGAGGCGATGGGCTTTCATGTGGGGTTTGCCCTGCTCAAGTCCGGCTCCAGTTTCGACGAGCCCAACTGTACCCCCATCGCCGAGGAGAACGCGCCCTATCTGCTGGAGGCGATTGACCAGGCCCTGGCCGCCACCGGCCAGAGCAGGGTCATCCTGATCGCCCACAGCATGGGCGGACTGGTCAGCCGGGCCTACCTGGAAAGCGACCTCTATCGGGGCGACGTGGCCGCCCTCTTTACCCTGGGCACTCCCCACGTCGGTGTGCCGGTGGACGTCCTGGCCGAACTGGTCGAACTACTCACCTTTGGCGCACTGACCCTGGAGGAGTATTGCATCGCCCAGCCGGTCGTCTGCCAGTTCTCCGACAACGAGGAGGCCAACCCGCCTGGCTTTACCGGTATCGAGACCTTTAACGAAATCCACAACACCCGCGCGGCCGGCGTCTATTACCACATGATCGGCGGGGATATCGGCTTTGACGACCGCGGTTGGCTGGCTGAAATCCTCTACCAACTCATCCCCGGTCCCAACGACGGCATCGTCCCTCTGCCCAGCGCGATGGCTGTCTCCTCGGCCGACGACGGGTCGGGGCCGCCTCTGCCCCGCCTGGGCCCCCTCTCCGGCGTGATTGACCGCCTGGAAGTCTATGCCGCGCACATTGACAGTTTCTGCGACGACCCCTCCGTCCCCTTCACCTGCGACTATCACTACCACTACCACGACTATGACCGTTTCTGCGCCGACTGGGACTTGACCGTCTATCTGGATGAAGAGTTTCGCAGCAGCAGCATGCGCAGTTGCCTGGAACCGGTCCTCGCGAACCGCCTGCCGACGCACATCTGCGGCACGGCCGAAGACCTGACCCAACCGCCGGCCCAGCGGCCCTCCTTCCCCGCCCCCACCCGCCTGCGGGGCCGCATCCCCTCTGTGTGGGGAACCCTCCCCGCCGGCGGTCGGGCTGTGCGGACGGTGCACCTGGACGGCGGGCCGGCCCTGCTCTTTGCCCACGGGCCGCTTCAGCCCACGCCGGGCCGCTTGAGCGTGACCCTGGTGGACCCCGCCGGCCAGGTCATAGACTCCGCCTACGCCCAGGCCTACCCCGGAAAAGTACGCTACAAGGGGGACGAACGGGCCGGCCTCTACATCCTGGCCCGCCCCACCTCCGGCGACTGGCAGATCGTCGTCCGGGCCGAGGACGCCGCCATGCCCTACCGCACGGCCGGCCTGCTCCTGGAGGGGCAGGCGCTGCTGTTGCCGGCCTCACCGCCCCTGTCCCGCCGGCCGGCCGGCCCCACCGCCCCCGCTCGCCCCGACCTCCACCAGGCCGCCCACACCTGCACCATTGACCACCCCGGCCCCTACCTCCCCGGCGACACGGTCCACCTCTCCTTCGAACTGCAGACCGGCGACGAGGGCACCTACGTCGAGTGGCTGGACGGCTACTTCCTGGACGCCCCGGACGCTTGGGCCTTCCAGAGCCAGAGCCCGCCCCCCGACGACGACCTGGGCGGCTGGAGCCGCACCACCGCCATCACCACCTGCAACGAGTCCGCCCTGGCCTACTGGGGCATCGAAGCGCCCTACCTGGCCCCGCTCAGCGACACCTGCGATCTGAACCTGCTCGACCTGCCTTGGGGCGGTTCGCTGAACGGCCCCTGGGCGACAAGCGAGTGGTACGACGTCACCACCGTCGAGGGGTTCGAGGGAGCCTTTCCCCCGACCGGCTGGGCCCTCTACAAGACCGGCGGCGGCAGCGACAACCACGGCTTTCAGCAGACCTCCACGCGGGTCCACAGCGGCAACTACAGCGCCTTCCACGACGACGATGACCCCTGGCCCTGGGACCCCATCGAGACCTGGCTGGTCATGCCGGCCCACACCGTCCAGGGCGGGGACGTTTTGGCCTTTTGGCAGAACGAAAACTACGAGTCGTACTACACTTACCACGGCGTCTGGGTCTCCACCGGCAGTCCCGACCCCAACGACGGCGACTTTGTCGAGGGAATCGAACTGGGCCCCGGCCAGGAGGACACCTGGGAGGAGGTCTGGCTGGACCTGAGTTGGTTCAGCGGGAAAACGGTCTATCTGGCCTTCAAGTATGCAGGGGATTATTCGGACGAGTGGTACCTGGACGACATCTCGATCAAGCGGTTGCGCCTGGCTCCGGCCACCTATACCTTTGCCGCCACCTTCCAGGTGGCCCCCGACTCGCCCTATCACTGCCCCGGTTCGCCTTACGTCGGCCTGACCTCCTGGTATACCGACACCCGCGCCGGCCTGGTGGGCGTGGCCATGGGCGACCTGGTCTCCCCGACCCTGAACCTGACCACCTGCGACGTGGCCCAGCCCTGCCCCCTGCCCGCGCTCTCTCTCAGCACGACCCTGAGCCTGGACGGCTCCTGCCCCGGCCGGCCGGCCGTGGAGGTGCCCGCGAACCTCCAGACGACAACCCTCTGCCTGGAGGTGCTCAATACCAGCCCGGCGGTGACGGTGACGACGCACACCCTGGATGTCCCCCTCCTGGGGGGGCGGTTGCTCAGCATGACCCTGCCGCTGGGGCCGGGAGAGGCGTACGCCTGGCAGCGGGATTGGGACCCCCAGGGGCAGGAAGGGCAGTGTTTCACCCTCACCGCTACCTGGGCGGCCACGACCACGCCGGGGCTGGGGCAACCGCAGGGCGCGGGGGCCGACCTCCCCTTTATCACCACGACCTACGCGACCGGTGCTTCCGGCCAGGCCGGCCTCTGTGTGGTCGCGCCGCTGGTCGTGGGGCTGAGCGGGGCCGCCTACACCGTCACCGAGGGGGGCGGCCCGGCCCTACTCACGGTGACCCTGAGTGCGCCCTTTGCCCGGCCGGCGGCCGTCTCCTATGCCACCGCCGACGGCACCGCCCGGGCCGGCCAGGACTATCTCAGCGCGACCGGCCGGCTGACCTTTGCCCCCGGAACAACGGTGCAGACCTGCACCATCCCCCTCCTGGACGACGCCCTGGACGAGGCCGACGAGACGGTGCTCCTGGCCCTCTCTGACCCCCAGAACGCCCTCATCGGCGACGGCGAGGCCCTCCTGACGATTCTGGACGACGATGCCGCCCCCACCGTGGGCCTGACCGCCCCCGCCTACAGCGCGGCGGAGGCCGCCGGGAGCGCGGTCATTACCCTTTCCCTAGACCGCCCCTCGGCCCTGACCGCCACCGTGCGGATGACGACCACCGACGGTACGGCCACGGCGGGGCAGGATTACCTCGCGGTCAGCCGGACGGTGCGCTTTGCCCCCGGCACAACGGTGCAGACCTGCACCATCCCCCTCTTGGACGACGCCCTGGACGAGGCCGACGAGACGGTGCTCCTGGCCCTCTCTGACCCCCAGAACGCCCTCATCGGCGACGGCGAGGCCCTCCTGACGATTCTGGACGACGACCGGCCGGCCTTTTGGATCTATCTGCCGCTGGTGAAGCGGAATAGCGCTCCCTAACATCGTTGAAGATGGCCTGCGACCGGTACACCTTTGAGGACAGAGTTGGACGACTTGGAATATGGACCGGACGGCTGGAGGTGATCGGGTACGGGCAAGGGTACAGATGAGGCAAGGACGCACAATTGAAGGAACATGGAACGACCCGACCGGCAGGGCCGGCCCAGACTACAGAAGGAGAACTCAATGCGCATCCTGGTTACCGGCGGGGCCGGCTATATCGGCAGCGTCGTCACCGAGCACCTGATCGAGGCCGGCGATGAGGTCATCGTCCTGGACAACCTCAGCCAGGGCCACCGCAGCGCGGTGCACCCCCAGGCCAGCCTGATCGTGGGGAATGTGGGCGACCGCACCCTCCTGGAGGAGGTTTTCAGCCGGCCGGTGGACGCCGTCATGCACTTTGCCAGCCGCACCCTGGTCGGCGAATCCATGGAGCAGCCCTTCCTCTACCTGGGGGAAAATGTGGTCAACGGCATCACCCTCCTCCAGGCCGCCGTGGAGCACGGCACGCGGCGGTTCATCCTCTCCTCCACGGCCAACCTCTTTGACCGCCCCCAAAAGATCCCCATCGGGGAGGAGGAAGCGATCATCCCCGGCAGCCCCTACGGCGAGTCCAAGCACATCCTGGAGCGAGTGCTCCACTGGCTCGACCGCACGCTGGGCCTGCGCTATGCCGCGCTGCGCTACTTTAACGCCGCCGGCGCGACGGAGCGCTACGGCGAGGACCATCGGCCCGAGACCCACCTGATTCCGCTGGTCCTGCAGGTGGCCCTGGGCCGCCGGGAACGAATCGTCATCTTTGGCGACGACTATCCCACGCGAGACGGAACCTGTGTGCGCGACTATATCCACGTCTCCGACCTGGCCCTGGCCCACATCCTGGCCCTGCGGGCCCTGGACCGGGGCAGCCGGGTCTACAACTTGGGCAACGGCCAGGGCTTCACGGTCAAAGAGGTCATCCAGGTGGCCCGCGAGATCACCGGCCACCCGATTCCGGCAGTGGTCGGAGAGCGTCGGCCGGGCGATCCGGCCCGGCTGGTGGCTTCCTCCGAGCGCATCCGGCAGGAGTTGGGCTGGCAACCGCGCTACCCCGACCTGCGCACGATCGTGGCCACGGCATGGGAATGGCATCGGCGGCATCCGAACGGATATGAGGGCTGAGCGGGCGGCAGGGCTGAGTAGTTACTGCCAGGAAACGATTCCGGCAAATCGCTCAGTCATGGGCGGAGAGAAGATCGGGCATGGACGCAAGGAGCATCTGCTGAGGATGGCAAGATACATCTGGCATGCCGGGAGGGTGCATCTGGCATGCAGGCAAGGAGGACCTGGCATGCAGGCAAGGAGGACCTGGCATGCAGGCAAGGTACATCTGGCATGAACGCGGGGTGCATCGGGTATGAACGGTAGGGGCAGGGGCAAGCACTGCCCCAGACAGGCAAGTGCAAGCCCTGTCCCAGAAGGACAGGGGCAAGCCCTCAACGAACAGGGGCATGGCCTCAACGAACAGGGGCAAGCCCTCAACGGGCAGGGGCGTGCCCTCAACGGGCAGGGGCACACCCTCAACGGGCAGGGGCACACCCTCAACGGGCAGGGGCAAGCCCTCAACGGGCAGGGGCATACCCCCAACGGGCAGGGGCAAGCCCTCAACGGGCAAGGGCACACCCCCAACGGGCAGGGGCACACCCTCAACGGGCAAGGGCACACCCCCAACGGGCAGGGGCATGCCCTCAACGGGCAGGGGCATGCCCTCAACGGGCAGGGGCATGCCCCCAACGGGCAGGGGCACACCCTCAACGGGCAGGGGCACACCCCCAACGGGCAGGGGCATGCCCTCAACGGGCAGGGGCATGCCCTCAACGGGCAGGGGCGAGCCCTACCCCTACTCCTGGGCCTGATTCTGGCCCTGGCGTTGGCCCTACGGCTGTGGCTGTGGAGCCGGCCGGAGCACCCCCCGGCCAACGACGAGATCGAGTATCTGGCCGTGGGGATGGACCTGGCCCAGGGGTACGGCTTTCGCTTCTACGACACCTACCGCTGGCTCCGCGCCCCCCTCTACCCGCTCTTTCTGGGGTTCTTTTTCTGGTTGGGGCCGCCGCGCCTGGCGACGCTGGTCCAGGCCCTGCTGAGCACGGCCACCAGCTATGGCTTTTTCCTGCTGGGCAAGCGGCTCTTTCCCGGTGAGGCGGGGGAACGAACCGGCCTGGTCGCAGCCCTCCTGGGCGCACTACTTCTGCCCTTTGCCACCTTTCCCGCCCTCTTTATGTCGGAGACCCTCTTTACGGCCCTCCTGGTGGCCTTTTTGCTCTTTCTGCTGGCCGTGCCTCCGGCGCGACCGGAAAGGCGTGCCGGGCTGACGGCAAGTGCCGGCCTCTTTCTGGGCCTCTCCGCGCTGACGCGGGCGGTGGCCTTTGCCTTCATCCCCTTGGCGGCCGGCTGGCTCTACCTGGCACTGCGACGAGAGGGGGGGGCGGCCGGCAAACCCCGCCCGCTTCTCCTGGCCCTGCTCTTCATTCTGACCTCCCTGGCCACGATCGCCCCCTGGACGGTGCGCAACGCCCTCGTCTACCACCGCTTCATCCCCCTGGACACGGGGGCCTCGATCAACCTGTGGGCCTTTTACGAGCCGCACGAGAGCATCGAAGAGATCCGCGCCCAGTTGGAGGCGATTCCCAACCCCGCCGACCGGCAGGCCTATGCCCTCCGCAAGGGGTGGGAGCGGTTGCGCGAGGACCCGGGGGTCTTTTGGCGGAAACTGCCGCAGACCTTTGTCATCCTCTTTCGGATCAAGCCGATCGAAGACCGCTTTCTCAAGGAGCCCTACCGCGAACCCTCCCTACCCTACTTTGTCCTGGCCTTGCTCTGCGATGATGGGCTGTACCTCCTCATCACCGTAGCCTCCCTGGCGGCTCTCCTCTTTACCCCGGCCGACCGGGGCAAGGCCCTGGCCCTCCTCTGGCTCCTCTACAATATCGCCGTGATGATCGTCCTACACGCCGAGGCCCGCTACCGACAGTTGCTCTTTCCGCTGCTGATTCCCTACGCCGCCCTGGCCCTGGTGCGGGGGCGGGGCCTCTTTCGCCCTGCCGTCCGTGGCCGGGTCTGGCGAGCGGTGGCCCTGCTGCTCCTCCTGGCCGGCTGGGGCTACTGCTTTCTCCGCTACTCCCCCTGGGATTGGACCCGGGTGAACCTGGAGCGGGGGGTCCACCAAATGGTCGGGCAGGTGAACCGGGCCCTGGGCCGGCCGGAGGCGGCCCTCCGGGCCTATGAGCGGGCGATTGCGGCGGACGAAAAGAACCCCGAACCCTACTACGACCTGGGAAAAACGCTGGAAGAACTGGGCCGACTGGAGGAGGCCGCCCGGGCCTACCGTTGGGGCTGGGACCGGCAGGCCAACTACCTGCCCTGCAGCGCGGCCCTGGGCAACGTGCTGCGTGCGCTGGGCCGGCCGGAAGAGGCCCGCAGCGCCTTCCAGGGGCGATTTGTCGCCGATGCAGCGGTAGTGGCCTGGTCTTGGGAGCACCTGGCGGCAACGCCGCCGCCGCAGCTGGACCTGGGCGACGGCCTGGAGTACGGCTTGGTCCGGGGCGTCCATGCCCCCGAGGAGGTCGGCGGGGTGACCTACCGCTGGACTCAGGGGGAGGCCCGCCTGCGCCTGGGCGCGCCCGGGTCGGGCCAGGCCCGTTTGCGGGTGCGTCTGGCCGCCCCGCGCCCCGGCGGGGAGACGGTGGTCGTCGAGGTGGCGGTGAACGGCCGACCGCTGACCTCCTGGGAGGCGGGGCCGGCCTGGACCCTCTACGAGTCCCCCCCCTTCCCCGTGGAGGAGGGGGAGACGGTGGTCGTGTCGTTGCAGAGCACGACCTTTGTCCCTGTGGCGGTGAATCCGGCCTCCTCGGACGGCCGCCGGTTGGGCATCCAGGTAGACCGGGCCGCCTTGGTGAGCGAGATTACTGCGCCGCCGGCGGCTCTTCTTTATACTGAATATACTCCCTTCCCCTAGTGCCCCTGGTGGGATGGTCGCGCTGGCAGGGGGGGCCAGCCATCCCGCCAGGGGGAATTTTTTACCCCAGGTTGCGCATCCCCGCCGGATATAGTACAATCTTGCCAGGCAGGGTCGGACGGCTGCCCGGAGGAACGGACGGTCCCGGCCGTTGCAGGGCGGCCCGGTGATACCCTGGGGCTTGGTTGCGCCGGCCGGGTATCCCGGTAGAAAACCGTCTGGTTTCGTAACGTCCGAGCATGGAACGGTACTCAGGAGGCAACCATGTTCGATCCGGAAGACCTGGAGAGAATCGGCCAGGCTCGCCAAAAGTGGGAAAGAAAAGTGCTCCAGCCCCACCTGGAGCACTCCCCGGAGCGGCGGGAACGCTTTATCACCACCTCCGGCGCAGAGGTCGGCCGGCTCTACGGGCCGGAGGATATCGCCGACCAGGACTTTCTCCGCGACATCGGCTTCCCCGGCCAGTACCCCTTCACCCGGGGGGTCTACCCGACCATGCACCGGGGCCGGCTCTGGACGATGCGGCAGTTTTCCGGCTTTGGCAGCGCGGAGGACACCAACGCCCGCTACAAGTACCTCCTGGAGCAGGGGCAGACCGGCCTCTCGGTGGCCTTTGACACGCCCACCCTCTACGGCCGCGACACCGACGACCCCCAGTTCATCGGCGAGTTTGGCAAGTGCGGTGTGGCCATCTCCTCCCTGGCCGACATGGAGATCCTCTTTGCCGACATTCCCCTGGACAAGGTGACCACCAGCATGACGATCAACTCCCCGGCCGCCGTCATCTGGGCCATGTATATCGCGGCGGCGGAGAAGCAGGGTGTCCCGATGGAGCAGTTGGGGGGGACGATTCAAAACGACATCCTCAAGGAGTATATCGCCCAGAACGAGTATATCTTCCCCCCCGAGCCCTCGGTGCGGCTGGTGGTGGACACGATCGAGTTTGGCACGAAGTACCTGCCCCGGTGGAACACGATCTCGATCTCGGGCTACCACATCCGCGAGGCCGGCTCCACCGCCGTGCAGGAACTGGCCTTTACCCTGGCTGATGGGCTGGCCTATGTCCAGGCGGCGGTGGACCGGGGCATGGATGTGGACGAGTTTGCCCCCCGCCTCTCCTTCTTTTTCAATGCCCACAACGACTTTTTTGAAGAGATTGCCAAATACCGCGCCGCCCGGCGCATCTGGGCCCGCGAGATGCGCGAGCGGTTTGGCGCCCGCAACCCTCGCTCTTGGCTGATGCGCTTCCATACCCAGACGGCCGGCTGTTCCCTGACCGCCCAGCAACCGATAAACAATGTCGTTCGGGTGGCAATTCAGGCCCTGGCCGCCGTCCTCGGCGGGACGCAGTCGCTGCACACCAACTCGCTGGACGAGGCCTGGGCCCTGCCCTCCGAGGAGGCGGTAACGATCGCCCTGCGTACCCAGCAGATCATCGCCCACGAGAGCGGCGTGGCCAACACGATTGACCCGCTGGCCGGCAGTTACTACGTCGAGTGGCTGACCCGCAGGATGGAGGAGGAGTGTTACGCATATTTCCGCCGCATCGAGGACCTGGGCGGTGTGATTGCGGGCATCCGGCAGGGCTTTTTCCAGAGCGAAATCGCCGAGGCTGCCTACCGCTACCAGATGGAGATCGAGTCGCAGGAGCGCATCATCGTCGGGGTCAATGAGTATGAGATGGCAGAAGAACTCAAAATCCCGTTGCTCCGGGTGGACGAGGAGAGTGAACGCCGCCATCTGGCACGGTTGAACCGGGTCCGGCGGGAGCGGGACAATGTTCGCGTCCAGGAAAGGCTGACCGCGCTGGAGCACGCCGCCCGGGGCACCGAGAACACGATGCCCTACATCCTGGAGGCGGTGCGGGCCTATGCCACCCTGGGCGAGATCTGCGACGTCTTTCGGAAGGTCTTTGGCGTGTACCGGGGCGTAACGGCACTCTGACAGGGAGGGCGATGATCTTTCGGGATATTGTGCTGCGCTGTGCGGACTGTGGGCAGGAGTTTGTCTTTACCGCCGGTGAGCAGGCCTTTTATTCGGAAAAGGGACTGCTCAACGAGCCCCGCCGCTGTCCCGAGTGCCGCGCCCGGCGGCGACGGGAACGAGAACAGGGGATCGAGTACCCGATCATCTGCGCGGCCTGCGGCAAAGAGACAACCGTCCCCTTTGTTCCCCAGGAGGACCGGCCGGTCTATTGCGAGGAGTGTTACCGCAAATCGCGGGAGAGGTAGGGGGAACAGGGTTGGCTCCCCTGAAAAGTCACAGGGAACGATACAGGTTCTGCATCTGACGGGCCACCTCTGCCCAGGAAAAGACTTGGCCGAGCCGGCCGGCCTCCTCCGCCAGCCGTTGCCGCCGCTGCGGGTCCCGTAGGAGGGCGGCGAGCGCGTCCCGCAGGCTCCCAACTTCCCCCCGGGGAACCAGCCAGACGTTCTGCCCCCTTTCCAGGGTCGGCCGACTGGCCCCCAAGAAGGTCTCCGTCGGGTTCAGCGGCTCCGTTGTGACAACCGGACATCCCAGCGCCAGCGCGGCCACCAGGCTGCTCCGCCGGAAAGAGGCCCCCTCCCGGTAGGGCAGGACGACCAGGTCGCAGGCCTGCAGCCAGGCGGCCGCCTCTGCCGCCGGGCAGAGGCCGGTGCGATGGACGAGCCGCTCCAACCCCAGTGCGACGGTGCGCCGCTGCAGGTCCTCCCGGAAGCGCAGGTTGCCGGGGTCGGTGGAGCCGGTCCCGCCCCCCACGATCAGAAGATGAACCGGCCGGCCCACCTCCTCCCGGAGGCCGGCCAGGGCCTCGACCAGGAGGTCGGCCCCTTTGGAGGGATGCAGCAGGCCAAAGTGGCCCAGCAAAAAGGCTCCCTCCGGGAGACTCAGGCGGGCCCGCCGCCGGGAGCGGTCGGTCGGGTCGGCCGGGCCAGGGGAGAGGCTGCTGCCCAGCGGAATCAGGTGCAAAGCGGGCAGCGTTCCCGGCGGCAGAGGGCGGAGGAGGTCGCGGTCGGGCGGCAGGTCCCTGCCGGCGAGGGGGCGTGCGGCCGGCCGCTTCCCCAGCCGGAGCAGGTCAGCCCCGTTCGTCACGACCACCGCGTCGGCCCGCCGGAGCATGCGGGCCACCAGGAGGTGGCGCAGCCGGCCGGCCTTGGGAAAGAGGTAGGGCAGGCGCAGATCGTGCATGGTGAGGAGGAAACGAGGGGACGGATGCATCCGCGCCAACAGGTCCGGCAGAAAATGGACGGCCGGATGCATGCGGTAGGCCCCGGTCTGGTACTGCAGGTGCAGGAGGGCCGGCCGACGCTCCTGGAGGAAGCGGCGAATCGCCACAAGGCCCCTCCAGCCCCAATCCGCCACCCGGTCAAAGACGGGGAAGGGGTCGGTCGGCCGGCCCTTTACCCCGACCGTGGTGAGAACCCCCACCTCCACCCCCTGCTCCCGCAGGGCCAGGCCCAGCCGCCACGTATAGTCGCCAATGCCCCCCTCCATAGGGGGGTACTCTGCACTGACCAGGAGGACCTCCATCGGGAACCATCGCCTCCGGCGGGGGACCGCCCTCAGTCCACCCCCAACGCCTCCCGTTGCGCCCGAAAGAGGTCGCCCATCGCCTGCCGGGCCAGCCGCAACATCTCGTTCAGACGGTCCTGGGAGAAGGGATGCTGCTCGGCCGTGCCCTGCACCTCGATCAACTGGCCCTGGTCGTTCATCACGACGTTCAGGTCCACCTGAGCAGCGGCATCTTCCCCATAGGTCAGGTCCAGGAGCATCTCCCCCTCGACCAGGCCCACGCTGGTGGCGGCGATGGGCCAGCGAATCGGCCATGCCTCGATGATGCCCTGCTCCAGCAGCCATTGGGCCGTCCGGTAGAGCGCGACATACCCCCCGGTGATCGCGGCCGTGCGCGTCCCTCCATCGGCGTGAAGGACGTCACAGTCCACAATGATCGTCCGCTCACCGAGCAGGGAGAGGTCCACGGCGGTGCGGAGGGTGCGGCCGATCATCCGCTGAATCTCCTGGGTACGGCCTCGCACAAACATCCCCCGTTCCCGGCGCATCCGCTGGGCCGTCGAGCGGGGCAACATACCGTACTCGGCCGTGACCCAACCCCAACCGGGCGAATGGGCCCGTAGCCAGGCTGGGGCGTGCTCCTCGATCGAGGCGGTGCAGAGCACGCAAGTCTGGCCCAGTTCGATCAACGCCGAGCCCTCGGCAAAGGGCGCATAGTCGGCCTGAATGCGCACCGGACGGAGCATCTGCCCGGTGCGACCGTCAGAACGCAGCATCGGGTCTCCTTTTTTCTGTGCGAGTGCTGCCATGGGCCATTTCCCGGACCCGGCCCGGCCCCATCAGGCAAGGCCGGCCCTGTCCGTACAGGGCTACTTTTTTCCCTCGGCCAGGCTGACCACACCCGAAAAGAGCGATTCGTATCCCAGGCCGGAGGAAAAGATCAGCGCCAGTTGGACCAGGGTCGGCTTGTCCAGGTTGGCCCGCGCCCCTTCATAGACCGCCGGAAAGATCGCCAGGGCGATGATGGCGCTGACGACAAACTTGCGCCATTGAAAGCGGTAGCGGCGGTGGGTGCGTATCGCCACCAGGATGCCGTTGGCCAGAATCCCCAGAATCAGGACCCCGTAGAGGGCCAGTTGCCAGGGCAGGGAGATCGGGTCAGGGGTCACGGTGATCCCGCCCCTGGCGCTCAGGTCAAAGTACCTCCAGATCGCATCCATAGGGTTCCTCCTTCTAAAAGGTGGAAGAAGCAGAGGCGCAAAGCGGGCCTGTTTTTTGAGCGTTCGGGCCTTTGCCTTGCCCCCCCGGCGGTGCTACACCGTCCGGCCTCACCTGTCCTTATTGTACTACAGGCAATGACCAAGCGCAAGGGGCAGTCTTGCCGAAAGCCAATTCCCCCTTCACAAAACGGCTCTTTCCTGGTACAATGGAGACAGTACAAGAAGGCATTGTACACCGCGACAAGGTCGCTATCGCCCGATCTGTTGAGGCAAGACAGGAGGCTCACATGACCTGGTGGGAAAGAGTTCGTTCGTGGTTTGCAGCACCGCAGCCGCTCCAGCAAGAGATCGTTCATTACCAGACACCCCCCGATGCCGAGCGACAGTACCGCCTGCACCTGCGGGTAGAGCCGGATGGGCGCGGGCTCCTGATCATCAACGCGGCCACCGTCCTGCACCTGAACCAGACCGCCACCGAGTACGCCCATCTGCTCATCCAGGGGGCCGACGAGCAGGAGGCGGTTCGCACCATCACCCGCCGCTACCAGGTGGGGCCGGCCCAGGCCCGCGCCGACTATCGCCGCCTGCGCGACCATATCCTGGCCCTGGCCACCGCGGTGGACCTCTGCCCCGTCACCTACCTGGACATGGAGCGGGTGGAGCCGTTCTCGGCCGAAAGTACTGCGCCCTACCGCGTGGATATTGCCCTGACCTATCGGGCGGACAAAGAGGGCACCCTGGACCCGGCGGCCCGTCGGCGCGTGGAGCGGGAGTATGACACGGCGGAGTGGCGGGAGGTGTTGGACCGCCTCTGGTCTGTGGGCGTGCCGCACGTCTGCTTTACCGGGGGAGAGCCAACCTTGCGGGAGGACCTGGTGGACCTGGTGCGGCATGCCGAATCGCTGGGGATGGTCACGGGGTTGCTCAGCGATGGTTGGCGGCTGGCCGACTGGTCCTACCTGGAGGGGTTGCTCCTGGCCGGCTTGGACCACACCCAGATGACGGTCCTTTCCCATCAGGCGGCCGTGCACGACCGCCTGGTCGGTCGGGAGGGGGCCTGGGCGGCGGTGGACCAGGGTCTGCGCAACGCCATCGCCGGCGACCTCTACGTCGTCGGGCACATCCTGGTCACTCCGGCGAACGCTACCACCATCGAGGACACGGTGGCCTACCTGGCCGGCCTGGGGGTGCCCGCCGTGGCCCTGAGCCGGCCGCGCACACCTTCCTCCGAGGAGGAACGCCACTTCCTGGAGGAGGCGATGAACGCCGCCCAGGAGGTGGTGCACCAGCATACCCTCACCCTGGTCTGGGATCTGGCCGCTCCCTACTCCCAACTCAACCCGGTCGAGGAAGAGACCGACCTGCTTCCAGACCAGGTCACCCGGCAGCACCTCTACATCGAACCGGACGGCGATGTACTGCCGGCCCAGGGGCACAACCTGGTCCTGGGGAATATCCTCCGCGACCCCTGGGAGGGAATCTGGGGAAATCCGGCACGTCATAGACCGGTAGACTGTACTGTCTGGCACGAGCAAGAAGGAGGATGGCGATGAGCGTGAGAGCCTACGTTCTGGTCGAGGCCGCGATCGGCAAGGTGGGCAAGGTGGTCGAGGCGTTGAGGGAAGTGCCCTTTGTCGTCTCGGCGGACGCGGTGGCCGGCCCCTATGATGTCATTGTCGTTCTGGAGGCCGAGACCGCCGAGCAGGTGGGGCGGACCGTGATGGACCGCATCCACCAGATCAACGGGGTCAACTATACGATGACCTGTGTGGCAGTGACGCGGCAGTGATCTCGCCTTCGGTACACCTTTTCGACAGCCACACGCACCTCTACGTGGACGAGTTTGACCGGGACCGTTCCGCCGTGCTGGAACGTGCCCGTCGGGCCGGGATAGACGGGATTGTTGTGGTGGGCTTGGACCTGCCCAGCAGTCGGGCCGCCATTGCCCTGGCCGAGGAGGCCGGCCTCTATGCCACCGTCGGCATCCAGCCGCACTATGCCGACCAGACCGACGGGGCCGACCTGGAAGAGGTCCGTCAACTGGCCCGGCATCCCCGCGTCGTTGCCCTGGGCGAGATCGGCCTGGACTATTACCGCGACCGCGCTCCCCGACCCCGGCAGCGTCAACTCCTCCGCCGTCAACTGGCCCTGGCCCGGGAGGTCCACCTGCCGGTGGTCATCCACTGCCGTCAGGCCCATGAGGACCTCCTCGAGGAGCTGCGCCGGGCCGGCCCGGGCCTGCGCGGGGTGATGCACTGCTTCTCCGGGACGCTGCAGGAGGCCCAGGCCTTTCTGGAACGGGGGCTGCACATCTCCCTGGCCGGCCCGGTGACCTACCCCCGGGCGGAGCGCACGTGGGAGGTCGCCCGGCAAGTGCCGCTGGAGCGGCTGCTTCTCGAGACCGACTGCCCCTGGCTGCCCCCGCAGTCCCACCGGGGGCGGCGGAACGAGCCGGCCTATCTGGTCGAGACGGCCGGCCGGGTCGCCGAACTGCGCGGTCTGGGCCTGGATGAACTGGCCCAGGCCACGACGGAGAACGCTCGTCGTCTCTTTCTCGACAGGAGCAGGTGATGGCCTTTTTCCCTCCTTCCAGTCGCCCAGAACCTGACCGGTTGCCGGCAGCGGCCCGCTATCTGCCCTCGCACCTGGCCGACCGCCTGGACGACCCTGTGGCCTGGCCGGAGATCGAGGGTCACCTGCGGACCCTGCTGCGCACCATCTCCACCTACCTCCCCCGGCGATTGCAGCGGCGGCTGTTCCAGGACCCCCGCCCCGGCCAGGTCTGGGGCGAACTGGTGGAGGGCTCTCTCCTCTTCGCCGACCTCTCCGGCTTTACCTCTCTGGCGGCCACCCTCAGTCGCTTTGGCCAGCAGGGGGCCGAAACGCTGGTTGGCATCATCAATCCGATCTTTACCGCCATGCTGGAGGTGATCCATCAGGAAAGGGGCGACCTGATCGGCTTTGGCGGGGACGCCTTGCTGGCCCTCTTTGACGGCGCGGCCCATGCCCTGGCGGCGGTACGGGCGGCGGCCCGGTTGCAGGCGGTGATGGCCGGCCTTTCCCTTGTGCACACCGAGGCCGGCGACTTTGACCTGGCCATGCATATCGGTATCAACAGCGGCTCCTTCCTGACCGCCAGCGTGGGGCAGGAGCGGGCGATGCAGTATGTCCTCCTGGGAAAAGCGGTGGAAGAGACCGCCCGGGCGGAGGCGCTGGCCGGCCCGGGGGAAACGGTCGCCAGCGCATCCATCGCCCGACTGGCCGGGGACGAGGTCCGCTGGGAGCCCCTGGGGGACGACCGCTTCCGACTGAGCGGGGTTTCGCTCTCCCCCCTTCCTGCCCCCGAGGAGCCAACCCCCGCCCTGCTTCTGGAGGGCGACCCCTTGGCCCTTCTCGACACCCTGACCCCCTACCTGCCGGCCGGCCTCCTGGAACGGCTCCTCCCCTACCCCAGCGAACCGACCGTCGAGGCCGAACTCAAGCCGGTGGCCGTCCTCTTTGCTAACCTTCTGGGCTTTGAGCCGCTCCTCGACCGCCCAGGGGAGGATGCCCTGGAACAGGCAGTGGCCCTGTTGCAGCGCTATATGGTGGCGATGCAGCAGGTCGTCGAGCGGTATGAGGGAACCCTGAACAAGATGGACCTCTCCCAGGAGGGCGGAAAACTGCTGGTCCTCTTTGGCGCTCCGGTCAAGCATGAGGATGACGCCGACCGGGCGGTCCGTGCGGCCCTCGACATGTACCAGGAGGTGCGGCAACTGGCCCCGGAACTGGCCGCCCTCGGTTGCTCCCTGAATCAGCGCGTTGGGCTGCACATGGGCGAGGTTTTTGCCGGAAATGTCGGGGCGGCCTGGCGCAAAGAGTACACGGTGATGGGAACACCGGTGAACCTGGCCGCCCGGGTGATGGCCGCCGCGCCGCCGGGGGCGGTCTGGGCGACCGGGACGCTCTACGAGCGCGTGCGGGCGACCGTGCAGACGGAGGAGGAGCGGACGATCCGGGTCAAAGGGTGGGCCGGGCCGCTGGAGGTGCATCCGATTCGCGACTATGGGCCGGCCGTCCGGCCGGCTCCCGCCCTGCCCCTGGTGGGACGGGAGGAGGAACTGGCCCGCCTGAAAGAGGCCCTGGAGTCGGCCTGCCGGGGAGAGGGGCAACTGGTCAGCCTGGTCGGAGAGGCCGGTGTGGGCAAGTCCCGGCTGGTAGAGGAGGCCGTGGCCCTGGCCCACCGGTTGGGCATGCACATCCTCCTGAGCCGCACGCCCTCGTATGGAGAGCGGGTCCCCTACAGCCCCTGGGCCGAACTGCTCCGTGCCCTGTTGGGTTGGGCGGAGAGGATGCCGGCCGACGAGTGGGCCGCACGTCTGCGTGAGCGGCTCTCGGCCCTGGGCGAAGAAGGGGCTCCCTGGGCCCCGGTGATGGCCGAGGCGCTGGGGCTGCCCCTGCCCGACACCCCCCAGACCGCCGGCCTGCCCCCGCGCCTGCGCCGTCAGCGCTTCTTTGACCTGACGCTGCACCTCTTGCGGGATGAGGCGGCCCGCCGTCCGCTCCTACTGATCCTGGAAGACCTGCACTGGGCCGGCCCCCTGGCCGGGGAACTGTTGGTCTATGTGGGACGCAATGTCACCACCAGCCCCCTGACGGTCCTGGTCACCTGCCGGCCTCGGACGGAGCCTTTTCCCTGGGAGGGACTGCTCGGCCACCAGGAGATCGCCCTGAAGCCGTTCGCTTTCCGCGAGACGGTCGCCCTGATCGCCGCACTGAACGATGGTCGGGAGATTGCCGCCGACCTGGCCCAACTGGTCTGGGAACGCGCGCAGGGGAACCCCCTCTTTGTCGAAGAGATCGTCCGGGCCTTGCAGGAAAAGGGAAGGCTGCTCTATCAGGAGGGAGGCGTGCAGATTCGGGGGGACCTGGAGCAGGCGCGGGAGGAGGTCCCGCTGACGATTCAGGAGGTCGTCCTCAGCCGTATAGACAGGTTGCGGGAAGAACTGCGCAGCGTCCTGCGGGTGGCCTCGGTGATTGACCAGGAGTTCCTTCTGCCGGTGCTGGTGGGCATCTATCCCCACGACGCGCTCGCTCCGGTTCTGCGGGCGCGGGTGGAGGGGCTCTGCCAGGTGGGGATGTTGCTGCCGGCCGGCCCGGAGACCTACGCCTTTCGCCACGCCCTGACCCGCGAGGTGGCCTACCAGAGCCTCCTCCACGCCCGCCGGCAGGCTCTCCACGAGCAGGTCGGCCGGTACTATGAGGCGCACTTTGCCGCGCGGTTGGAGCAGTACTATGGCTTTCTGGCCTACCATTACGGGCGCAGCCTCAACCTGGGCAAGGGGCTGGAGTATGCCCTCAAGGCCGGCCGGCAGGCGGCCCGCTCCTACGCCAACGAGGCCGCCGCCGACTATTTCCGGCAGGCCCTGGAGATCGCCGTCCGCTGCCCTGACCTGCTCCCGCCCCGTCAAGCCGTCCAGGTCCTGCGAGAGCGGGGCGATCTGCTCTGGCAGGCCGGCCACTTTGCCCAGGCCCTGGCCTCCTACCAGGAGGCCAGGGAGAAGGGCCGATACCTGCTCCAGGATGTCGAGACCGCCGAACTCTACCGTCTGTGCAGTTTTGTTCACGAGCGCACCGGCCGCTACGAGGAAAGCCTGGATGCCCTCCAAACGGCCCATCAGATTCTGCTCCGCACCCCGGCCGGCATGGATAGCCTGGAGATGGCCCGGGTGCTCACCGCGATCGGGGCGGTCTACTGGCGCATGGGGGAGTATGAGCAAGCCCGCCGCTATGGCGAGGAGGCCCTGGCCATCGCCCGGAGGGCCCCCGCCGGCAGGGAACGCTCCAGCCTGATCGGCCGCATCTATGTCCAGCAGGGGAATCTGGCCCTGGTTCTGGGGCAGTACCGCCAGGCGGTCGAGGCGTTTCAACAGGGGTTGCACTTTCACCAGGAGGCCGGGGAGAAGGACCGGGTGGCCATCGCCTACAACAACATGGGCTACACCTGGCACTTCCAGGATGCCTACCAGGAGGCGATCGAAAGTTACCTGCGCTGCCTGGAAGTGGCCCAGCAGATCGGCGATCCCTACGTCGCGGCCTATGCCGCCAACAACCTGGGGTCGGCCTGGTACGAGCTGGGCGATTATGACCTGGCCATGTCCTACTGCGAGCAGAGCCTGGCCGTGCGGGAGCGCATCGGCGACCAGGCCGGCATCGCCAGTTGCTGGGATACGATGGGGTTGATCCAGGCTGCGCGGGGGGAATACGACTGGGCGATGCGCCTGCACCGCAAGAGCCACGACCTCAAGCGGGTCCTGCAGGACAACTTTCAACAGGCCAACTCCCTGATCAACATCGCCCAGGTGCACCTGGAGCGGGGTGAGTTTCAGGCCGCGCTGACCCTGGGCCGGGAGGCGATCCAGATGCTGGAAAAGTTGGGCACGCAGACCTGGCTGGACGAGGCCCAGTTGACCGTTGCCCAGGCCCTCCTGGGGCGAGGGGAGATGACGGAGGCCCGCCGGCACGCCGAAACGGCCCGCCGAATCGCCGCCGACACCGGGGGGCGCAAACATAGCGCGCTCGCCGCCCGGGTCCTGGCCGAGGTGCTGGCCGCCGACCCCGAGGCGGACCGGGAAGAGGCCCGACGGCTCTTTGAGGAGAGCATTGCCACCCTGAGCGAACTGAGCTGTCGGCGGGAGTGGGCCCGCTCCTGCCGTGCTTATGCCCGCCTGCTCCAGGAGATGGGTCTGGCGGAGGGGGCCCAGAAGCACCGGGAAACGGCCCGTCGCCTCTGGGCCGAGATCGGCCTGCCGGAGTCGGAGGAGGGGCCCTAGGGAGACAGATGAGGGGGAACCCTCTTGTCCTCCGCTGCGTAGATTGTGTTGGAAAAAAGCGCGCCAGAGTCCGTTCTGGCCTTGTCTAGCGTAACGCGCAGAGGATTTTCTGCAAACAAACCGGTACAGGAACGAATCTACTTGGACTCAGCAGGAGGAACGCGATGACGAGAGAGGCCGTTGCCATGGTCATCGGTCGGGCGATCGCCGACCCGATCTTTCGCCAACGACTGATCCAGAACGCCGTCGAGGCTTGTCGGGGGTACGACCTGACCGCCGAGGAGTTGACCGGCCTGGAGGCAATTGACCCGCAGAGCCTGGAGACCTTTGCCTCCAGCCTGCCGGAGCGGATTATCAAAGGGGTCGGCGGCGGCCTGATCGGGGATTGAGCCCCACCGTCGGCCAGCACAGAGGAGGAACGATGTCCCACGAAGCCGTTGTCCTGATTCTGGGCAGGGCGGTCACCGATCCCGAGTTCCGTCGGCGACTGATCGAGAACGCCGCCGAGGCCTGCGCCGGGTACGACCTGACCGCCGAGGAGTTGACCGACCTGGAGGCAATTGACCCGCAGAGCATGGAGACCTTTGCCTCCAGCCTGCCGGAGCGGTTGATCCGGGGCGTAGGCGGCGGGATTATCGTGGACTAGCCGCTTCCCGAGAACCGGGGCCGGCCGCTCAGTCCAGGTGCTCCAGTTCGATCGGGTCGTCCAGTAACTGACAGAGCCCACAGTAGAGCGCGTCTCCGACCGCCAGCGCCTTGTGCTGACCCTCGCGGGTGTGGTACAGGTGCAGGATGTCGGGGACGGTCTGGGCGTGCTCCTTGCAGACGGCCCGTCCGCAAAAGACGCAGACGCCATAGGCCGGCCGGTCACAGTGCCAGCAGTTCATCGCTCATCCTCTCACAACCCGGCCGAATCGGGGACGGTGGAAAAAAAGGTCGTTTGTGGGCCGCTTTTACGGCCCCGATCCGATAAAATTCCCCACCAAGGTACTACAAACACTTTCCAGGTAGCGACAAGTTTGCCAATTTCCGGGTCCTCCTCTGACCGGGACCGGATGCGGGTTCCCCGGTGAGGAGATCGCGTATGGTCAGGTTGTGCCCCCGATTATACCACCGCCCGGAAAGGTCGGCAAATGGTGGGGTGCATTTCAGTTCTGCGATGAGGTCATGGGAGCGAAAGCGGCGCGCAGGATGAATCCTGCGCCACGGATGAATCCTGCGCCACGAGATAGGATCGTGCGGTCCATCGGTATATCTTGCGCTGTCGGGTAGGCGCGCAGGATGAATCCTGCGCCACGGATGAATCCTGCGCCACGGGATAGGATCGTGCGGTCCATCGGTATATCTTGCGCTGTTGGGTAGGCGCGCAGGATGAATCCTGCGCCACGGGCTACCCACTCAACTGAAATGCACCGAGTGGTCGCAGCCGCTTGACAACTCCACCCTCCTGTGCTAAAATACCCCATGGGGGTATATGATAGGAGGTGTGGGTCGTGATTGTGCAGGCAACGAACACACAGGCGCGGGTGGTTCCCCGCGTGGTGGATGACCTCTGTCTGGCCTGCCGCAGATGCGTGGCCCGGCAGGAGTGCAAGACAAAGGCGTTGGTCCAGATTGACCCCGGTGAGCCGCCGCTGGTGGATGGGGCGCGCTGTTACGGCTGCCACAAGTGCGTGGCTGCCTGCCCGGCTGGGGCGATCGTCGTAGAGTGATTCGGAGGAAACAGATGGCCGAGGTCGAAATCGTCTGGACACAGAAACTGCAGTTTGTCGGCACCGACAGCACCCGCCACAGCATCGTCCTCTCGGCGGCGGACGAGGAGAACCGCACCGGCGTCAAGCCGTCGGACCTCCTCCTGCTGGCCCTGGGAGGGTGCACGGCGGTGGATGTGGTCGAAATCCTGCGCAAAAAGCGGCAGCAGGTCACCGGGGTGACGATTCGCGTCGTCGGGGAGCAGGAGGCCGGCCCGCCGTGGGCCTTTCGCCGCATCCATACAGTCTACCAGGTGCACGGGCGGGGCCTCTCGGAGCGGGCCGTAGAGCAGGCGGTGACCCTTTCGGAGGAAAAGTACTGCTCGGTGCGGGCCACCCTGGAGGGCAAGGTCGAACTGAGCCGGGAAATTCAACTCCTGGAGGAAGGATGAACCTTTCCCTGGAGGAACTGGAGAAACGGATTGCCGACCTGCGGGCCCGTCTGCCCCGGCACTCGCTCCCTACAGCGATGCTGATCGAACTGGAGGAATTGGAGGAGGAACTGGAGCGACGCCGTCAGGTCGTCGCCGAAGCAGAGCAAACGCGATCGTCTGGAGGTTGATGCGCCATGCCGATCTATGCCTATCGTTGTCAGGTTTGTGGAGAGGAGTTTGAGCGATTCTTTCTTTCGCGCCGACTGGCCGAAGAAGAGACCCATTGCCCGGCCTGCCAGAGCAAGGAGGTAAAGCGACGGCCCTCGTTATTTGGTCTGGGAGGAGGGACGGCGCAATCCGCCTCCTCCGCGGCCGGTTGCGCCCCCAGCGGGGGCGGCTGAAGCGTGGCCTTTTAGGGCCTGTCCCGAGCCCACCGTGGAGTGGGCTTTTCAGCCGCCTGGATAGCGTCCGTGGGGCGGGCTTTTCAGCCGCCTGGATGGCGTCCGTGGGGCGGGCTTTTCAGCCGCCCGGATGGCGTCCGTGGGGCGGGCTTTTCAGCCGCCCGGATGGCGTCCGTGGGGCGGGCTTTTCAGCCGCCCGGATAGCGTCTGTGGGGCGGGCTTTTCAGCCGCCTGGATAGCGTCCGTGGGGCGGGCTTTTCAGCCG
>FWPU01005808.1_pt1 | contig 25931 bp, 29 predicted proteins | sample 2228361 | NCBI WGS metagenome assembly FWPU01 (sample SAMEA103939777, study PRJEB20133) | metagenome | reverse complement strand
CCCGAGCTGGGCAACGGGCCGGTTCGCACGGAGCCGGCCGAGCCGCCGCCGTCCGAGCGACCGTCGCCCGAGCCTCCCGCCGAGACGGCAGAGGCCGCACCCGCGGCGGGTCCGGCGGAGGCGGAGGAGCAGCCCGCGCCGCCCGCGGCGCGGCCGCGCGAGACGGGGAACGAGTGACGGCGCCCGCCTTCCTCTTCCCCGGCCAGGGATCGCAGCGCGTCGGCATGGGCGCCGACCTGTGCCAGGAATTCGCGGTCGCGCGCGAGACGTTCGCCGAGGCGGACGAGGCGCTCGGCGAGTCGCTCAGCAGGCTCTGCTTCGAGGGCCCCGAGGAGCGCTTGACGCTCACCGAGAACGCGCAGCCCGCGCTGCTCGCGACCTCGATCGCCGTCGCGCGGGTGCTGGCCGCGGAGGCCGGGATCGTGCCCGCGGTCGCGGCGGGGCACAGCCTCGGCGAGTGGTCGGCGCTCGTCTGCCTCGAGGCGATCGGCTTTGCCGACGCGCTGCGCGCGGTGCGCGAGCGCGGCCGCGCCATGCAGCAGGCGGTGCCGCCGGGGGTCGGCGCGATGAGCGCGCTCCTCGGCGCCGACCTCGCCACCGTCGAGGCGCTCTGCGCCGAGGCCTCGACCGGCGACGAGCTCGTCGTGCCGGCGAACGTGAACGGCGCGGGGCAGATCGTGGTCTCCGGGCACACGGGCGCGGTCGAGCGGCTCGAGCGGCTCGCCGCGGGCCGTCGCGTCCGCGCAATGCGGCTCAAGGTGAGCGCGCCGTTCCACAGCCCGCTCATGGCGCCCGCGCGCGAGCGCATAGCGGAGCTGCTGCGCACCATCGTGGTGCGGCTGCCGCGGGGCACGGTCCTCGCGAACGTCGACGGCGCACCCTACGCCGGCACGCCCGACGACGTGCGCGCCCGGCTCGTCGCGCAGATCACCGCTGCAGTCCGCTGGGAGGACTGCGCCCGCGGCGTCGCCGAGCGCGCGACGGCCGGCCTCGAGGTCGGGGCCGGCAAGGTGCTGTGTGGGCTTGCGCGGCGGGTGACGCCGCCCTTCCGCTGCCTTCCAACCGACGACGCCGCCGGGGTGCGCGCGGCGCTGGAGAGCTTTGGCCGATGAGTGACTCGGGAACGACGCGACCTCTCGCCGGGCAGGTGGCGCTCGTCACCGGTGCCTCGCGCGGCATCGGGCGGGCGATCGCCCAGGAGCTCGCACGGCTCGGCGCCCACGTCGCCGTCAACTACCAGAGCAACCGCGCGGCCGCCGAGGAGTGCATCGCGGCCATCACCGCGGCCGGCGGCAGCGCCGAGCCACTGCAGTTCGACGTGGCGGACGCCGAGGCCTCGAGCGCCGCGATCGCCGACCTCGCCAAGCACCACGACCGGCTCGACATCCTGGTGAACAACGCGGGCATCGTGATCGACGGTCTCGTGCTGCGCTACAAGAACGAGGACTGGCAGCGGATCGTCGGCGTGAACCTCTCCGGCGTCTTCCACTGCACCAAGGCGGCGGCGCGCCACATGATGCGCGCCCGCTCGGGCCGCATCGTCAACGTAACGTCGGTCGTGAGCTCGATCGGCAACCCCGGGCAGTCCGCGTACGCCGCGACCAAGGCGGGCGTCGAAGGCTTCACCCGGGCGCTCGCGCGCGAGCTCGGGCCACGCAACGTGACGGTGAACGCGGTCGCGCCGGGCTTCATCGACACCGAGATGACGGCGTCGCTGCCCGAGGCGACGCGCGCGGCCTACCTCTCGGCGATCCCGCTCGGCCGGCTCGGCACCCCCGCCGAGGTCGCGGCGGCGGTCGGGTTCTTGGTCGGTCCGACGGCAGGCTACATCACCGGGGTCGTGCTCGCGATCAACGGCGGCATGTACACGTGACGATCTCCTGCGGGGCTTGCCCACGGCTGTGGCGCGCGCGCCCGTCACACGGTAAAGCACCCGCAGCACGCGCTGGGACCCGGTTTGCACCAGGGTAGGGGAGAACTCGGATGGCTTCTGCAGTCGAGGCGAAGGTCAAAGAGATCGTTTGCGAGCAGCTTGGGGTCAGCGAGGACGAGGTGCAGCCCAACGCGTCGTTCATCGAGGACCTCGGGGCCGACTCGCTGGACATCGTGGAGCTCGTGATGGCGCTCGAGGAGGAGTACGACCTCGAGATCTCGGACGAGGAGGCAGAGAGGATCCGCACCGTCGGCGACGTCGTCGCGTACATCGAAAGCCACAAGTGAGGCCGATCGACGCCCCTCTCGCCGACGTCGACCCCGAGGTCGCGGCGGCGATCGCCCGCGAGCGGCAGCGCCAGGAGGACAACCTCGAGCTGATTCCCTCCGAGAACGCGGCGAGCCGCGCGGTGCTCGAGGCGCAGGGGTCCGTCCTCACCAACAAGTACGCTGAGGGCTACCCGGGCAAGCGCTACTACGGCGGCTGCGAGCACGTCGACGTCGTCGAGCAGCTCGCGATCGACCGCGCGAAGGCGCTGTTCGGCGCCGAGTTCGCCAACGTCCAGCCGCACTCCGGCTCGCAGGCGAACATGGCGGTCTACTTCTCGCAGCTCCAGCCGGGCGACACGATCCTCGCGATGAACCTGTCGCACGGCGGGCACCTGACCCACGGCAACCCGGCCAACTTCTCCGGCAAGTGGTTCAAGGTCGTGCCGTACGGCGTGCGCGAGGAGGACGAGCGCATCGACTACGACGCCGTCCGGCGGCTCGCGCGCGAGCACCGGCCGAAGATGATCGTCGCGGGGCACAGCGCCTACCCGCGGATCGTCGACTTCGCGCCGTTCCGCGAGGCCGCGGACGAGGTCGGCGCGAAGCTGATGGTCGACATGGCGCACTTCGCGGGTCTGGTCGCGGCTGGCGAGCACCCGTCGCCCGTGCCGTACGCCGACTTCGTCACCACGACGACGCACAAGACGCTGCGCGGCCCGCGGGGCGGCATGATCCTCGCCCGCGCGGCCGAGGAGAAGGCGATCAACAGCACCGTCTTCCCGGGCAACCAGGGCGGGCCGCTCATGCACGTCATCGCGGCCAAGGCGGTCGCCCTGCACGAGGCGGCCCAGCCGGCGTTCCGCGCCTACCAGCAGCAGGTGGTGAAGAACGCGAAGGCGCTCGCCGAGGGGCTGAAGCGCCGCGGCTTCCGCCTGGTCTCGGGCGGCACGGACAACCACCTCCTGCTCGTCGACCTGCGGGAGACGGAGCTCACCGGCAAGGTCGCGCAGGAGACGCTCGACCAGGCGCGCATCACGGCGAACCGCAACACGGTGCCGTTCGAGACGCGCTCGCCCTTCGTCACGAGCGGGCTCCGCATGGGCACGCCGACCGTCACGACGCGCGGGATGCGCGAGCCCGAGATGGACGAGATCGCGGACCTCATCGCGCGCGCTCTGTCGCACGTCGGGGACGCGGCGGCGCTCGCGCGCATCGCCGAGGAGACGACCGCCCTCTGCCGGCGCTTCCCGCTCTACCAGCACTGACCGCGGCGGCGACGCCATGAAGTGCCCTGCCTGCCGGGACCTGAACAACCGGGTGATCGACTCTCGACTCGGCAAGGAAGGCGACGTGATCCGCCGGCGCCGGGAGTGCGAGAAGTGCGGCCGGCGCTTCACCACCTACGAGCGGGTCGAGGAGTACCTGCCGGCGGTGATCAAGAAGGACGGCCGGCGCGAGCCGTTCGACCGGATGAAGATCGTCGCGGGCCTCAAGAAGGCGTGCGAGAAGCTGCCGGTGAGCCTCGAGGCGATCGAGCAGGCGGTCGACCGGATCGAGCGCATGCTGCTCGACCGCGGTGAGCGCGAGGTCCCGAGCTCGGTGATCGGCGAGGCGGTGATGCAGGAGCTCTACAACCTCGACACCGTCGCCTACGTGCGCTTCGCCTCGGTGTACCGCTCGTTCCAGGACATCAACCAGTTCATGGACGAGCTCGAGGAGCTGCTGCGCGAGCGGCGCAGGCAGCAGCGCGAGCGCCAGCAGGGCGGCAAGGGCGCGACGGCGAGGCCCGCGAAGCCGGCACAGGGCGGCACGCGCCGCGCCCGGGCGCGCACCTGATGCCGAGCGACGCCGGCGCGCACGCGCGCGACGTCGAGTTCATGCGGCTCGCGCTCGCGCTCGGCCGGCGGTGCCTCGGGCGGACGCGTCCCAACCCCGCGGTCGGCGCGGTCGTGGTGCGCGGCGGACGGGTCGTCGGGAGCGGCTGGCACCGCCGCGCCGGAGCCGCGCACGGCGAGATCGTCGCGCTCGAGCAGGCGGGCTCGGCGGCGCGCGGCGGGACCCTGTACGTGACGCTCGAGCCGTGCACGCACACGGGGCGGACGCCGCCCTGCGCGCCGCGGGTCGTCGCGTCGGGCGTGCGGCGGGTGGTGATCGGCACCCTCGACCCGAACCCCGCCGTGCACGGCCGCGGCGTCGCCCTCCTGCGGCGCGCCGGGCTCGAGGTCACGACCGGCGTCGAGGAGGACGCGGCGCGCGAGCTGATCCAGGGGTTCGCGCGGCACGTCTGCACGGGGCGGCCGTTCGTCCGGCTCAAGCTCGCCGCCTCGGCCGACGGGCGCATCGCGACGCGCACCGGCGAGTCGCGCTGGATCACCGGGGTCGCGGCGCGCCGCCTGGTCCACCGCTGGCGCGACGAGATGGACGCGGTCCTGGTCGGCGCCGACACCGTGATCGCCGACGACCCGGAGCTCACCTGCCGGCGCGCCCGCGGCCGGGACCCGGTCCGCATCGTCCTCGACGGGCGGCTCCGCACCCCGCCGCGGGCGCGCCTCCTGCGCACCGGGCGGAGCCCGGTGTGGATCGCGACCGCGGCGCGCCACGACCCGCGCCGGGCCGCCCGGCTCGCCCGCGCCGGCGCGGAGATCCTCCCGGTCCCGACGCGCGGCGCACACGTGGACCTCGCCCGCCTGTTCACGGCGCTCGGCGAGCGCGACATCACCTCGGTGCTCGTCGAGGCGGGCTCGCGCCTCGCGGCGGCGCTCCTCTCCGGCGGCCACGTCGACGAGCTCTGCTGGTTCACGGCACCGCTCTTGATCGGAGGCGACGGCTTGCCGATGATCGGTCCGTTGGGCGTCCGGTCCCTGCGCAGCGCGCTGCGGCTCACCGACCTGCGGGTCGAGCGGGTCGGGGACGACCTGCTGCACACCGCACGCACCATGCCACGATGAGTCGCCCGGTGAAGGCAAGCGTCGAAACCAAGAGCCGGATCGCCCGCGCCGAGCACAGCCTCGCCGCGGCGATCGCGGACCTCGCCGCGGGGCGCATGATCCTCGTCGTCGACGACGTCGAGCAGCCGCGCCAGGGGGAGCTGTGCGTCGCGGCGCAGCTCACCACGCCCGAGCACATCGGCTTCATGGCGGTGCACGCCCGGGGGCTCATCTGCCTCGCCATGCTGCCCGCGTCGATGCAGCGCCTCGGCATCCCGCTCATGCCCGCCGACCGCACGGCGGGCGAGTACATCCCCTACGGGACGTCGTTCGAGGCGCGCCGCGGCGTGTCGACCGGCATCTCCGCCGCCGACCGCGCGGCGACCATCCGGGTCGCGATCGACGAGCGCAGCGGGCCGAACGACATCGTGATGCCGGGCCACGTGCCGCCGATCCAGGTCGCGCCGGGCGGCGTGCTCGAGCGCCCGGGACGGATCGAGGCCGCGCTCGACGTGGTGCGCCTCGCGGCGCTGCGTCCGGCTGCGACGGTCTGCACCGTGCTCGACCACGAGGGCGAGGTCGCTCGCGGCTCGCTGCTCATCGCGTTCGCCCGCAAGCACAAGCTCAAGATGGTCGCGGTCGACGCGGTGATCCAGCACCGCCTGCGCACCGAGCTGCTCGTCGAGCGCCTGGACGAGCGCGACATCGAGAGCGTCTACGGCGGACGCTTCCGCGCGATCGCCTACCGCAACAAGGTGGACGACACCGAGCACATGGCGCTGGTCCGCGGCCGGCCGAAGCCGGGCGAGCCGGTGCTGGTCCGGGTGCACTCGCAGTGCTTGACGGGCGACGTCCTCGGCTCGCGTCGCTGCGACTGCGGCGAGCAGCTCGAGGCCGCGCTGCGGACGATCGCCGCGGCGGGCCGCGGCGTGCTCGTCTACCTGCACCAGGAGGGACGGGGCATCGGGCTTGCGAACAAGATCCGCGCCTACGCCCTGCAGGACAAGGGTCTCGACACGGTCGAGGCGAACCTGAAGCTCGGCTTCACCGACGACCCGCGCGACTACGGGATCAGCGCCCAGATCCTGCGCGACCTCGGCATCACCAGCGTCAAGCTGCTGACCAACAACTCGCGCAAGATCAGCGGCCTCGAGAGCTACGGCATCGAGGTCACGGAGCGCGTGCCGATCGAGGTCCCGCCGCACGACCTGAACATCGGCTACCTGCGCACCAAGCGGGCGAAGCTCGGCCACCTCCTGACCCACCTCGACGTCGCGGACGCGGGAAGGAACGCCTGACGTGCGCGAGCTGGTGGGCGAGCCGTCGGGCGCGGGGCTGCGCGTCGCGATCGTCGTGTCGCGCTTCAACCGCGCGGTGACCGAGGCGCTGCTCGACGGCGCGCTCGAGGGGCTCCGCACGCACGGCGTCGCCGACGAGGCGATCGACGTGCTGCGCGTCCCAGGCGCCTTCGAGATCACGGTCGCGGCGGAGCTCTGCGCGTCGAGCGGCCGCTACGCGGCGATCGTGTGCCTCGGTGCCGTGGTGCGCGGCGAGACGCCGCACTTCGAGTTCATCGCCCGCGAGGTGAGCCGCGGCGTGAGCGAGGTCGCGTGCCGGCACCGGATCCCGGTCGCCTTCGGGGTGCTCACCACCGACACCATGGAGCAGGCGCTCGCGCGCGCCGGCAGCGGGCACGGCAACAAGGGCTTCGAGGCCGCGGTGACGGCGCTCGAGATGGCGGCGCTGCTGCGCGAGATCGCGCAGGCGGGATGAGCGAGACTGGATCGTGAGGCCGAGCTTCGGCGCACGGCGGCGGGCCCGGATCCTCGCCGTCCAGGCCCTCTACCAGGTGGACGTCGCGGGTGCGGCGCCCGACCAGGCGCTCGCGACCGCGCTGCGCATGACCGCGCCCGAGCCGGCGCGGCCGGGCGAGGAGCCGCCGCCGCAGGAGGAGATCGACCTGCCGTACGCCGAGGACATGGTGCGCTACGTGTGCGCCGAGCGGCCGAAGCTCGACGCGCTGATCGCGGGCGCGTCGGCGAACTGGCGCCTCGACCGGATGGGCCGGCTCGAGGCGCAGATCCTGCGCCTCGGGGCCGCGGAGCTGGTGCGCGGCACGGCGCCCAGGCCGGTCGTGATCGACGAGGCGATCGAGATCGCGCGGGAGTTCTGCGGTGACGAGTCGCGCGCCTTCGTGAACGGCGTGCTCGACGGCGTCGCGCGCGCGCTCCAGGTGGAAGAGCGAGGGAGGGCAGGGTGAGCACGCTGCGCTTCGATCCGGCGATCGAGCCGCGCTGGCGCGAGATGTGGAAGCGCGAGGGGATCTTCCGCGCCGGACGGCGGCCCGACGCGCCGCGGCGCTACATCCTCGAGATGTTCCCGTACCCGAGCGGCGACCTGCACATGGGGCACGGGAAGAACTACTTCATCGGCGACACGCTCACCCGCTACTGGGTGATGCGCGGCTACGACGTTCTGCACCCGTTCGGCTGGGACGCGTTCGGGCTGCCCGCGGAGAACGCCGCGATCAAGTACGGAATCCACCCGCGCGAGTGGACGCTGCGCAACATCGCGGAGTCCAAGCAGTCGCTCGAGCTCGCGGGCATCATGTACGACTGGTCGCGCGAGGTCACGACCTGCGAGCCCGACTACTACCGCTGGACGCAGTGGCTCTTCCTGCTGCTCTACAAGCGCGGGCTCGCCTACCGGGCGAAGGCCACCGTCAACTGGGACCCCGTCGACCAGACCGTGCTCGCCAACGAGCAGGTCGACGCCTCGGGGCGGAGCTGGCGGAGCGGCGCGCTGGTCGAGAAGCGCGAGCTCTCGCAGTGGTTCTTCCGCATCACCGCCTACGCCGAGCGGCTGCTCAACGACCTCGACAAGCTCGACGGCTGGCCCGAGAAGGTCAAGGCGATGCAGCGGAACTGGATCGGCCGCAGCGAGGGCGCGGAGGTCGAGTTCCCGGTCGCGGGGCGCGACGAGACGATCACGGTCTTCACCACGCGTCCCGACACGCTGTTCGGCGCGACCTTCCTCGTGCTCGCGCCCGAGCACCCGCTGGTGCCCGCGCTCACCGTGCCCGAGCAGCGCGCCGCCGTGGAAGCGTACGTCGAGCAGGCGCGGCGGCGCAGCGAGGTCGACCGCCAGAGCACGGAGCGCGAGAAGACCGGCGTCCCGCTCGGCACGCACTGCGTGAACCCGGTCGACGGGCGCGAGATCCCGATCTGGATCGCCGACTACGTGCTCACCGGCTACGGCACCGGCGCGATCATGGCGGTGCCCGCACACGACCAGCGCGACTTCGAGTTCGCGCGCACCTTCGGGCTGCCCGTCATCCCGGTGATCGCGCCGCCTGGCGAGACGCTCGACGCGCGGACTCTCGAGGCGGCGTACGTCGACGACGGCGTGATGAGCAACTCCGGGCGCTTTGACGGCCAGCCCAACCGCGAGGCCGGGCGGGCGATCGTCGCCTGGCTCGGCGAGAGCGGCCGCGCCCGCCCGAAGGTGACCTACCGGCTGCGCGACTGGCTCGTGAGCCGCCAGCGCTACTGGGGCGTGCCGATCCCGATGCTGCACCGCAAGAACGGCGAGGTGATCCCGGTCCCCGAGTCCGATCTGCCGGTGCTGCTGCCCGAGATCGACGACTACCTGCCGAAGGGACGCTCGCCGCTCGCCTCGAGCGAGGCCTTCGTCCGCGCGCGCGACCCGGAGACCGGCGAAGAGGTGATGCGCGACACCGACACGATGGACACCTTCGTCGACTCGTCGTGGTACTTCCTGCGCTACGCCGACGCGCGCAACGACCGCGAGATCTGGTCGCGCGAGGCGATCCAGCGCTGGATGCCGGTCGACCAGTACATCGGCGGCGTCGAGCACGCGATCCTCCACCTGCTCTACGCGCGGTTCATCACCAAGGTGCTTTACGACGCGGGCCTGGTCCCCGAGGACGAGCCGTTCCGCGAGCTGTTCACCCAGGGCATGGTGCAGCGCCGGGTGACCACGCCGCTCGAGCGCGACGCGTCGGGCCGCCTCGTCGCACCCCAGCACCTGGTCAAGTCGATCGGCCTCCCCGCGGAGCCGCTCACGCGCGACGAGATGGAGCGCGCGCTGCGCGAGCGGGCTCACACGCTCATCGAGCGCGACGACACCTTTGCCGCGCAGAGCGGGCCGGTGACGATGAGCAAGAGCGCCGGCAACGGCGTGCCGATGGGGCCGTTCGTCCGCGAGCACGGCTCGGACGTCGCGCGCATCACGATCCTCTTCGCCGCGCCGCCCGAGAACAACATGGAGTGGAGCGACGAGGGCGTCGCCGGTGCCGAGCGCTTCCTGAACCGGATCGTCGCGCTGTTCGGCGCGGACCGCGAGGCGATCGCCGCTTTGCACCGGCAGCTCGGCGCAGAGGGGCTCGATGCGCTCCTGCGCTCGGGCGGGGGGCTCGACGAGGCCGCGGCGGCGCTCCGCCGGCGGGTCCACGCGACGATCAAGAAGGTCACGCAGGACGTCGAGAAGTTCGGCTTCAACACGGCGCTCGCGGCGCTCATGGAGCTGCTGAACGACGCGAGCCGGCAGCGCGCGGCGGCCGGCTCGGCGCAGCCCATCTACTGCGCGACCGCCTGGACCTTCGCGCGGCTCCTCACCCCGTTCGCGCCGCACCTCGCCGAGGAGCTGCACTCCTGGTTCGGTGGCACGGGCACGGTGCACGACGCCGGCTGGCCCACCTGGGACGAGGCGGCGCTCGTCGCCGATACCATCGAGATCGTCCTGCAGGTGAACGGCAAGGTGCGCGACCGCGCGGTCGTGCCGCGCGACGCCTCCGAGGAGGAGCTCCGCGAGCGGGCGCTCGCGAGCGAGCGCGTGCGCGAGATTATCGGCGGGAAGCCGGTGCGCAAGGTGATCGTCGTGCCCGGGCGCATCGTCAACATGGTGGTGTGAAGGTGCGCGCGAAGGGGCGGGAAAGAGGTACGACGGGGCGGCTCGCCCTGCTGCTCGCCGGGGTCGCGCTCGGGCTCGCCGACTGCGGCTACAACTTCCCCGGTGAGGGTCGCACGCTGCCGGGAGGTGCGACGTCGCTCTACATCGCCAAGTTCGAGAACCGGACGCGTGAGGCCGGCCTCGAGAACTTCGTCCTCGAGGCGCTCGAGGCCGAGGTCGCGCGGCGCGGCCAGTTCACGCTCGCGTCCGACCAGAGCGCGGCGGAGCTCGTCCTCGAGGGCACGATCCTCTCGATCGAGACGCGCCCCGTCGCCTTCTCGAGCGCCGACGAGGCGCTCCAGTACCAGACGTTCCTCACCGTGAGCGCGGCCCTGCGCGATCCGAAGACCAACAACATCGTCTGGCGGGTCGCGGCGCTCCGTGAGACCGACTCCTACGGCGCGGTGGCGAACACCGTGGTCACCGACTCGCCCGAGTTCGTCACCGGCTCGACACTCAACCAGGGCGACCTCGCGCAGCTCTCGGACGTGCAGCTCTCCGAGACCCAGCAGCGCGAGGCGCTCGACCGCGTCCTCGAGAACACGTCGCGCGACCTCTACAACGCGATGGTGGAGAACTTCTGAGCACGCGGGGCGCGCGGGGCGAGGTGCAGCTTCTGGTCGGCGACGGCCTGCTCGTCGACCGGCGCCTCGCGGAGATCCAGGCCCGCACCGTCGGGGCGACCCCGGCCTTCGGCGCCCACGAGCTGCTGCAGGGCGACCAGACGGACCTCGAGATGCTCGTGACGGCGATCCGCACCGTCTCGCCGAGCGGCACGCGGCTCGTCGTCGTGCGCCGCGCCGAGCGCCTGCGCGAGGAGGTGCAGCGCGGGCTCGCGGCGCTGCTCGACGAGATCCCGGCCGGCACGCACCTCGTCCTCGTCGCGACCGAGCCGGACATGCGCAAGACGCTGTTCGCGGCGCTCGCCAAGCGCGACCGCGTGACCCGGCTCGAGCTCGGCTCGGCGCGCGACCCGGCCGGGACGCAACGTGCGCTGGCCTCGCTGATCGAGCAGATGAGCCGCGAGCTCGAGCTGCGGCTCAGCCGCGAGGCCGTGGCGGCGCTCGTCGAGCACGTCGGCAACGAGCCGCAGCGGCTCGCGCGCGAGCTCGAGAAGCTCGCGCTGCGCTTCGGCACGGCGGAGGTCGACGCCGAGCAGGTGCTCGACACGGTGAGCGGCGAGCGCAGGCCGACGGCCTTCGCGCTCGAAGGGGCGCTGCGCGACCGCCGGATCGGCGAGGCGATCGCCGCGCTCCGCCGGGCGCTCGCCCAGGGCGAGCGTCCGGAGCTGCTGATCGGCCAGATGGCGTCCGAGCTTCGCGCGCTGCTCCGCGCCCGGGCGCTCCTCGACTCGGGGCTCGACGAGGAGTCGGCGAAGCGCGCCTTCGGCGGCGGCCGCGGCTTCTACGTCGTACCGCGCGCCCGCAACTACCGGCGGCGCGAGCTCGAGGGCGCCCTGCGCGAGCTGTCGGCGATCGACGTCGCGGGCAAGACCGGCGCCGGCGCGGTCGAGGCCCGGCTCGAGAGCCTGCTCCTCAGGCTCCGTCCGGCGCCCCGGGCCCGCTAAGCGGGCGGCGTCAGCCGAGCTTCGCGACCTGCTTCGCGAGCCGCGAGATCCGCCGGGCCGCGGCGTTCTTGTGCAGCACGCCCTTGCTCGCGGCCTTGGCAAGCTCGCTCGTCACGGCAGGGAGCATCGCCCGCGCGCCCTCCGCGTCGCCCGCACCGACCACGGTGCGGAGCTTCTTGACCTTGGTGCGGACGCGGCTGCGGATCGCCTGGTTGCGCGCGGCCCGCTTGACGGACTGGCGGTGCCTCTTCTCTGCGGACGGATGATTCGCCATGCAAACCCCTCTGGAAACGGGCACCCTTAGCCTGCAGGGAAGAGCCTTTCAACGGCGCCCTTCGGCGTCCGAGCCGGGGCTCCCGACGCCGCGCCGCTTCGCCTCCTCCCAGAGCCGGTCGAGCTCCTCGGGCGAGGTGGACGCGACCTTGCGGCCCGCGGCGCGGAGCTCGCCCTCGAGGTGACGGAAGCGCGCCTCGAAGCGGTCGACGGCGGCGGCGAGCGCCGCCTCGGGCTCGACGTCGAGCTTGCGGGCAAGGTTGGCGATCGCGAGCAGCAGGTCGCCGAGCTCCGCGGTGATGCGCTCGCGGTCGCCGCCGGCGAGCGCCTCGCCGAGCTCGCGGCGCTCCTCGTCGACCTTGGCGAGCACGGCGGGCGCGTCGGGCCAGTCGAAGCCCACCCGTGCGGCCTTCTCGCCGAGCCGCTCGGCACGCTGCAGGGCGGGAAGGGAGCGCGGCACGCCGTCGATCGCCGACGCCCCGGCGCCGCGCTCGCCGGCCTTGATCGCCTCCCAGTTGCGCACCACCTCCGCGGCGTCGACGACCTCGACGTCGCCGAAGACGTGCGGGTGGCGGCGCCGCATCTTCTCCGAGATGCGCCGGCAGACGTCCTCGATCGTGAAGCGCCCGGCCTCGCGCGCCATCTCGGCGTGGAAGACCACCTGCAGCAGCAGGTCGCCGAGCTCGCCGCACAGCTCGTGGGGGTCGTCGCGGTCGATCGCCTCGGCGACCTCGTACGCCTCCTCGATCACGTACTTGCGGATCGAGCGGTGGGTCTGCTCACGGTCCCACGGACAGCCGCCCGGAGCGCGCAGCCGCTCCATGATCTGCACGAGCTCGTCGAATGCCTCCATCACACCGTCCCTTCGGGCCGGCGCGTTGCCCCGTGCGGCCCGCCATACTACCTAGAGGGAACGCGCACGCCGCGCACGTCGATGGCCGAGGTCACGATCTACACGACGAGCTACTGCCCGTACTGCCACGCGGCGAAGGCGTTGCTCCAGCGCAAGCAGGTGCCGTTCACCGAGATCGACGTGACCGGCGACGACGAGGAGCGGGCGCGCCTCCTCCTGCGCACCGGCCGCCACACGGTGCCTCAGATCTTCATCGACGACGAGCCCATCGGCGGCTACGACGAGCTGTCGGCGCTCGACCGCGAGGGCCGGCTCGACGCGATGCTGCGCGACGGGTGAGCGCTCTCTATCCGGCGCTCCGCCGGGTGCTCTTCCGGATCGACGCCGAGCGCGCCCACCGGCTGGCGCTCGGCGCCGCGGCGCTCGCCGAGGCGGTGCTCAAGCGCGCACCGGCGGGCCGCGCGCTCACCGCTCCGGGCTGGCCGCGCCGGATCCTCGGCACGACCTTTCCGAACCCGATCGGCCTCGCGGCGGGCTTCGACAAGAACGGCGTCGCGCCGCACCTCTGGCCGCGTCTCGGCTTCGGCTTCGCCGAGCTCGGGACGGTGACCGCCCGGCCGCAGCCCGGCAACCCGCCGCCGCGGATGTTCCGGCTCCCCGCCGAGCGCGGCATCGTGAACCGGCTCGGCTTCAACAACGAGGGCGCGCTCGCCGTCGCGCAGCGCCTGCGGCGGAGCCTCGCGCGCCGACCGCCGATCCCGATCGGCCTCAACATCGGCTGCTCGAAGGCGGCGGTGGGCGACGAGCTCGCGGAGCTCGAGGACTACCGCTTCTCGGCGCGGCTCCTCGCCCCGCTCGCCGACTACCTGGCGATCAACGTGAGCTCGCCGAACACGCCGGGGCTGCGCGACCTGCTCGCGCCCGCGCGGCTCGCGCGTTTGGTCGGCACGCTGCGCGCCGAGCTCGGCGGGGCGTCGGGCCGCCCGCCGCTGCTGGTCAAGCTCTCGCCCGACGTCGCGGACGAGCAGGTGGCGGAGATCTGCCGCGCGGCCCTCGAGGCCGGGGCGAGCGGCTTCATCGCGAGCAACACGACGCTCGCCCGTCCGGGCTGCACGAGCCCCGCCGCGGCGGAGGCGGGCGGGCTCTCCGGCGCGCCGCTGCGCGAGCGCGCGACGCGGATGGTGGCGCTCGTCCGCGAAGCGTGCGGGCCCGACGTCCCGGTGATCGGCGTGGGCGGCGTGTTCAGCGTCGAGGACGTGCGCGACAAGCTCGCCGCCGGCGCGGATCTCGTCGCGCTCTACAGCGCGCTGGTCTACGAGGGGCCGCTCCTCCCGCGCCGGCTCGTGCGCGGGCTCGCCGAGCTCAGCGGTCGCGCGCCGACGGGATCCGGGTGAGCAGGCTTCCGACCTCGCCGAACAGCCGCTTGCGCTCGCCGGGAGAAGGCGGCTCGGCCGTGCCCTCGGCCGCCGGCTCCTCGGGCTCGGAGCGCAGGGCGACCTCGCGGCTCCGCTCGATGTGGACCGTCCAGTCGGCGACCGCGGCCTTCTTCTGCCGCGCCTCGGCCGTCTGGCGCTCGCGGTCGAGGATCGCGCGCGTCGCCTTGGCGATCGCGCGCAGGGTGAGCGCGACGTAGAGGACGAACGCGACGGCGAAGGCGACGAGCGACGCGGGCAGCGCCTCGGGCGGCGGCGCCTCGGCGACCAGGCCCATCTCGGCACCGAGCCGGAGCGCGACCACCCCGAGCAAGGGCAAGGTTCCGATCACCAAAAGCAGATCGCGCAGCGTCATCCCCGCCCCCGGGCGTCGCATCGCCCTCGCTCCCGTACGTGGGGGCGGTCGCCGAATCAAGCACCCTGGTTCGGCGTGCGTTGCGGTACCGGCCTGTTGCGCGGTCGTGTTGCCTCCCCGCCGCGCGCGGACTACGAGGTCGTGCTCGACGCTCGAGACGGTGCGCGCACGGCGCGAGCGGTCGTCCGGCCGCGCCGCGCGGGCGGCAGGGCCGGTGCAGAGGACGGTGATCGTCCGGTGAAGAAGGAAGCGTGGCAGCGGGACGGGACGCGGCGCCGAACGCCGGCGCAGCGTCGCCGCGCGCGCGCCGCGTGCCTCGCCGCGTGCCTCGCGTCGCTCGCCCTGGCCGGACCCGCCGCGGGGCAGGCGAGGCGTCCCACGCCGAGCCCGCAGCCGGCGAGAATCGAGCTCGACGACGTCGTCGGGGAGCTGCGCGAGATCAACGCGACGCTCGGCGCGCTTCGCACCCAGGTCGAGAGCCTCGGCGCCCGGCTCGACCGGCTCGAGAAGGTGGCGACGCAGCTCCACGGCATCGCGACGCCGATGCGCGAGGAGGTGCGGGGCCTCTACGTCGAGACGAGCAACGTGCGGAGCGAGATCGCACGGCTCGAGGACAAGACCGCGGACGAGGAGAGCTCGCTTGCGAGGAGCCGCTACGTCCTTACGCTGCTCCTGGTCGTGACCGCGGTCCTGCAGCTCGTCGTGCTCGTCGTCCTACTGCGAAGCCGCTGACGGGGTGGCCGACGGGGTGATCTCGACGCTCATCAGCGTCAGGGTCGACATCCCGAGCCCGAGGGTGCCCGTCAGCACGGCGCGCGTGCCCGCGGGCGCATCGAGGATCCTCGCGACCGTCTCCGGGCGGCCCTCGACGCGGATCGGCGGCGGCCCGGGGCCGAGCGCGAGCAGGACCCCGGGGCCTTCGAAGGGCTCGCCCGAGATGCGCTGCGCCGCGAGCACGCTGAACGGGATGCTCTTCGCGCCGATCGCGAGCGTCGCCTGGACGATGTTGCCCGGCGCGTTCTCGACGCCGAGCACGCCGTCGAGTCGGACGAGGCTCGTGCCCGCGGCCGCCTCGCGCGGCGGTGCGCCCGCAAGCAGAAGCGCAAAGCCGAGCGCGCAGAGAGCTGCCAAGGCCGCCCACGAACGCCACGCTCGCCTGCTTGCCGCGTGCCCGAGCATGCCGGCTGATACTTCGTCCGCCGCCTCGAGACAATCCGCCGGCCGTGCGGCGGGGGAGGCGGGATGACGCTCTCGATCGTCGTCCCGGCCCTCGACGAGGCCGAGGAGATCGAGGCGACGCTCGCCTCGGCGCGCGACCCCGCGGTGCGCGAGATCATCGTCGTCGACGGCGGCAGCCGGGACGACACCGTGGCCCGCGCCACGCCGCTCGCCACGCGGGTCGTCTCCTCGCCGCCCGGCCGGGCGAGGCAGATGAACGCAGGTGCGGCGCTCGCGAGCGGCGAGGTCCTGCTCTTCCTCCATGCCGACACCCGGCTGCCCGAGGGCTTCGCCCCCGCGGTCCGCGACGCGATCGAGACCGGCGCGGTCTGGGGGCGCTTCGACGTCGTGCTGCGCGGCTCGCACCGGCTGCTCCGCGTGGTCGCGCCGCTGATCAACCTGCGCTCGCGCCTCTCCCGGATCGCGACCGGCGATCAGGCGATCTTCGTGCGCCACGACGTCTTTCGCCGCCTCGGCGGCTTCGCCGAGATCCCGCTCATGGAGGACGTCGAGCTCAGCAGGAGGCTCAAGCGCGCGGGCCCGATGGCGGCACTGCGGCTCCGGGTGAGCACCTCGGGCCGGCGCTGGGAGGAGCACGGCGTCGTGCGGACGATCGTGCTCATGTGGGCGCTCCGCCTGGCGTACGCCTGCGGCGTCTCGCCCGCGCGGCTCGCGCGCGCCTACCGGACGCGGCGCGCCGCCTGACGCGGGCGCGTCAGAGGGTCCGCTCGCGCACCGGGCGCTCGGGGGCGAGCGCCGCCGCAAGGGCCCCCGGCGTCGCGCCCGACGTCGCCTTGCCCGCCGGGGACGACCCGGACGGCGACACGGAGCTCGAGAGAAGGCGCACCTGCTCCGCCTGCGGCTTCCGGCTCCGGTGGTTCACCCCGATCACGAACGAGACCTCGGCGCCGCTCACCAGACCCACCGGGGGCGAGGGCTCGCACTGGCTCACGTGGAAGAACAGCGTGCGGGCGCCGGCGTCGTGCGAGATGAAGCCGAAGCCGCGGTCGGGGAAGTAGCTCGCGACCTTGCCGGTGTGCCGCGTCGTCGCGCTCTCGCCGAGCACCGCTGCAATGTCCTCGGGCAGCGGCGCGTCGGGCAGCGGCGCCTGGACCGGCACCTCCTGCTCGCTCCCCGCCGCGAGCTGCGCGCGGAGCTCCTCGAGCCGCGCCTGGATGTCGCGCCGCTCGGGGTCGTTCTCGAGCGCGGCGGTGAGGTGCGCGACCGCGCCGGCGAGCCGGCCGTGCTCGAGGAGGATCGACGCGATGCGCGACTCGACCGCGACCGCGAGCGTCGACTTCGGCGGCACGCGGCCAGCGGCGAGACGCTCGAGCTCCTCGAGCGCGGCCTGCGGGCGGCCGAGCGCCAGGTGCAGCTCGGCGAGCTCCATCCGCACCTGGACCTCGCCCTGCGGGTGGCGCCGCAGCGCCTCCATGCAGGCTTCCGCAGCCTCGCGGTGGCGTCCCAGCGCGACCAGGAGGCGACCGAGCGCGATCAGCGCGACCGCGCCCTTCGGCAGCTCGATCGCGCGACGGAGCGCCGCCTCGGCCTCGTCGATGCGTCCGGCCTGCTGGTACGCCCGCCCGAGCCGCTCCCAGATCACGGCCGAGCCCGGATCGATCTCGCGCGCCGCCTCGAGGTGGATGATCGCCTGCTCGGCGTCGCCGTCGCGCAGGTAGGTCTCGCCGTAGCTCGCGAGCCGGTGCTCGGGCTTGATCACCTTCTCCTGGAGCTCCTCGTCGAGCGCCGCGCAGCGGGCGAGCGCCTCGCGCGCGCGCGCGGTCTCGCCGATCTCGCGCAGATTGCGCGCGAGGTGGAAGAGGACCTGGACCTGGATGCCGCGGCTCCGCTCGCGCTGCTCGGGCGGCGCCTTGTCGTAGGACGCGCACGCCGCCTCGAGCGCCGCCGCGGCGGCGCGCGGCCGGTGCAGCCGCTCGAGGCAGTAGCCCTTGCGGAAGAGGCAGAGGTGGTAGGTCGGGAAGGTCTCGAGCGCGCGGTCGTACCAGCACAGGGCACGCGCCCACCGCTTCTTGCGCTGGAAGAACCAGCCGATCTGTCCACGGTAGAGCGCGGCCCGGCGCGGGTTGAGCTGCGCGCAGCGCAGGAAGTACTGCTCGACCTTGGCGTCGTTGCCGACCAGCGAGTAGACCCGCGCGATCTCGAGCACGAACTCGACGTCGTTCCAGAGCGGGCTCCGGTCCTGGTCGATCGTCCCGTAGCGTGCGAGGATCTGCTTGAGATCGCCGCGCTCGCGCTGCCTGCGGACGTTCGCGAGCAGCTCGTCCCGCTCCTCCCTGGAGGTCATGGCAGCCCTCCCAGCACGCGACGACCCGACAGGCGCAGCTCGCCGCGCGCGAGCCGCTGCAGCGCCAGCGGGTACAGGCGGTGCTCCTCGGCGAGAATCCGCTGCGAGAGCGTCTCCTCGTCGTCGTCGTCCAGGACTGGCACGGCGGCCTGGGCGATGATCGGGCCGTGGTCCATCTGCTCGTCCACGAAGTGCACCGTCACGCCCGTGATGCGCGCGCCGTACTCGAGAGCTTGACGCTGGGCGTGCAGCCCGGGGAAGCTCGGCAGCAGCGCCGGGTGCACGTTCACCACACGACCGGGGAAGGCACGAAGGAAGACGGGGGTCAGGAGCCGGTCGAAGCCGGCGAGGGCGACGGTGTCGACGCCGTGCTCACGCAGCGCCGCGACGAGCGCGGCATCGTAGCTCTCGCGGTCGGGATAATCGCGGTGCGGCAGAACGCGCGTGGGGACGCCGGCTTGCTCGGCGATGGCGAGCCCGGCGGCGTTCGCCCGGTTGCTGATCACGATGCGTACGCGCGCCTCGAGTCGTTGTTCGCGTACGGCCGTCAAGATCGCGCCGAGGTTCGATCCTCGGCCGGATATCAGAACCCCGAGGTTCACGCGTCGCCCCCCCGATCCCCGACGTCAAACCACCGGTGCGCAAAGTAGCCCGATAGGGCCAAAGGAGCAAGCGACCGGCCAAATCCACAAGACAAATTTAGTCGCTACGCTCGACCGCGATCGACGCGAGGTGCACCGGCTCGCCGCCGCGCTCGGTGCATCCCTCGCGCAGCGCGAGCACGCGCACGGGAACGCTCGTTGCAGTGCAGAGCCGCTCGAGCTCGCCCGGCGCGAGACAGAATTCGAGGCGCGGGTGGCCGGTCGCCTCGTGCTGCGCGCGGAGGAAGGTCTCGACGAGCAGCACGCCGCCCGGCACGAGCAGCTCGAGCAGCCGGGGAACGACCGGACGGTCGAGAAAGAGCGTCTTCACGATCACGGCGAAGGTGGAGAGGTGAAACGGCAGCGCCGCCGCGTCGGCAACGACCGGCCGGGCGCCCGGGATCTCGCGCGCGACGCGCCGGCACGCCTCGGACGCAGCGTCGAGCGCGACGGTCCGGAAGCCGTGCGCGACGAGCAGCGCCGTGTGCCGTCCGGCGCCGCACGCGACGTCGAGGGCGCGGGCGCCCCGCGCTCGAACCGCGAGGCGTGCGACGTGCTCCTCGACGAACGGCGAAGGAGCGCCGCGTGCGGGACGCGCCGCGTGTCGCGCCTGCCAGAGGTCGCGATCGCTCATGGGAGGAGCGGCCCGCGCGGCGTCCGGGCGAGCGTCCACGCGTCGACCAGCGCCGCCCCGGCTTCGGCGAGCAGGCGTGCGCACTCGGCGAGCGTCGCACCGGTCGTGTGCACGTCGTCGACGAGCAGCACGGTCCGGCCGCGCACCGGCGCGGGATCGCGCAACGCGAAGGCGCCGCGGACGTTCGCCGCGCGCGCGCCGCGGCCGAGCGCCGCCTGGCTCGAGGTCGGGGCGCGCCGGCGCAGCACGCCGAGCGCGACGCGCTCGCCGGGGCGACGCGCGGCGCGCGCCAGCACCGCGGCCTGGTTGAAGCCGCGCTCGGCGAGACGGGCGGGGTGCAGGGGCACCGGCACGATCACGTCATAGCACTCACCGCTTCGCTGCCGATCCCGCGCGAGAAGCTGCGCGAGGCTCGCCCCGAGGACGAGGTCGCCGTGGTACTTCCAGCGCGCCACGTAGACGCCCGAGAGGCCGCCCTCGCGGTAAGCAAAGCAGGCGCGGGCGCGGCGGTAGGGCGGCGGCGTCCGCGCGCAGCGGGCGCAGGTGCCGCACGCCGACGGGTCAGCGCAGCGCGGACAGCCGGCGACGATCGCGCCCAGCGCCGAGCGGCAGGCGCGGCAGAGCCGGTGCGCCAAGCCGGGCAGGTCGCGATCGCAGCCCGGGCAGCGTGGCGGGTAGAGAAGGCACGTCAAAAGGTCTAGGATCCGGGCCATGCGTGCCCGGCTTAGCCGGGGCGCCGGGAGAGACCAGGGCGGGGCGGACAAGGTCTGCCCGGCCGGGGTGGGGAGAGGGCAGCGATGGTCCGCTTCGTCATAGGCGTCGTGATCGGAGCAACGGCGATGTACTGGTTCCTCACGGGACAGATCCCGTACCGGGACCAGGTCGAATCGTGGTTCGCCCGCGCCGCGTCGTCGTACACCGCCGAGCATCATCGTCGGGAGGCAGATCGTCTGATCGGTCGGAACTGATCGGTCGCAGCGCCGCGCGCTGAGCCGGGTCGGCCGCTCGAGAGGATCGCACGGCGGCTTGCGCCGCCGTGCGCGACACGCCAGGGAAGGAACGGATGGAGCTACCTATCGTCGAACGTCTCAAGCGTGAGCTTGCCGAGCTGCAGCGCGAGCTCTCGCAGGACCTGCCCGCACGCCTCGAGGAGGCGCGCGCGCACGGCGACCTGCGCGAGAACGCCGAGTACGAGGCCGCGAAGCACCGCCAGGGCGTGCTGCGGGCGCGCATCGGCCAGACCCAGGAGCGCCTGCGCGAGCTCTCGATGTACAGCCTCGCCCGCATCCCGCGCGACCGGGTCTCCTACGGCAGCCGTGTGGTCCTGGAGGACGTCGAGTCGGGCGACCGCATCGAGTACCAGCTCGTCTTCCCCGAGGAGGTCGACGCGGCGGCCGGGCTCATCTCGATGAGCGCGCCGATCGGCCAGGCGCTGATGAACAAGTCGCTCGGCGACGAGGTCGTCGTCCAGACCCCGCGCGGGCGCAACACCTACGAGATCGTCGAGCTGGAAACGCTGCACGACCGGCAGCAACGAAGCAACGGCAACGCCTGAGGCTCCCGGACGGGCGCCGGGGCCCCGTCCGTGCGGCGCGGAGGGAACCATGGCGTCACGAGTCGAGGACCGAAAGTTCGAGAGCCTGCCCGAGATGTTCTTCGCCCGCGCCGCGCAGTGGGCCGACCGCGTCCGCTACCGCGCCTTCCGCGGGGGCTCGTGGGTCGAGGTCGCCTGGCGCGAGATGGAACAGGCGGTGCGCGAGATCGCGGCGGGCCTCATCACGCTGGGCATCGAGCGCGGCGACCGGGTCGCGATCTTCGCCGCGACGTGCCCCGAGTGGGTCGAGATCGACCTCGGGATCCAGGCCGCGGGCGCCGTGCCGATCCCGATCTACCACTCGAGCGTCCCGAACGAGGCGGGCTTCATCCTGCTCGACTCCGAGTCGCGGATGGTCCTCGTCGACGGCGAGAAGCCGCTCGCCAAGATCCGCGAGGTGCTCGCGAACGGCGTCGAGCTCGACGACGGCACGATCGCGCCGCTGCGCCTCGACCGGATCCTGCTGATCGGAGGCGAGGCGGGCGGGGCGGAGGACGTCCTGACGCTCGCCGAGCTCCGGCGCCGCGGGCGCGAGGACCCTGCAGCGCTGGCGGAGGTCGAGCGCCGGGTCGCCGCCATCCAGCGCGACCAGCTCGCGACGATCGTCTACACCTCCGGCACCACGGGCTCGCCGAAGGGGGTGGTGCAGACGCACCACAACCACCTCTCGATGCTCGAGAACGTGGCCTCGATGGGGCTGGTGAACGAGGGCGAAGTCGACTTCTTCTTCCTGCCGCTCGCCCACTCGCTCGCGCGGATGATCGCGTACTACGGGATCTACGTCGGCAGCCTCACCGCGTTCGCGCGGAGCATCGACACGCTCAGCCAGGACATCGCGGCGACCAAGCCGCACCTCATCCCGGCGGTGCCGCGGATCTACGAGAAGATCCACGCCCGGATCCTCGCCACGCGCGACGACTCGAGCGCCGTGCAGAAGGCGATCTTCGACTGGGCGCTCGACGTCGGGCGGCGGCGAAGCGAGCTCGAGCAGGCGAAGCAGCCGGTGCCGCTCTGGCTCAAGGCGCAGAACGTCCTCGCGCGCAAGCTCGTCTTCGAGCGCATCCACAAGCTCCTCGGCGGCAACGTCCGCCTCATGGTCTCCGGCGCATCGGCGCTCGCGCGTGAGATCCTCGAGCTCTTCCACGCGATGGAGATCCTGATCCTCGAGGGCTACGGGCTCACCGAGACGACGCCCGCGCTCACCATCAACCGGCCCGACGACTTCAAGTTCGGGACGGTCGGCAAGCCGATCCCCGGCTGCGAGCTCATGATCGCGCCCGACGGCGAGATCTACGCCAAGGGGCCGAACGTCGCGCAGGGCTACTACAAGCGCCCGAAGGAGACCGCCGAGGCCTGGGACGAGGACGGCTGGTTCCACACCGGCGACATCGGCGAGTTCGACTCCGAGGGCTTCCTCCGGATCACCGACCGGAAGAAGGACCTGATCAAGACCTCGGGCGGCAAGTACGTCGCGCCGCAGAAGATCGAGAACCTGCTCAAGGTGCAGCCGAGCATCAGCCAGGCGGTGGTGATCGGCAACAACCGGAAGTACGTGACCGCGCTCCTCACCCTCGAGGAGGACGCCGTGCGCCAGCTCCAGGAGCGCTACGGCATCGCCCCCGAGGCGCGGGACGAGCTGGTCCGCCACCCCGAGGTGGTCCGCATGGTCGAGCTGCAGGTCGAGGAGGTGAACCGGAAGCTCGCCTCGTTCGAGAGCATCAAGTACTTCCGCTTGCTGCCGACCGAGCTCTCCGAGCAGGCGGGCGAGCTCACCCCGTCGCTCAAGGTCAAGCGAAAGGTCGTCGAGACCCGCTACGCCGAGGAGATCAACGCGATGTACCCCTCCTGAGCGCCGGGCGGGCGGCGAGGCCCGGTCCGGGTGGCGAGGGTCTCCCGGCCGCCGATCCGGAAAATTCCCTCTAAACGTCGCATTCTTGCGGGCCGTCCCGGCCCGTGTTAGACAGCAGGACACCTTCGGCCGTCCTAAAAAGTGGGCCCCCGCCCGCTTTTTTTGTTTCTGGAAGATTTCGGAAAGAGTTGCGGATGTTGGGTTCGAGTTCGCGGGGCTGGGGCTCGGTAGGGTCGGCCGGGGGCAGGGTGTATGCGAGAGAACGTAGCCGACAGAGTCGCCACGCTGGTGGATCCGATCGCCGAGGAGCGAGGTCTCGAGCTCATCGACGTCGAGTTCCAGCCGCACGGGCGGCGGTCGGTGCTGCGTCTCTACCTGGATCGGCCCGGCGGAGTGAGCCTGGACGACCTCGCGGCGCTCAGCCGCGAGGTCGGTGACGTCCTCGACGCGCACGACGTCGTCCCCGGGCAGTACACCCTCGAGTGCTCGTCGCCGGGCATCAACCGGCGCCTCCGCAAGCCGGAGGACTTCGCCCGCTACCGCGGGAAGACCGTACGGGTGCGAACGACCACACCCATCGCCGGCTCGCGCAACTTCGTCGGCCGCCTGATCGCGACCTCGGAGAGCGGCATCGACCTCATCGACGACGCCCGGGGCGCGGTGCACGTACCGTTCCGCTCGATCGAGCGGGCGCACTACGAGCACGACTTCGAGGCTGACCTGCGCCGCGGGCGATCCTGAGGACACCGGGGGAGGTATCGACCATGGATCTTCAGCTCAGCCGTGTGATCGAGCAGGTCAGCAAGGAGAAGCAGATCGACCGCGAGGTCATCATCGAGGCGATCGAGAGCGCGATGGTGCAGGCGGCGCGGCGCCACTTCGGCCCGACGCGCCAGATCGAAGCGAAGTACAACACCGAGCTCGGCGAGGTGGAGCTGTTCGAGATCAAGAAGGTCGTCGACGTGGTGACCGACCCGGAGAGCGAGATCACGCTCGAGCAGGCGCGTCGCGAGTACGACGAGGAGGCGGAGATCGGCGACGAGTTCCTCGCCAAGCTGCCGCGCGAGGCCTTCGGCCGCATCGCCGCGCAGGCGGCGAAGCAGAACATCATCCAGAAGGTCCGCGACGCCGAGCGCGAGCTGATCTACAACGAGTTCAAGGACCGTAAGGGCGAGATCTTCTCCGGCATCGTCCAGCGCTTCGAGAAGAAGAACATTATTGTCAACCTGGGGCGCACCGACGCGATCCTGCCCGAGAAGGAGCAGATCCCGCGCGAGCGCTACCGGCAGGGCGACCGCATCCGGGCCTACATCCTCGACGTCGATCTCACGGCCAAGGGTCCGCAGATCGTCCTGTCGCGCACCCACCCCAATTTACTGATCGAGCTCTTCCGCCAGGAGGTGCCCGAGATCTACGAGGGCATCGTCGAGGTGAAGGCCGCCGTGCGCGAGCCCGGCGGCCGCGCGAAGATCGCCGTCGTCTCGCACGACCGCGACGTCGACCCGGTCGGCGCCTGCGTCGGCATGCGCGGCACGCGCGTCCAGGCGGTGGTGCAGGAGCTGCGCGGCGAGAAGATCGACATCATTCACTGGACGCCGGATCCCGCCGAGTTCGTCTGTCGCGCGCTCGCGCCCGCCAAGGTGTCGAAGATCATCATCGACGAGGAAGATCACGCGATGGAGGTGATCGTCCCCGACGATCAGCTCTCGCTGGCGATCGGCAAGAAGGGCCAGAACGTGACGCTCGCCTCGCGGCTCACCGGCTGGCGGCTCGACGTGCGCGGCGAGTCGGAGGCCGACGAGGAGGCGCGCCGGGCGCGTGCCTCGCTCACCGCGATCCCGGGGATCAGCGACGTCACCGCCGAGCTGCTGATGCAGCACGGCTTCAAGTCGGCGGAGGAGCTCGCGGAGTCCGACGCGGAGTCGATCGCCGAGGTCGAGGGCATCGGCCCCGAGCGCGCGGTGGGCATCCTCGCCGCCGCGCAGCAGCACGTCGCGGAGAAGCGCGCCGCGGAGGCGGAGGCGGAGCGCGAAGCGGCCGCTGCGCGCGAGGCCGAGGCCAACGCGGCGCTCGAGAGCGGCGAGCTGGTCCTGGGCGAGGAGCTCGGCGGCGCGTCCGACGACGGCGGCGCGATCGCCGCATCGCCGGCGGAGGGCGAGGCCGACGCGAAGACCGAGGAGAACGGGTGAGGCGACACGTACCGATCCGCACCTGCGCCGGCTGTGGGCAGACCGCCCCACGTAGCGTTTTGCGACGCCTTGCCCTCGACGGAAGCGGCGGAGTCGAGTGGCGGGAGCGAGGTGGCAGGGGTACGTATCTGCACGACGACGTCGAATGCGAGCGTCGCTTCACGGCGGGGAAGCCCGTCCTGCGTGGGCTGCACGCGCGCGTGAGCAGACAGGCGCGGGAGAAGCTCCTTGCCGGGGCGGCTGTCGAGCTCGGGTCGGGGAACGCGAAAAGGGCCTAAGAGTATGTCGAAGCGCATCCACGAGCTGGCGCGAGATTGGGGCATGCAGACCAGAGAGCTGCTCGCCAAGCTCGAAGAGCTCGGCCTACGCGGCAAGAAATCGCAGAGCAGCCTGACCGACGACGAGGTTGCGCGCGTCGAGGCGCGGCTCGGGCTGGGCGCGAAGCCGACGGTCACCGTCGGCAGCGAGCGTGTGGTCGGCGAGCGGATCGTCGGTGGCGCAGGCGAGGCCCAGGCGCGCGAGCAGATCGTCGAGGCCCGGGTCCGGCCGAACGTGATCCGCCGCCGCACGCAGCGCGTGGAGGTGACGAAGGAGGAGACCCCGCCGCCTCCGCTGCCCGCGCCGCTCACCGAGGACGTCGCAGCGCTCGACCTGCCCGACGTCGACAGCTCGGACGGCGCGCTCTTCGACCCGGCGCTGACCGGCGCCTCGGACGCGACCTCCGGCTTCGACGCCGCGGTGCCCGACCTGGGCGTGCCGGAGGCCGCCCCGGCCGCGACCGACGCGGCGCTCCTCGACCTGCCGCCCGTCGAGCCCGAGCGGTCCGCCCCCGAGCCGGCCCGCCCGGCAGAGGCGGCAACGCCGGCCCCGGAGCCGCAGCCCGTCGAGGCCCGCCAGGAGACCCCGGCCCAGGCGCCCAA
>FWPU01005807.1_pt1 | contig 25933 bp, 16 predicted proteins | sample 2228361 | NCBI WGS metagenome assembly FWPU01 (sample SAMEA103939777, study PRJEB20133) | metagenome | reverse complement strand
CTCATTCAACATAGTAACCCGTTTGAAGATATAGTAAAAACCGGAATTGTATAAACGAGTACTCCATTTCCAGAAAATTTAAAATTTAATTTATCTAATAAAAAAGCCCGGTAAGTCTTACCGGGCTTTTGCTTAGGAAAAAGTATAATTTATCTGATTAAATTAACAGTGCCTCTTTGGTCTATGATTTCACCTTCTTTTGTTTTGAAATAAATTGACCATACATATACCCCCATAGGAGCATCTACTCCGCCGGGTGTTTTTCCATCCCAACCGGCTTGCGTATCATTAGTTTCATAAATCATTTCACCCCAACGGTTAAAGATTCTGAAAGTATACTCATTAACGTTATCAAAGACCAAAATGGGCTTAAAAACAGGGTTAAAACGAGATTCAGGCACAAAAGCATTGGGTATCCACAGTACAGGGTTTAATTGAATACAAGCAAAATTAGATACACTCTCGGCTCCCGTGGCATTTTTAAAAGTAGGACTGTTTTCTTTGGCTTTAATTAGATAACACAACCTCCCTTTACCATTTTTAATTTGTGAAATGTCATCAATAAAAGTTGTGTCTGCGGGACCAAATGTAGCTATTAATTCCGGATTATTGTTGTCGTATATTCGATATAATTGATACTCCATCACACCGGCATCCCATTCTTTGTATTTATTCCAATTTAACGAAACTTCAAATTGTTGTGGGTCAGGCCATGCCCTCAATAATATACTTTGGGCCAAATTGGAGGTCATAACTTCATTTCCACATATATCTATGGCAGTAATTTTGTAAATATAACTGTATTGATTAGCCAATACATCCTGATCAAAATAAGTGATAAACGTGTCGTTACTTGCAGGAATCTGTGCAATTGGAGTAAATGCAGTAGGTTGCTCCTTCGTTGTTCTATAAATCATATAATTGGAAACATCCGCAGCAGTATCTACAAATGCTTTTAATTCTGTTTCAAAAGAATCCAAAACAGTAACATAATAAGAATAGAGAAACTGTGGTTTAACGACGAATTCGACTTCAAAAGACAAAATATTGGACATAGATGTGGCAGAGGCGTTATGATTATTTCCTGTGGCAGTTACCCAATAACTATGTATTGCATTATTTTGCGTGGATACATGCACAAAAATTGAATCTGACGTAGTAGTTAATAAAGTAGGTGTCCCTCCATTGATACTTAACCAAACCTGATATTGTATGTTATTAAAACCTTTATACTTGTTCCATTCTAAAGTAACTGTTCCGGCACATTGGTCTATCGTATTTTTTAAATGTATGGTTCTATGAATGTCAAACTGATTGTTTACATAATTACCACATGAGTCAAATGCTGCAATAGTGTAATATTCAGGTTGATTAGATGCTTGAGAAAGCATATATTGATAATATGTGATATTGCAATCCCATATTGTATCAATGATTTGGAAGGATCCTCCTCCCAGTGGTTGAATAATATAATATCCGTAACAATCACTTGCCGGATTTTTATCCCAGCCCATATGTGCCAACCCTGTAGCCGGGTTTACTGAAACAGAGTCAAGATATTGAAATGGCGGTGGAGTAAAATCAATGAATAGTACTGTGTCTTGTGAAGAACGTGATACACATCCGGAAGCATCGGATATTTCTACATAATAGATTCCGTTTTGATTGCAGTAGTTTCTGACATCTGCATATGATTCCGTTCCATAGGGACTGTTGCCAATAACATTAAATCCTGTATTCAAAGGGATCTCTAATTTAATATCATACTGCCCGGCAGTAGTAGGCAGTTTTGGATTGTGAATAGAGTTCCACAATAAATTGACGTTAGTACCTCCGGTAACTGTTGCATTTAGATTCATACTTCTGAGTGTGTCAGAGGTTACCTGAGCAAATGTAAAACCGGTACATCCTGAGCGTGAATTGATAAAATAATAATGTGTGCCAACATTTCCATTAACATTTGCATGAGTATAAGAGGTGGTCGTATAATTGAAAATACTGTCAATTACGGCATATGGTCCGTTCAAATTGGTCGAATAATAAATGTGATAACTATTAAATGTATTGTCAGGGTTGGGTGGAGTTACCCAGTCCAATTGTATTTGACCATTGGGAAGCACAGAAATACATCTCAATGAAGGAGCATCAATTACAGTATTCGGCTTTAAATTATTAACATTGACACACAACTCATTAGAAGATGAAGTCAACGTTCCATTTGAATTGATTGCTTGAATTTTATAGCAATATAGATTTCCGTTGCTTAAACCGGTATGAATATAATTTGTAGAAGTGGTTGTAGTTAGTAAGGTATATGGAGCATTGTTGACACTCAACCAAACCAAATAACCGGCCACTCCTCCAGGCCAATTTATGTAAGTATTCCATGCAATTTCATTTGTCCAATTACAGGTATCTGTTTTAACCAATTGTAAATAGATGGTATTGTGTACTAATGAAGTATCGCCTATATTGCTACAACTGTCCACCGGGACAACGACAAATGAATATGATTGATTATTAGGATTTCCGGCCGTATAAGTATAGTTTGTATTATTATAACCATTGGTTGTGGCAATCAAATTATAAGTATTTGGTGGTGAGTATTGATAAATCAAATATTGAGTCACACTTGTGGTCGGACTTGGTTGCCAGGCGATTTCAATGTTATTTCCATTCACACTTACACTATCTAGAATAACTGCCAAAGGTTGATTATTGTTGAAAAATAGGTCTCCATCAACATTTGAAAAAGACGAACAGCCGATACTGTCTCTTAACTCAATTTTATAATACATTGAATCATTACAAATTGTAATCGGCTTTTGATAAGCATTGGTTGCAACAGAATCAATAATAATCCAGTTTCCGTTTGGTGCTTTTTCCCAGATATAATACCAACCGGTGGTAGTTGAAGGAATCGGAAAATCAAAATGATTCCAATTCAAATCTGCAGTGCCACCCGAATTAATGGCTGTAACATTCAGATAAATCGTCGATACAGTATCGGCTGCCGGAGCTTCATATTTATTACAGGAAGATCTAGTGCGTATAAAATAATATTTAGGCGCAGTATTTGCATTTGCCCCGGTATGAATATAAGAATTTTGACCAAGATTAAAAACTGTATCAACCACTATATATGGACCGGCCAATGAATTTGAAGTATAAATGACATACCCATAAAAAGAGTTTGAATCTTTATAGGTTGGGAATGGAGGATTTTTCCATGTAAGCTCAACGCTACCATCAGGCAGGACATTTGCACACCGTATCACAGGCGATGGAATAGCTGGAGGTGATTTGATAACTACTTTATAAGTATAAAAGTTCAAACCCTGAATAGGACAATTATCATCCGTTACTTTAAAAACAAAAGTATACACATTATTTTGCTGGAAACATAATTGATTAAAACCAAGATGATTGCATGTTATTTGCCAATTGAATGTTGTATTAAAACCTGTTGGGGCACAAATCTTGCCATTATTAACCCCACCGGAAAAGTATGCACATGGGGGATTTAAACAGCCGCTATTGGGATTTGTCAATCCCGCTCCCAATTGGATTCCACTGGGTTGCACACAATTTATTTGAGGAGTTGTTCCGTTATTTAGGTCAAAATCCAAAGACGACAAGTTAAAAGATATAAAATCACCAACCTCAACTGTGTCAATGATTGTAGCACCAATGGTTAATGGTTGGGCATTGATATATACTGTGGGAGGATTGTTGTTGTTTCCACCACCGGAACAATTACCATAAATTATTGGAATGTCCCTGAAAATTTCTGCTACTTTAATTCCACATTTATAAGCCGTCACTTTTACACAGGTTGCAAAAGATCCAATTGTTGTTGTATTGTTAATAACAATCTCTCCTGTGTTAGGATTAATGGTAGGATTTCCGGGAGAAGGGTTGTTAAAACTGTAAGGAGCCACATAGGGAACTATAGAAGGGTTTGAAGGAGGATTCCAACCTCCAATACCCAACTGTCCATAGGCAGGAGCCCACTCATATCTTAATGAATCAAGCTCCGGATCGGTAGCATTATGATTATATTGGAATAAATACCCAGGACAAATGATCGTTCTTGGTTTTTCAGCAAATTTTGGCGATGAATCAAAACATGGGTTTACATTTTGATTGTTATAAGGATACATTATTGCCCTTAATGTATATCCCTGGCTACCGGCTGAGCTTATGTTAGTAATTGTCCCCGGACGGCAACAACTGGTCCACGTAAAAACCCAACCATTGGGAGGCGGGGTTCCTGTTAAAGTTATAGGCAGAGATTCAAAATAATATTCCTCCACAGCGCCCATTCCACTCCCGACTTGATTACACATAATGTTTGGATTGCAATTGCCATTGACACCCGGTGAAATATCTGCTTTATATTGATAATACATAGTAATAGAAGATAGATTAGGGTTATTGTGCACCTGAAGTGTTTGATTTCCGGTTCCAATAGTTGCGGTTCCCGTGCCACAATCACGATAAAGCAACATTTTAAAAATAAACTTTCCCGCATTTGGTCCGCTTTTAATACACTCCCATGTAATTTCACCACCCAATAGATGGGTAGCCATTGATTGGAGCGGCAAAAAAGCAACAACTAGAGAAAGTAACAATATCCTAAACTTTTTCATTAACTATATTTTTATTATAAACGTTGAATTAATAAAAAGTTGCCTTATTTAAAAATTTATTTCACATAATTTATTTTTTGAATTTGCAAAATCTTGCATTAATTCTTCTATGATATCCTTTACAGGTTTGATATCATCTATCAATGCACTCACCTGTCCTATTTCCAATTCGCCTTCATCCAGGTCGCCCTCAAATATCCCTTTTTTAGCCCTTCCTCGGCCCAACAATTCTTTCAATTCATCTATACTTGCACAACGTTTATAAGCATCTTGTACTTTCAAGTAGAATTTATTCTTGATCAACCTTACCGGTGTTAGCTCCTTTAATGTCAACATCGTGTCACCTTCTTTAGCTTCTACAACTGCTTTTTTAAAATTTTCGTGCGCTGAAGATTCCAACGATGCCGCAAACCTGCTGCCTATTTGAACTCCTTCTGCACCTAAGGCAAATGCAGCAAGCATTTGCTGACCGGTACCAATCCCACCGGCAGCTATCAACGGCAATGATATGGCTTTTCTCACAGCAGGAATCAAACACATAGTTGTAGTTTCTTCTCGCCCATTGTGTCCACCGGCTTCGAATCCCTCTGCTACAACCGCATCAACTCCGGCTTCTGCTGCTTTTATAGCATACTTTGTACCGGGTACAACATGTGCTACTTTTATTCCGTGACTTTTCAATGTGTGAGTCCATTTGGCAGGATTGCCGGCTGATGTAAATACTATAGGAACTTTTTCTTCCAAAATAATTTGAATGTGATCGTCTATTTGCGGATAAATCAAAGGAAGATTAACCCCAAATGGTTTGTTGGTCGCTTCTTTACATCTTCGGATATGATGTCTTAACACATCCGGATACATGGATCCTGAACCAATCAATCCCAACCCTCCTGCATTCGACACAGCAGAAGCCAACTCCCACCCACTACACCATATCATCCCTCCCTGTATTATTGGGTATTTTATTTCAAATAGCTCACAAATACGGTTTTTCATAATATGTCAAAATCGATAAAACGCAAAAATACTGATTAACTTTCAATTTAAATTTTGTTCACAATTCCGTTTCTTACTTCAATTAAGATTAAATTTTACGGTTAGATTACTGAATCCATGTTTCACAATGAAACTTACCGGAATACATTATTTAACAATTTGATTGTAATTAACATTTTTTTAATATGTTTGCATTAAAATAATTTAAAATAATTATGAAAAAAACATTGTTTATTTTATTTGCCGGTACAATTTCCCCCATATTATTTGCCGGTGGTTTTCAGTTGAATATGCAAGGGAATAAAGCTACGGCATTGGGTGGTTCCTTTTGTTCGTTAGCTTGGGATGCTTCATCAGTATTTTATAATCCCGGTGGAATTGCCCGTTTAAACGGACATCAATTCACAGCAGGGGGATTTTTAATCGTGCCAAAAGTATCTTTACAAACTTCCTCATATGACAACATCAACCAAACCTCAAAAAATGCAACACCTATTCATTTATACTATTCAGGCAATATTAAACCTAATCTTTGGATAGGATTTGGTTTAAACAATCAATTTGGTTCTTCTTCTTCATTCGATCCCAATTGGCAAGGACGATATATTGTACAAAATATCGGACTGCGTACATTTATGTATCAACCCACCGTAGCATATAAAATCCATGAAAAAATAGCCATAGGTGCAGGTTTTACTTTCACTACCGGAAATTTTGAATATGGAAAAGCGATCCCTGTAGGAAACAATCAAATTGATTATGGGAAAGCAAATTTGCAAGGATCCGGTCGTGGTTATAGTTTTAATGCAGGAATTCATGCACTGCCGTGGGAAACAGAAATTTCAGGAGGGAAAATCTCTACCGGGCTGGGTGTCAGTTATCGGCATAAAATAAAATTGGATTTGACTTCGGCTAAGGCAACTTTTACCGATATTCCTTCATCTCTTCAAAACACATTTCCTGGAGAACAATCATTTGATGCTTCCCTCACATTGCCTGCAGTTTTAACCGGAGGTGTGCATGTCAAATATGTTAAAAATGACTGGGCTTTTACTCTAACGTTTGATTGGCAAAGAAATTTCTGGTCTTCTTACGACACTTTAAAATTTGATTTTGAGAACCCGGAAACACCCGACGCCGAAACACCTAAAAATTGGAAAGACGTAAATACACTTCGTTGGGGATTGGATGTTACATTCAAAGAAAAATATAGTGCACGGTTCGGTATATACCGGGATCAAACACCCATACCCGATGGCTATGTCAGTCCTGAATTACCTGATAACACTCATACAGGATTTACAGGAGGGATTGGAATTGCCATTAACGAAAACGTCTCAATGGATGCCTCCTTTTTGTATTCTTATTTTGAAAGACCAAATGCTTCTTTAGACAATGAAGGATTTCAGGCGTCTTACAGAAGACGTGTGTTGGTGTTTGGTTTGGGTGTTAATGTGAAATTTGGCCATTCGCAAAAAACATCAGCTCAACAATAATGTTTGTTTAAAAATAAATTTTACCAATATGAAAAAAATATTTGTTTATAGCACACTGGCAGTTTTGTTGTTTGGCTGCCGTAAAACTGAGTTTGACCCAATTGAAAGAACCCAAGGGAGTGCTGATTTTTCGCGTTATGTAGCTGTAGGTAATTCACTTACCCAAGGTTATCAAGATGGTGGCCTGTATGAAGCCACTCAAAAATATTCTTATCCTGCCCTCATAGCCCAACAAATGAAAATTGTCAATCCCAATATGGAAAATTTTGCCCAGCCAATGACTACCGGAAATGGTTCAGGATATATGCACCTGGAATTTCAAAATGGAGAATTTGTAGTTGTTTCACCCGGGGACCCAAATGGTTATGCAGAAGATCCCTCGTGGAGTTCTTGGGGTGGCAATGGCTCCGGCCCAACTCCGAGAGTCTATAACAATTTAGGTGTTTCAGGTATGAAGTTGGTTCATGTAATCCATCGCAACACCGACGAAAAAAGATATAATCACGCCTTCTTTGCCGGGGTTGACTTGGGTTTCACCAAGGTCAATGGAAATCCCTACAGCCGGTTTCTTTATTTCGGGAATTACAACCCTCTCACCAATACGGGCACTCATATACCCTATCTCGAACACATAAAAAAAAGCAATGCTACCTTTTTCACTTGTTGGCTTGGAAATAATGACGTATTGGGTTATGCTACGTCCGGCGGTCAGGTACAAAAAGTGAAAGATGCTATTCCCGGTATTCAATTCATGTTTCCAACACTGGCAGAAATGGAGTTGAACGGATTGAGCGACCCAAATGAATTTCGCCAAAAATATGATTCAGTTTTGAAGGCATTTAAGGATATAGGTGCAAAAGGTGTGGTGGCTACCATTCCCGATGTTACTACCATTCCTCTGTTTACCACCCTTACACTTGATGTGATCAAAGGCATGTTAAACAAAAACACGGTTTATATCGAAGAGAATAACGGAAATGTAAGACCAATGACTACCGGTGATTATGTGCTTTTAAATGCCAACGACGACATTAAGAATGGCAAAGGAAATAGTTCGAGCAATCCCATTCCAAAAGATAAAGTGCTAGATATCAATGAAGCAAATGCTTGTAAAGCCAGAACCGTAGAGTTAAACAACATTATAAAAGACCTCGCCGCTCAATACAATTACCCTGTTGTAGATATGTACAAATTTTTGGAAACATTTGAAAGTGGAATTAAAATCGACGGAATTGCTTTCAATGTCAAATATATAGAAGGGGGCGCTTTTTCATTGGATGGCGTACATGTGAATCCTCGTGGTTATGCCATTATTGCCAATGAATTTATCAAAAAAATTAATGAATTTTATGGATCAAATATTCCATTGGTGGAAGTAGGTAAATACAAAGGAATTATATTCCCATAAATATATCGAAAATATCTAAAAGAGAAATGGCGGCTCATGAGCCGCCATTTCTCTTTTGTTTTGCAAGATACCGTTATTCATAATTTTTTTGTTGAGGGTTGTATTCTGCCCAAGATGTTGTCCAATTTTGCGAACCGAATGCACCTCTAAAAGAAACAGCTTCGATGTTTGGATTAGTTGCCAATTGGGGATGTGTAAATGAAGCTCCACTCAACAATGGGGAGCCACTTTGAGGAACAAAATTGGGAGAAGATAAATTCCAGGCATTGTCTACCATTAAAGTACTATTGTCAGATATCACCTGATTTGATTTAGATGGGTCATTAAACCAAGTGTTTATGTCGAAAGTGCTACCTGATGCTGTGCTCAATGGTGTGTTACATCCTGATATAATCGTATTGGCTACAACAAGGTCGCCATTGTTAGCATTGGTTTCACAAGCACTACCGTCAATCAATAATCCGGTGGGGAACCCTGCCAATAGAGAGTTAAAAATTTTCAGCTGAGAATTTCTACGGATATGAGCAGCTCTTTTAAATTGACCATTTATGGTGGTTGAGCCGTCTTTCTTTGGTCCGAAAATGCTCACATTGCAAAAAATCCCGGATGTGATGGGAGTGGCTGATGTACCTTGTCCATCATTATCACTTTCAAACCCATTTGATCCGGATTGATCCGCAATTGCAGGGTCTCTCAATGCTACGGCAAACTGAACTGTTCCCGACCAACCATTGTCAGTATCAAAATCATCATCCCAAGCTTTGTATGATATAAGATATTTTGCATTAACAGTACCGCCAAAAAATTCAAAAGCATCGTCACCTGAATATGATACCTGAACATGATTAATTTTTGTACCACGACCAACACCGGCAAGCGTCAAACCATTGATTTCCTGGTTAGGTTGAAAAGCAATTCCGGGATATTCAATTCTTACATATTCCAATATTCCTGAATTATCTTCCGGATCATTGCCTCCAAAATAAGCATCTACCCCTCCTTCAACCAAACCTTCACCACCGGGCAAGTTTACCGGGGCTTTACCACAAATGATGACGCCTCCCCAATCACCATAATCTCTGCTGCCGGCAGGTTGAGAGGATGTAAATACAATGGGCTGAGATGCTGTTCCTTGCGCAATGATTTTGGCGCCTCTTTTAATGATCAACGAACCTTTGGAATTTTTATCCCCTTTAATGATAGTCCCGGGTTGAATGGTAAGAGTCGCCCCACTTTCCACATAAACAAATCCTTTCAAAATGTAAATCTTGTCAGACGTCCAGGTTTCATTGGATGTAATTGATCCGCTTTTCTCAACCACTTTTTGGGGTTGTGGTTCAGGTTCCGGATATACACAAGACCCGTCATCTTTTTTGGCTTTTTCGTCATAATTTGTTGCCAACGGATCAGTACAACCTTTTTTGCTGCACGATGTCATAAACATCGTCCCCGTGGCAGCTAACATTAATACAAACATTGATTTTTTCATAATTTTTTTGTTTTTTTAAGTTCTGTGCAAAGTTTCATTTCAAAAATTGCAATAAGATTAAACCGACTTTAAGAAAAGATGAAATAAAATGCCTGTATGTTAAATTAATATGAATAATCCATTGATAAATTTTCTATATAAGCTCTTTGAAGTAGCTATTTAACAGAACCTATATTTAAAAATCCGGTCTGATGACAGTTTATGTGAATATGAAAAAAAATTAAACTTAAAAAAAACGGACAATCTCAACAACTAAAATTCTTCAAATATTAAAAATATTTCTTTTAGACACATCAAACAATTCATCAGAATACAAAAAATAAATGATAGAAAAATTATTTAAGTTTGCAAAAATTTAAAAGCTATGGTATTTGATTTAGACATGATTCAAAGGGTATACGATCAATTGCCTGAAAAAATTAAAAAAACAAAACAAAAATTTGGCAAACCATTGACACTTGCCGAAAAAATTTTATACAGTCATTTGGCCAACGAGCTGCCAGATAAGCCCTATGAAAGAGGAAAAGATTATGTAGAGTTTTATCCGGACCGTGTAGCCATGCAGGATGCAACTGCGCAAATGGCCTTGTTACAATTTATGCAAGCAGGCAGGTCAAAAGTTGCCGTTCCTTCAACAGTTCATTGTGACCATTTGATTGTTGCCAAATCAAATTCCAAAGAAGATTTGGAGGCAGCCATTAAAGCCAATCAAGAGGTATATGACTTTTTGTCGAGTGTTTCAAACAAATATGGAATCGGTTTTTGGAAACCGGGCGCAGGTATCATTCATCAAGTGATACTTGAAAATTATGCTTTTCCCGGTGGTATGATGATAGGAACTGACTCTCATACGGTGAATGCCGGTGGGTTAGGCATGGTGGCCATTGGTGTGGGTGGTGCCGATGCTTGTGATGTAATGGCCGGCTTGCCATGGGAATTGAAAATGCCAAAATTGATCGGAATTAAACTTACCGGAAAGCTTAATGGATGGGCCTCTCCCAAAGACATAATTCTGAAAGTAGCCGGTATGCTCACAGTAAAAGGCGGAACAGACAAAATCATCGAATACTTCGGTGATGGTGCAAGGTCATTATCCGCTACCGGCAAAGGCACTATCTGTAATATGGGAGCTGAAGTCGGTGCCACCACATCTCTTTTCGGATATGACGATAGTATGAAACGTTATCTGGAAGCAACCGGACGTAAAGAAGTGGCCGAATTAGCCGAAAAAATTAAGGAACATCTCACCGGCGACCCTGAAGTATATGAAAATCCCGAGAAATATTTTGATGAATTTTATGAAATCAATTTAAATGAGTTGGAACCACATCTCAATGGCCCATTTACGCCCGATTTGGCAACTCCCATCAGTAAAATGAAAGAAGTTGCCAAAGCCAATGATTGGCCTTTGAAAGTATCGGTGGGTTTAATTGGTTCATGCACCAATTCATCCTATGAAGATATTTCACGATCGATCTCTATCGTAGAAGATGCTCTGAACAAAGGACTGAAAGCCAAAGCCGAATTTACCATTACACCGGGCTCCGAACAAGTACGTCATACTATCGAACGGGATGGTTTTATTCAAACTTTTGAAAAAATTGGAGCCAAAGTGTTTGCCAATGCTTGCGGGCCATGTATAGGTATGTGGGATCGTCCGGGAGCTGATAAAAAAGAAAAAAATACCATCGTACATTCTTTCAACCGTAATTTTAAAGGAAGACAAGATGGCAATCCAAATACTTATGCTTTTGTGGCATCTCCGGAACTTGTCACTGCTTTGGCAATAGCCGGAGACCTTACATTTAACCCAATTACCGACACTTTAACCAACGAAAAAGGCGAGCAAGTGAAATTGGCCGAACCCAAGGGCTATGAATTGCCACCTAAAGGTTTCAGTGTCGATGATCCCGGATATCAGGCGCCTGCCGTCGATGGCAGTAATGTTGAGGTAAAAGTACGTCCGGATTCACAACGCCTTCAATTGCTCGATCCGTTCCCTGCATGGGAAGGCACCGACCTCAAAGGTTTAAAATTATTAATCAAAGTCAAAGGAAAATGTACCACCGATCATATCTCGCCTGCAGGAAAATGGCTGGTTTATCGTGGGCACTTGGACAATATTTCCAATAACTTGTTGACCGGTGCTACCAATGCTTTTACCGGACAAGTAAATCAAGCCAAAAACCAACTTACCGGAGAATACGACGAAGTTCCGAAAGTTCAACGTGCATACAAATCTGCCGGCATAGGCAGCGTAATTGTAGGTGATGAAAACTATGGAGAAGGATCATCGAGGGAACATGCTGCCATGGAACCCCGTTATTTAGGTGTCCGCGCCGTTATCGTCAAATCTTTTGCCCGCATCCACGAAACCAATTTGAAAAAACAAGGCATGCTGGCCCTTACTTTTGCCAATCCGGATGATTATGAAAAAGTGCAGGAAGATGATATTATAGACATCATAGGGCTTACTGATTTTCAACCCGGCAAACCATTAAAAATGATTCTCCATCACAAAGACGGCACAAGCGATGAAATCACACTTAATCACTCCTACAGCAAACAACAAATTGAATGGTTTAAAGCCGGTGGCGCATTAAACATCATACGTGCTTCGGTAAATGCCAATTAAGGCATTATATTTGCACGGATTGAAATAAAAACAATTATGAAAAACACACAATTTTTGCCGGCAACATTGCTAATTTTCATTTTAGGCGTTACAAACGCCCAAAATAATCTTGTACCCAATCCGGGTTTTGAAGAATTAGAGAAAAAAGTAAAAGAACCCGGACAAATTACTCTTGCCGTGCCATGGTCTTCACCCAATCTTGCACCGGCTGATGTCTATTCTTCAAATGCAAAAGACCCCAGGATTGGTGTTCCTGATAATGCTTACGGAAACGAAAAACCCTTTGAAGGAGAAAATTATGCAGGTTTTCTTGCCTATTCCTATCGGAATGCTGAGCCAAGAAGATACTTGCAGGTAGAGTTAACTCAACCTCTCGAAGCCGGTAAAAAATATTGTGTGAGTTTTAAGATTAGCACTGCTGATGTCTCTAAATTTGCCTGTAATGGAATAGGTGTATATTTCTCTAAAGAGAAAATGACTAACGACAATAAAGATCCTATTTTATTCGACAAATACCTTAAACAATCAGGAGATCCTATATTTGATAAACAGTTTTGGTGGACCGATTGGTGCAACACCTATAAAGCTGAAGGTGGTGAAACTCACATGATTATAGGAAATTTTACACCTGACGACAAGCTGGAACTATCGATAAATTAAAAAGACCAAGAGACATCAAAGGCCAACAAACCAACGATGCTTATTATTTTATCGATTTAGTCAAAGTAGAAGAAATACAAGGAGAAGAGGTATGTGACTGCGGCTTGAGTAGAACCGAAAAAATCACTGTTGTAGAAAGAAATTTCCAAAGCGATCTTAGCGATACGGCTTCTATTAAAAAACAAATTGCCGCTCAGCAGACAGCCCAAAATGTAATTATCCTGAAATTCGATAAAATGAAATTTGCCCTGACACCCGAACACGAAGAATTGATAAACCCATTAATTGAAGATCTGAAAAAACCGGCGAATGCAAAAAAAATCATTGAAATTACCGCCCATGCCGATAAATCAGAACCCGAGAATGCCAACCTTTCCATGAGACGAGCCAATGTTTTATTGAAATATCTTATGAGTAAAGGCATTGCCAAAAACCGGATTAAAGTGATCGACAAAAAAGCTACTGTTGACCCAGCTGAAGGAATTCCGGGTTCCCGCCTGGAGATCACAGTAAAATAAATTGGCAAATTGCAATAAAATATTAATTTTAAGCACCTGAAACGGTGCTTTTTTTGTGATTAACCCGTCAAGTACATATAACATTTTATTGTTGATTCTGACCTTAATAAGTTTGTCATCTACTAAGGCTCAAAAAGGTAAAAGTTCTCATGATTTGGACTTTTTCAATGAAAAAGACTTCAAAAAAGAATTAACCAATCAATTTCTCATCGAATGGGAAAAATTATTGGGACACCCCTTAAACAGGCATAATGCGCTGGATGCCGCAGCTAAAGACCAAGTCGAATATATCAAGGCCACAGGAAGAATCGGCAACATACAAAACAAACCGGGAAAAAGAACTGTCATTGAACGAGTTAAACACTATAATGGATATTTTTCTTTTGCCGAGGAAATGGAAATTGGCGTGCCTCTCAATAAAAAAACAAAACTTCCGGGACTCAACGAAACGAAACTATACACCGGCATAAAAGAACTTGTCAAAGATATTGTGGAATCCTGGAAAAGCGATAAAAACTTTCAATCCGTTCGCAATTTTCCGTATTTCTTCAATTTTGGCCTTGAGGTTAGCTATGATCAAAAAAGAAAAATGATTTATGCTTGTGTGGTTTTGGCTAATAAAGAATATGATTTTTTTGACATACCAACGATTCAAAAAAACCTGAAGAAGCTAAAACCCTTCGACAAAATAGAATGTAGTTTGTTGGAAAAAGATTATTCTTACTTGCCGGCTCTTTTGTCAGAAAATATCATTATTTCCAATGACAGTATTTACTTCTATTTTCATGACATTCATTTATTGAAAAAAATCTTTGACCACCGAAAAGATGGCATTGCTGCCGAACTCGTGTTGAGAGATCAATATGACTGTACCTATGGGATTACACTGTATCCGGGAGATTTAATCGATGGTTATTTATTGAAACCTATTTTTAAAAAGAAATTGTTTTCAAAAAACCTATCCGACAATGATCAAGAAATAAAAGTTTTCATTGGAAAAACTCCAGAAAATTTCCGTCCAAAAATTGATGAAGTAAATCTATTTATTCTCAAAAATGCCTGTATTTGTCAAACAGTTATTTATAACAATCTGGGCGGAAGGAATCTTCGATTGATGGATCTGGAACTTGCTTTGGATACATTTTCGTTTTCTTCAACAGCCGATACAACCATCAAACAACTTTCATTTACTATTCCTTTTACAAAAGGCAAATACGAATACACCTCCGAAGATATCAAGCCGTTTTTGGATTCATTGCAAATTAACCGTTATTACATCAAGGAAGTGGATATCACTGCCTATTCTTCCATCGAAGGAGATACTTTAATCAACGAAAAGCTTCAAAAAAAACGTGCCGAAAGCATACTTCAAGTAATGAAAGATTTGAATCTTGACAATGTAAAATACAATGTGTATACAAAAGAAAATTGGGATGGATTTTTTCAGTCGTTGGAAGGTTCTCCATATGAATCCTTTTTTAAAAAACTATCCCGTCAATCCATAAGAGACATCGTAAACTCAGACACTTTAAAATTTAACCTTGAGCCCTATTTGGCCGATCAACGCAAAGCCGACATTATATTAAAGATCGAAAAAATCAAATGGGACTCGGCTGTATTAAATAACATACTTCCTGCATATATCCAAGCTATCAAAAAACAAGACGCCTTTTATGCCAAAGCGCTCCAATCGCTTGTTTATCGTGAGATCGTCTTGGGAAAAATTAGTTACGATTCTCTGGCTAAAATTATTGTACCACACACACCCGACATGGCCGGAGTTGCCTGTAATCACTACACTTTAATGTATATTGCAGCCAAACTTCAAGGAAAAAACGTAAAAGATCAATTGTTTAAATTATTTCTGGCGTTAAAACTAACCAACCCTACTCATCCTTATGTATTGCACAATTATTATTTATTGCAATTGGAAGATTGGTCAAAAAATTATGAGTCACTCTCCGACCCTGAATCTTTGTTGAAAGACATCAAAAAACTATACAACACACGTATAGAGAACTGGAGGGTCAATCGTTTGGTAATGAATTTCTCTATTATTGCCGCTGATTATTATTACGAAAAAAATGACTTTGACAAAAGAGAAAAATATCTCAAAGAAGCAAAAAAATACTTGCTTCAGTCACAATTGGACCGTGAACAAACTATCATCATAGCCGATTATTTTATTTTTCAAATGCGGACTGATTGGGTTCTCGAAATACTTAAACCCTGGATTGACAATAATCAATATGACCAACAAATTCTTTTCAGATACCTGAAGATGGCTATCTATCATCCCGAAAAGATTTCAATATCTCAAATTTCTGATCTTCTCGAGAAAGCAAAGCAACTAAACCTGCAAGAGTATTGTCATTTGTTTGGATATCCTCAAATGAGTTTTCAATTACTTGAAAATTTGTCAATCTTAAAACACTATTGCGAATCATGCAAACCATAAGTGTCAATAAAAAAATAATACGTTCCTGGATATTTTACGACTGGGCAAATTCTGTATACGCCTTAGTCATTACTACAGCCATTTTTCCGGTTTTTTATGAAAATATAACAAGAACAACCTTACCGGATGGGGCAACAAGTGATTTGATTACGTTGTTTGGAATAACTTTTCACAACACCTCTTTGATATCTTATGTAAGTTCAGCCATTTTTCTGACCGTGGCGTTGTTGATTCCATTGTTATCGGGGATTGCCGATGTATTGGGTAAAAGAAAGTTGTTTCTGCAGTTTTTTTGTTATCTGGGTAGCATATCATGTATGGCATTATACTTTTTCAATACTTCACATTTGTTTTGGTCTCTTTTGATTTATTTTTTTGCCGGTATTGGCTTTTGGGGCAGCTTAGTTTTCTACAATAGTTTTCTTCCATTGATTGTCCCACCAAGGCTACATGACAGGGTAAGCGCCGCAGGATACGCCATGGGTTATGTTGGCAGTGCTATTTTATTAATTCTTTGTTTGGTTCTAATCAGCGTTTTGGATGTGGATCCGAGATGGTCATTTGTATTGACAGGTCTTTGGTGGATGGCTTTTGCTCAAATTACTTTCAGAAACTTGCCCCCCGAACCATCTCATAAAACAGATGGAATGAAGCACATACTTGTCAAAGGCTGGAAGGAATTATTGCAGGTATTCCGAAATATACGTCAATCCATTGAATTCACCCGTTTTCTTTCAGCTTTTTTTGTCTATAGCACAGCCGTACAAACCATCATGTTGCTTGCGGTTTTTTTTGGAACCAAAGAAATCGATTGGCCCGATGAAAATGCAGCGCAATCCGGACTTATCATCAGTGTATTGATCATTCAATTTATTGCCATTCCGGGTTCAATTTTGGCCGGACGCTTGGCCGAAAAAACCGGAAATTATCTGACCATTACCCTCATTTTGGTGCTGTGGTTGATGATTTGCATCTACGCATATTTTATTCATACACCTCTTCAATTTTATATTACAGCCGCATCTGTGGGATGCGTCATGGGAGCCATACAATCCATGAGCCGATCTACTTATTCCAAATTAATACGCTCAACCGACACGGCATCATATTTTTCTTTTTATGATATCACCGAAAAAATTGCCATTGTGATAGGTACATTCCTTTTCGGCTGGGTAGAAGACCTAACAGGCAGCATGCGTCTTTCGGTGATAGTTTTATCCGTTTTATTTTTTATTTCCATATTAATGATGCTTCGATTACTTTTGCACATGAAAAATAATGCTAATCCATGAAATACGATATCGGAATCATCGGAGGAGGAATTGTAGGTGTAGCCACCGCATACAAATTCAGTCAAAAATATCCTCATTTGAAAATCATCCTGATCGAAAAAGAAAAATGCCTTGCCGACCATCAAACGGGCCGTAATTCGGGAGTGTTACATTCAGGTCTTTACTACACACCCGGAAGTTTAAAAGCCAAGAACTGTGTTGAAGGACGTCGCGAGCTAGTAGCATTTGCACAAAAATATGGAGTGAAGCATGATGTATGCGGCAAAGTAGTAGTGGCCGTCGAAGAACGCGAATTGCCTTATTTGGAAAAAATCTACCAAAATGGCATTGCAAACGGTGTGGAAGGTGTAGAAAAAATTACCAAAGAACAAATAAAAGAAATCGAACCTTTTGCCGAAGGGATTGCCGGTATTTATGTAGCATGCACAGGTATAATTGATTACAGAGGGGCTACCGAAAAAATGGGTGAGTTAATGCTAGCGGCTAATAATGACAATAAAATTATTTTAGGAGAAAAAGCCATTGGATTTGACCATATCTCCGAGGATGAAATTTTGATAAAAACAGACAAAAATACCTACGCAGTTAAAAACATGATTGTGTGTGGAGGACTTTTTGCCGATCGTTTGGCCAAAATCGATGGCTTGAAAATAAAAGAAAAAATCGTTGGTTTCCGTGGTGATTATTATGAATTGGAAGAACATGCCAAACACAAAGTGAAAAACCTCATCTATCCTGTCCCCGATCCAAAATTTCCGTTTCTCGGAGTGCATTTTACCAGAATGGTTAATGGCGATATTGAATGTGGACCAAATGCCGTATTTACATTTAAACGTGAAGGTTACAACAAAACAGATTTTTCTTTAAAAGATACCATTGATGCTTTAAGTTATATTGGCACATGGAAACTTTTTTTCAACAATATATCATATGGCATCAACGAATACCGTCGTGCTTTCTCTAAACGACTATTTTTGAAAACCTTACAAAGAATCATTCCTTCATTAAAAATGGAGGATATAAAACCCGGGCGATCCGGTGTCAGAGCGCTACTTCTCAAGGAAGACGGAGATACAAAGGACGATTTTCGCATTGTTGCTGAAGGAAACAGAATACATGTATTAAACGCCCCCTCTCCTGCAGCCACTGCTTCATTGGCTATTGGCAGGCAAATAATGGAAATGGCCGAAAAGCAATTTAAATTTTAATTTCCGGGAAGCTCTCTTATCAAGGAAGAATCACTCTAGTATTTTTATTATGTCATTGTTTTATACGGTAATTATTCAACAATTCTTCATAATTAATTAGGAACAAAGCAAATATCTCATCCAATCTCTTTAACAAAATTGGGTTGGGCACCTGCAAATTTTTAAAATACTCTTCTTGAAATTTGTATAATTGATAACGATTGAAAAATGCTTTTGTCAAACCATAAAGTAAATTTTTGGAAGGCAAATTGATTTGTTTGATAAACCCTAACTCATCTTTCAACATTTTTTCCATTTGTTCAGCCGGCACGTTATAAATTTCACCGAGTTTTTCACACAAATTTTTAGGGCCCGTTTGATGATAAGGAGCCGGTAAATTTTGCTCCATTAATTCCATGTGCGCTGCAAACAAAATCAAATATAACATATCTGCCTGCATTGTTTCTACCGGAGGTTGTTGAGTGAATTCCGGCGAGATTTTCAACAATTCTTTTATGTCCTCAAAATGATTGTCAACTATATCAAACACAAAATGAATTGTATAATTCACCAAATGGTCTATGCTGATTTTTTTCTTGCCAAATAATGTAATCATAATGAAATGCTTTAACCGGGTTTAAGCAAAAATATGACAATATACCTTTGGTTATTAACAAGAAATTAAGAGGTTATTAACAATGTTATTAACCTCTTAAACTACTTTTTCACAAACTTCAAAATATGCATTTTATTTTCAGAGGTAAATAATTTGACAAAATAAACTCCCGGAGTTAAATGACTAATATCAATATACCGAAGATGGTTCCCTTTCATGATTACCTTTCCGGATAGGTCAAAAATTTCAAAATTATTTATATCTGTATCTTTATTGCGAATAGAAATAAAATCGTCGGAAGGGTTGGGGTAAATGGTCAAAAAATCATTACTTCCGGCCAAGTCATTGTTTAATGTTTGAGAAAGTTTATGTTTTAAAAAGAATTTCCAAATTTCAGTCGAACCGTCCATATCATAGTTAGTTACATCAATCACTACGGCTCCTCCGGGCCAAGAGTGCCCACCTCCGTTGATTTTTATCAGAGCCGTTTCTGTGTAGCCACTACAAGGAGAATAGTCATGATATTCGGCGGTGCACCCATCAGAAGTATTGATATTCGGAAAAGATGATATCTGAGGGGTAGAATTACAATTATTGTTTTGTTGCCAAAAGTTCATCAATTGATTCACTGAAACCATATATGCGTTGCCATTATAGGGCACAGTTGCATCCATTGTTCCGTGTATATGCATCACAGGGACAACCCTAGACGGGTTGCAACCTGAAGACCAATTCGTAAACATTGTACCGGCCACAGATGCTATTGCGGCAATTTTTTGATTGGAAAAACATGCCATGTATTGAGACATAAACCCTCCATTGCTCAAACCCGTCATATAAACTCTTTCAGGATCTATAGAATATTGATTGGAAATTGAATCAATCAATGCATTTAAAAAAGCGGCATCGTCCACCCCTCCCTGCAATAAACCGGCATTCCAAAAGTTTTTGTTTTGAGGATCTTTCGTTCCTTGCGGATATATCACCAAACATCCGGCCGTATCGGCCACCAAATCAAAGCGGGTATACAACTGCTCCTCTAGTGCATTGGAACCATATCCGTGAAGATTCAATACTAATGGCGCAGGTGTGCCGTTGTATATTTGAGGTACATATAAACGGTAAAGACGGTATTGATTGCCAAACCAAATGCTGTCGACAACTGTTATTCCACTTTGCGATTTGACAATTACATTGGATAAAACAATACTAAAAAACAATAGTTTTTTTATCATTTATTAAATTTTATTTAATGTTCCAAATAATTTCTGTACGGTTATTTGCACATATCTGTTGAGAAACAGAATGTTTAAACATGGTAAAGTTAATTATTTTTTTTTATGAATTGATTTTCATTTTTCTTAGGTCTTATTTTAGTCCAATATTAAATGAACATCTATGGCAAAAAAACCAAAAATATTTGTTTTAGACACTTCAGTCATTTTGCATGACCATGGTTCATTGATGAATTTTGAAGAAAATTATGTGGCCATCCCAATTACGGTATTAGAAGAACTTGATAATTTCAAACGAGGCAATGACATAAAAAATTATGAAGCCAGGGAATTTATTCGCATGCTTGACAAATTATCTGCAGGACATACATTGCAGGACTGGATATCTCTTGGCGAAGGAAAAGGGAAATTTAAGGTAGTGATTCCTCAAAAACTTGATCCACAACACGATGCCGACATTTTATTTCAGGAATCAAAACCGGATCACAAAATCTTGAATGCTGCCAAAACCCTGCAACTAAAGCATAAAACCCAAAAAGTAATTCTTGTCACCAAAGATATCAATTTGCGGCTTAAAGCCAAAGCCATGCAAATTGAAGCAGAGGATTACAAAACCGGTAAAATTAAAGATCTTAAAAAGGTTTACACCGGAACAGAAGTCATTGACAATCTGCCTTCAGATATTATAAAAAAACTCTTTACAGAGGGCTATATCGAAGACCTTTCTTTTATGCCGGCACCTCCAATTGCCAACAATTATTATATCCTGAAAAACGGAAATTCGTCCTCTTTGGCATTTTACAATCCCGAAACCAACCGCATCGAACGAGTGGATAAAACATATGTGTATGGGATTAAACCAAAAAATGCCGAACAAACCTTTGCGGTACACGCATTAATGCAACCACACATCAAACTTGTCACCTTGCAGGGTGTTGCAGGAACAGGCAAAACATTACTTGCATTGGCTTGTGCTTTAGAACAAAGGAATCAATTTGATCAAATTATTCTTGCCAGACCCATTGTGCCTTTAAGCAATAAGGATATAGGATATTTACCCGGAGATGTCAAAGATAAAATAGGCCCCTACATGGAACCTCTATGGGATAATCTCAAATTTATCAAAAGTCAGTTTGGCGAAAATGAAAAAAAATTTCAAGCTATCGAGGAGATGCAACGAACAGAAAAAATTGTCATCACTCCCTTGGCCTATATTCGTGGCAGAAGTTTCTCGAATGTGTTTTTTGTGGTAGATGAAGCACAAAACCTTACACCTCATGAAGTGAAAACTATTATTACAAGAGCCGGCGAAAATACCAAAATAGTTTTTACAGGAGACATTTACCAAATTGACACTCCTTATTTGGATGAACATAGCAATGGGCTATCATACATGATAGAGCGCTTAAGAGGGAACAAAATGGTGGCACATGTCACCTTAATGAAAGGAGAAAGAAGCGAATTGGCCAATCTTGCAAATGAATTATTATAGTTTATTTGAAACATTGATTTTAAATTTCCTTAAAAAAAGAATGTAAAATAAAAAAGCCCTTCACTTGAAGGGCTTTTACTTCTAATTTTTCTTTTCAAACTGACTGCCATCGTTTCTAAATGCGGGTATTCCCGTTATATCATAGCCCGTTATTAACAAATGAATGTCATGTGTTCCTTCGTATGTTATAACAGATTCGAGATTCATCATGTGACGCATGATTGAATACTCTCCAACAATGCCCATACCTCCCAATATTTGCCGTGCTTCACGTGCAATGTTCAATGCTATATACACATTGTTGCGTTTTGCCATGGATATCTGTGCCGAAGTAGCCCGCCCCTCATTGCGCAATACGCCCAGGCGCCATGCCAACAATTGGGCTTTTGTAATTTCTGTTATCATTTCAGCCAATTTCTTTTGAGTCAATTGAAAAGAAGCTATGGGCACGTCAAACTGTATGCGTTCTTTGGCATAACGCAAAGCTATGTCGTAACAATCCAATGCCGCTCCTATGGCTCCCCATGCAATACCAAACCGGGCCGAATCAAGACAGGAAAGAGGGGCTCCTAATCCGGATTTTCCGGGAAGTAAATTTTCTTTGGGAACTTTCACATTGTTAAACAATAACTCTCCTGTAGCCGAAGCCCTTAATGACCATTTGTTTTTGGTCTCGGGTGTAGAGAAACCTTCCATTCCTCTTTCTACTATCAATCCGTGAATTCTGCCATTTTCGTCTTTTGCCCATACTACGGCTATATCTGCAATGGGTGCATTGGTTATCCACATTTTGGCACCATTGAGCAGATAATAATCCCCTTTATCCTCAAAATGAGTGGTCATGCCGGCAGGATTTGATCCATGATCGGGCTCCGTAAGACCAAAACATCCTATCATCTCTCCGGACGCCAATCTTGGCAAATATTTTTTTCTTTGTTCTTCTGTGCCATATTTCCAAATAGGATACATCACCAATGAGCTTTGCACGGAAGCACAGCTTCTTACTCCCGAATCGACCCGTTCCAATTCTTGCATGATGATCCCGTAAGAAATTTGGTCAAGTCCGGCACCACCATATTCCTGAGGAATATATGGTCCAAACGCTCCCACTTCTGCAAGTCCTTTGATAATTTGACGTGGAAATTCAGCCCTTTGTGCATAATCTTCAATTATCGGGCTTACTTCTTTTTTCAGCCAATTCCTGACTGTTTCCCTGATTAATTTCTGCTCCTCGGTCAATAAGTCATCCAACAAATAATAATCATGATGACGGTATCTGTCTTCTGCCATAATATTTTAATTTAATTGTTCATATTTTTCTTTCACGGCATTGGCTAGTCCTTCCACATAGGAAGATTTGAAATCAAACCGGATTCCTGCAGTATTGTAAATATCGCCGATCGGACGGGTATATCCTAACGACAATGCCTTTTTATATTTTTCAATGGCAAGCGCCGGGTTTTTTAAAAAATTTATCCATAAAGCAATAGCGCCCAATTGGGCCATTCCATATTCTATGTAATAAAAAGGCACTTCATAAAGATGTAATTGCTTATGCCAAAGATATTGCAAGGCCTCGTCATATCCTGTCCAATCCACCTCACTACTGCCAAATCTTTTCATCAATTCTTCCCAATATTTTTTTCTTTCGGTTCTTGTGTGCCCGGGATGGGTATAGATCCAATGTTGAAAGGCATCTATGGTGGCGACCCATGGCAATGTTTTGATTACTCCTTGAAGTTGGTCTTTTTGGGCTCGTCGATAATCTGATTTGTCGGGATAAAAAACATCCCAATGACTCATTGACAACATTTCCATTCCCATAGAAGCAAGCTCAGCCACTTCGGAGGGAACACTTTTGAAAAAATTAACCGGATAATGTGCCGTCAAAAAAGAATGAACAGCATGCCCTCCTTCATGAACCATAGTTACCAAGTCGCGGTGAGTGCCAACAGCATTCATAAATATAAAAGGCACACCGGTTTCGTATAATGGATAATTAAACCCGCCGGGGGCTTTCCCTACACGAGATTCGAGGTCAAGATGACCCATTTTGTCCATCGTAGCAATGCAGTTGGCAAAATATTCATCCAAACGTGAAAAACAACGTATGGTTTTCTCAATCAACTCTTCGGCCGTTTCAAATGGTTTCAACGGTTCCAATCCTTCAGGATCCACATCCGTGTCGTAAGGTTCTAAACTTTCATATCCCAACAATCCTTTTCTTTCTTTATCAAAATATTGCACCAATGGTGCAATGTGATCTTCAATGGCTTTGTGAAATAAAAAGCAATCCTGGGGAGTGTAATCAAACCGTCCCATTGCTTTAAACATGTAATCGCGGTAATTGTCAAATCCGGCGTTCAAGGCAACACGGTGTCTCAAACCGATGAGCTCGTCAAATAACTCTTCCAACTTCTCTTTGTCTTGCAACCTTCTGTCAACAATTTTTTCGTAAACTGCCTTTCTGATACCCCGGTCAGGAGATTTAAGAAATTTTGCCGCTTGTTGCAGTGTTAAAGTTTTTCCTTCCCACTCTATAGTCATCGCTCCGGTAATGGAACCGTATTCGCGGCTTTTCTTTGAGATTTCGGTTTGTAGTGGAATATTTTCTTCACGGAAAATTTCTATGTCTTTCTTGATTTCTCTCAGATAAATGTAGTATTTTGACTGATCCAAACTATTGATGTGAGCGGAATCATACAACTTTAAATTTAATTTGTGTTCGTAAATAGAAGCATTTGGGGAAATATTTTCAATATAAAAATGAAAACTTTCTACATATTGTTTATTGGTTGTGTCGATACTCATCTTTATGTATCTCCATGCAAGATCTTCCTGCAATACTGCTTCAAGCTCGTTTCTGTCTAGAATCCATTGCTCCAATTCCTTTCCCGATGAGATTTTCCTGTTTAACAACTCTTCATAATAAGGTTTAACTTTTTCCCAACTCTCAACTTTAAAATCCGAAGGTAAGAAATGACGTTGCCGTTTTGTTTCCAATATATTGACTTCTTCCATCTATGTTATTTTTTTGTTTTAGTAGTTTTTTTTGAATTGTCTTTATTTTCTTTTTTTTGTCCGGTTTTGTCAGATTTAGATTGTTTTGATTTGTTTTTGGTTTTGGTTTCTTCTCCCTCTTCACTACCTTTTGTCTTAGTTTTTTTGCTTTTTTTGGTTGCAGATTTTTTTTCAGTGTTCGAAGCCTCTTCAGGGGACTCTTGTTCACTTACGCCGGTTGATTCTTCTTGTACTGAGGGTTGTTCAACTTCTAATAATTTTTTCTCTGTTAAAAGATTAAACCAATTGAAAATTTTTTTCACATCATTATCGCTCACGCGTTCATTATCAAGAGGTATTAACTCGTTTAACGCTTTGCGCAACACTGCAGCGTCTTTTTCTTCCGCTAACCATTTATCCCCACCACTTTTTTCCATCATTTTGAAAAACACCTCACCCAAAGGAACATTCTCTCCGGTGGTGAAAATGGTAATATCTTCCAGAGCACTGACTTTCTGGGAGGCAAAAACCGGAAATCTTTTTTGGTCGATAAGTGATTCTACAATCAAGCCATTACGGCCACGGGCAATAATCTTAAACAAGCCGGATTTGCCGGATACGGAAATAATTGCAGTCAATTTCACTGTCATAGGTCAAATTTTTTTGCAAACTTAATGCTTATTTTTCAATAGCAAGTTTTCTGTTTGTCGAAAGATTAATTTCTCAATCACTATTGTCCGATAAAAATCAAAAGTAGTAATTTTATTTATCAAAAATATTGATTTTATTGAGGTTGTTT
>FWPU01005806.1_pt1 | contig 25937 bp, 24 predicted proteins | sample 2228361 | NCBI WGS metagenome assembly FWPU01 (sample SAMEA103939777, study PRJEB20133) | metagenome | reverse complement strand
TGGCAGACCGTTTTTGATCCCAGCCGAGGAGGCATCTATCCCATGGCGTCCCGTCTTTATCCTGCCACTGTCGGCTTGTTTTGTTCCCGATACATCGGGACTCAAACCGCTGGTAAGGTCCGCCGAATCGAATTCGGCGTCTAAGACGGCTACAAAGCCTGCTAAAAGCAGGCTGAACCGCAAACGGGTCTGCTTCCGCAGACTTTCGTTCCGGCGTCTTAGACACCGAATTCGATTCGGTGGCAACAGGGCGGCAAATTCTGCGTAATGCACCCTGGACGACCGCCTCGGTGAGACCAGCAGACACGGGGCATTATGACCTCCAAACATAGTCCACGATACTGTAGTCACGACTGGCGTCAAAGACAACTCCTTTCTGCCTGTCGGGTTCAATCTGCCTCAACTTTGTGAGGACTTCCTCCGGCGTATCCGCGACAGCGACAACCTGCCCGCGCAGGAGGGCAACCCATTTGCCCGCATACGGCGAGTTGGGGGTTGTTCGCGCCTCGTGATTGATCTGACGGGCGAGTTCTTCGTTTTCTTTCTGCGCCTCGCTCAAAGTCAACACTACATCTCACCTCTGCCTAACCTACTACACCTCTCTGTGCCTGTCAACGCTGATATGTTAATGTGTTGAGGTCAGGAAACCTCAACACGCCCACTGACCGAAGGTCCCCAAAACAGGAGACCTTCGGTCAACCGTTTCGGCGCAGTCAGAGACCGCTGCCGAGCGAGGTCATTCGTCAATCCTCTTCGGGTTCGACTCCTTCTTCATCTCTTCCTCTTCCGCCTCGGCATCGTCGTTCGTCGTGCTTGCTTCGGGCACGACGGGGTCGTTTTCGATGCGCAACGTTTGGGCGTATTCTTTGCCGTCAACGGAATCCTCGACGCGATACAGTCCGGCGGGAACGGCGCGCGCGAAGCCACCGAATCCGCCGAAGCCACCACCGCCGCTGCGTCCTTGTGGTGGCTGAGTGGGCGTCTCGCTGCCGGAGCCTTCAAGAGGGGGGGCGGTTGCGCCCGCTGTGCCGGATGTGCCCTGTGGGGGAGTTGCGCCTTCAGCCGGGGCAGGACGCGCACCACCGCCGCCACCACCAAAACCGCCACCGCCGAAGCCAGCGGGTCGCTGTCCGGCGCGGCTCAAGTCCCACGTCGCAACGTGCAAGCCCGGTGCGGTCTGTGCTGGCAGTTCGCGCACGACTTTGCCTTCGTGGTCGAGGATTTTCAAACTTGCCTTTTCCGCCTTCTGGTGGATGGAGTAGAAAATCTGCGCCCCGCTGGGCGGGTTCTCGCCGAAGTAGCGGCGGTGTCCGTTGCCGTACATCGAAACGCGGGTCGGTTCGCGCCGCCAGCGAATCACGGCGTTCGGCTCGTAGAGAACGGCGGGCGCGGTCAGCGCATCTTTCGTCATCCCCCGCAGCGGGGTGATGTCCAGCACCCAGACGCTCCGCCCGTGCGTGGCAATTGCCATTTCGCCCGCTGTCGGGTGAATGGCGAACTCATGGACTGCCACCGTCGGCAGGTTGTTGTTCAACTTCGTCCAATACGCGCCGCGATTGAGCGACACGAACGCTGCGAACTCCGTGCCGACGAAAAGAAGGTTCGGGTTCTTGACGTCCTCGCGCAGGCAGCGCGTCGAACCCGTCGGCAGGTTGGCGCGGAGCGACTTCCACGTCTTGCCGAAATCTTCGGTCACGAAAACGTAAGGCTCGTCGTCGTCAGAGCGGTGTCCATCAAACGCGACGTAAGCCCTCCCATCCGCGAAGCGCGACGCCTCGATGGTTGCGACCCAGCGCGGTCCGGGCAATCCAACCTTTTCGGCGACGTTCGTCCACTTCTGCCCGCCGTCCTGCGTCACCCACAGGTTGCCATCGTCCGTGCCGACCCACAGCACGTCGGGGTTGCGCGGCGATTCCGCGAGCGCCGTTGCCGTGCCGCGACCCGTGCGGGCGATTTCGGGCGAGATGATGCGCAAATCGTCGCCACGCTTCACCGAGCGGAAAACGTAGTTGCCCGCCGAGTAGAAAATGCTGGGGTTGTGGCTGGACAGGATGAAGGGCGTGTTCCAGTTGAACCTGAACCGTTTGCCGGGCACGGAGCGCGGACGGATCGAAGCCGATGCGCCCGTGCGCAGGTTGCGCCGCTGGATGTTGCCGTCCTGACTTTCGTAGTAAACGAGGTCGGGGTCAGTGGGGTCGACGCGGCACACGAACCCATCGCCGCCGCCGACGGTGAACCAATCCTCATTGATGGGACCCCCGCCTGAAAGGGCGCGGCTCGGTCCCATCCAACTGCCGTTGTCCTGCAAGCCGCCCACGACGCGATACGGCTGGCGGTTATCCACCGCGACATGATAGAACTGCCCAATCGCCGCATGGTTCAGGTGGTCCCAAGTCGACATGCGGTCGTAAGTCACGTAGAACCCGCCGTCGCAGCCAACGAGGATATGTCGTCCGTCCTTCGGGTCAATCCACAGCGCGTGCTGGTCGGGGTGAACGCGGCTGCTGCCGTCGCCCGAAAAGTTCTTCCCCCCATCTTTGGAGCGATACAGCGACACGCCCAGCACGTAAACGTATTTATCATCGCTGGGGTCGACGCGAATCTGGCTGAAATACATCGGGCGCGGGTTGAGGCTGTTGACGCGCTTCCACGTGGTGCCCGCGTCGTCGGAGCGGTAGACGCCGCCGTATTCGTGGCTGTTCGGTCCCTGCTGGTCTTGGACGTTCGGCTGCTGCCCGCCATACATGAACGCATACGGGCGCGTGCGGCTTGCCCCGCCCGGACCGGAGACGCCGCGCTCCTCAATCTTCAGCGTGAGTTTCTGCGTCTTCTCTCCGCGCTGCACCGTGAGCGAAACCTTGTCACCGGGCTTGACTTTGCTCAGAGCGTCCGCCAATTCCTGCGAATCCTTGACGGCTTTCTTTTCGACCTCTTTGATGACGTCGTCTTCCGCCAATCCCGCGCTTTCGCCCGCGCCTTCGGGGAACACGCGGAAGACACGCACGCCGCCGCCCTCTTCATCCCGCGCCACTGCGCCCAGCACGCCGAATAACGGCGAGCGTCCGCCGCCCGTTCTCTCTGTCGGCGGGCGGTCTTCTAAGGTCACGGTGATTTCCTGACTTTTTCCATCGCGGGTGATGGTCAGTTTCATCTTGTCGCCCGCTTTTTTGCTGCGAATCTGCGCGGTCAGGTCGTCGTAGTTCTTGAGCGGCTTGCCGTCCACCGCCGTAATCACATCGCCGACTTTCAATCCCGCTTTCGCGGCAGGGCTGTTCGCCACAACCTCGCTCAGTTTCGCGCCGCCTTCCACGTCATCGCCCATGATGCCCATGTAAACGCGGCTGGGCGGCGTGCCCATGCCGATTTTCTGGCAGTCAATAATCGCGTAAACGACCCTCGGGTCTTTGCGATACCAGTCCAAGCCGATGCGCCCCATCGGGTTGCTCGGCAAACCGTCCGTCACCTTCTTGAACGTCTTCCCGCCGTCCGTTGTTTTGTAAATGCCGCTGCCCGCCCCCCACTTTTTGATGGGGTCGTAAGCATCGTAGCCCTCTTGCAGCGGCGGCTCTCCCCGATGGCTGTCGAAGCCGTCGCGCTGTTGTTCCCACATCGCCACCAACAGCGTTTCCGGGTCGTCGGGTTTCATCGCAATATCAATCACGCCCGTTCTGTCGTTGACGAAAAGAACCTGGGTCCACGTATTTCCGCCGTCGGTCGTCTTGTAAAGCCCGCGCTCTTTGTTGGGTCCCCACAACCGCCCCAACGCGCCGACGTAAACGATGTTGGGATCTTTCGGGTGAATCACGATGTCGCCCGTCTGGAACGACCCGCGCAGCCCCATGTTCTTCCACGTCTTCCCCCCGTCGGTGGACTTGTAAACGCCGTCGCCCCACGACACCGAGTTGCGCGGATTGTTCTCGCCCGTGCCTACCCAGACGATGTTCGGGTCGGACTGCGCCACGTTAACCGCGCCGATGGACACCGTCGCCTCGTGGTCGAACTGATGCTCAAACGTAATGCCGTTGTTCGTGGTCTTCAACAACCCGCCCGACGCCGTCGCCACCCAGTAGAGGCTCGGGTCGGCTTCATACACCGCAAACCCTGTGATGCGCCCGCCCATCGAAGCCGGACCGACGCACCGCCACTTGAGGTTCTTCGTCCACTCGGCGGGCAAAGAGCCATCTGCTAATTTTGCTTCGTTGTTCGTCTTTGACTCCTGCGAGTAGCCCAGAGCCGAGAGCGAGAACATGAGAGCAACAATGGCAAACAAGCGAGATGAGAGAGGAGTGTGCAATTTTCCCTTCATGCGTAGACCTCCTGTAATTGCCGATTGGATAGACGGACGCGGAGAGGTAGTATAACCCCTCGTGGGCGTCCTTCGCGTCCGTCCATCCAATCAGGGGCATCAATATTACCGAACTCAGATAGACGGGCGTTTCTGGGCAGAGTTCAAAGAAAGTGCCTGCGCCACTGTCAGCGGCGGAGTCGTTGGGATTGGTTGGAGATGAGCGGGCGATACAACTTTTGTGCTGGGGTGCATTACGCAGAATTTGCTGCCCTGTTGCCACCGAATCGAATTCGGTGTCTAAGAGCCTCTCCGAAAAGTAGCGCCGACATCCCCCCGTCAACGGGGGCAGGGGGTCGCCGAGGACGGCGCCCCTCCCCGTTGACGGGGAGGGTAGGGGAGGGGGAGGGAGGGGCGAGCGGGCAGGCAGGATGCCTGCGCTACACTTCGGATAGGCTCTAAGACGCCAGAACGAAAGTCTGCTGAAGCAGACTCGCTTCCGCTTCAGCCTGCTTTTAGCAGGCTTGGCAGCCGTTGTAGACGCCGAATTCGATTCGGCGGAATGTTGCCGAATTCGATTCGGCGGGAGGAGGGCTCCCGTGGGGCGCAGGACGTCAAATTTGCCTCCTGCCCCACCTCCGTCGGAGCAGCGCCTCCTGACGAGGGTGGCAAATTTTACGTAATGCACCCTTTGTGCTGTTAATCTACGGAAACCGAACAAATCAAAAGCCTTCCCCTTCCCGCCTCCGCGCCGGATGACGCCACGTTGCCGCGAGTAGATATAAATCCATGAACTTATCAACCCGTCAACGCCTCCACCTTCTTCTTGAACACCTCATACGCCTTCATCTGGTCTTGGGCGAATGCCTGCGCGCCTTTGTCGCGGAGGTCGTCGCAGAGAGCGAAGAGACTGATGCCTTGCGGGGCAAGGACGCGCTCGGCGACGAGGTGGAGGATTTGCTCCGGCGGTTCGACCTCCGCGCTGCCCCACATCACGGCGTCTTCCCACGCAGCAATCGTGTCGCCGTTCTGCGGCATCCACGGCAGCGGGTCGAATACCGTGTCGCGGACAGGAATGCCCGTGTCGTTCAAACGCTTCTCCAGAATTTCCAGCGACTTCACGGGCAGCGTGTTGCCCAGATACGGACCGAGGAACGGAAGGACGTAAAGCAAGTCGCTATAAACGCCCGGCTTTTTGTTCCCGCTGCTGGCGATGAGCAACCGCTGCGGGCGCACGCCGGGGCATTGCTCTTTCAACTTCGCAAACCGTTCGCGCAGGTCTTTGATGGTCGCGTGAATTTCAGGGGGAAAGAACTCGCACATGTCGGCAAAGTCTTCGCCTAAGAAAATGGCGCGGAACATGCCGTAAACTTTCTTCGCGTGCGCGATGGCGGTTTTGCCCTTGAGACGTTCCAGGCAATCGCGGTCGGCGGCGTTGTCGGTGGCGGCGAGTTGCTGGTCAATGCGCCCGTCCACCGCTGTGTCCACGCGGCTGACGAACAGCGAGTTGACCGAGCGCACACCGCTCACGTCGTAGCCCAAACGCACAAGTTCCTCTAATCCTTCGATGAACCCCACGACGGTGTTGACGTAGTGGTGCGCTCCGAAAACGAGCGTGATGTTCGGGTTGACGATGACGCCGCGCTGCGCTCCGCGCACCACCGCCTCGCGCAACATCCAGCGCACCGCTTCGGGCGAGGCGCCAACGTTGGCGAGTTTCACCATCACCATCGGCGAAATCGCCTGAATCTCCTGCGCCTCCGCTGCCATGGCGTCTCCGTCCGCCGCCCGCGTCGCGTCCGTCTCGCGGCTGAAGGCTAATGAGTCCGCGCCGCCCGCCCACTCCTGAATCACCCGCGCTGACTCTTCCGCCTCGCGGTTGTAGAGGAGGTTGTAAATCTCGAACGGCGACTTGCCCTGTTGACTCAACGCCTGAATGTCCGCGTCCCGATGTCCCGCCTCTACCTGCTGCAAAAACAGCGTCTGATTACTCGTCTGCCCCATCACCCCCTTTTGCAGCCAGTAGGTCAGCACCTCGGGTTCGACCAGCCCATCAATGGCGAACGCCGTGCCTTCACGGGCTGCGTCATACAAATCGCGGAGCGTTCGTGCGAGACGGATATTGGTGTTCATTGACGTTTCCTCCTGATGCATGAGATAGTCACAGTGAAATCATCGGCTTGCTATAACGATATGTTTTGTGTTATCATGTCCACCGAGGCGAACGGACATGCCATCCGCGAAAACACACGACCGCATCACAATTCTGCTCGCGCCGCCGACGTTCACGGCGGCGTGGGCGGTCACGCAAAGTCCCGCCATCGCGACCACAGTGACGGCGGGGTTGCTGTTCGGCGGCTTTATGTTTGGTCCCGACCTCGACACGCAGAGCAAGGCGTATCAGCGGTGGGGTCCATTGCGTGTCCTCTGGTATCCCTATAAAGTCGTATTCAGACACCGCTCGCGCCTCTCACACGGTTTGTTATTCGGCACGGCAGTGCGCGTGCTTTACTTCACCGTCGTCCTGACGCTGTTTATCGCTGCGGTCATGTATGCGCACAACGTTTGGTTGCTTCACCAATCCACCACCCTCAAAGACTCGCTCCGCGAGGCGACACAGCGCGTCTTTGACTGGTTTGTATCGGTTGACCACTCGCTGCTCATCGCGTTCCTCATCGGCAGTTGGTGGGGCGCGGCGAGCCACACGCTGACCGATTGGGCGGTCACGGTGTGGCGGGAGACGGTCAAAATGCTCTGATCAAACTCTCAGGGAATACGGTGCAGCAGTTTCCCAACCGCGTCGTAGAATTCCACGAAACTGCCTTTCTGCAACTTCTGCGGGAACAAGACAAGTATCTCGTGGTAGGGCAACGTCTGGCGCGGAGGAGGGACAACGCCGCTTGTGGTTGGAGACCCCAGCAACGCTCGCGCCTCAAACAAAGCGACCATCTGGTTTTCAGCCAGATAAAGAATCTCGAACTGTGGATGGGCGCTTACCCCAGCATTGAAACGGCTCGGAAAGAGTTTGGTCTGCGCAGTTTGCAGCGCCGTCGGCAAGTGCTGAAGTCGAATCGCGCGATGCCAGACCCTGCTTTCAGGTTGAACGGAAAGTAATTTGCAGTTGGCGAGATTCATGAAACCATTCCGTATTTGATTGCGCGTATCACATCACGAAGTCGTTGCTCCTCATCCGTTCCAATCAGGTCCTTCGGCTTTTGACCACCAAAGAGACTGTTGGGTGTGTTGAGCCATCTTACAGCGTTAGGCACAACGTCCTTAATTTCTTCATATAAGTCGGCTTTTTCTCCGGGAAGTAAGCCGTTCGTTCGCTTTGGCATCACAATCACCTCCTCTTCGGGCGCTCTACGTTTCAATCATTTCGACGTTGGCTCTCGGCACAATCACCTTGCGTCCATCCAGCAGCTCGGCTTCGAGGACGCGCACTTCCGCGCCGGATTCGACGACGCGGGGTTCGGGCGGGAGGGCGGCGACTTTGCCCAGCAAGCCGAAGTAGGGTTCGCGGATGAGGCGAATAGGCGTGCCGATTTCCAGAATTTGCTCTTTGGGTTTGTGCGCGTCGTCCGAGGGGCGGGCGGTGCGCGGGACGATGACCTCGGGGCGGATGACGCCAGCGCGGATTTGCGTCGCGCCGCTGACGGAGGCGATTTCGCCTTCGAGAGAAGACAGCAGTTCAAACGTCCGCTGCGCCATCGGGATTTCGCCGAAACCTTCGGTGACGACGAGCGTGAGCCCGATGTTCTCGCTGCCGGTAATCGCCACGCCGATGTCGTAGCCTAAGAGAGCGCGCAAATCCGCGTCTAAAATGCCCCCCCCGACAACACCGACCACGCCCACTTGCTGCGCGGCTTTGAGCACGTCGCCGGTTATGAGCGCGCCGACGACAATGACTTTGTCCTTGTGTTCAGGAGTGATGCGGGAAGCGTCGACGACTTCTTGCGGAGAGGTCGCAATCGTCGCCAGCGCGCCTTGACGTTCGCCGCCCACGCCGAAGATACCCTGCACAAACGCGCCCTGCGTTTCGATGACCGCGCCTTCTTCGGGCATGACCTCAACGACTGTGCCTCTGATGTAAGCCGTCAAGTTGACGGGGCGCGGAGGATGACGGATGATGAGGTTGCCGGTGACTTCAGAGACGGACTCAATCGTGCCGTCCACGTCGCTGGTAACGCTGTTCTTGAACAAGCCGAAAAACGACTTGGTTTCCGCCAGCAGGTCGCCTTTTTTCACCTCGTCGCCTTCGCCCTTGCGCATGACGCCTTTCATCTCGTTCGGCTCAACGCCCAAGCGTTCCGCGAGACGAATCGTGGTCACCGGTCCGGGCAGCAGCGCGCGCGCCACCAGCGTTTGCGGCTCAACCTCCTGACCCTCTTTGACAAAAACCTCGCCCTTAATCGGCAGGCGGCGCACCTTGCGAATTGTCGTATTAGATGTTACAGTTAATCCCGGCGTGTAAGCAGTTCCCATGCCCTCTCTCCTTTCCGCTGCCTCATTCTATCGCAAAGAAGGCGTTTCGTCAATTGTGCGAGACGAAAGCGGGGGAGAATTGTCTGACGTATTACGGGATGCGTAATTCGTAAGAGTCTTTGACGCATCACGCATCACGCATGACGCATGATTTGGCGTTTTCTTGACACCGGCTTTCGCAGCGGCGCGTGGAACATGGCGATAGACGAAACCGTGCTGCTCTCGCACGCGCGGGGGGAGACGCCGCCGACGCTGCGGTTTTTTCGCTGGCAGCCGCCGTGCGTGTCGCTGGGCTATTTTCAGTCGGCGGACGACGTGGACTGGGAGGAGTGCGCGCGGCGCGGCTACGACGTCGTACGCCGACCCACCGGCGGGCGGGCAATTTTGCACGACGAGGAACTGACGTATTCCATCGTCATCGCCGACAAGGAAGTTGAAGGCGGTAGCAGCGTGCTCGCTTCCTACGCCGCGTTATCGCAGGGGTTGATTTTGGGATTAAAGGCGTTGGGAATTGAAGCCCATCTGGAAAGCAGGAAGACGCATGGGAGTATGGAAGTATGGGAGTGTGGGAGCAGTCCGCCCCGACGAGTCGGCGAAGCCGTTTCGCCCCCACGCCCTCATGCCCCCACGCCCCCACCCTTTTCGGGAGCCAACTGCTTCGCCGCCGCCGCTCGCTGCGATTTAGTAGTGGGCGGGAAAAAAATTGTGGGCAGCGCGCAAATGCGGCGCGGAGGGGTAATTTTGCAGCATGGCGCGGTGCCGCTGCGATTGAACGTGGAGGCGTGGCAGGCGGTGTTGCCGGGGACGCCGGATTTGCGACTGTTGGCAACGGACGTGAACAATGAATCGCCGCAGAGCGTCCAATATGACGACTTAGCCTGCGCTTTGCGGCAAGGTTTTGGGGCGGCTTTCGGCGTGACGTTGCAGCCGGCGGAATTGACAAATTGGGAGCACTCCAAAGCCCAAGAACTTGTCAAAACCAAATACGAAACGTCCGAATGGACGCGGCGAAAAGTCTTAAAAAAAGTTTGACACACCCGCTAAAGTAGGGTATACTAAAAACGCAAAGCAAGGAGACGTCCGCAAAGAACGTCAAAATGAGGGGGAGAAACGATGCCCGACAAAAAGAAAATTCTCGCCGTGGATGATGAGCGACACATCGTACGCCTTGTTCAGGTCAACCTGGAAAGAGCCGGGTATGAGGTGATCACGGCATTCGACGGCGTCGAGGCATTGAAGAAAGTACACGACGAGAAGCCAGACCTCATCGTGCTGGATGTCATGATGCCGCAGATGGACGGCTTTGAGACGCTCAAGAATCTCAAGGCGAACCCTGCCACCCGCGACATCCCGGTGATTATGCTGACGGCGAAGGCACAGGACGCTGACGTATTCCGCGGCTGGCAGTCTGGCGTGGATTGTTACCTGACCAAGCCCTTCAACCCCCTGGAGTTGCTGACCTTTGTCAAGCGCATCTTCCAGAGCCTCGAGGAGATGGACGAGCAGGATAACGTGTACGACTTGACCCCCCGATAATGGATGGATGTCGAACATGAAACCGGGCGACCTGAGTGAACTTGATCAGTTGGGCACTTCGCCGAACGGGGAAGGAAGCGCCACACCGCAGGTCACAGAGAAAAAGCGCGGCATCGCATCGGGGTGGCTGCTCTTCGGTGGGGTGGCGGTGGGTGTATTGGTGGGGCTGACGGTGACTTCGCTCTGGCTCGTCCGACGCAGTAACGACAGAGATGTGCCTCCTCTGCAGCGTGCGGAGCACCTCATTCAAAGTTGCGAAGACAAGATTCAAGAAATACAGAAAGCATTGGAGTCACTACGCACCACGTAGGCAGCCTACCGGCGCTCCCTGGACAACTCAAAACTCCCGGTCGTCAGCGTGCGACTGGGAGTTTTTTATTAGGAGAACGTGCAAGGGTGGACGCTGAAATCATCCGCCGGGCAAAGGAAGGAGATTGGGAGGCGCGCGAGCAGATTTTTCGCCACTACCATCGCCGCCTCTACAACTTCATACTCCCGATGGTACACAACGAGGAGGATGCCGCCGACATCACGCAGGACGTGTTCGTGCGTCTCTTCGAAACGCTCCACACTCTGCGCGCCGACGAGGCGCTGACCAGTTTTCTTTACACCATCGCTCACAACGCCTGCCGTGACCACGCGCGTCGCCGCCAGCGCGTTCAGTTTGAATCGCTGGACGCCCCCCGCCCCGGCACAGACGAAGAGGAGAGCGCCGCGCTGGACGTTCCCGACCTCGCGGACACCCCCGACACCGTGCTGGAACGCGACGAACTCCAGAAGTGGGTGCGGCAAGCCATCGAAACCCTCTCACCAGACCACCGCGCCGTCATCATCATGCACCACCTTCAGGAGATGGAAGTGAACGACATCGCGCGCATTCTCAACACCCGCGTCGGCACGGTCAAATCGCGCCTCGCCCGGGCGCGGGCGGAACTGGAGCGGAAGTTGAGGTCTTACGTGGAAGGGAAAAGTTGAGGACGACCCTGAGAAGTTGTCTTAAGAATGCCTCACAAAACCTGTTTCGCTCCCGTTTGTCCCACGATGGAAATCGTGGGCTACTTTCACAACGCCCCCTGCAGTCCCGATGCATCGGGACTGCGTAGGAGTAGCCCCGATGAATCGGGGTTTTGTTAGGTGCTCTAAAACTCCAGCACAGGGACGCGCCCTACGAACCGCCCGCCAGTGGTGGGAAGATGCTGACGGTGTCGCCGTCTTTGAGGGTCGCTTTGTAATCGTGCTGGTGCTGTCCGTTGATGAGCACCATCTGCGCCTGCGGCAGCGTGATGCCCAACTTCGCCAGCAGGTCTTCGATGGTCGCGCCGTCGGGGAGCTCGACGCTGCCGACGCCTTGCTTGTTGTCGGGAAAAACTCGGCGCAAGGTGGCGAAGGTTTTGACTTCGATTGTCATCAAAGATACAAGGATACAAGGATGCAAGGATGCAAGGATGCAAGGATACATCGGTTCTGCATCCCTGTATCCCTGCATCCCTGCATCTCATCGGTTATTCCGGCTTCGTCCCGACCAACACCTGATGCCACGGGCTGGGCTGCGTGACGGGTTTGGCGTCTTGATAGCGGAAGCCGCGGTCCTTCGACGCTTCGCCGATGAGTTTGGTGGTGAGCAGAGCGTTGGCGGCTCCGCTGCCGACGTAGGCGCGGCGGATGTCGAGCGGGTTGGTCTTGATGTAGTCTTTCCAGTGCGCTAAATCCACTCGGCTCTGGATGAGACCTTTGACCATGCCGACGTCGTTGAGCAGCGTCGTGTCCGTGACGGGACCGACGAACGTGGCGCCGACCACGCGCCCGCCGTCAAAGACGAGTTTGCGATAAATCGGGCGGCTGGGGTTGTTGAGGGTGTGCGTCTCTTTGCCGTCGCCTTTCCAGTCGCCGAAACTGGCGCAGTGCAATCCCGCCACGTCGAGGACGTTGATGAGCAGCGAGCCGGGGTAGTGCGACTCACGCCCCGCCATGTTCGCGCCCGCGACGCGCCCGTGATCCACGCAGGTCGGCTGAATCGCGTGAATGGCTTTGCCACCGAGAAGGTCGGGACCTTCCGCCACGTCGCCTGCGGCGTAGACGCCGGGCACGTTGGTTTGCATGGTGTCATCCACGACAATCCCCAGCGTGTCGGGGTTGACGTTGATGCCGGAGCCGGCGAGGTAGCCGGTGTTCGGCTTGATGCCCGTCGCCACGATCACGATGTCGGCGGACAGTTCCGCGCCGTTCGACAACTTGACGGATTTCTTTCCGCCGACGTCGCCGATTTCAGCGACGCTCACGCCCGTGTGACACGCGACGCCTTTTTTCGCCAGATGGTTTTGCACCATCGGCGCGGCGATGGTGTCCAACATGCGCGGCAGGACTTGATTTTCGACTTCGACCACGCTCAATTTCCAGCCGCGTTTGAGCATCGCGTTGAGGATGATGAAGCCGATGAAGCCCGCGCCGATGAACACGACCTCTGGCGTGCCGGACGCTTTGTTCAACACGGCTTCGGCATCGGCAAGCGTCCACAGGTTGAACACGCCCGCGCCATCAATGCCCGGAACGTTCGGGCGCGTCGCCGAGGAGCCAGAGGCGATGAGCAGCGTGTCGTAACTGACCGTTGAACCGTCCTCCAGCATGACCCTTTTGTTCGCCGTGTCTATGCCCGTCGCCGCCTTGCCCAGTTGGGGCGTGACGTTCATCCGCTGGTAGTAGGCGTCGTCGGCTAAGTAGGTCTGTTCAGGTGGAATGTTGCCCGCAATCCAGTAGGGCAGCGCCATGCGCGAGTAGGCAACAGGCTCTTTGCAGACGAGCGTGATGTTGCCATCGTCTCCACACTGACGAATGGTCTCAATGGCAGCCATCCCTGCGGGACCGCCGCCGATAACGACATGATTCTTTGCCATTTTTCAACCTCCTGTTCAAGTTTAGGGAATTTCAGGATTAATGACTTGCAAGCCCTCATCTGCGCGTTCCGCGATGACGGCTGCCGAGAGGGAATCGGGCACCTTCACCAGTATGGCGCGCACTTCCTCCAACGTCACGCTAAAGTCGGCTTCGCGCTTGGCATACTCCACGAACTCCCAATCAATGAGGTCATCCGCATCTTCAGCCTGTTGCTTCGCTGCCGTGCGCCATTTACCTTTGCGCCTCCCGACCTGTCGGGACTCAATGCACTGCCGCAACTCGTCCAACTCTGCCTCGCTCAACTGGCTGACCATATCTTTGAGCACATCGAAAGGCAGGTCCACACGAACGGCGTGAGACGCTGCTTTTGCCACTTGATTTCACCTTCCACCGCTATCGTTCACCCGCCGCCGCGCATCAGCGTCATGTTGACGATCTCAATCAGTGTCTCGTCGCCATCCATAACGACCTTGCAGCGCGGTAACCGCACGACCGTCGTTAGAACGCGGTCGGGCAGACGCTCCACCGTCACGGTTGCCGCGCCGCCGTTCGGCTGACGGATGGTGAGTTGATTCAATTGCGAAAGTTCCACGCTGAACCCGCGTCGGGGCAGCGAATCAGTAAGAGTGTCAATCACGTCTTCGAGCGCAAGGCTGCGCTCCTGCTCGATCCACACATCAACCTCACGTCGCTCACAACCAATCCGGCACTGCTCTTGTCCTAACCTGCTTGGCTATGCGTACGGAAAACTCGTTCAATGAAGAGCGGCAAACGATCAAACGCATCGTGCTCGATCACCATCAACACATCCAGTGCAGCCCTCCCGTTGATAGTCCAGAACCCCAAAGCAGGATTCCTGTCCAAGGCGTCCTGCGAAACTATTCCTACGATATGGCGAAACCCTCGGCTGTGTAGGTCATAGACGATTTGGTTTAACGCCGCCACATCGTCATTAGTTTCGAGGATGAGCAATACGCCCTCACGGGGGTCAATCGTCTCTTGACGCACCTTGAGTGGTGACGTCAACTGAAGACCAGAATATCCAGCCCTCTTGAGAACCTCGACTAATCGTTGGCGCACGTCTTCTTGGCAGACAGCGAGGATGATTTTGACTTCTGGAGGTTTCATGGGACTGCGACTCACCTACCTTCTGAGCAGAGTAATGTCGGGAGGACCCGTTTTGAGGCTGTTGATGGTTGCCACATCTACAACGTATCCTGGTCCGTCTGGAATAATGATGGCGACTGGCCAACCACTCTCTACTGGCAGGATCACCATATAGGGGGAACCGGACTCCTGTGCCCATTGTAAGGCAGTATCAATTGCAGTGCTCGGAAATATTCGGGTCATGCCCGCACCGGGCCAACTATTACTCTCCACCAGTCCCCCTGCTTCTGCTATCGCTCCAGCCTCTGCCTCTGAGACAACACGGATCACATGGTCAGAGGATGGCGATCCAATCTTTTCGACTAATCCTGCTACCAGCGCTGCATCCCCTGCCAACGTCCCAATCCCAATCAACGCCTGCTGCGCTCGCTCTTCATCCGATAGGTTGGGGTCGAAGGCGTTCATGAAATTGTCCAGCGGTGAGATGTTGTAGCAAGCCGTTTCTAAGGCGTTGCCCACCACGTCGTTCCAACTGCCCCCATTCGCGTAGGTGTTCAGCCCTGAACTAAATCCACCGAAGGTCACCGCGTCCAACAGCCCCACTCCTGCCCCTTGCAGGGAGGCATTAATCACATCGCCCAGCGAAGCGTCAGGATTCTCCGACAGTAAGTCGTCTACCATCTTGTCAACGTGCGAGTGGATGCCCAACGAGAACAAGTCCCAAATCGCATCGCCGGCGTGCTGGTTCTGAAACTCCTCCCAGAAGTAGTGCCAAAAACCTTGCGGGTCATCCCGCGCGAAATCATACAGAGGGTCGCCTCTATGAGGACAATTGCCCGTCACCAAGTCGTCCTCGACGCAGGCAATGGCGTCAGCCACGGCGACTTCGATGCGCTCTCGGGGAACGTCCTCGGCCCGCACAGAGGGAGGGGTTGAACCAATACACAAAACGAACCATCCCAGAAGGACCAGCAGCCAACTCATTCGTGAAGCCCTGAAGAACGAGGAAACCTGAACACGAAAACCCTCTTTCATCTTAAAATTCCCCCCGAATATAGGATTGGATTTGTTATGGTTGATGATAAATGGTGAATAGTCAATGACTGACTCATCCATGAACCATTAACCATCACTTCGTCAGCCCCAGCGCTTGCTTCTTCTCCTCCGGCACCTTGCCATCGGGTGTCCAGCCACGCAGTTGGTAGTATTCGGGCAGCATTTCGTGCAGGCGGTTGACCGCGCCCGCTTTGGGACCGGCGGGGACGGGTTCTTTCAGGATGCGGTCGGGCAGCGTGTCGTCTTTGCCTGTGAAGCCCGCGCGCTCGTTCCATGCCCGTTCGAGGTTGAAGATATTGTCGCCGACGGTCACGGCGTCTTCCACTTTCAAATCCGCGCCAATCGCGCCCGCGAGTTCGGGAACGATTTCATCCGCGCCGATGCCGAAGGTGAGGAACAGACACAACCCCGTCGCATCCACCGCGCCCGTGAGGTCTTGGAACAGTTTCACCAAACCGGCTTTGCCCTCGGTCACATCAGGGTCGGTTTTGACGGGGATGCCGAGAACTTCCGATGCCACCGTGTAAGATTTCAGGTGGCACGCGCCGCGATTTGACGTGGCGTAGGTCAAGCCCATGCCCTGAATCCCACGCGGGTCGTAGGCGGGGAACTCGCTGCCTTTGACGCCCATGAAGAACTCGGGATGACCGAACTTGTCACACATCCGCTTGCTGCCTTCCGCCAGTTCGTTGCCGAAGCCCTCGCGGTAGCCCGTCGCTTCCGTCATGCGCACCAGCGCTTCGCCGCTGCCGAACTTTAAGGGCATACCGGTTTTGCTGTCGTCAATGATGCCCTTCTCATACAACTCCATCGCCGCCGCTAATGTCGCGCCCATCGAAATCGGGTCGAGACCTAATTCGTTGCAGAGGTAGTTCGCCTTGATGACGGCGTCGAGGTCGCTCACGCCGCAGTCCGCCCCCAACGCCCACGCAGGTTCGTATTCGGGACCTTCGGTGGCAATCTTCCAGTTGCGGGCGTGCGTCGTCACCATGAAGCGGTCAGAGCCGTCGCCCAATTTGTTGACGCGCCCGCAGGCAATCGTGCAGGCGAAACACGCCTTGTTGTTGACGAGTCGCGTGTCGTGCAGCCGTTCGCCGCTGATGCCTTCCGCCCCCTCGAGTTGCGAGAGTTGGAAGTTGTTGGTCGGCAGCGCGCCGTGTTCATTGACGACGTTGGTGAGAACCATCGTCCCGAACGTCGGCAAACCTTCGCCTGTGACGGGATGCGTTTTCAGTTTCGCCTTCGCTGCCCACTGCGCCTGCATGTAGGCTTCGGGGTTGGCAATCGTCACCGCGCTCGTGCCGCGCACCGCGATGGCTTTGAGGTTCTTCGACCCCATCACCGCGCCGACGCCGCTGCGTCCCGCCGCGCGATGCTTGTCGTTCATAATCGCCGCGAAGCGCACAAGGTTCTCGCCCGCCGGTCCGATGCACGCGACGTGCGTATCGGGGATGCCGACCTCTTCCCGGATCGTGTCTTCGGTTTCAAACACCGTCTTGCCCCACAGATGCTCCGCGCTGCGGATTTCCACGAGATCATCGTAGATAAAGAGGTAAACCGGCTTCGCGGCTTTGCCCTCGACGATGACCATGTCGTAGCCCGCGAATTTGAGTTCCGGTCCCCAGTGTCCGCCGGAGTTGGAGGTGGTGATGGTGTTGGTCTGCGCGCCTTTGGTGACGACCATGTAGCGCGCGCCACAGGACGAGTTCGTTCCCGTCAAAGGTCCTGTGGCAAAGATGATTTTATTGTCGGGGCTGAACGGGTCAATGGTGGGGTCAATCTCCTCGTAGAGATACCGCGCCGCCAGACCGCGCCCTCCGACAAACGTTCCTGCCCACTCCATGTTGAGGTCTTCAACGGAGCAGGTTCCCGTCGTGAGGTTGACTCTGAGAATTTTTCCTGTCCATCCGCCCGGAGAAGCCATAGTTCATTCCCTCCTGTCTCGTTAGTAGTAGCCAATTTATTGCGCGTGACGAACGGCGATAAATCGCCTGACTACCAACCTTCCCCTGCCCCCTTACGAGCCGCCCGTCTTGCCGATTTCGGCAACGATGTTGTCGTGCTGCTTGGTATAGAGCGCGCCGTTGCCGAACGCTTCGAGGTAGTTGCCATTGATGACCTCCGCCCATGACGGCAGCCATTCGCCCGGCGTCACTTCATCGTAAACGATAGCCGCCGTCGGGCACGACTTCGCGCAGGCGGGGTCGCCGCTGCACAGGTCGCACTTGAACGCCTTCTGGGTGCTGGGGTTGTAGAACACCGTTCCGAACGGACAAGCAATCGTGCAGACCGCGCAGCCGACGCACACGCTGTCCAGCACTACCTTTGCCCCCGTGTCGGCGTTGATGGCGATGGCGTTGACCGGGCAGGCGGTCATGCACCACGCCTCATCACACTGGAAACAAGTGTAGGGGGCATACGCTGCCTGCTCGTCAAAAATCTTGACGCGAATGAGCGACCGCGACGGCTGGAACGCGCCCGTCTGCACCCACGAGCAGGCTAACTCACACTGCATACATCCCGTGCATTTCTCTGGGACGATGCGCAACTGCTTCATTCTGGTTCACCTCCTGATGTTGGTCGACGTGTATATTCTCATTCTGATTGATGGCACTATTGCACCGTAGGGCGAGAATTCCGATTCCACCGTCTGTGGTGGATGCGTGTTGCGGCGGAAAAGGACTCCGCGCCCTACGGCTTTTGGGATAACACCCAGTGAAAAGGTTCATCCGTGCAACGAAGGTCGCTTCGTTGCGCGAACGCAGCCATTATAGCGGGGGACGGAGAAAAAGTCAAGCGAAGAAAAAAAATTATGGTCAACTGGGACTGTCAGGGTGATTCCTCTCGCACCGTTTCCATCGCAGGCACGGGCGTCACCTGGGGACGCAAGGGCTGCGAAAGCATGATACGCCAGCGGCGAGCGGCATCCAACGTGATGACAGCCGTCAGCGCGAGCATAATGGCTGCCAAAATCCACGTCAGATGGAGCATGAACACTTCGCCGGGTTGAGCCGTGGCGACCTTGCCCAGCCAGCCTTGAACTTTCATCACGCCCGCCGTGAAGGTGGTAATGAGAACCCAGATGAAGGGAACAGCGGTGCAGAGCGCGTAAATCCGCTTGGGAGCGTGGTTGAGCAGGTAGGTCGTGCCAACGGCTAAAGCAATCGCGGCAAGCAGTTGATTGGCGATGCCCAGCATACTCCACAGCGTGCTGATGTCGCTGCGATACAGCAGGTAGCCCCAGAAGAAGCAGGTCACGACGCTCATCAGAATGTTCATCCCCCAGTTGGGTTTGCCGCCGATGGCGGCTTTGGGGTTGACCTGCGCCAAAGTTTCTTGGAAGACGAACCGCGCCACCCGCGTGCCCGTTTCCAGCAGCGTGAGGATGAAGAGCGCTTCGAACATGATGACGAAGTGATACCAGTAGGACATCAGATTCTTCAGCCCCGGCACGCTGGAAAACACCTTCGCCATGCCAACGGCAAGCGTCACCGCGCCGCCGACGCGCCCCGTGAGTTTCTCCTGCGTTTCGGCTTCCAATGTGGTCAACTCTTGCGGGGCGAGGTCCCAACCGTGCTGCGCACGCGTGGTTGTGAGCAACTGCGTGTAAACTTCCTTCTGAGCGGTTTTGTCCTGCGCGACGTTGATAGCGAAGTAATCGCCCGGTTGCAGCGCGCAGGCGGCGACGAGGGCGGTGACGGCAACGAATCCTTCGACGACCATCGCGCCGTAGCCGATGGGGCGGATGTCCGACTCTTTGTTAATCATCTTCGGCGTCGTGCCCGAAGCGATGAGCGAATGGAAACCCGAAATCGCGCCGCACATGATGACGATGCAGACGAAGGGCCAGACCGAGCCGGGATAAACGGGTGTTCCCGTGTGAAGGAACGGTGTCGTCGCGGGCATTTTCAGCGTCGGGTGCGCGGCGAAGATGCCGACGGCGAGAACGACCATCACACCGATTTTCATGTAAGAACTCAGGTAGTCGCGGGGGCACATCAGCACCCACACGGGAAGAATCGAGGCAATCGCCGCGTAAACGGGCAACAGGATGGACAGCGTGGGCTTGCTGAAGATGAGAGTGTGTCCGACTGCTGACTCCGCAAACGGGCGACCTAACAACACGCCCAGCAGCACGATGGCGACGCCAATCGCCGACGCCTCTGCCACCTTGCCGGGGCGAATTTTATACATCCAAAGCCCCGTCAGCAGCGCGGCGGGAATCGTCACAAGGATGGTGAACATCCCCCACGAACTTTCCGCGAGCGCGTTGACGACGACGATGCCGACGCTGGCGAGCGACGTGACGATGATGAACATGGTGGCGACGGAGGTCGTCACGCCGGAGAGATGACCGATGTTCGTGCGGGCGATTTTGGGCAGCGACAAGCCATCCTGCCGCACCGACGCCCACAGAATCACGAAGTCATGCACCGCGCCTGCTAAACACGCCCCAATCACAATCCAGATAAACCCCGGCAGAAAGCCCCACTGCGCCGCCAGCACGGGACCGATGAGCGGTCCAGGTCCGGCAATGGCAGCGAAGTGATGCCCGAAGAGAACCAGCCGATTTGTGGGATGATAGTCCACGCCGTCCTTCAAACGGTGCGCGGGAGTGAGGCGTTTGTCGTCCAGCATCGCCACTTTCGCCGCCAAAAACGCCCCGTAGTAGCGATACGCCACCGCAAACGCGGCTAAAGCCCCAATGACCAGCCATAGAGAGTTCATGACATCACCTATTCTTTGAAGAGTATCTCTGACTTAGTATAATTGGGGATAGTGGAGGTTGTCAAATGCTTGAAGATTGAGCGCGAGAACAGGGGGAGGCAAACAATGTTGAACAATAGGCTCTCCCTCGGATTGCCTATTGTTCAGCATCAGCGATAAAAATGAGGTATATCCGATTGGATTAAGGGAAAGTAGCCTGCACGCTCCGCGTGTGGAATCTGGGGCACAATGCGTCAATGGGAGGTAGCCCGTGACTCCGTCATGGAAACGAACTCTGTGCCGTTCCTCACTCCTTCCCCGGCTTCAGGATGCCGTGTTGACGGCAGGAAGGGAGTTCGACGATGTCGCCTTCCGTGCCCCGCAGTTCAGGGGGCAGTTGCGCGTTAATGAAACGCCAGAGGTGACGGCGCAATGAGATTTCGGCTTTTTCATCATTTGCTAAATCTAACACGACGCTTTCCAACACGAGAGCAGGAGCCTCCATGTGTGAGAGCCGTTCCCATTCCTGGTGGCGTTCACGATACCGCTGGTACGCCTCTTGCCAGTTATGAACCAGCGCATCGGGCAGCCATAAGTTAACAGTCTGATGGTGAGGGGTCGTCTGAGAAACATAAGTCAACCGCATATCACTTCTCCTACTTCTGGTGTTATGATTATCTAACATTACTGGCAAAAGGTGTGCCAATGCCCCATAGAACCCAAAATTGGGGCAAAAATGGCATTTTGAGGAAGAAAAGTGCCGGATATCTCGGACAGAGTGTTAAGAAAACCGACACTTTCCGTGTCTTGGTGTCGGTTAAAGATATATCTGATGCAAGGAACGGACGCTGTGCCGTTCCTCATTTCGACACGAGGCTTTGAGGGGAGTTGCCCATGTCCCGAATGGGACACCACGCCATAACAAAATCGTCCTCGTCCTCGTCGTCGTTCGTGGTAGTGCGATTCATCGCACGCCAATCGGATGATTTTCAGGGGAATCGCCCATGCGCCGTTGACGCGCCACGCCGCATGAAAATGACGGCCTGGGATGCCGTCGTGGTCGGCGCGATAGACCAGTTCGGCATCCTATGCCGACGATTTTCGGGGGAGGTCAAATATGGGGAACGGAGGAAAACCGTGTGCAGAGCGCGACTGGGAAGACGCGCTGCGCGAAAGCGAAGACCGCTATCGGGAACTCATCGAGAACGCAAATGACATCATTTACACCCACGACCTCGACGGAAACTTCACCTCCATCAACGGAGCCGCCGAAAGGGTGACGGGCTACTCCCGCGCCGAGGTGCTGCAGATGAACATTGCCCACCTGATAGCGCCGGAGCACCTCCAAACCGCGCGGGAGATGATTGCTCGTAAACTCTCGGACAATACGCCGACCGTCTACGAACTGGAGATTATCGCCAAAGACGGACGCCGCGTGCCGCTGGAGGTCAGCACGCAGGTGGTTTTTCAGGGCGGGAAAGCCGTCGGTGTGCAAGGCGTTGCCCGCGACATCACCAAACGCAGACAGGCGGAACAAGCGAGGCGTGAGGCAGAGGCGTTTTACCATTCGTTGGTGGAGAACCTGCCGCAAAGCATCTTTCGCAAGGACGTCGCCGGGCGTTTCACCTTTGGCAATTCCCGCTTCTGCGCCTCTCTCGGTGTGACGCTAACGCAACTTATCGGCAAGACCGATGACGACTTCTATCCACCAGAACTGGCTGCCAAATACCGCGAAGACGACCTGAAAGTTATGGAAACCGGCGAACCTCTGGACATGATTGAGGAACACCAGCCGCCCGATGGAGAGAGGATTTACGTTCACGTCATCAAGACCCCCGTCATGGACAGCACGGGCAAAGTCATAGGGACGCAAGGCATCTTCTGGGACGTGACCGCCAAGAAACTCGCCGAGGACGCCCTCGCCGTCGAAAAGGAACTGCTCTCTGTGACCTTGCGTTCGATTGGCGACGGAGTCATCACAACGGACAGGGAAGGGAAAGTGATGCTGATGAACCGGGTCGCCGAACAACTCACCGGCCGGAAGCAGAAGGACGCCATCGGCAAGTCGCTGCACGAAGTCTTCCACGTCATCCACGAAAAAACGCGCCTGCGCTGTGAGGACCCTGTCGCGGCGGTGCTGCGCAACGGCAGCGTGGTGGAACTTACCAGCCACTCTGTTTTAGTGGCGCGCGACGGCACCGAGCGTTTCATCGCCACGAACGGCGCGCCCCTCCACGACCAGGAGAGCCGCGTCATTGGCGTCGTGCTGGCGTTTAGCGACGTGACTGAGAAACGCAAGATGGAAGCCGAACTCCTCAAAATGGAGAAACTCGAATCGCTGGGCGTGCTGGCGGGCGGCATCGCCCACGACTTTAACAACATCCTCACCGCGATTCTGGGTAATATCTCGCTGGCGGCGATGTGCGCCAATCCGCAAGGCGATTTGTTGCAGATTTTGACAGAAGCGGAGATGGCGTGCCTGCGGGCGCGAGACCTCACCATGCAGTTGCTCACCTTTGCCAAAGGCGGCGCGCCTATCATCCAGACCGCCTCCGTCGCCGACCTGCTGCAAGACTCCACGCGCTTCGCGTTGAGAGGTTCCAACGTTGGGTGTGAGTTTGACATCGCCGACGACCTGTGGGCGGTGCAGGTGGACGAGGGGCAAATCAGTCAGGTCATCCACAACCTCGTCATCAACGCGCAGCAAGCGATGCCGCAAGGCGGAACGGTCAAGGTGAGGGCAGAAAACGTCTCGATGGGCGCGGTGGAAAGCCTGCCGCTCAAAGCGGGCAGATACGTCAAAATCTCCATCGAAGACAGCGGCATCGGCATCCCCGATGAACACCTGTCCAAAATCTTCGACCCCTACTTCACCACCAAACAGAAAGGGAACGGGCTGGGGCTGGCGAGCGCGTACTCCATCGTCAAGAACCACGACGGTCACATCACCGTTGAGTCCGAATTAGGAGTCGGAACGACTTTCCACGTTTATCTTCCGGCTTCCCCCGAAAAAGCCACGCCCCATCAAGACGCTGCCGAAACTCCTGAGAACGGCAAAGGAAGGATTTTGGTGATGGACGACGAAGAGGTCATACGAGACATCACAAAAGAGGTTCTGACGCGCATGGGCTACGAAGCCGAGTTCGCCAGCGAGGGAAGCGAAGCGGTGGAGATGTACCAACGCGCGTTCGCCAGGGGGCAATCCTTCGACGCCGTCATTATGGACCTGACCGTGCCCGGCGGGATGGGCGGACTGGAAGCAACCCGCAAGTTATTGGACGCAGACCCTGACGCTAAAGTCATCGTATCCAGCGGCTATTCCAATGACCCCATTATGGCGAACTACAAAGAATACGGCTTTCGCGGCGTTGTTGCCAAACCCTACAAAGTCAGAGACCTCGTAGCAACCCTGCAGAGCGTTATTACAAACGACAATAGCCAGGATTAACAGGATAGACAGGAGGGAAGAAATAAGGGATAAGGGATGAGAGATAAGAGATGGAAAATTCCTCATCCCCCATCGCTCATCCCTTTTATCCCGTCCATCCTGTTCATCCTGTCTAAAAAACCAACATGGAAGACTTCTTCGCCGACCTGCACATCCACATCGGACGCGCTGCTGACAACAAGCCGGTGAAAATCACCGCCGCCCGCGACCTCACGTTCGAGAACATCGCCCGCGAGTGCGTCGAGCGCAAGGGCATTGACCTCGTGGGCATCATTGACTGCGCCTCGCCCGCCGTGCTCAAGCAGATTCGGGAACTGCTGCACAACAGCGCGATGGTTGAGATGGACGGCGGCGGCATCCGCTACTGCGATGCGGTCACGTTGATTCTTGCCGCCGAGATGGAAACCCGCGAGCGCGACGGCGGCGTGTCGCACCACATCTGTTACTTCCGCGACTTTGACGCGATGCAGACATTCAGCGACACCCTGTCGCAGTTCGTCACCAACCGCGATTTGTCCTCGCAGTTCTGCCGCATGTCGGCGAAGGAACTACTGCGCCTGACGCTGGACTTGGGCGGCTTCCTCGTCCCCGCCCACGCCTTCACCCCGCACAAAAGCGCGTATGGCAACTGCACGCGACGACTCGGCGACCTATTTGGTGAGTTGTTTGATGAAGTCTTCTGCGTCGAACTCGGCTTGAGCGCGGACAGCGACCTCGCCGACCGCATCGCCGAACTGAGCGAGCGGACTTTTATCACCAACTCCGACGCGCACTCCCTCCCCAAAATCGGACGCGAATACAACGTGATGCGCATGAACGCACCGACCTTTGACGAACTGCGAATGGCTTTGAAGCGCGAAGGCGGACGCAGCGTCGCAGCAAACTACGGACTTGACCCGAAGTTGGGCAAATACCACCGCACCTTCTGCGAAACATGCCAGCGCGTTGAAGAAAGTCCGCCACCTGTGTTCGTCTGCCCGCAGTGCGGTTCCAAAGATGTCACCAAAGGCGTGCTGGACCGCATCGTGGAAATTCAGGACTTTGAAGAACCCCGCCACCCGCCGCACCGCCCGCCGTATCATTATCAAATCCCTCTCCAATTCGTCCCCAAAGTCGGCGCGGTCACGCTCAACAAACTCCTCAACCGCTTCGGCACGGAGATGAACGTCCTCCACCGCGCCTCCCAGGAAGAATTAGAGCAAGTCGTTGGGCGCGACATTGCCGCCCACATCATCGCCGCCCGTGAGGGCAGAGCGACGTTAGAAGCGGGCGGCGGCGGCAGGTATGGGAAGATGGTGGGGTCAGAGGCGGAGAAGCAATTGAGTTTGTTTTGAACGAAAAATAGCCCGCGGAACTTCGTTATGCAGAATTCAATACAAACCGAGAAAGCCCGTCTCATCGTTGCGAAATCCCTCCACCTCCTTTGTCGGAACGGTGACTCCTTACCAGCCCGCGCTATGGTTGGACTGGTGTAGATGACTGTTGCGCTATCCGCCTATCGTTGTGTGTCAGTGTGCCCTTGATGCCAATTTGTGCTTGGAAACGTTTGAACAACTCCTTCTGGTGTGGGTCGTTGCTCACTCCTCCCATAGGTGCTGCCCAAACCATTTTGAGAAACAACGTGGTCTGCACTCTCCATCCTTCAGAGGTGGGCACCACTAAGATTACCGCTGTCTTGACCTCATCAGGACGATCTGGCTGGCGCACGGTCACTATACATTGCTTCTCCTTATTGCGCTCAGAGGCACAAGACCCAATAGTGACCGTAGGGTGCTGGCTTGGAACAAGGAGGTTGAGAGCAGTCCGGATCCCCTGTGGTGTGAGTCCCAGTTGCTGCTTTTCGAATGGATGCGAAAGACGATAAATCGTCTCTATATCCTGCGATTCTAAAGCATGCGCAAAACGCAGCAGAACACGGGTTGGTTCATCGGGGCGGAGGAAAAGATACCAAACAGCCAACATGCCTACTAACCCTATACAAATACCGCCTAGGATTATCTTCCTATGCGCCCTCCGTGTTAATCTATCGGTAGAGGTGTAACGCCGTTGGAGAGACATAAAGTCTTTCTCCTTAAAGAGAAAGAGTAGGTGGTCAAGAGAGAACTGACATTCTCCCTCGACCACCTTGAGTTAGGCCAATGCCTTAGAGCCTATCCTAAAATTCGTTTGTAGTCAGGCATGGAACGGAGTGGAGTGCCGTTGGGACGCCACTCCGCTGCGCTGCGTGGCTGACTACGAACATTTTTGGGATAGGCTCTTAATTATCTTTAACGCAATTGTCGCCTACACACGAATGACCTGTAAGCATGTTGGTTGTATGCACATTTCTCAGGTCGCTATAATAGTGGACTGTTTGAAAAGTAATTTAAGATAGTCGTTCAGATTCTTCTTGTTTTCTCTTGACCCATTGCCGCATGTCAC
>FWPU01002333.1_pt1 | contig 25938 bp, 19 predicted proteins | sample 2228361 | NCBI WGS metagenome assembly FWPU01 (sample SAMEA103939777, study PRJEB20133) | metagenome | reverse complement strand
TTATCCTTCATCCAGAAAAAACATGGATACTGGTCCCCAAGTTCTTGTGCCCATAATCTGTCAGGATAACCTGGTGCACCGCGCCTGATTGTAAGTGTATTAGTTGATACATCAGTAATACGCCAACACATAGAAAGTGTTGCTGAAGAATAATTTACATCAAGCAATCCTGCAGGATTACCAGTGCCTTCATATTTAGGATTAGCATCATTTGCTTTATTATCAGTATAAATTTGTATGCCCCATAAACTTTTATTTGGTTTAGCATCAAGAAGTATATATTGGTCTGCTACAATCCAGTTAGTTGGCAATGTGGGTTCTGTCCATGTAATTGATGATTGAACTATACCAGTGAACCTATTTTTTATTGTTATATTCAAAATAGGTATGGGCCAGAAAGGATTAAATTTATTTTTAGCAAATATGTACCAACTGGCTGAAGAAACACATTCGTTTAAAGCATCCATTGTCCAACCACCATAAGCAGTTCCTGCATTTGTAGCATATGTAAGTCCCTGCGAATTTGAATCAATTACAGAAACAGCCTTTTCTACTTCTGAGACAAAATAATTATATTTTTCATTGTCACTATTAACATAATATGCTAAAGCTATCTGCAATGTGCCTTCTAACCAAACAGAATCTTTGTCTGGCTGACTACCATAATTTCCACCAAAATCAAACCCGTTAATAAGCCATCCTGTTTTTGAAGATACTTTAGCACATTGAAGATAAGTCGTTGCAGATGGAAGACATTCACTATAAGGATTAACCCCCAATGCTAAAATTGCACCAGAATAGCAATCTAACGCTTTGTCTATAGCGTCTACTGTACTTCCAACTTTGAAGCGTCTAATTGGTTCACTATTCCAGTAGCCCCACATATTGTTATGTAACCAATTTTTTATATTTTCTGCCCATACGGAGAAATTTGTATTATTGCTTATTTGGGCATAACTTTTAAATACACTATAACAAATAAAATTATGTTCTGTTCCTTTGGATGTATTTTCAGAGCCATCTGCATTATAGCCCCATTTTATTCCACCGTCAGTATCCTGTCTACCTCTTAGCCAGTATGCTATACTTGACATAAGTGCATCATAAGTATTGTTATTTGTTATTGATTTATAATATATAAGAGCATTTAATAACCAAGCATTATCACCGGATGTGCGCTGAGCATCAACAACGCTTGAAATACCTATATTATAATTGTATCCGTCATAAAAGCCATTCCAATTAACAGAAACAGCGTTTTTGTATGTATCAAATATATCTTGAGCACGAGTAATATCACCTTTGTATATATATGTTATTGCTGCTAATGCCTGATCATAAGTATATGCATAGTTCAGGTTTTCAAAACTTCTTACTAATTTTGTTCCAGAATGTTGTTTATTACAAAGTGTATTATAAATTTTTGTTTCTGAGACAGCAGTAGCTTCAGGAGTGAACCATTTAACATCATCTATCCAGAAATTGCCAGATGTTGTTCCAACTTTAGCACCTATAACTGCAACATTAAAATAAATCTTAATTTGTGAAAAATCCAGGTTGGGTTCTAACAATCTGAAATCTGCTAAACTTATATAAACTTCTTGCCAGGTATCATTTGCCGGAATACTATACCTGGATAAAAAAATTTTAGATTTTTCATTTCCTGCCGGAATATTACTTGACCTGATGCTAATCTCTAAATCCTTAGAAGTTTTTACCCAAAAATGTAGATAACCATTAGTACTATATGGAACCATAAAACTACTGCTAAGGTCTTCACAATACCATCCTGCCCAACCGTCTGAGTTAACATTGAAAGTTGCTTTCATTGAACGAATTCCTTCTTTATAAGTTGTGTAATCATCAGAAAGAGTAATTGAACCATTATAATTATATGTTCCTATATTACCACCAGAACCGATATCAGAATATACATTATATGATGCTGTCCAACTAACCGTTGAAACAGTTACATTTGCTGAAGAATTCTTACCACTATATGAAGCTGTGATTGAACCTGATGCGTTACTGTTTATAGCAGTAAGTAGAGTGTAGTGGCTGTTTGAAGTAGGGCTAATAGAACCAATATTACCTGTAACTGTCCAATTGGCTGGGACTGGTCTTTTTTCACCAGTGCTGTAATTCCCTATTACTATAAATTTTCTTTTTAAACCAAACGGAACATTAGCTGTAGAAGGTGAAATTGTTATAGAATTTAGTGTCGATTCATATGCTATATAGTCAATATATACAGTTTCTTGAGGATGACCTTGTGCTTGTTCAAATGCAAAATTTATTGCAAGAACAAGAGCAGATTTATTAACTCCAGTAAAATCTGAAAGAGGTATAGAAACTTTTTGCCAACTTGTAGTGATATGTACATAGGATCCGCCTCCAACTGTTAATTTAGTTTCATTGTTTGAAGAATCTTTTATACTAACTCTAAATTTTTCTCCTCCACTTGCCCCTTTTACCCAAAATGTAAGATATGAATAGGAAGACATATTTTTTGTCGTAGTAAACGGAAAATACCAGCCAGCCCATCCTGCACCATTGTATGCTAATTTATAATATTTTATATTATCAATAATACAACCCTGATAATTAGTTAGTTCAGTTAAACTACAACTTCCGCCATTGCCAGAATAATACCCTGGTGCACCAACATCAGTTCCAAGACCTGCATCAGAATAAATTAAATAGCCATAGATATTACTAAAAGTTAAAATTGAAAACAAAAATGTTGTTAATAAAATTTTTTTGTTCATTTAATCTTTATCTTGCCAGATTTTTTTACTTCAAACATTACTTCATTTATTTTTTCTTGGTCATAACATTTAATTTTAGATATTGCTATATATTTACCATTTTGTAAATTTATATTATCTGCTACAGCAATAATAGACCTTGATTTTCCAGGATAAATAGGTCTACCTTCTCTATATTCTAATTCAGTAACATTTGATTTATCCTTCTGAGATACTATAATCACTGAACCTTTTGGTCTTAAGTGGACATTACCGTTGTTATTAATAATAGCAGTTATTTGAATATTATTTGAGTTTTTTTCTATATTTATTTTTGATATATCCCATAAAATTTTTTCTGTCCCTCTTATTATTGTAAAAAGTGATACACTTATTACTAAATTTATCCCTTGATGTTCTTCTATTTCTTGCTGAGGCACAAAAGATAACATAGCGGATGTCATACCTACACAAGATGTAGGAATTTCTACTCTGTATTTAATAGATTTTGTTTCTTGTGGCAACAAATGAACTTCTTGTGGTGATACAGATAACCAGTCAGAAACAGATATATTTTTATTTTCAGGCAACACAAACCAATCTTTTATTTCAATCTTTACATCAATTGGAATATTGTATTCGTTTGTAACTTTATATTCTCCTTCTGCGGTTCCACCGGGCGGGATATAAATTTCTTGTCTTGCAGGTAAAATGGTTAGACCAGCAAAAGATGTAGTTTGAAACAATATAAGTATTATAATGATATATAATATATATCTAAACATTTTATTTTGAATCCCTTTTTCTCTCTACAGGGTGATAGAGAGAGAAAAACTCTCCCTATCACCTGTATAAATTCTGTTTGTTTATTCAGTAAAAGCTTCCAATCGCAAAGTAGATGTTTTGTAAGTTCTCGGAGTGAGTGCATTAGTGAAATCTGCACCGATATAGATGTAATCAGGTGAAGGAACTCCTGTTCCCCAGTCGCCTTCACTGTGATGTAATCCTCTTGCTGCTTCTTTCACAGTCACATAATCTTCACCATTCTGGAATCCTGGAGTGTTCTTATCCTTCATCCAGAGAAAACATGGATACTGGTCCCCAAGTTCTTGTGCCCATAATCTGTCAGGATAACCTGGTGCACCGCGCCTGATTGTAAGTGTAGTAGTTGATACATCAGTAATACGCCAGCACATAGAAAGTGGTGTTGCTGAAGTGTCCTCTTGAGCAACCAATCCTGCGGGATTGCCAGTACCAGTATATTGGGGATTAGCATCAGATGCCTTGTTGTCAGTATAAATCTGTATACCACCGGTCGCAGCAGTAATGGTTGAATTAAGCAGAATATATGCATCAGCACGACGCCATTGTGTCTGACCTATAGTAATTTGTGCTGGGTCCCACCAGATTTGTGTAGTAGTTCCACCATTGAGGTTCATTAGTTGAATAGACATAGACACTTGGCCAGCTAGTGTAAATTTAACACCAGCAGTCACAGTTGAACGAGAAATACTCTGAAATGCTGCAAAAACAGAAGTAGATGCAGCAGCAATCAATAGAAGTAACATAAAGAGCGAATAGTACTTTTTCATCGTTTTTTCACCTCCTCTGAGGCAACCCGGCTATCCTTAATTTAGGACCCGTGGCTTTGCGTCCCCGCTTTTCAGCGAGTTTGCCATTCACAAAAATTTAAAATGCACATTATATTAGGCAACTTTTCTATATTTTAATTTATTATAATTGAAAAGTCAAGAATATGCGTAAAAATTGTTTTTTATAATTTGGTTCTTCCAATCTGTGGAGCAGTTGTGAATAATTTTAGTTGTCAGAGCCACAATAAGAATCAACATTAAAAATCTAAAGCATCACTCTGATAGGCAATCTGTAATTTTCTGCCTCACAGATTAGAAAGATACGACTTATTAATAACAGAAATATTTTTTATTATTGTTGGCGTTAACAAAAAAGGGCAATTATTGCTCCAAAGGATAAGAATGGACCAAATGGAAGGTATTCACTCCACGTCGTTTTTTTTAGGACATAAATAAGGATGAGTGAAACTAATGTCCCTGCGAGAGAACCAATAAATAGCGAAGAAATTAATTTATATGGTCCTAAGAATGCGCCAAGTCCAGCAGAGAGTTTTATATCTCCTTCACCTAACGCCTCTTTTTTGAATAATTTTTTTCCAAAATAAGAAATCAAAAAAAATATTACTATACCAGAGACTAAACCAAATATTGAATATAAAATTCTTGTGTTTGGTTTTTCCGATAAGTATGAATTAAAAGGTGATAAAATTATCCCTATTATTGTAAGTGAGATTGAAAGAACATCCGGTATTATTTTATGCTCAAAATCAATTCCAGATATAACAACTAAATAAAAAACAAAAATTGAATAAATAATAAAATTTAGTTTTTCAGTTGAATTATTCCATAAAAGAACAAGCAATACAGCGGTTAATATTTCTACTACTGGATACTGGATAGAGATTTTTTCACCACAATATTTACATCTGCCTGAAAGAAAAATAAAGCTTATAATAGGTATGTTATTATACCATTTTATTGGAGTTTTACATTTTGGACAGAAGGAGCCAGGTCTAAAGATACTTAAATTTCTTGGTAAACGATATATCAAGACATTTGCAAAACTGCCAAGACACAGGCCAAAAATAAATATGGCAAGTAAGTTTAGGGAATTCATGTTTTCATAAAAAAATAGAGGGGAGATTTATATATCTCCCCTCTATGAGTTTTCATATGGCCATAAAAAATTAATAGCTTGTCCACTGGTTTCCTGTGCTGTCAACTCCACTGCAATTGACTAGTATCTCTCCCCAATCATCCTGGTCGGAGTCATTTTGATATACCCAGCCACCTGCGTCATTCACACTAGAAGCACTACCAGCAATAACAGCATTTGTTGGGCCATGTCTATGAGTATTACTAACACCAGAAAATACAGCAGTTTCCATCTGTGGGATTTCTCTTATGTATTTTGGAGATAGAGAAGCAAGGGTATCCACAGGATATCTCCCATCATTGTCACTGTAATAAATATTCAAAGTTGACCTGAGTGTTCCAAGATTTCCTTTTGTTTTTCCTTCTTTTGCTTTATTTACAAACTGAGGAATACGAGGAGCAATCACTGCTGCAAGAATACCAAGGATGACAATAACGACCATTAACTCAATTAGTGTAAAACCTTTTGACTTTTTCATCTTTTTACACCTCCTTCAGGGCCATTATTTGGAGAATATTATTTTATAATCTGCTCCACAGCCCTAATTATTATAATAACATAGTTTTTTCTTTTTGTCAAGGAATAATATTAAATAATTTTAACCTTTTCCCATCTGTGATGTCAACTCAAACATTGGCAAAAATAGCGCAAGAACCATTGAACCAATAACACCACCCATAAAGACAATAATAAGTGGTTCTATCATACTTGTCAGTGCTTTAACTGCTTCGTCTACTTCTCTATCATAAAAGTCAGATATTTTTATTAACATTGTATCAAGAGAGCCAGTTTCTTCACCTACTGATATCATTTGAATTACCATAGGTGGAAAAACATTACTTTTTTTCAATGGGTCTGCAATTCTTTCTCCTTCTTTTATTGATTCTTTTGCTTCATTTATTGCTTTCTCAATTACTTTATTTCCACTTGTCTTAGCTACTGTTTCAAGAGATTGAATTATTGGAACACCTGACCTCACAAGTGTACCAAAAGTTCTTGTGAATTTTGCTATACTCATTTTTCTAATCATATCTCCAAAAACAGGTAATTTTAACTTGAAAGCATCAAAATTAAGACGAAATTTTGGTATACGATTGAGCGCTTGTTTAAATCCAATAAATGCGCCAATTGGAACAAGAATTAAATACAATATATTTTTCTGAACAAAATCACTTAATGCAAGCATTATTCTTGTTGGTAAAGGTAGTTGAACTCCGATTTCCTTAAATATATTGGCAAATTGAGGAATTACACCTGTTAACATAAATGCAGCTGCTCCAACAGCAATAATTGCAACAACAACAGGATAGGTCATTGCACCTTTTATTTTACCTTTGAGTTCCTCTGCTGATTCTAAATAACTGGATAGACGGTCAAGAATTACATCAAGAATTCCACCAACTTCGCCTGCATGAACCATTGAAACATAGAGTTCACTAAATACAGAAGGATGTTTTTTCATTGCATCCGCAATTGAAATACCTGCTTCAATGTCTTCTTTTACTTTTGTGATTATTTCCTTAAAAGTCGGATTTGTTAACTGTTCCTGAAGGATACTTAGTCCCTGGACTATTGGTATTCCAGATGTTACAAGTGTCGCAAGTTGTCTTGAAAAAATGCAAAGGTCTTTTGTTTTTACTTTTGGTTTGAATAATGAGTCTAAAGCTACTTTCTTTTTTGCTTCTGAAATTTCTAAGACAATCAGTTTTTTTGAACGAAGGCGTTCAGCTGCAGAACGGATATCTGGTGCTTCAATTACTCCTTGAGATATATTCCCTGTTATTGCTTTTGCTTTGTAATTGAATTGCGGCATATTATATTTTTACCTCCGTTGGACTTTTTTGGATAATTCTTTTTAGGTCTTCTATATCAGGTGAATTAGCCATTGCATCATGATAAGAAATTTTTCTATGTTTATATAAATCTGCAAGAGCCATATTCATTGTTTGCATTCCATATTTTGCACCTGTCTGCATAGTGATATATATCTGTTCCGTTTTCATTTCTCTAATTAAATTTCTAACAGCAGGAGTTACAACAAGTACTTCACAGGCAAGAACTCTACCAGCTCCTGTTGCTTGTGGTATTAATCTCTGAGATAAAACTGCTTGTAAAGTAAAAGAAAGTTGTGCTCTAACCTGTGGTTGCTGATGAGGTGGAAATACATCTACAATTCTATTAATTGAGGATACAGCATCATTAGTATGAAGAGTGGCAAATACAAGATGTCCTGTTTCTGCAATTGTTAAGGCACTCTGGATTGTTTCAAGGTCTCTCATTTCTCCAATAAGAATTATATTTGGGTCTTGTCTTAACACATATTTAAGTGCCTGCGGGAACGAATTTGTGTCTGTACCTATTTCTCTTTGATTTACTATTGATTTTTTATGAATATGTATATACTCAATAGGGTCTTCAATAGTTATTATGTGTGCATGCCTATGTTCATTCAAGTAGTCAATTATAGAAGCAAGAGTCGTAGTTTTTCCACAGCCAGTTGGACCTGTAACTAAAACTAAACCCTTGGTGAGTTTCATTATTTCAAATATAACAGCAGGAAGTCCCAGTTCTTCAAATGTTGGAATTTTATTAGGAATTGCTCTTAATGCAGCACCAATTGCTCCTCTCTGTCTATAAACATTCATTCTTATTCTACCGATACCTTTTATGCCAAATGCTAAGTCAAGTTCGTTGGTTGATTCAAATTTCTCTTTTTGTGAATCAGTTAAAAGAGAATAAATAAGTCGCTGGCACATTTCCTGGGTAAGTTTCTCATAATTTGTTTGAATTAACTCCCCATCAATTCTTAACATTGGAGGTAGTCCTGCTGTGATGTGTAAATCACTTGCTTTTTTCTCAGTCATAAGTAATAATAAATCCTGCATATTGATAATTGAACCAGCCATAATTTAGTTCTCCTTATTATTTTTTAACTTCAGGTTGTTTGTGTTTCTTCAACAGCTGTTAATCTTAAAACTTCTTCTACAGTTGTTATTCCGTTTAAAAGTTTTCTTAAGGCGCTTTCTCTTAAAGTCAACATTCCCTGTTTTCTGGCAACTTCTTTTATCTTTTGTGCTGGTGCTTTTTTAAGAATAAGTTCTCTAATCTCGTCAGTTACTTCCATAACTTCATAAATCCCTATTCTTCCTTTATAACCATCATTACATTTTGAGCACCCGTTCCCTTTATATAAAACTAATGTTTTTGCATTTTTTACCATACTATCTGTAACTCCTAAATGATATAATTTTTCAATGGGTATTTCGTAAGATGTCTTACAATTTGGACATATTTTTCGAACAAGTCTCTGTGCAACAACCAATGTTAATGTAGATGATATAAGAAATGGGTCTATTCCCATGTTGAACAATCTTGTTATAGAAGAAGGAGCATCGTTTGTGTGGAGAGTTGAAAAAACAAGATGTCCTGTAAGTGCTGCCTGTATTGATGTTTTTGCTGTTTCACTGTCTCTTGTTTCACCAACAAGTATTATATCAGGGCTTTGTCTTAAAAAAGATCTTAATCCTGAAGCAAAAGTTAATCCGACATCAGGGTTTACATTGACCTGTGTAATTCCTGGTAAAAGATATTCTACAGGGTCTTCTATAGTCATTATATTTATTTCTGGACGGTTAAGTGTTGAGAGTGCAGAATATAAAGTGGTTGATTTTCCGCTTCCTGTAGGGCCTGTAATTAATATTAATCCAAAAGGATAATTTATCGCTCTGTTAAATTTCTCAAGAGATTCTTCTTCAAATCCGAGTTTACTCAGGTCAAGATTTAAAGATGTTGAGTCAAGAATTCTTAAAACGGCTTTTTCTCCATATACTACAGGCAAAACTGAAACACGGAAATCAATTTCTCTTTTATCTATTAGCATTTTTATTCTACCATCTTGTGGTTTTCTTGTTTCTGTAATGTCAAGTTTTGACATAATTTTTATTCTTGCAATTAAACTGTTATATATGTTGTGTGGAAAAAATGCCTTTTCTCTTGCGACTCCATCTATTCTATACCTAAGTCTGCATTTTTTTTCAAATGGTTCAAGATGTATATCACTTGCCTTTGTTTTAACAGCAGATACAATTATATTATTTGCAAGTTTTACAATAGGTTCTTCTTCTGCTAATTTTAATACATCTTCTGCTTCTTGAATCTGCTCAAATTCAATATTTGTATCAATTTTTGCTTCCTCAAGAAGTTTTTCTATTTCTTCTTCTTTTTCTTCGGTGGTAAAAAATTTATCCATGTTTTCTCTTATATCTTTTAATGTTGCAATTACTGGTTTTATGTTGAATCCTGTAATGATTTTTAAGTCATCCACTATAAACATATTAAATGGGTCAGATGTTGCTACAGTGAGTGTATTTGTTTTTTTATCAAACGAAAGTGGAAGCACATTGTGTTTCTCTATAAAACTTTTTGGTATAAGTCCTTTTACTTCGTCAAAAATCTCATACTCAGATACATAAACAAATTCAATCTCTTGTTGTTTTGCCAAAATTGACAGAAGAACTTCTTCAGTTATATAACCAAGATTGACCAGAATATTTCCTAACTTTTCTCCTGTTTGTTTTTGTAAAACAAGTGCTTCGTTTAGATTCTCTTTGGTTATTAGTCCGGTTGATAATAATATTTCTCCTAGTTTTTGCATTTTTTTTTACTCTTGAATTTCATCGGCAAAAGTATTTTTTATTACTTCTTCTACTGTAGTCACTCCAGCCAGTAGTTTTCTTAAGGCTATTTCTCTTAATGTTAACATTCCTTGTTTTCTTGCTGCCTTTTTTATTTCAAAATGTGAAGCACCCTTGATTATTAATTCTTTTATTTTTTCAGTTATTTCAAGTGTTTCAAATATGCCAATTCTACCTTTGTATCCATTAAGGCATTTCTGGCATCCCCTCCCTTTATATAGACTAACAGTAGAAACATTATTTACCATTTCCGGAGTTACACCAAGCGGTTTTAGCTGTTCAGATTCAACGTTATATGGTTCTCTACAATATTTGCAAACTTTTCTTAAGAGTTTTTGAGAAACAACAAGAGTAAGTGTTGAAGCAACTAAAAATGGTTCAACATTCATATTTAATAATCTCGTAATAGAAGATGGTGCATCATTGGTATGTAAAGTTGAGAATACAAGATGCCCTGTTAAAGAAGCATTTATTGCTATTTCTATTGTCTCTTTGTCTCTTATTTCTCCTACCATTATTATATCGGGGTCCTGTCTTAAAAATGCCCTTAGTGCAGAGGCAAATGTAAGACCTGCCTTTTCGTTCACATTTACTTGATTTATCCCGTAAATAACAACTTCAACAGGTTCTTCAACTGTCATTATGTTTACATCTGGATTATTTAAAACATTCAGAGCAGAATAAAGGGTTGTAGTTTTACCACAACCAGTCGGGCCTGTAACAAGAATCATACCATAAGGTTGTTTTATTGATTTTTCAAAAATTTTTAATTGTTCTTCTTCAAAACCTAATTCTTGAAGTGGCAGACATAATGCCTGAGCATCAATTATCCTTATTGCTACTTTTTCTCCAAAAGATGTAGGAACGGTTGAGATACGCAAATTGATTTGTTTGCCAGCGTAAGTTAGTTTTATTCTTCCGTCTTGTGGTTTTCTTTTTTCGGTAATATCAATTTTTGCCATTATTTTTATTCTTGCAACTATAGATGTTTGGAATTTTTTAGGAATGGGTCTCTGGTCATGGAATATTCCATCTATTCTATATCTTATACGAACATTTTTTTCTTGAGGTTCTATTAGTATATCTGATGCTTTTGAATTTATTGCATGTTCGATGATATGGTTAACTGCTTTTACAACTGGAACTGACTCTGTATCTTCTTTGCCTAAATCTATTTCTTCTTTTTCTTCAAGAATTTCTATTTTATCTATTTCAAGTTTTTTTTCTGCTTCTTCCTCAATTTCCTGTAGTTCCTGAAAAGAATCTTTCTTTTTGTAATATTTTTCTATTGCTTCTTTTATTTCTTTTTCTGATGCAATAACTACTTCAACATTACAACCAGTTATCAACTTTATTTCATCAATAGCAAGAACATTAAATGGGTCTGATAGAGCTATTGTAATTGAGTTGTTCTTTTTCGCTATTGGTATTAATTCCTGTCGTCTGACTATAGTTTCAGGAACACATTTTATAACTTCTTCTGATATTTCTCCAAATTCTTGAAGAGAAACAAATTGCATTCCTGCTTGTTTACCAAGGAATGCTAAAAGGACTTCTTCTGTTATATAACCAAGTTTAACAAGAATTTGTCCAAGTTTGCCACCAGATTGTTTTTGGACTTCCAATGCTTTAAGAAGTTGCTCTTTTGTTAATATTCCAACTTCAACAAGTGCTTCTCCTAATCTTTTTAGAGATATAATACTTTTTACTGGCATAGTAGATTATTTTTAACAGGCTTTTTTAATTTCGTCAATATTTTTTAAATTTTTGTTTGAGATATTTTTCTACTACTTTTGGAACTAGTTCTTTTATGTTTCCTTGTAGTTTATATATTTCTTTTACCAGACTTGATGAAAGATATGTATATGACTCGTCAGGAATAATGAAAATAGTCTCTATATTTTTATCTAATTTGCGGTTCATAAGAGATAATTGGAATTCGTATTCAAAATCGCTAACTGCCCTTAAGCCTCTTATTATGATTTTTGCTTTCTTTTTTTTGAGATAGTTAACCAAAAGACCTTTAAAAGAATCAATCTCTATGTTCTTGAAGTTTTTAGTTGATTGATAAAGCATCTCTTTTCTTTCCTTAATAGTGAAAAAAGGGTTCTTATTTGGATTGTCAGTTATGGCAACGATAACCTTAGAGAAAATTTTTGTAGCTCTGTTTATTATATCAATATGTCCTGCTGTTGGTGGGTCAAAACTTCCAGGATAGACAGCTATTAAGCCTGGAGTCTGTTCAGATTTCATAAAAATATGATATTAAATTTTTATAAAAAAGTCAACCTACTTGTGATAGAGTAAATCTATCACCATATTTTCTTAGAAGTTCAAATTTTAAGTTTCTATACTCAGAACTAGATAAGTATCTATCTTTCTGAATTATTTTTTCAGCAATACTTCTTGTAGTATTTATTGTATCTATATCTTTAAAAATATCTCCTATTTTAAGTTCTGGTAAACCATGTTGCATAGTTCCAAAAAATTCACCTGGACCACGGATTTTCAGGTCTTCTTCTGCAATTAAAAATCCATCGTTTGTAGATATCATTATTTCGAAGCGTTTTTTTGCTTCTTCTGTTTTTGGCTCTCCAAGTAATATACAATATGAGACAAGGTCTTTATTTCTTCCAACTCTACCTCTTAATTGATGCAGAGTTGCAAGACCAAATCTATCAGCATGTTCAATTACAATAACTGTGGCATTTGGGACATCAAGACCAATTTCAATAACTGTAGTTGTTATAAGGATGTCATATAAACCTCTACGAAAATATAACATTGTTATTTCTTTTTCTTTTCCAGGCATCTGGCCATGTAAAAGTCCAACATTGTATTTATTAAAAAATGTCTCTTTTAGTTTTTTTGCTTCAGTTATAGCGGATTTTAGTTCTAATTTGTCTGATTCTTCAACAAGTGGGAAAACAATCCATGCTTGATGGCCTTCTTCTATTTCTTTCTTGACAAATTCGTAGGCTTTATATTCTTCAGTAAGATGCAAAGTTTTTACTGGTCTTCTTCCAGGAGGTAACTCATCAATAATAGATATATCTAAATCACCATAGATAGTTAAAGATAATGTTCTCGGGATAGGAGTTGCAGTCATAATTAAGACATCTATTCCAGTTTGTTTGTTTTTGCTATAACCTTTTTGAAGAAGTTTCTGTCTCTGTGTTACTCCAAATTTATGTTGCTCATCAATGATAACTAATTTTAGATTTTTGAATTTTATTTTCTCTTCAATTAATGCATGTGTGCCTATGATAAGGTCTATCTCCCCACTGGCAAGTTTATCCATAATTGTCTTTTTTTGAGAGCTACTTACTGAACTTGTCAACAATTCTATTTTCAAATTTAGCTCAGATAAAAATTGTTTGATAGTATAATAGTGTTGCTCAGCAAGAACTTCTGTAGGAGCCATAAATGCGGCTTGATAATTGTTTTCTATTGCTAAAAGTATTGCACTTAAAGCAACAACTGTTTTACCACTGCCTACATCTCCTATTAGTAATCTGTTCATCGGATATTCTGAGCACATATCATTAAATATTTCATTTATTACTTTTTTCTGTGATCTTGTAAATTCAAAACCAAGTTTTTGCTTGAAGGGTGTAAGGAGATTTTTTTTGATTTGGTAAGTATAGCCTTTTTTGTTTTCTTTAGTAATTTTTTTAGAGATAACCATTGCAAGTTCAAGAAGAAGCAACTCATCAAAAGCAATCCGTCTTCTTGAAATATCTATTTCATTGAAATCTTCAGGAAAATGTATTTTTTGTATAGCGTATTTTATATTTTGGAGATTATTTTCTATTTTTATTTTTTCTGGCAGTATTTCATTCCAGAATTTTAGATATTTTTCCTGCGCCTGTTTTATGATTGTTCTGAAAAATCTGTTATTCAGTCCTTCAGTAAGTTGATAAACAGGTACAATTCTGTCTGTATGAATGAGGTCTGTTTTGTCACCTGATAATATTTCATATTCTTCAACTCTGATTTGCTTTGTGTTATAGAATTTCTCTACTTTTCCATGCACTATTACTTTGTTGCCTTTTGAGAAATCTTTTTTTAGTTTTTTGAAGACATCATATCTGTAATTTGGTTTTTTATAAAAAGTTGCATATATTATTCCTGTTGAGTCGGATATTGCTATTTTAAAAATTGCAAGTTTAGGAGTTAATTGAATAACTTCAGACATTTCAACAAAACCAGATACAGTAACTGTTTCTCCATCAATAAGTTGGGCTATTTTTTTATATGTCCTTCTATCTTCATATCTTTTTGGGAAATATGTAAGCAAGTCTTTAATTGTTTTTATTCCTAATTTGTTGAATAATTTAGCTCTTTCAGGACCAACGCCTTTTAAGAATTTTATTGAATTTTCAAGTTTTGAAATTCCATTTATTGACATATTGAAAAAATTATACTATAATACAAACAGAATTGTCAATAAAGTGATTACTTTGTTTACTTAAAGCATAGGAATTTCAAAAGAATGAACCACAGAGGACACAGAGGAAAAAATAAGAGCCACTGAGGTCACTGAAATCACTGAAGATAAAATAGAATAAAAAAAACAAATAAAAAATTTTTTCAGTTAATTCAGTGTCCTCAGTGGCAAAAAACATCAGTGTAAATCAGTGGCAAAAATCTCTGTGTTCTCTGTGGTTTTATTTGAAGAAAGAAGTTATCAAGGGTAAATTCTTTTCCCCTTGAATATCTTATTTATTAACAATTATTTGAAAAACAAGGAGTAACTGAAATGGCTTATAAATGTATTGTTTGTGGTAAAGGTCCTAAAAGTGGCAAAAATGTCAGCCATTCAAAAAAAGCAACACCAAGATTTTTCAGACCAAATCTTCAAAAAATACGTATTAAACTTGATGGTGTTATAAGAAAAGGATATGTTTGTACAAGATGTTTAAGATCAGAATTAGTAGAAAAGGTAATTTAGATTAGTTGTAACTGATGAAGTTTTCTATAAATTCCTTCTTTGCTTAATAATTCTTCATGAGTACCTTTATCAATAATTTTTCCTTTTTCAATAACTATTATCTTATCTGATTTTTTTATAGTAGAAAACCGGTGAGCAATTATAAGGGTGGTCCTATTTTCCATAAGTTTTTCAAGTGCTTCCTGAACAAGTATTTCTGATTCAGCATCCAGTGCAGAAGTAGCCTCATCAAGAATAAGTATTTTTGGATTTTTTATTATCGCTCTAGCAATAGCAATACGCTGTTTTTCTCCTCCACTTAAAAGTACACCTCTTTCGCCTATAACTGTATTATAACCCTCTGGCATTTTCATAATAAAATCATGTGCATATGCAAGTTTAGCAGAATTTATTATTTCTTCTTCAGTCGCATCGTGCTTCCCATAGGCAATGTTATATTTTACTGTTTCATTGAATAGTATCACATCCTGTGTAACAAAACCTATTTGGTCTCTTAGAGATTTTATTGAAATATTTCTTATATCATGTCCATCAATAAGAATTCTGCCACCTGTAAGGTCATAAAATCTTAATAATAAATTTGCAATAGTAGTTTTTCCAGAACCTGAAGGCCCAACAATTGCAACAGATTCTCCTGAATTAATATGGAATGATATATTTTCTAAAATATTGCGCTGACCATCATAACTAAAATAGACATTTTCAAATATAATTTGTCTCTTAAATTCAGGTAAAGGATATGCATCTGGGTTTTCAATAATCTTTGGCTTTTCTTCAAGAAGTTCAAATATTCTTTCAGCCGCTGATAATGCTTGTTGAATCATTGGATTTAACGATGCGAAATTTCTTAAAGGTTGATATATAGAAAAAGCAGAGCCAAAAAATGCAAAAAAAGAGCCAGGTGACCACACCCCTGTTATTACGTCCTTACCAGCAAAAAAAAGAACTACTGCAAGAGCAAAAGCTCCCATAAATTCCATAACGGGTGAAGAAATTGCTTCTGTTTTTACAAAACTCATCATTATTTCGTAAAATTTTTTGTTTGTTTTTCTAAATCTTTCTATCTCTGTAGTTTCTCTGTTAAATGCCTTTGTTACATTTATAGCAGATATTGATTCTTGCAAATTTTTATATATCTGTGCCATTTGTTTCTGACTGTGTTTTGAGAGATTTCTCATTCTTTGCGAAAATTTTATAATTGGTATTGAAGCAATAGGAAATACAATTAAACTTATAATAGCAAATTTCCAGTGAAGATAAAGAAGTATTACAACAAAAACAATCACAGTTAAACCATCACATACAATAGTCGCTGGAACTTTATTTAAAGCATTTTGTATTGCTATAATATCGTTTGTTAATCTTGACATAAGCTTGCCAGTTGAACCTTTTGTATAAAAATCAAGAGAAAGTAAATGAAGGTGTTCATATGTTTGGTTTCTGATCTGTAATGTTATTCTCTGTGCTATATATGCCATAAGATATGTTTTAATATAATTGAAAATTCCAAGAAGTAGGTATATAGTAGGTATTGCAAGAATAATGTATAAAAGCATTCTTGTGTCTTTATTTATAAAAACTTTATCAATCATTGGTTTAATCAATAGTCTTGAAGCGCCATTTAACAAAGAAACACAGGCCATACAAAAAAGCGCAGAAATAAATCTTGATAAATATGGATTGAAATATTCAATTAATTTTTGATAATAGGATTTTTGCAGTTCTTTCATAAGAACCTATTTCTCCCAGTTTTTTTCTAGTTTCAATTAATTTATTTTTTATTTCATTAAGTAATTTTGGTTCTGATAACCATGATATTGCTTTTTCTGCTATTTTTTCTGGTTTTGCTTCTTTTTGGATGAATTCAGGAACAATATTTTCTTTTACAATCAGATTTACAATGGTTATTGTTGAAATACTTATCATTGATTTTATCAAAAAATACATTGGCCAAGGAAGTTTATATGTAACAATCATAGGAATTCCAAGTAGCGCATTCTCAAGAGTTACTGTTCCGCTTGTTGTTATAGAAAGGTCTATTTTTTTTCTTGCCTCATAGTCTCTATCATATACAACAGGGAAACTATCAATTTCTTTATAGCAGTCTTTAAGGTTTTCAAGTCCAAAGATAACTATTTCTGTCTGAGGAAATTTTTCTTTTATAATTTTGGCTGTTTTTAGCATAACTGGCAAATTCCATTTCACAACTGGTTTTCTTGAACCAGGGAAAATTCCAATAGTATATTTATTTTTGTTGTTGTTTTTTGGTTGTTCTGTGAAGTTTTGTGGTATAATATCAAGCAATGGATGACCTACAAAATCAACTGGGATTCCTGTCCTGCGATATATCTCTTCTTCAAAAGGAAATATAACAAATATATGGTCAATGTATTTTTTGAGTTTTTTTATTCTACTATATCTAGTTGCCCAGACCTGTGGACTTATATAATAGTAAACAGGAATATTAAACAATTTTGATTTCTTAGAAAGATTTATATTGAATCCATAAAAATCTACAGGGATTACTGCTGTTGGCTTTGTATTTTTTAGATAAGAAATTATTGTCTTATTGAAAAATTTTCTTAAATTGAAATATTGTCTTACAGGTTCCCAGAATCCATGAAGATGTAGGTCAACAATGTTATATAAAAAATTGTCACTTACTTTTTGGATTTCTTTTCCACCGATTGATGTAATTCTTATTTCAGGAGATAATCTTTTAATTTCTTTTGCAAGGTTGCTTGCATGTATGTCTCCTGATGGGTCTCCACAGGAAATAAAAAGTTCTTTTTTATTCATCTTTTTCAGGATATTTTTTTAGTTTTTTCAGAATTTCAAGAGCAAGTTCTAATGCATCTCTTCCATGTTGGCCACTTACAAGTGGCGATTTTCCTGTTTTAATACAATCAATAAAATGGATGATTTCTTGTTTAAGTGGTTCCATTCTTTCTGTCTTTGGGCTTATTATTTCAATATCCTGCATTGATTTCGCCTCTGGAGTTTTCTTTTTGTAGATTCTAAATCTTTGTGTTGTATAATCAACTGATATGTAAGCGTCTGGTTGAAAAATTCTAAGTTTTCTATATTTCCCATGGGTAACTCTGCTTGCAGATATATCTGCAACACAGCCATTTTCAAATTTCAGTCTGACTTTAACAATATCTTCATGTTTTGAAAAAATGCTTGTCCCATATGCTTCAAGGTCTTTAACCTTATCTTGGACAAGGAAAAGAACTATATCTAAATCATGAATCATAAGGTCCAAAACAACCCCTACATCACTAACTCTTGGGTCATAAGGACCTAAACGGTCAGATTCAATAAATTTTGGAGAATTTATAAATTTTTGGACTCCAAGTATTGCAGAGTTAAATCTTTCTATATGTCCAACTTGAAGTATTAAGTTTTTTTGTCTTGCAATAGAAATTAATTCTTCTGCTTCCTGTAGATTAGTGGTAAGTGGTTTTTCTATCAGACAGTGTTTACCACTAGAAAGAAATACTTTACCTATTTTGTAGTGTAAAGTTGTTGGCACAACAATACTTACAGCATCAACTTTTTCTATTATATCGTTATAGTCATAATAGGGGTTTGTGTTATAAAGTTGAGCAACTTTTTCCGCTCTTTTTTTATTTATATCAACAACTCCAACAAGTTTTATTTCTGGAATTTGCGAATATATTCGTGTGTGATGTTCTCCAAGATTTCCTACTCCAATTACACCAATTCTCATCTTTTCAATCCTATTATAGAGATTTTATATTTGTCTGCGAGTTTTAAAACATTTTCTTTATCTATTATGCATGTCTTTCCTGATTCTATTGCTAAAACTTTTGATTTTATTTTTTTCATAATTTTTATTGTTGTTGGTCCAATAATGGGAAGATCAAATCGTGTATCCTGATTAGATTTTGCTATTTTTACTATAACTGTATCTTCTTTAGCAAGTTTCCCTGCACGAAGTAAACATAGGTCAGTTCCTTCAATTGACTCAACTGCTACTGTGCATCTGTTTTTTACAACTAATGTTTGACCAATGTCTAGTTTTGAAAGTTCTTTTGCAATTTCAAAACCAAATTGGACATCCTTCATTTGCGACTGAGTTGGTTGTGTTTTTGTAAGTACTCCTTCTTCTGCAATATTGTTTTTTAGAAAATCAAGCATAGGTAGTATTTCTATATTATTCTTTTCTAATTCTTTTGATATTGAGCCAAGTATAGAATCTGCTTTGTTATCTTTAATATTTTCAAAAATTTTTTTTGCAAATTCATCAAGTTTTATTTTTTTGTCAAATAATTTTCTATGATTTACCAACCCTGCCATAAGTGCCTTTTTTATGTTTTTAGTATTAAAGTATTCAATAAGTTTTCCAAAATTTCCAAAAGGTAGTATTTTGAATTCTTCTACATAGTTTTTTATTTTTTTGTTTGTTTGGCCGGAAAAACCAACTGCAAATATTTTAATATCTTTATATATTTCAGCAATATTTTTTGCAAGAAGAATTGGAAAATTGCCTTTTCCAGTTATAATTCCAATATTTTCCATATATTAATCAACCTCTCTAAATTTTATTTTTTTATGTGCAGAATGACATATACCGCGTTTTGATAGTTTTATGAAATTAATAAAATGTTCTATTTCTGGACCAAGGTTTTCATTCTCATGCATATCCTGTAAAATTTGAAAAGCATCTGAAAAAATAAGTTTTGATTCAAAAAGCAAGCGATATGCCTTTTGAATATTTCTTATTTTTGCATTATCAAATCCTTTCCTTTTTAGTCCAACTACATTTATGCCATAAAGACGAGCTCTATCACCAGAAGCGATAGTAAATGGTGGAATATCTTTTGATACCATTGCCCCACCTCCCACCATAACAAATTTACCAATTCTACAAAACTGGTGCACTGCTACAAGTCCTCCTAAGATTGCCCCTTCTTCAACTGTTACATGGCCTGCAAGAGTTGCACAGTTAGCCATAATAACATCATTCTCCAGAATACAGTCATGAGCTATATGTGAATAAGCCATAATATAACAGTTATTTCCTATTTTTGTGGATTCTGTATGAGAACCTCTATGAATGGTGGTGAATTCCCTTATTGTGCAGTTATTACCAATAATAACTTTTGTAACGTTATCCTTAAATCTTAAATCCTGGGGTTGGTTTCCAATTGAGACATTGTTTGAGATTTTGCAATTTTCACCTATCTCACAAAATTCTAAGAAGGAAAAGGCTCCTATTTTTGTACCTTTACCAATTTTTACATTTTCTCCAATTACAGCATAAGGGCCAATTTCAACTGAGTCATGGATTTTTATATCTTTATTTACAATTGCAGTTTTATGTATCACACTTTATGCCCTCTCTTTTTTGGCTTCTGTAATTTTTGTTGCGCGAATACATATTCAATAAATTGAGCAACTACATTCACCTGATAAATCGCAGCAACTACTAATCTTTCTAATCTTTAAGATGACCCTCAACTAAAAGTTAGAAGAACTTATCATATTTAACTTCCATTTCTATTTTTCTCTACTAATATAAACATAAATTCTGATTCGCAGACCAAATTACTATTTACATATGCTTCTCCTCTAACTTTTCCTGTTCTTTCTTTTGCTCTTAAAACATTTATTTTAAGTTCAACAGTATTTCCAGGGAATACAGGTTTTCTAAATTTTGTGTTTTCAATTGACATAAAATAAGCAAGCATGTTTTTTAAGTCAGGTCTTGAAAGAAAAAGAACACATGCTGTCTGTGCCAAGGCTTCAACAAGCAATACTCCTGGCATAATAGGATTTCCAGGGAAATGTCCACGGAAAAAATCTTCTTCACCAGTTAAATGTTTATATCCTATAGCACTTTTTTCTGGATCAGTTATTATAACTCTGTCAATCATAAGAAAAGGTTCTCTGTGTGGTATAATTTTTTTAATTTCTTCAATAGGAAGTTCCTTATTAAGCATACTTATCATCTCCTTTTTTATTAAATTTACGAAATTTATATTATGTTTGTGTCCCGATCTTTTTGCAATTATATGTGCTTTAAGAGGTCTGCCAAGTAGATATAAATCACCAAGTAAATCTAATAATTTATGTCTGACAAACTCATCCTGATATCTTAGTTTTTCTTTATTATGAATTCTGTTTATTCCAATCACCAAAGTATTTTCTAATCCTCCACCTTTGGCAAGGCCTCTACTTTTAAGTGCTTCAATTTCATAGTCAAAACAGAATGTTCTGGAATGCGAAATTTCTTTAATAAAATTTTCTGAAGTTATTTTTAATTCAATCTGTTGTGTACCTACAAGAGGATGTTCATAAACAATTTGATATTCTATTTTAAGTTCATCACAGGGATATGCGCAAATTTCAACTGTATTGTTTTTATCAATAGCACTATATTTTATTGGTTTATCAATGACTAAATAATTTTTAGGTTTATCCTGTTCAACAATACCTGCTTTTGTTAACAATTCAACAAATGGATATGCACTTCCGTCAAAAACAGGTGGCTCATTGTTGTCAAGAAGTATTTCAATATTGTCTATTCCAAGTCCATAAAGAGATGCAAGCAAATGTTCTATAGTATAAACTACAATATTATCTTTAATTCCTATTGTTGTTCCTCTAATTACACCCAGGACATTCTCGCACAATGCAGGAATTACAGGTTTATCAGGTAGGTCTGTTCTTACAAATTTTATTCCAAAATCAACAGGAGCAGGTCTGAAAGTCAAATTTGTAATATTACCTGTGTGGAGTCCTATTCCTGAAACAGTGATCTCTTTTGCTATTGTTTTTTGCTTCTCCATTTTTTCTACACTCCTTACTTCTTTTAACTTATTTATCCATTTTCTTTTTTAATATCTCTGGTAAATTATTCAAAATTGCCTGAATTTTTAACTGCTTTTTGTGTGGTCTTGCAGGATAACCTGAGACAATCTCATATGGTTTAATATTTCCAATTACTCCTGACTGTGCAGCAATTATTGCATTGTCACCTATTTCTATATGGTCTGCAATGCCTGCCTGACCAGCAAGTGTGACACTATTTCCAATTTTACATGAACCTGCTATTCCAACCTGTGCTATTATTATACAATTTTTTCCTATTTTTACATTATGTGCTATATGTACAAGATTGTCAATTTTTGTGCCTGAACCAATTATTGTCTTGCCGGTTGTTGCCCTATCAATTGTTACATTTGCTCCAATTTCTACATTGTCTTCAATTATCACTTTACCAATTTGTGGTATTTTTTTATGTTCTCCAGTTTCAGAAATCTTTACATAGCCAAATCCATCAGAACCTATTATTGTACCTGAGTGAATAATTACATTGTCTGCTATTTCTGTATCTTCTCTTATAACTACTTGTGGATAGATTAAACATGAATTACCAATTTTTGTATTTTCCCCTATAAAGCATTGTGATAGAATTGTAGTGTTTCTTCCAATTTTGACATTTTCTTCTATTACAACATATGCTCCTATATTTACATTAGAATCAATTTGTGCTTTTTCAGATATTATTGCAGTTTTATGAATACCTTTTTCAATGTGTCTTTTTTCTTTTTCTATTATTTTTAAGATTTCTATAAAAGCAAGTTGTGGATTTTTAACTTTTATTATAGGTATTTTTGTTTTTCCTATTAAATCATTATCAATTAAATTCTCTGCAATAATGACTGCAGATGCCTTTGTCTTAAGAAATTGTTTAAAAAATCTTCTGTCAGAAAAAATGGACAACTCATCTTCTCTTGCATCTTCAAGTGAAGCGACTCCTTTTATATTTAGTTTTTTATCCGGTTTATTTAATATAGTGCCATTTACTAAATTATTTATTTCTTCAAGAGTTAGATTCATTTTACTGTTTTCCTCTTAATCTGTCAATTACTTTATCTGTTATATCAGTATTTGGTAAACCATATAATATATTTTGTTTTTCTACTACGATAGATATGTTTTCTTCTTCTGCAAGTTCTTTTATTATCTTATACAGGTCTGCCATAATTGCCATTGTTTTTGAGGTTTCAAATTCTTTAAGTTCTTTTTTTATTTTTTCTTCTAATTCTTTATATTCTTTATTTTTTTCTTCAATAATATTTTTCTTTTCCTGAAGTTGTATTTCCAGTGTCGCAATATCTGTTGTTTTAGATACAGTAAAGGTTGAAGTTGTAATAGTTTCTGAAAAAGTTTCCGTAGATATTAAGATTTCTGTGTCTGTAGATATTAAAATTTCTACAGGTGCTGTTGAGATTTCTATTGGTTGGACTATTTCAGATTCAGAAATTTTATGTATTGATTCTTTTATATTTTCAATTTCTTTTTCTATATTCTTGATTTCTTCTTGAATGTTCTTTATTTCAATTTCTTTTTCTTCAAGTTCTGTTTGTTTTTCTTTTTTGAGTGTTTCATATTCTTTTTTTGATTGTTCAACTTTGGGATATTCTTTAAACAATTTCTCCATATCAACACAGGCAATACTTACCGCACCACCGCTTGAGCCTTCTATCGGGATTTCTACTGAATAGCAAAAAAGAGAGAATAGAGAATAGAAAATAGAAAATAGTATTAAGTTTCTAATATTCATTTTACACCTCAAATTTACATTTTTATTTTGTAGTTGCAAAGATTGTCTTTGTTATTTATTTTGCAGACATGCAGTCTGCGACTACACTTTTTTAGCCAACCAAGGTCGGCAACTACAAATAAATATGGGTAAAAGTTTAATATTACAAACAGTTCAAAATATCTGGCCAATTGTGAAATAAAACTCTGGCGGTGTCTGGCCTGGTTTTGGTTGAAGTGGCCAGCCCCAATCAAGTCGTATTGGAAAAACTGGGGTTGTAAATCTTATTCCAAAACCCCATCCCGATTTCATGAGATTGTCCCAGTCACCATTTTTTGACCATTTTTCTGTTTCGCCTATAGTAAAATTTACACTTTTATAGTTTTCCCATGCTGCACCAAAGTCATAAAAAATTGCTCCCTGGAGGATTGTTCTATTTTTTTCCTGGACTATCGGAAACTTATATTCAATGTTTCCAACAAACATAACTTCTCCACCTGAAGATGGACTTAATTCATTATAAACATAACCTCTAACTGTATCAGGACCACCGACATGAAATTTATATGGGTCTTCAAGTTTATAGTAGTTATATGACTGAATAATTCCAGTTGTAATATTTGCTGATAAAACAAATTTCCAGAAGGTAGGTAAAAACCAGCTTGACCTTATAACAGGTTTATAAAAATGAACATCGCCACTTAAAGGTCCACCAGCAAGTTGAATAGAAAAAGAATTTCTATTCCCTGTAGAAGGGTCAAAAATATTATCTCTTGAATCATAAATTATTTGTCCTGTGAAACTTGAGGTTAAACTTGTGCCTTCTTTTGTTGCTGTTATATCAGTCTGTACATCAGATATTGTAACTCTTTCGTAGCTATATATAAATAAAAGGGTTAAATATTCTGATAAACGGGGGCCTAATTTAATATCTCCACCTTGTCTATGTGAAGTATAAGCATAGTAATTTCCATAATATTGTTTTCTTGTAAGGTCGTATATACTTCCCCCTAAACTCATTGGTTTATGCAAAAACCATGGTTCTGTCCAGGAAATTTCATAATTTTGTCTTCTTTCTCCAAATTCCCATAGAAGGCTTAAACGTTGTGCTCTGCCAAATAAATTCATATGGGAAACCTGTAGAGTCCCAACAAGTTTATCAATACTTGAATATCCGGCTCCTGCTGAAAGCATTCCTGGTTTGCCTTCTGTTACTGTAAGCACAAGGTCAGCTGTGTCAATAGTTCCAATATCCTGCAGATCTATATTTACCTCATCTATAAATCCGAGATTATAAATTTTTTCTATACTCCTTCTGAGTTTAGTGCCACTGAAAGGTTCTTTTTCATTTAACAGAATTTCTCTTCTTATAACAAATTCTTTTGTATGAGTAAGGCCATCTATGTAGATTCTATCCAGATAAATCAGGTTATTTTCTGTTATTTTGAAGTTTATGTCCATAATTCCTTTTTCAGGATATTTTGTCAATTCGGGCATAATCTCTGCTCTCAAATATCCTTTGTCAGAATACAGTTCATAAATTGACTGTTTTGAGAGTTCAATTTTTTCGCTATTGTAAAATTGTTTACTTTTAATAGCAATTTTTTCTAATATTTCTTTTTTAGAATAGACAAAGTTACCTTCAATGTCTATTTTCCCAATACGATATCTTGGCCCCTCATCTATTTTTATTTTAATATTTACTTCTGTTCTGTCTTCGTTGAATTCTATTTCAGGCTGAGAAATTACTATACTTTCAAAACCTTTGCTTTTATAATATGAGATTATTTTTTCTATATCTTCGTTTAAGGTTTTTTCTATGAATACTGTTTTTCTTTTAGTTTTCATTTTACCTATAATTTTTTTAGGTTTGTAATGTTTTGTTCCAATAATTTCTACATTAGAGACAATAATTTTTCTACCTTCTGTTACAAAGAATGTAATATCTGCTTTATTAGTTTCTCTGTCAGTATATATGTTATAATCAACCTGTGTGTCTGAATAACCCTTTTCATTGTAAAGTTCAACAATTTTTCTTTTATCTTCTTCTAATTGGGTTCTATCAAGATATTCTTTTTCTTTGTTTGTTATTTCATCTTTCAGTTGTCCTTTTGAAATTTTCTTGTTTCCTCTAAATTCAATTTTTTTAATTATAGGTTTTTCTTTCACTATAAATATAACTTTATAAGTTGTTGTATCTACCTCTATTGTTACATC
>FWPU01005805.1_pt1 | contig 25939 bp, 22 predicted proteins | sample 2228361 | NCBI WGS metagenome assembly FWPU01 (sample SAMEA103939777, study PRJEB20133) | metagenome | reverse complement strand
TATAAGGCCACACTCTTCCCTAAACAACCAAAGCCCACTACAATACCTTATGAGCAACCTTAGATTTTCCAGAATGTTATGGACTTATGCAGTTGATTAAATTTCCAACCTATTTAGAGTAAAATAAACATCATATGAATGGAGAGTTGAGGTCAGCTATTGCTGCAGCAGGTAAAAAGTTCAGGACTAAAAATATCTCCAAGTGAGTGAGGCAAATCGTGATTTCACCGATTAAGGAGATGTCTATTCTCGCTGATATTGAAAGGCAAAAGAAAGGACCAAAAATAATATCTTTCGGCCAGGGCATTCCTTATTTTGACACACCTCCTGCTATAAAACGCGGCTTGATAAAAGCAATTCGCGAGCTGGATACGGCCAAATACACCCTTGAGCCGGGCATAACAGAGCTAAGAGAGTTAATCGGAAAGCGCTTGGAAAAAGACAAAGGAATTAAAAATATAAAACCGAAAAAAGAAATAATGGTCGCCGGCGGCTGTCAGGAAGCAGTGGCTTGCGCCTTAGCGACCGTAATTGACCCCGGCGACCACGTACTTCTACCTGAACCGGCTTTTGCCTCGCATATTGAGCAAATCTTGCAGTGGGGCGGGCGGCCTCTTTTCGTACCACTGAATGAAAAGATGGGGTGGAAATTGGAAATTGAGAAAATAGAAAGTAGAGTAACGAAAAAAACCAAAGCCATACTCTTCAGCAATCCTTCTAATCCAACTGGCGCTGTGTTCGGTAAAAAAGAAATTTTAGAACTTGCAAATCTCGCAAAAAGGAAAAATTTAATAATCATCACGGATGAAACCTACGACTTTTTGACTTATGACGGCGTGCATCATTTCTCGCCAGCAAGCATCCCAAGTATCCGAGACCGCGTGATTTTATGCGGCAGTTTTTCCAAAAAATACGCGATGAGCGGTTATCGGGTGGGCTATGCTTTTGCTGATGAAGGTATTATTGACCATATGCTCAAAGTCCACGACGCTTTGCAAATCTGCGCGCCGGCCATTTCCCAGAAAGGCGCCATTGCGGCGCTAAAAGGACCACAAACAAGCGTCCGCGAATTCGTGAAAAAACTCGCTAAAAACCGCGAAATAATGTGCCGCGAATTGGATAAATTATCCGATTTTTTTGAATACCAAAAACCAATGGGGACTTACTATATTATGGTCAAAGTCAAAAAACCGAAAATGAATTCGTTCAAACTTGCTTTAAAAATTCTCCGCGAAGCGCACGTCATTGTAATTCCCGGAGGGGCTTTCGGTCCATCAGGTGAAGGATACTTGCGTTTTTCCTTCGCCGGAGAACCTGCAGAAATCAAAGAAGGCTTCAAGAAATTAAAGCAATGGCTCACTACTTTAAGAACGCTTTAAAGGTCTTGTGTCACTCCATTCACGATCGCAAACAAACTGATAACTCTATGATATAATTAACTCATAATTCCGTGTTGCGGAGAAAAAGGTTTAAAGAAAAAATAGGAGATGCGACTATTACTGTTGGCCTAACCGGCTTGGCTGTTTTGTTGGCGGTCGGCGATGCGGCTATTACAGCTTTTCTAAACTTCCCCGACCATAGAACCACTGTTGGTCAAGCTTGGAAAAGAGCAATTCAATCACAACCAAAATCTATCCAGGAATACCTTGCCGAACTCAAAGAAGTGAGCGGGAGAAACTTTAACTTAACTCTGCGACGTTTGGAAGAAAGAGGATTGGTTAAAAGAACCTCTAAAGAATTCAAGTTAACGTCGCTTGGGTTTCGGTTTACAGAAAATGTTAAAAACAAAATTGCCCACTTCGATAATTGGGACAACAAATGGCGTCTCATTACCTTTGATATTCCAGAGAAACAACGTCGCGACAGAGATTGGCTGCGCTATACTTTAAGTTCGCACAACTATAAATCGCTGCACAAAAGCGTCTTTATCGGCAAGTTCCCCTTACCCGATTGGGTCTATAAAGAGATGAACGATAAGGACTTGATTAAATACACTCGGCTTTTAACCGTCGGGGAAATAGATGAAGAAAAATATTTGATGTAATTAGTATTGACTAACTATAAGTATCACTCTGTTCACGATCGTGAATGAAGTGATATTTTAATTTTTAATTCAAAGAGAGTTTGTAATTAGAAGAGGGAAAGGAAACTTTTCCTAAACTACACGAGCCCGCCACACTGCGTGACGAGCTCGTAATGCTTCATTTCATCCCTTCGTCGAAGTTGAGGGCGATGGCGGTCGCCTCGGCCGAGTCCATGTAGTTCACGTTCGCGACCCGGCACTCAATGCCGCGGGCGATGCGCAGGAGATGCGCGAGACCGCCCTCCAGGTAGTCGGTGTAGACTCGATGCGCAATCTCCTCGTCCGTCATCCCCTTCATCGCTTCCCACGGCACCATGCCGTCGGAGAAAAGAAGAAGGGCACGGAGCTCGCTGCGCGGTATTGTCAAGAAGACCATCATCTCCTTGAGCCGCGGGTCGCCGTTCATGAACCCGTAGCCGCGCGGACTAGCCGGGCTGTTTACATCCTGCCGCCGCGCCTCCTTGAGGCGGGGACTGAAGCGGTTCCACATCTCGCCGCGAATCTGTGAGCGCTCTTCTGGTGTCGCCTCTTCCAAGACAACACCGAAAAGCTCACTCGCCACCTTGCGCTGGATGTGCTCGATCTCGGCGTTCATCACGGTGTCGTGCGCCCGGACCTGATTCCGGGTGATGCCGACCGAACCGTCCTTCATCGCCCAGAGCGCGAAGCAATCGCCGGCCTGGACAACTTCCACATAACCGCCTCCAACCCTGGCAACAGCGAAGGCAGCACCGGCAAGCTCACCGGCGTTAAACGGCACCCCTGCCGCTTGCTGTTGCCGGCGAACTTCCTGATTGACCTCTAACACCAAATCGCGCAAGGCTGAAGGGTTTTTGGGCGAACGAAGATACACGAAACACTGTTCCACTGTCCGGGCAACGAACTCGCCACCCGACATCCCCTGGAACTTCCGAGCCGGACCGGCCAGCGCGTAAGGAGCCGACACGCCATCTAACACCCCAAAAAGGGGCTCGGCGAGAAACAGCCCATCCTCCCGATAGGGCGCACTGCCCTGATCGTAAAGGAAACTCACTTTCATCTCTCCTCCTTTGTAGGGTACTGATGTTTTGATTAAAATATAACGAAGAAAAAGTCAGGGGTAACACTTTATTCACGATCGGAAGTGAAGTGTTAATTTAAAATTTAAAATAAAGCGGTATTTTAATCCGAACTTGATTTTGGGAAATATAAAAGCTAAACCTCGTTAGAGATAAAACATCAAAATATAGCAGCGCATCTGGCAAAACAATCTTTAATGTGGTTAAATTTAACTGGGATGCTTAAACGTCTATTCGATTTTTTTGTTTCCGGCTTGGGGCTTATAATCCTCTCTCCTTTGTTTTTGGTGCTCTCTATCTGGATTAAATTAGACTCCCCGGGGCCGGTTTTTTACCGGGGGGTGCGGATGGGCAAAGATTGGAAAACTTTTAGGATTTTCAAATTTCGCTCAATGGTCCAAAACGCTGAAAAAATTGGAGGGCCTTCCACTCGCAAAGGAGATCCCCGCCTGACCCGAAGTGGCCGGTTTATGCGCAAATTTAACCTTGATGAACTTCCCCAACTTATTAATGTTTTAATCGGTAATATGAGTTTGGTGGGTCCGCGGCCCGAGGTACCTCAATATGCTGAACTTTACAAAGGAAAACCAGAAGAGGTCATCTACAGTATTAAGCCAGGCATCACGGACTATGCCTCGCTCTGGAATTTTCATGAAGAGGAACTACTCTCAAAAGCGAAAAATACTGAAGAAGCGGAGAAAATTTACTTGGAAAAAATAAGACCAGAAAAAGTCCGGCTCCAAATGAAGTACGTCAAAGAAATGTCGCTTTGGACAGATACTAAAATAATCTTCCAAACTATTAAAAATCTAATTTTGGCCCGGTAAAACAAAAACCCGTCTCCCAAGCACTGGGTTTGGGAGACGGGCTCTTCTTTGAGGAGGCGGCTCAGCGCTTTAGTAGCGGAACCGCTCCCGGTACTCTTCTTGCAGCTTCACGAACTCGTGGTAAGGGTAGGAGTCGTAACTGCGAGGGTCCTCGGGGTCGAAGAGGGTATTAGCCAAAACGAGGAGATCACTTCCATCCTCCAGGGCCTCATAGGTATGGAGGATGTAAGGGGGCATCCAGAGGCCGTCGCCCCGGCCCAGGTTCCAGCTCACCTTTATACCTAAGACATCCTCGCATTCCCATCGCACCTTACCCTCAAGAACCATCACCAGCTCCTCGCGGATGCGGTGGAACTCGGTGCCGCCAATGCGGCCCTTGGGAATGCCGCGGACGCCGTAGATGCGGAGGCCACGAATGTCCTGAGGGAGGCGGCGGAGTTCCTCTTCACTGTAGCGGAAGAAATTCTCGGTGAGCTCACCCAAGGTGAAGGCGAAGAACACCGAAAGCTCGCCGCCCGACTTCGTGGTCCACGGACCACCTGCCCGCAGGACCCGCACCTCGCTTACATGGCGAAACCAAGACATCACTTTTTGTTGGGTTTTCACCTTATTAACCTCCTTATAGGTTGCTGATTTTAAATTTACAATAATAGAGGATTTCTGTCAAGGAAAAGTGAAATTTATTTGACGTAGGCCTAATTGGAATGTAATAATAAAACAATCGTTTTATAAATAAATGACCGATTACAACAAAATCGCGACCGAAGCGAGAAAAACCGTATTACGGATGATTTATCTTGCACAAAGTAGCCACATCGGCAGTAACTTTAGCTGCATCGATATGCTCGCCGTGCTTTTTGAAAAAATGGATCCTAAAAAAGATAAATTCATTGCAAGTAAGGGCTGGGTGGCGGCATCGGTTTATTATTTTTTAGCTCAAAAGGGAATTATCCCGAAAGAAGATTTAGAGCGTTACTGGAAGCCGAACGAGGATGTCTATATTGGTCTTATCGAACCGCATCAAAAATTTGGTTTAGAATTTGCCGGCGGGAGTATGGGGTACGGTGCGCCGGCGGCGGTAGGTTTTGCGCTCGCCAAAAAACTAAACAACGAAGATGGGGAAATTCACGTTTTAATGAGCGACGGCGAAATGCAGGTTGGAACAACATGGGAGGCAATTTTAATCGCCAAACAGCACAATCTTTCCAATGTAGTAGCGTGGGTAGACAACAACAGATTGCAAGCCATGGGGCCGACTAAAGATATCGTAAATGTTGAACCGATAGATGAAAGAGTAAAATCTTTCGGCTGGGCGGTTCAGCGAATAGATGGTCATGATTTTGAAGCAATTGAGAAAGCTTTTAATAATCTGTCCAATGACTCGCCGAATATGATTATCTGCGACACCGTGAAAGGCAAGGGGGTGTCATTTATGGAAGGAAATAATCTTTACCACTATAAGAATTTGTCGGAGAAAGAATATAACGAGGCAATGGTTGAGTTAAATAAAACATCAATCCAATAAGGTTAGACCTCCTAAAAAACTTCAATATTATTTAATTATTTAGGAGATGGAACCTCTAAAAATTGTATGGGTGAAATTATACAAGTGTTAGACAACCGCCGGGCGTTCATAGATACCCTCTGCGAATTGGCAGAAAAGGACAAGGATATTGTTTTTATAATACCCGACGTAGGTTTCAACTACGCGGAAAAGTTCCAGCGACTTTACCCCGACCGCTACTTCAACTTTGGTGTCACCGAGGCAAGCTCAACTATTATCGCGGCAGCTATGGCACTCGAAAAAAAGAAGCCTTATCTCTACAGCATGATAAACTTCGTCACCTTCCGCGTTCATGAAATGATAAGAAACGCCATTTGTATGCATAAGGCAAATGTCAAGATCCTGGGCGTGAAAGGCAGTGAGAAATACAAATTCCTGGGCTTCAGCCATAATCTCCTCTACGAAAACGAAGAAATTGATTTCCTGGAGAAACTCCCTGGTATAAAAACTTATATCCCGAAAAATCCGGAAGAGACGAGGGAGATTATTCTTAAGTCGTATCAAGAACCTGGGCCAGCGTACATTAGATTATAAAAAGCTAATCGCGAAGCGCTAAACGCAAATCGTTTTTATGTTCTGTTTTGAACAATTAGAGGTTTGGAAATTGTCAGTTGATTATGCGAAAGATTGTTACAGTACATCTACTCAATTCCTAAAACCCGAAACGTTCGGTTTGGGAGACTAACTGGGGAAAACGGCTATTTCACTATTTAACAATATAGCTGAAGGTTTGGTTGGGTCTGGATCGAATTTCAAAAAATACATAAACATAGCAAAAACCTCTGTTTTAGAAACAGTAAATATTTTGAACTTTACTTATGAAATTGGTTATATTAAACTAAAAACTAGCGATAAAATGTACGAAAAAGTGGAGAAACTTATTAGAAAACTAAGAAATTTTTCTAACTCATTACAATAATAGCGCTTTGCGATTCGCGCTATGCGATTTGCTATGGAATACAAAGTCCGCTTCGTAAATCCCCAAAAGCAATACGCCGACCATCGTGATGAATTCTTGAAAGCGTTTGATGAAACGCTCTCCCGCGGGGCAATTGTAAATCGCGAAGAACTCTGGAAGTTTGAAGAGGATTTTGCCAAATTCTGCGGCGTCAAATACGCCGTGGGAGTGAATTCCGGCACCTCGGCCTTGGACCTTGCTTTTCAGGCCGCTGGAGTGGGGCCAGGCGACGAGGTTATAACCGTTGCTCACACTTTCATGGCAAGCATCTCCACGATTGCTCTTGCCGGCGCAAAGCCAGTTCTCATTGATGTCCGCGAGGACTTCAACATGGACCCTGGGCTTATTGAAAAAGCGCTCACTGCTCGGACGAAAGCTATTGAGCCGGTCCATTTGAACGGCCGGCTCTGCGATATGGAAGCGATAATGGATATTGCGAAACGAAAAGGATTAATAGTTATTGAAGACGCGGCCCAAGCTGTCGGCGCAACCTTGAAGGGCAAAAAGAGCGGCACTTTTGGGCTTATTGGATGCTTCTCGTTCTACTGGGCAAAAGCTTTAGGCGGCTGGGGTAATAATGGCATGGCTGTTACTGATGACCCGGAGATCGCTAAAAAAATAAAACTTATGCGCTACAACGGTGAGGACAGAGAAATACGCAAATTTTATTACCACGGCCACAACTTGCTTATGGACAACGTCCACGCCGCTCTTCTTTCAGTGAAGTTAAAATACCTGCCGCAGTGGCTCGAACGCCGAAGGCAAATCGCCAATCGTTACCATAAGGGACTTGAGGATGTTCCTCAAGTAAAAATACCGCGCTTTGACGATCCGCGCTTCAACGATATCTACACCAATTATGTAATCCGCGCCGAGCGGCGGGATGAACTTAAAAATTACCTTACTGAGCAGGGTATAGAAACGATGGTTTCATGGGCTACCCCCATGTACAAGCAACCTCTTTTTGACAAAGAAAAACCGCGTCTCGTTGATGTCCGTGGGGAGGTAAACGAACTTCAGGAAACCGAAAAAATCTGCCGCGAAGTCATTTCGCTCCCAATGTATCCGGAATTGACAGATGATCAAATTGATTATACCGTCAAGACAATTCGTGACTTCTATAATAAATAGATATCTGAGGCGTTGGAGGAATTTGGGACTTGTCCTCGCTGATTTAATCCTCATCGCTCTTAGCTTAATACTGGCTTTTATTTTAAGGTTTGATGGCTCTTTTCCGGTTGATTACCAAGACCGGTTTATATCTTATTTCACAATCATTGCCGCTTTAAATCTCATCTTCCTTTTCGGCGGCCGCCTCTATTCCTTTGCGTGGGAATTTGTTAGTGTGCGGGAACTTGCCCAGTTATTGAAGGTTATCACTTATGCCAATGCTATTTTTGCTCTTATTGTATTTTGGGGACGGGAAAATACCGAACTTTTTTCCGCCTTTCCCCGGTCAGTGATAGCTATTAATTACGCAATAAATTTAATTTTTCTTGGCGGCATCCGCATTGCTAAGAGAGTTTGGTATGAAGTTGTAAAAAGACGTCCTGTTTTTGATGCGCCAAAAGCGCTTATTGTGGGCGCCGATGCCGAAGGAGAAAGACTTATAAGAAACCTGCTTACAGCCGAAAAAAATTTACCTTTCCCTGTCGCGATTGTAGACCACCGCAAAGAGAAAATCGGAACCAGCATTCATGGAATAAGGGTGGTAGGCACCATTGAACACATTCCTCAAGTAGTACGAGACCATAATGTAGAACACGTCATTATTGCCTTGACCGCTGCTCAAGCTGACACCATAAGAGAGGCGGTGAAACGTGCCAGAGAGGCGAAAATCAAACACATAAAAATCGTTCCGGACACTCACGAACTTTTGACCGGCCGGGTGACCTTGACCGACCTTAGAGAAATCCAGATTGAAGACTTGCTTGGCCGGAATCCAGCGAAAATTGATACTGAAAAAATCAGTGAATTTGTTAAGGATAAAAAAGTGCTCGTAACCGGGGCGGCCGGCTCAATCGGTGCCGAACTCTGCCGGCAGACTCTGGCATTTGATCCGAAAAAACTTATTCTTCTTGATTTCAACGAAAGCAATCTCTATGACCTTCACACTGAACTTCTGGCGGCTTATCCACCCCAAAAAATGGAGGTAGTGATCGCAAACGTCTTGAACCGCCAAAAGATTTTTAATCTGGTGAAAAGGTTCCGGCCAGAAGTCATCTTCCATGCCGCTGCTTACAAACACGTGCCCCTTATGGAAGAACACTCTGATGAAGCGGTCGCGGTAAACATTTTTGGGACACTGAATGTTGCTGAAGCAGCCGTAGAGTCCGGAGTTCAAAAATTTGTCTTGGTCTCAACTGACAAAGCCATAAGACCTATTTCGGTAATGGGTAAAACCAAGCGGGCGGCCGAGATTGTGGTGCAAATGTTAAATGAAACAACTGAAACAAAGTTTGTTTCAGTGCGCTTCGGTAATGTCATTGGCTCACGGGGAAGCGTGGTGCCTTTATTTCACGAGCAAATCAAAAGACGCTTACCAGTAACGGTCACTCATCCGGAGATGACTCGCTACTTTATGACTATTCCTGAGGCGGCCCTCTTAGTAATGGAGGCGGGGGCGGTGGGCAATGGCGGCGAAATTTTTATGCTTGATATGGGGAAACCTGTGAAAATCCTGGATGTAGCAAGAGAAATGATTCGGCTCGCCGGCCTTCGACCCGATGTGGACGTGCCAATAGTTTTCACCGGCATTAGGCCTGGCGAGAAGATACTTGAAGAAGTGATAAGCGACGAAGAACGGCAAGTGGGCCGCACCCAGTGGGACAAGATTTTGATTACCAGAAACGAAAACTCGAGGGTTCCGAAACAAATTGAAGAAAACCTCAAGAATCTAAAATCTGCTCTTGAAAGTCAGCCAGAGACAATTCTTAGTGCGTTAGACAGGTTAGTGGGTAATTAGGTAATTGGGTTATTGGGTAACTTGGTTATTGGATTGCTTTAAGCGTTTTAGAGAAAAGATATAGCCATTTAAAAACCTTGACGAGACGAAGAGCAGAGGTTTTAAGAATGTTTATTCTTTCTTCGCTAAAATAACCTTCGTCGAGACAGGTATTCAAATCATCAATTAGTTCATTTACAGATCCGCGTGATTGCCTGCAAAATTTTCTTGGAGGTGATACCTGCCGAATCCTTCCGCTATATTATTGGTAACGGAAAGCGCCGCCCGTCTCATCTGGGGCGCCAAGTTGAAGCGTTCTTCTTTCGGAAGTTCTTTCGCCAGTTTATAAATCTCTTTTCTAAACTCTCTGGCTAATTGGTACACTTCTAGATCTTCAAAAACCTTAATTCTCATAATAACCAAATTGCCCAATAACTATAACTCATCCAAAATCTCCCACTTTTCTTTTTGGGCAAGGTCAATGATCACATCCATATCATCTGCCAAAGCGGGGTTAATTTTCTTTAATCTCTGGGCGTATTCAATAATTGCTTCTTTGTCCCGGAAAAGTCTGCCAAGCACAATGCCGTCGTGAAGAAAATCTTCATTGGAGGCAGTAGCAAACCGTTTCTCGTTTAAGGCAATCTTCAAAACCTCAAAGACCCTATCCAGCCGGCCGAAACCGCGGTAGATTGTCATCATGTTCTTAAAGTCGAATTCAATAAAAAGAAGAAACTGGGTATTAGTTAAGTTGTCTCCTTCATAAACCCGACTGCCGCCCAAAACGGTCATTCCTAATTCAAAAGCTTTATCAAGTTCACGCAGGGCTTCCTCTTTATACCTTTCTCCTTGCGGCGTACCTTTGTTTTTCTCGTCCTCGGCGGCAAGAGCAAGGGTGATCCCAAGATTTAAATGGGCTTTAGCCGATAATGGCGCAAGCTCAACTGAGCGGCGGCCAACGGCAATTGCCTCTTCGTATCTGCCCAGGCCCGCCAAAACAAAAGCAAGGTGTGAATTGAGTCCTTGCCGCCGGGGCGAAAGAGCAAGCGCTTTCTCGGCAAATATCAGTGACTGCTCAAAAAACTTCTTTTCTCCTTTAGCAAGCTCATTGTAGCCTTCAATAAGCCGCGCATAGTGGCGCGGGTCATAAGGTTCTTTCTCCATCACTTCCTCAAGAGCGGCTAAAGATTTATCAATAAGCGGCCGAAACTGTCGGTTGGCGAAAAGATTATTATCATAGAGGAAATCATGAAATTGCGAACGGATGGTAATCTGGGCGAAAGTGTAGGGATACAAAAAGCCGTCGGTTGCGGCAAGAATCTTATCGCCTACCCTCAACCGCGAAGCAAGAACGTAACGTCGGGACTGGACATAAGGAATGTAGATATAGAAATAGAGGGAATATAAAGAGAGGGCGATGACTATGATACTGACGATGACGGATATTAATTTTTGGAGCTTCAACCTCCTGACATTGACGTTTCCGCTAACGGCGGCTCTGTCTTTGGTGGAAATATTTGGGACAGCAGATATCCTTCTGTTTGACGTTTCGGAAATAATAAATCCCAAAACTGCGAAAAAGGAAAGGTAAGAGGCAACGTTGTCAAAAAGGAAAAGATTCTGAACAAAATAAGCTATGAAAGAAGCGGCTAAAAAGGAATAGCCGGCGATTTTCCTTTGAAAAAGCAAGGAAAACAATGAAGCAAAAAGACCGAGGTAGAGAATAAGCCCCACCCCGCCCTGAATCACGGCTACCTCCGCAACTTTATTGTGAGCGCGGTCAAACCAGTCCTCGGCATATAACGAATAAGCTGGATCGTAATGTTTGTTATAAGCAACATTGTAATTTTCTGGTCCCCAACCCAAAAGAGGTTTTTCCTTAAAAGCATTCCAGCTTACGCCTAAGGCAATGAAGCGAGTAGTAACCGAGGGAATATCAAATGAAACCTGGGCAAAGCGTTTGAGACCGGGGACAGCTTGCCAAACAGCAGCTTCGCGAGTGGCAAAAAATGTTGCGCCGAACGCCACCAATAAAACTATTGCTGCGGCGGCGATTGTCCGCTGATTGATGCTGATTTTGGCTGATTTATATTGATGCGTATGAGCAGGTATCAGCTTTTCATAAGCAGGAATCAGCGGTTTCTTGCTAAAAGGAAAATAAAGGAGTAAAAACAAAACTCCGACGGCAATCCCTAAAATAGCTCCCCGAATCTGGGTAATAAAAATAGTAGCCACCGCGAGGGCAGCGACGACGATTGAAAAATATTGCCAAAAACTTTGACCGCTGATTGGTGCTGATTTAGCTGATTTATGTTGATAGAACACTATCGCCGCGATAGCAAGCGAAATGATTAAGTAGCTTGAGAAAAAAGCTGGATTGCCGGTAAAAGAACCGGTTTGAGCCGAAGGGCCGAGGGCGAAAGGAAATTCCGTGACGCCGAAATACTGAAGCCAGGCATAAAAAATCATCACCAGTAAAACGACGAGAGAAAGTTTGAAAAATTTGAGCCAATCCTCTTTTTTGAAAAGAGTAACGGCAAACACCAGAAAAATAAAATAATGAAGTAGGCCCAAAAAACCCTCACCTCTTTCAATGTCGCCGAAGAAAGCACGATAGGAATTTGGAGCAAAAACGGTGGAAATGGCAGCCGACAACATGAAAAGGGAAACGAATAAAAATAATTTGTTTTTGAAAAGAGTTTTTAACTTTGGGACGTCGGACGTCTTTAACATTAGATAAACTGCAAAAACAATAAGAGCAATTTCAATTAAGCTGCGGTAAAAGAAAGTTTTGCCGGCAACAAATGGAAAGGGCGTCAACTTGGTAACAATAAGAGGAGTTAAAGCCGTCGCAAAAAGGAGATACTTTAAAATCCTGCTGAAAGTATTTTCCATAAGCTAATAGGACCAATATAACCGATTTTGTCTAAAAAACCAAAAAGGCCCCCGAGGGGGCCAATTTGGTTATGTCTTCAAGGAAAGACTTTAGTTGGTTCGGGTCAAAATCCATGCCGGCGTAGACGGGAAGGTATCAACGTAGACACCGTTTGCCCAGTCAGCATCGGCATCCTCCGCACCAGGCAACGAGAAGTCAGACCAAACAAAGGCGTTGTCTGCTGAATCCAGCGTTGCATCAACTCTTGTGCTATTGCTAAAGCTAAAGGTCGCGGCGTTAGCAATGTTTGCTGCTGAAGAGTCGTTGTGGAGAATCAATCTTGACGTTAAGGTCTCGGTCTCGCCAGATGTACCAAACTGCGCGGCGGTCGCATTAATCTTTACAGCATAAGTGCGTGAGGCACCGGCAGAGATTTGCTCTGGCGTTGAAAGGTAGATAATAGCGCTCTTTGTCGTATCCGCCGTCAGGTCAAGGCTTGACGAAGTCGGCGCCTGCGTGCCTACGGTAAGGTCCACACTATTAGTAATGTCTCTTACCGTAAAGGCAACGTCAAAGAACGAAGCGTTCAAAAGCGTCATTTCAATACCAATCGCCCCCCAGGCAATCTGCTCTTTTGAGTCCGCAGCGACCGTGAACCTTGCAACCTCAAGGTCTGTTGGCGCATTAAGCAAGGTGCTTGCCAAACTCGTTTGGCTAACCGTCGGTTTGGTCTTGTAAACCACTTTCTCTCTGCCTAAGGCAGCGTAATCATCCGAATTCGGAGCAGAAGAACTGTTAAAGGTCGTGATGGTCGTAGCCGCGCCACTGGCTTCAAACCCGCCGTTGTGGATGTGGGCCCTAACTTCAGTACCGGTGTCAGCCCCGGCGTCGATGGTGTTCGTGTCGCCTTTAATCACCAGGGTTTTAGTCTCGTCCTTCGGCACAACCCAGCTGAGGTTCTCGATACTAACTCGTTCCACAGATGGAACCGCATAACCTGCCGAATCGCCGATAACGTTGTTGTTGCTGTCAAAAAGGTAGATACGAGTCACTTCGTCAGACACACCGGCCGAAGCGGTTTGCGTCGCATCGTCTGTGTCAAGCACAACTCGCAGTTTCTTTACGGTCAAAGCTTCGTTGTTCGCCGTAAAGTTGAACTTAGCGAGGGTTACTTTAGACGAGTTGGCGAGAATAATGCCCGCCTTGCTTTCTGAGTCAGACGGTGCTTGAGCAACATCCATTGAGCCGGACGAAAGACCGGTAATCTTAACAGTGTTTGCACCGTTTATCGAGTTACCAGCTGAACTTGTGTTGGTACCGGCAACCTGATAAACCGGTTCGTTGCCTTCCGAGTCAACGGCAACAATGTCTTCACCAGTCGTGTCGGCGACATCCACAATCATAAGAGAGTAGACGTTACCTGATGTAGCGGCCGAAGAAATATTGCCTTTGACGGTCAGAACCTTTGTCGCTCCTTTGGGAATAACAAAGCTCAAGTTGTCAAAGGTTGCTGTGTAAGGTGCCGTTGAACCGGTAAGCGACTCAACGTTACCCACCTGTGTGGTGCCGTCAAAGAGCCGCAAACTGGTAAGCTCATTCTTGTCGTAGGGATCGGTACCGCTTGTCTGGGACGAAGTAAGCTTAATCGTGGTCACTTTGATATTGTCTGCCACCGCCCGCAGAGAAATACCGAGAATCGGAACATTCTGCGAGCCTTTCACAAAGCTCTGGGAAACAGGCGAACCGGCAAGAGCGACGTCTAAGGTCGGCGCTTTCACAGTCTGCTTGTTGCCGGCAATGTCAGTTGAAGGCGAAATTTCGGTTATACCTAAGAACTGGTTGTTTTCCAGGTTCTTAAGGTCAGAATCGCCGACGAATGACTTCAAAGTAACCGTTACAGAGTCAGAGTCATCCCAGGTTGAAGGAATGTCAGCTGTAAGTTTCAAGCGTCTTGACTGACCTGCATTTACCGTGAAGATGTCGGTGAAGTTGAACGAACCAAAGGAACTGATGGCAACGTCTTTTGGACCAGCCACGGTTACACCCGAGGTGATGTCAACAAGTTTGACATCTTCCAAATCACCATCGTCGCCCGCTATACCGGTGGTAGCAATGGAGAAAGTAATCCTTCTTACTTCCACAGTGCTTGCCGCGGCCAAGTTGAAGTCAAAGAGGGTTACATCTTTGCCCCGCCTGGCAATGTCCGATGCGTTCGGACCGTTGAGGGTGATGGTGAATTCCGCTCCCTGCAAGGTTAGCACGTGGTGATGAGTCGGATCCGAGTCAAAGCTTGTCTTGGTGACCCCCATGCCGTAACCGAATTGAGCGCCGGTTGCGAAGACATCAGAAGCTTCATCAATGTAAAGCTTGATGGTATCGTCTTTCTTGGCGCTGCCGCTGATGTCAGCGTAGACGCTGAAAAGTTTGTTTTCGCCTTTCAAGATAGTAAGCGGTGAGGTGAACTCAAAGACAACCAAGTCCTTAGCAGTGATGCTGTTGGTTGTAGCCAAAGTATCACCGGTTACAAAATCCTTCAAAACAAAGTTTGAAAGATTGGACTTGCTTAAGCTACCAGCATAGAAGAGGGAAATTCTCTTCACGTTCGCGTCTTCGTTTGACGGCGTCAACCGAAAGACGGAAACAAGTGCGCCAGACTGACCGATGTTGGGATTGGACAAGCTTGAGGCTTTCTCAATCGTAATCGTGCCAGCCGTGCCGCTTGAAATCGTAAGCTGGTTGCCCTGAATCGGAACCCCGGAAACTGCTACATCAGCCACCACCGAAGTAACCTGGAAGCCGTTGCGGTCTGCCGCGCCGGCACCTGAAGCAATGTCAGCCGTAACAGTCAAGGTTTTTACGCCTGAAACCGCAAGGTCCAAGCTGGTAAAGTTGACCTCGTGCGTTGAGGAGTTCACTGACCGACCAGAAGTGAGACGAGTTGCTCCATCGTAAAGGTAGACATTGTCAAAGTCACTAGTTGAACCAGCACCAACCCGCTTCAACGTAATGTTCGAGACTGTTCCGTTCCCCGCAATGTGGAATTTAAGGAAAGGAACATTAGCCGCGCTTTTCGGCACTGCGGCTTCGCCCGGCGTGTCAGCAGCTAAACTGACTGCCAAACCAGTTGCCGGAACAGCTACCCCAGGAACTTGAGGAGCAGCCGGTGCTGCACCAGCTAATTCGTTGTACTTAGCCCTTGAGATAGGCCCAAAGTAACCAACTGCAGGCGAGATGTTATTTGCCGCCTGCCATTTGGCTACGGCCGCTCGGGTCAAAGGACCAAAGAAGGTGGTCTCATTGCCCGGTGAACCAGCACCAGTTGAAGCAACCGGGTAGCCGGCGGCGTTCAAGTACTGCTGGAGACATTTGACGTCATCGCCTGTTACATTCAAGGTAAGATCCCGAGTGAAATTACAGGCCCCAGCTGGGCTTGGCCCAACAGCTACGGGTTGACCTCGCAGGGCCGACTCGACATTGGTAACGGTCGCTGAATCCGCCCCAAATGACTGCAAGAGATTCAGGATTGACTGAATCTGGGATTCGGTGAGTGCTGCTGAAGCGGTCCCGGTCATGGAAACGGCAACCATTACAGCTAGACCAATCGTTGCAATTCTTTTCGTTAATTTACTCATTAATTTCTTTATTTATCGTCGACCTTTTATTTTTTATTTAATTTCAGAACTATTTCCTTCTAATCTCGACCGTCTGCCCTACTTTTGCGGTGAGGGTCCCAGCCTTTGTTAAAGTTTAGGCGGGCGCAGTGGTAGGCAGAAGATTATGAGGAAATAGGGTTAGTATTGAATTTGACTCCGCACCTTCAGAGAAAAAGTTTAATGCGTTGGAGGGACAAAACGAACCGCTGCGGCTTTGCTTTTGCCCTAAACGCTTTCCGAATTTCTGGTGGCAAGGTGCAGATGAATAACTAAAAACTCGCTTTTAGAGCGAGGCGAAGAAGGTTCGCTAATAATGCGAATTTGCCTTGTTTTGAAGGAATTCGCATTATCCGCGATACTCATAAGCTTAGCCTCACTCTAAGCTTTCCTAATCGGGATTTATAATTATTATATCTTAGGCAGGCGATTGTTAAAAAACAAGGTGTGGATAACTTAATCCTCTCCTGCCTTCCTAAATATAACGATTACATCTGAAATGCGTTACTTTAGTTTCTGATTTAGAGAAACGAGTGGGAGGCGGCGAAAATAATAATGGTAAGGATTATAAAAAACGTCAGCTCTCTAAAAACAAAGGCAAAGGTTAAAACTCCTTTTGCCTTCGATACCAAGGCATCTTTTATAAGTAAAAAGAAAAGAGTAAGAAAGAGAGCCGCATTTATAAAACCCAGAGGCAGGAAATTTAGAATCCAGGCAAGCTCTACTCCTAAAAGACCCAAGGCGCTGCCTGCGGCAAGCATTTTTTTGCCTTTTGGAATTTCAAAAAAAATAAAAACTTCACTAAAAAGCAGGAAAAGAAAAAGGAATAAAGCAATCCCGAGAATCCAAAAATTCTTGAGGTTCAAAAAATAAAATACGATGAGAAAGACCGCAAGCATTAAGACAGTATTCAAAATTCCGTAAATCTGCGTCCGCTCCTTAAAAAATAAATCAATAAGTCCAAGGATAAAGAAAAAAAGAATTGCAAAAATAAAAAGAAGCCAAATAAGTCCAAGGGGGCCAATAGAATTTGTAAGGCGGAGAATGGTAAAAGTTAAGGCTGGCAAGAGCCAAAAAGAAAAACGCAAAAAACGCCGTTCCGCGGCCTCTCTAAAATAAATAATTAAAAAAACAAAAAAACCACTCAGGACAGCAAAGGGATGAAAGTTTAACAGCCGAATAAAAAGCAAAGCTCCAACTCCTAAAGCTGTCTTAAGCAGTAATCTCCACGGCGTTTTTTCGATTAAGAGAAATTTTAACTTTACCACCGTCTTTAACTTCGCCTCTTATTATTTTATCAGCAAGTCCATCAACAATAACTTTTTGAATTAAGCGCTTAATTGGTCTGGCACCATAGTCGGGATCAAAGCCTTCTTTAGCTAAGAAATTTTTAACTTGGGGGGTAACGCTTACAACTATTCCCTTACCTTTCAAACGTTCTTCAACTTCTTTAAGTTGGATATCTACTATTTTTCTCACGTCAGCCGGGCGCAAAGCATTAAATATCACAATTTCATCCAAACGGTTCAAAAACTCCGGCTTGAAAGTTTTTCGCAATACCTCCATTGCTTTTTCCCTGAACTCTTCTTCTTTTGAAGAAGCTGCACCTTCCTCGTCGCCCGCGGAAAAACCTAAAGTGGACATCTCGCGGAAATACTCACTGCCGACATTGGAAGTCAAAATAATAATGGCATTTTTAAAATTAACAGTCTTGCCCTTACCATCGGTCAACCGGCCGTTGTCAAGTACCTGAAGCAAAATGTTAAAAACGTCGGGGTGGGCTTTTTCAATCTCATCAAAAAGAATCAAAGAATATGGCCGGTGGCGGACGGTTTCGGTAAGCTGACCGCCTTCTTCATAACCAACATAGCCTGGCGGCGAACCAATAAGGCGAGCGACCGCATGGCGCTCCATATACTCGGACATATCAATGCGGATAAGCGCTTTCTCGTCATTAAACATAAATTCAGCCAAAGCCCGAGCTAGTTCGGTTTTGCCTACCCCGGTCGGGCCTAAAAACATGAAGCTGCCAGCAGGTCTTGATTCGTCTCCTAAGCCTGCTCTTGAACGCCTTAAGGCTCTCGCCACTGCTGAGATTGCCTCTTTTTGACCGACCACTCGACGCTCCAGCTCTTCTTCAATCCGGGAAAGTTTTTTCGCCTCTGACTCAAGCATTCGGGAAACCGGAATGCCGGTCCAGCGCGAAACAACTAAAGCGATATCTTCTTCATCAACAGCTTCTTTGATAAATCTACTTTTTCTTTCGGTCTTAAAATACCGCTTTTCAAACTGCTTAAGCTCGCGTTCTGCTTTGGGGAGCTCACCGTAGAGAATTTGAGCCACCCGCTCCAGGTCGCCTTCCCGTTCTGCAACTTCGGCAAAACGCTTGAGGTCGTCAACTGCCTTTCTTAAATTATGCAAATCAGAAACGGCAATTTTCTCAGCGTGCCAACCTGCAGAAAGGGCGTCATTTTCCTCCTTAAGCTTAGTCAAGCGTCTATCAACTTCCTTCAACCGTTCCTGACTCTTTCTGGATTTACTTTTCTCTAAAGCTGACCGTTCAATCTCAAGACGAGTAATCTCCCGACGCAGTTTATCAATCTCGGTAGGAATACTATCTGACTCAAGCCGCCTGGCTGCTGCCGCCTCGTCAATTAGATCCACTGCCTTGTCGGGCAAAAACCGGTCAGTAATGTAGCGAGCACTCAAGTGAACTGCCGCTTGAATTGCCTCGTCACTAATCTTAAGGCCGTGATGCATCTCATACTTCTCTTTAAGACCTCTTAAAATGGCAATACTATCTTCCAAACTCGGCTCTTCAACCAAAACCGGCTGAAGCCGGCGTTCAAGAGCTGCATCTTTCTCAATGTGCTTTTGATATTCTTTTAAAGTGGTAGCGCCAATGGCGTGAAGCTCACCTCGGGCTAAAGCGGGTTTTAAGAGATTGGAGGCATCAACCGCTCCCTCAGCTGCCCCAGCGCCTACAATCATATGAATCTCATCAATAAAAAGAATAATCCGGCCAGCCGCAGCTTGGATCTCCCGCAAAAACGCCTTCAGGCGGTCTTCAAATTCGCCCCGAAATTTAGTCCCGGCAATAAGCGAACCTAAGTCAAGCATTATCACTTCTTTATCTTTTAACGACTCTGGAACATCGCCAGAGACAATCCGCTGAGCTAACCCTTCCACAATCGCGGTTTTGCCAACACCCGGCTCGCCGATTAAAACAGGGTTGTTTTTTGTTCGGCGACTTAAAATTTGAGTTACCCGCCGGAGCTCTTCTTCGCGGCCGATAACCGGATCAAGTTTTCCTTCCCGGGCCTTGTTAGTTAAATTAATGGCGTATTTTTCCAAAACCTGGAATTTGCTCTCCGGCATCTCATCAGTAATCCGCACCGAACCGCGGAGCTGAGCCAGGGTCCGCAGAAGTACCTCACGACGAACTCCAAAACGTGACAAAATATCGCGGGCAAGCGAAGGCACATCTAAAAGGGCAAGGATAAGGTGTTCGCAGGAGATAAATTCGTCTTTTTGCCGCAGAGCAATCTCGGCCGCCCTATCCAAAACTTTTATAAGTTCTTGGGAAAGGTAAAGCTGACTTACGTTGCCATGAGCAGTAAAAATTTTAGGAAGCCTAACAAGCTCATTCTCAATTTCCTTAAGAAGGCTTTGGATATTAACATTGGCCCGGATAAGCATCGGCCGCACCAGAGTGGTGTCGTCCTCCAAAAGAGCGAAAAGAAGGTGAACGGCTTTAAGTTCGCCATGATTGTAGCGCGAGACAAGCTCCTGCGAACTCTGGAGCGCCTCTTGAGCTTTGATGGTAAAACGATGAAAATTAGGCATGGGGAATTTCTAATTTCTAATTACTAATTTCTAATAAATTTGGCGCCTTGGTCATTGGAATTAGAAATTAGATATTAGGAATTAGTCATTTTATATCAAAGATCTGGTCTTTCTTCAAGAGTTGCCTTAAGTTCAAGAATTTCCTCTCCCCGCCTCACTTTTAAAGTAACCGTGTCGCCAATATTATACTTCTGAATTAAAAGTCCCAGCGGCTTGTCAGAGGTGATTTTCTCACCGTTTAACTCCAGAATTATATCTTCTGCTTTAAGTCCGGCTTTAGCAGCTGGTGAATTGGGTATTACAGCTGGTCCGTCTTCGCTGCCGCGAATCAAAGCACCCTGGAAAACCGACAAGTTTTCCTTTTTGGCAATTTCTTCGGTCAAATTAAAATATCTTACTCCTAGAAAAGGAACTTTAATGTCGCCGGTTCGCTTGACTGATTCTATGTCGCGTTTAGCTTGGTTGATTGGGATGGCAAAGCCGATGTTTTGGGCGCCGGAAACAACGGCTGTGTTGACGCCAATTACCTCGCCTCGAAGATTTAAAAGGGGTCCCCCTGAATTGCCGGGATTGATGGCCGCATCGGTCTGAATCACTCCCTGAATAGTTTCAACAATACCTTGGCCAGAAGCAGTAATGGTCCGAGAAAGACCTGATATTACGCCCACTGAGACAGTGTTACGAAATTCACCTAAAGCATTGCCAATAGCAATCGCGGTCTGACCAAGCTTGATGGTTTCTGAGTCACCAAGCCGAGCCGCCTTAAGTCCGCTTGCCTCTATTTTAATAACTGCTAAATCCTGGACCGGATCGCGAGCTAAAACCCGGGCTCGGTATTTTCGGCCATCATTAGTTAAAACCGTATAATCGGCTTTAGTATCAGCCACCACATGCTTGTTGGTTAAAATCATGCCGTCTTCAGAAACAATAAAACCGGTGCCGCCGCCAACCTCCCGCCTTTCAGTGCCCCGCTCACATTCAGTATAAAATTCAAATCCTCGGCCGAAAAATTCTCTAAACTGGGGCGGCAGGTCAGCAAAAGGATCATAAGGACATTTTTCGATTTTCGGCAAATCTTTAGTAATTACGATTGAAACCACACTCGGAGCTGCTTCCTCAACTGCTTTTATCACTGCTTCTTCGTACTCAAGAACAGGTTGGTAAAGGGGGATAGGTTTGCTAGGGGGAAGGGGTTTTTCGGTGGTGGTCGCCGGTCCACGGAAAAACTTCAAAACATCATCTAAAATATTTGCCCGACTGGTTTCCGTTGAAATCAAAGAACCAAAAACTCCGCCTAAAAGAGCCGAAATAATTACTATGGTAAGCAGATGTTTGGACATATGACGATGACATTATTGAAATTATCTAATCTCGTAAGTCAAACTAACATTTACCTTAACTTCCTGCGAGCCCGGCTCAATGGTAGGAGTTTTGGCCGCAGAGCCGCTATTTAAGAACGCTTCCTGAAAGATAGGGATGGGCGGCGTAGCCACTGACTCGTTAATTGAAAGAAGACGACCCAAGTTAAAGCCAGCGGCCTTGGCAATAGCTTTTGCTTTTTCTTTTGCCTGATTTATCGCTTCTTGCCTGGCTTCTGCCTGAACTTGCTCTGGATTATCAATGGTAAAGGTAAGTTGGGAAACGCTGTTGGCGCCGGCATCAACAACCCCTGAAAAAATCCCGCCGATTTTACTGAAATCCCTGATTTTGACGAACACAGTTTGAGTAATGGTATAGCCTACAATCTTTGGCGGCGGACAAGGACCGCCGTCGCGGGGACAACTAAAATACTGATAACGCGGTTCAAGATTGTAGCTTTGAGTTTTGATATCTTTTGCTTCTATGCCTTGCGATTTTAAGAAAGAAATTGCTTCATTTGTTTTTTCCGTATTTACCCTCTGCAGTTCGACAAGGTTTGTGCCGCCTTGAGTAATCACGCTGAAAGAAAATTCGGCCACATCCGGCACCGCAATAATTTCTCCTTCACCTGAAACTGAAAAACTCCGAAAAGATGACGGCTCCACTGAACGGGAATAAGTTCGGACCGCGCTCCAAGCAGAGAAAGCGACAACTAAAATAGAAACAATTATCGCAATACCCAGAAAGTTTTTTGTTTTCTCGGTCACAATGCTTTTCTAATTTTATTTCAATAAGATAACCTGTCAAATATTCAAAACATAACATCTCCCGGGGCACACTACGCTTTTCCTTACCTAAAAGCTGGCAAAGAAAGCAAGCACTATTGAGATAATAATAACTATCAAAAAAGAAATACCTATCAGTCCCAAAAGCTGCCAGCTTTGCCGCGCGTCGTCCCTAATATCCATAAAAATCACCTCCCCTTAGCTCAACCGGAACGGCTAAGCGTTGCGCTTTTTTTCAGTTGGCGGGGTTCAATCGTCCGGTAAGCTCTAAGCCCATAAATCGAGCAGTCCTTACCTACACCAAGTTCAACCGCCCCACCGAGAATCTGCCGATCGGAGAAAAGCGGATCTCTCGCAGGCAGAACGACACGGTAGAAGCCGTCGCAGTTAGTCGGCATACCGACCCTGCTAAAGCTACGAAGAGTAAGAGCCAACAGCCGAGCATTATCTACGTCATGCTCAGCCGGCCGCACATCTTCCACAATTGCTGGAGTCCAAAGAGTGTCGGCCAAAACAATAACTTCATCCCCCTTCTTCTTCCTGATTAAGAATGTCGCCAGCCCGACTGCTACAAGGATAGCTACGGTAACCAGGATGCTTCTAAAAAAATAAAAAAAGATTCATCTCATCACCCCCCACAAAAAAGTCAATTGCGATGTCTGTGAGCTAAAAACAAAATATCACAATTCCTCCACCTTATCAACTTTAAAACTTAGTATATACCCAAATTTATCCGATCGGTGGAATTTAGGTATAGAATATACTTCTCATTTTCTCCAAAACTTCTTTGATTTCTTCTTGAGTAGTTAGTCTCCCTAAGCTGAAACGGAGGCTGGATTTTACGCGTTCTAAAGGCATTCCTAACGCTTTAAGGACGTGTGATGGTTCTGGACTACGACTACGGCAGGCTGAGCCGGCGGAAACCGCAATTCCCGCCCTATCAAACTTAACGAGTAAATCCGCGGCTTGGCGCCCTGGGAAATAGACGTTTAAGATATTCGGTAAAACGCTTAGCGCATATCGCGAATTGTTACCGCTTTGTGCTTGGCGCTTTGCGATTGGATCTATGCCGTTAATCTCGGCTTTCGAATAAATTTTCTTCAACTCTTCCCAAAAATAATCACGAAGTTTGCCTATTCTTTTTTTCTCTTCTTCCCGCGACTCTGCCGCAAGCTCCACGGCTTTAGCAAAACCTACAATTGATGGCACGCTTTCCGTGCCGGAACGAAGACCGAATTCCTGACCGCCGCCAGTTATTAAAGGTGACAATATCTGTTTAATGTCGGCTGTGTGAGTGTAAAGCGCTCCTATCCCTTTTGGGCCGTAGATTTTGTGTCCTGAAAGGGTCATCAAATCAACGCCGAGTTTGTCGACATCGCAATCTAAATAGGGGGGTGCTTGGACAGCGTCGGTGTGAAAAAGCGGCAACCGCTGCCAAACAGCGAACTTTTGCCAATGCCGCCAAAGTCCGTTTGTAGATTCGCGTTTATTTGCACTTTTTGCATGGCGAAACTCTTCTAAAATTTTTGAAATCTCCGCAATCGGTTGGATTGTTCCAATTTCGTTATTGACATACATCACGGAAACGAGCACTGTTTTTTCATCCAGCGCGGCTTTTAATTTTTCCAAATCAACGAGACCTTCTTTGTTTACCGGCAAAATTACAATCTCCACACCTTCCTTTTCTAAGTCGCGAGCGGTCTCGAGAACCGATTTGTGCTCAATCGCCGAAACTATGAGTTTCGGCCGCTGATTTAGACAAGTTTCAGTTGGTTTATGCTGATATGACTTTACGACTCCTCGTAAAGCTAAATTATTTGCTTCAGTGGCGCTTCCTGTAAAAACTATTTCTCCGAAATCCGCACCAATGGTTTTCGCAGTCGTCTCGCGAGCTAAATCAACGGCGGCAATCGCTTCCTGACCGAATGAATGAAGCGAGCCAGGATTGCCGTATTTATCAGTAAAATACGGTTTCATCGCTTGCCAGACTCGCTCATCAACTGGAGTTGAAGCAGCGTAATCAAGATAAATTTTTTTCATAATAGCTGACTTTAAGCCTTCTTCCTTATCACTAATAAATTCTACTACTGAAGCGATCGCTTTGGTAGGAGAACGAGATAATTTTTAGGGCATCGGCTATCCCGAATATTATTAATAAGTAGGATGTTCTTCTTTGAAACCTGATCGGTAATTCACGTATCTTGCCAGGACGAAAAGAACACTTGAGAGGCGGTTTAAAAACTTAAGAAGCGGCTCGCGCAACTGCTTTTTTAGAGAGTACTTGTTCGCAAGACGCTCAACGCGACGGGCGATGGCGCGGCCTATGTCAAGGTGGGCAGACAGTTCGGTACCGCCGACGATTATGAATTTTTCGAGCTTAGGCACGACTTTATCGACTTCAACAATTATGGCTTCCAGTTCACGGGTTTTTTCCTCTTGAATTTGGGGACCTTTCTTATAGCCAAAGCCCAGGGTCGCAATCTCAGCCTGAATTATAAAAAGCGAGTTCTGGATGTTTTTTAAAACGTCGGCGACGTCCAAGGAGGGAAGACTGGACTTCATATTAAGGTCAATGGTTGGGGGTTGGGTCTCGAAAGATTTTCGAGCGATCACTCGACAAAGTCCCAGCCAAGAATTAAGCTCATCCAAACTGCCTAAAAGTTCCATTAAAGCGCTGCTTTTCGAAAAATTTTTATCACCAATCCTGCTTTTACCCCCATCTCCTTCACCGGTGAAGAATTTTGTCTTCATTAAAGCTGATTCAGTTCAGCGTCAATCTGCTCAAATTCAGTGTTTAAATCACCTAAATCCAAACTATCCAGTTGTTCATTAATAGCCGAGGTAGTATCACCGCCCAATACTTCAGGCGTTTCCACTGTCGGCACAGCTGGCACTGGGGCAGGCCGGGATGCAAGCCAGACAATAATAATTAAAATAATAGCTATGACAATAACTGTGACAATGACTAAACCCTTTTTCATAATTTTTATTCCTCAGTTGAAGTGGCAGTTGTAGTTGCACTATTTTCTTCTGTTGCAACCTCTAATTCGTCAACTCTAGGAATTTGAGCAAGCGTTACTGCTGCTTTTCTTACCGCCTCATGGGCAGCCCGAACTTTTTCCCGAACTGCGACGAGGTCACTATGAAGATTTTGTCTGGCTGCTCCAACATCAAGTCTCAAGTTTTCTTCTGTTGTAATGTTGAAAGAATAAACTTTTCCGGCTTGCTCTTCAACTGCCGTGCGAGCAGAAGCAATAACATCTTCAGCATCAGTCGTGGTTTGACGGACAGCCGAGACGTCCAAGCCGTGAGCTTCGGCTTTGTCAGTTCGTGATCTGACGTTATCTAAAATAAGAGCAATTTTGTCCAAAACCGACATGAAGTGGTCGGTTAATTTTTCATTCAATTCGTTTAGCCGTTCATAAATCCTTTCCGCTATCCGTTTTTTCTGTTCATTTCTGATTTCTTCCAGCCGCGCTTGAAGTTCGGCCCGCCTTTCTGCGATTCTCGCTTCAGCTTCAGCTCTTTTTTCTTTAATTCGCACCCCAAACTCTTCTTTTCTTCTTTTCAGTTCTGCTTCCGCCCCTTGCCGTCTTTCTTCAAATCTCTGACGAACTTCCCCTCGCAGCGTTTTGACTCTAGTTTCAATGCGCTCGCGAAACTCATCCGCCTTCTCACGCACCCGTTCTTCAAATTCTTCTCGTTGAGACTGCAACCGCTCTGCGGCGCCCTCTCTCAACTCCCGAAAACGGACCTTATTGTCTTCGTGAGCTTTTAGGGGAGATAAGAAAGCAATGGTAAGCGCTAAAAATAATAAAATAAGTATTCTCATAAAAGCTAAAAACGCTATAAAAACTTCTGTTTCATTAAAGCAAACCGCCCCTGATTTTACAAGGGACTGCATAAGTCCATAACATTCTGGAAAATCTAAGGTTGCTCATAAGGTATTGTAGTGGGCTTTGGTTGTTTAGGGAAGAGTGTGGCCTTATA
>FWPU01001286.1_pt1 | contig 25942 bp, 20 predicted proteins | sample 2228361 | NCBI WGS metagenome assembly FWPU01 (sample SAMEA103939777, study PRJEB20133) | metagenome | reverse complement strand
AAACGTGCTCGCAAGATTCGGAAAAAGTTATGTAATAGAATTGTATGCGAACCAAAAAAAATCTCCGCTTAACTTTTATCCACTGGAAATCGGCGGCATCGCGGCCATTACGGAACCAAGACTCAAATGGGCGGTTACCAAACACGGGCAGGCCACTGTCGCGTATGAAACAATTGCTTCGCTCCAAATAGGCCAAGCAAGCCTTTCAGAAAAGGCAGCGACATTCCTCCAGGGCGATCTAGGGGTTTTGCCGGTGACCGAAATAAGCGAAAGAATAGCCAGGCAGGACGAGTATGTCTATGATTATTCAATCGAAGATGACGAAAACTTCGTTGGAGGCCATGGCGCGATATGTCTGCACAATTCTCTTGATTCCGCCGAGGACGCGAAGGCGCTTCCCGAAATCCTTGTTGAAATCAGCGAGCTTCCAAACGGGCATTATAAAGTAGTTTGCGAGGACAATGGCACGGGGGTGCCGAAGTCGAGGGTTGGGCAGGCGTTCGGAAAACTCCTGGCTGGAACGAAATTCCATCAACTCATCCAGAAAAGGGGACAGCAGGGCATTGGAATCAGCTACTCCGTGTTGTTTTCCCAGATAACGACTGGAAAGCCGACGCACGTGAAAACCGGCTTTGGCGACGGAAAAGTTTTTGAATGCGACGTGAGCATTGACGTGAAAAAAAACGAGCCAGTGATAGCGAATGAAAAAGAGCATGAAAAAAAATTCAGGGGAACGCGCGTGGAATTCGAGTTCGCCGAAGTGACGTACAACAGGAGCGAGCACGGGGTGTATGAGTATCTGAGGAGAACAGCCCTCGCAAACCCGCACGCTCAGATAACACTCGTCGAGCCGGACAAGAACATCGCCGTCTTTCCAAGGGCTTCCAGGGACCTTCCCGAAAAGCCCGCCGCGATACTTCCTCACCCCCTCGGACTCACGACCTCGGACCTCATCGACATGGCCCACACCTCGAAGGCAAGGAAACTCGCTTCGTTCTTCACCAACGAGTTATCGAGATTCAGTTCAGACAAGGCGAGGGAGCTCCAGGCAATGGCTCCCGAAATAAATCTCGAAAAAGCACCGGCAACGCTCTCGTGGCCCGAGGCAGAGAGAATCGTGGAGTGCTTTCATAAAATGAAGTGGATAGCGCCTGACCTGAACGCGCTCAGGCCAATCGGCGAGAAACAGGTGGAGAAATCGCTCAAAAACCTTTTGCAGCCAGAGGAACTCAGGGTTGTTGAAAGAAAACCAAGAGTATTCAGGGGAGGAATACCGTTCCTCGTGGAAGCTGCAATAGCGTTCGGCGGAAAAGCCGGGGCGGAGGCCGAGGGCGCGCCGGGCATGCGTAAGGCGGAAGTAATGAGGTTCGCCAACCGCGTTCCCCTGCTTTTTGACGCGGGCAACTGCGCAATAACCGAGGCAGTTAAATCAATTGACTGGAACAGGTACGACTTGAAGGACTTCGAAAACCAGCCCATAACTGTTTTCGTCAATTTCACGAGCGTATACGTTCCATACACCGGCGCGGGAAAGCTGGCGATCGCGGCAGAGGACGAGATTGTTGACGAAATAAGAATGGCTTTGATGGAGTGCGCGCGCAACGTTTCGACATACATTCACGCGCTGCGCAGGGCCCAGGAACAGGAGCAGAGGAGAAGCATTTTCATTCGATACGTTGACGAAGTGGCGCAGGCCCTCCACGACCTGACCGGAAAACCAAAGACCTTTATCGCGGAAAAACTCAGGGTCCTGGCAAAGGAGAGGACGACGGTGCTGGAAGCAAAAGAAGAAGCAATGGAGGAGGCGCTCGAGGAAGTAGAGGAAGCTGCCGAGGAAGAAATCGGGGCAGAGGGCGAAAACCCGAATCATGCAAAGAAGTGAAGAAGAAAATCAATGCAGTAATGGTGAATGCGGATGGCTGAAAAAAAACAAGAGGCAGGGGAAAAAACCGCGGAAAAAGAAAGCGAGAGAAAGGAGAAGAGAACAGAGATAGTGAAACGAATCACGGAGCTGGGAAACAAACTAGTTGAAGAAATCGAGAAGGGAGAGAATCCCCACATAGACATTCCGGTCAGGGGCGCGGCCAACGTGTTGTTCGACGAAAAGACGAAGAAAATCGTGCTCGGAGAAAAAGTAGCGAAAAGATTCCTGTTCAACGTGGCCCATGCGCGGCGCTTCATGCAGACAATGCTCGTCGCCTCGTACGTGAAAAAAGACCTGCTCGAAAACGACCTCACCGCAACCCTGCGTGACCTCTACTACGCCAAAAAACACACGATTCCCGGCTCCCAGGAGGACACCATTGACGAACAAAAAGAAAGCGACCTCGCGATAGTGGATTTTGAAGTCGCGCTCGACACGTTCCGCGAGCGCCTCAACCTCAGGGCCGAACCAAAGGGAAGAATGGCCGGCGAAATGGTTATCGAGGACCGCGTGAGGGACAAGGTCGACACCATCGACTTGTCAAAAATGGGGAGCGGCGGGTGGGCGGTGCCGAGCATCGTGGAACAAATCGAGTTCAAGAAAGTGGATGCAGAATACGTGCTCGTCGCAGAAAAAAACGCCATCTTCGACAGGCTGAACGAGGACAAGTACTGGCAGAAAAACAAGTGCATCCTCATGACAACCGCTGGACAGGCTGCCCGCGGCGCGCGCAGGCTCCTCCAACGGCTCAGCGAAGAACTCAAACTCCCAGTCTACTGCCTTACCGACGCTGACCCCTACGGCTGGTACATTTACAGCACCATGAAATACGGCTCGATGGCCCTCGCCCACGAATCAGACCGCCTCGGGTGCCCTGCGATGAAGTTCCTCGGCATGAGCATGAGCGACATTGAAAGATACGACCTGCGCCACGTCACAATCAAGGCAAAGGACGTGGACATCAAGCGCGCGCTCGAAATGCGGGGCTACGAGTGGTTCAAGGCAAGGGAGTGGCAGGAGGAGATAAGAAAGTTTTTGGAGAAGAAAATCAAGGCAGAAATCCAGTCACTGTCTTCAAAGAACCTGCAATACATTTCAAACGTTTACCTGCCAGAGAAAATCAAGAACCAGGACTTCCTGCCCTGACTGCACTCACGCCCGTCTGAACGAATACTTTGTTTTAACGATTTTTTCAATCTCCTGTTCCCCGAGCCACAAGGCCTCGGGCACGTCGCACAAACCAAAGACAATGCGCTCCAATTCCGTTCGCTTCTCTCGGGGAATGTTCATCTTATCCGTCTCTTTTCTCAATTCTTCAAGCATCTTCGCGGCCCCGGCGAGGCGATGCCTCAAAACAACGTCATAAAAATCTCTTAACGCAACCGATGGCTTGTCCCGCAGCTCGGTGACACGCTTCGCCATTGCTTCGAGCTCGTCCCTGTCGCGATAAATTCCTTCCAGCGCGCGGTGCGCTCGCGCCAGAAACAACGCTGCAACTGGTTTTTCCGAATCAGCGAGCCCCAGCTTTTTCACTCCCCTTATTCCAAAGGAAATGCTTTTAGCAGGAAGCAAAGCGTCGGAAGGAGAGAAGTGCCTCAAAAGGAGCTCTCCGACCTCTTTCCCACGGGGTTTCACAGGAATCCTTGCAATGATTCTCGCGAAAAAATCGCCGACTTCTTTTTCAGAAGGATTTTCCGGCCCAAGCACCTCAACCAGCCTCCGCCTCCAAGAATCCCTGCTCTTCGCATAGTCCTCGTACTCCGTCGTGCCCTCCCTGGCAAAAGCCCACACGCGGCGGCCGACCATGAAAACCACACGAAATATAAAACGCCTTCCCATTAATATTCCGTGCCTCGGTAGCTCAGTTTCCCTCGAAGCAATTGTTTCGCGGGCTGAATGGTAGAGCGTCCGTTGGTAAAAAAGCAACGGCTTCTTTTGACCAGATGAAGCTGTTAACCAACCGGCAGGTTGCCGGGTTGCAGGGGCGCTGGCTCCCTGCGCGGAAACCGGCAGGTCGGAGGTTCAAGTCCTCCCCGAGGCGCTTATTCTTCAAGCAGTGTTTTTTCTATTATTTTCCTTACTTTGGGCGCCTCGTAGCACAGCTTCACCAGTGTAGCGTGGCCCCTCACGCCCTTGCCGCTTTCAATTGTTGAAACGAGGCCCAGGGTTTCTAAATCATGGAGGTATTCCCTGAACCACCTGGATGTCCTCGGCTCCTGGCCGGCGCGTTTTGCGAGCGAACAGTATCGCTCGTAGACCTCGCTGGAAAAGTATAATTTTTCCCCGCTTTCTTCCACGAGCTTCTTGTACTTCACGTCCAGGGCCAGTGTCGCGAGGCCGTATAAAACGAACTGCTGGTGCCCCGGAAGGGAGGAGATGACTTCAAAGGCCTTGTCCTCGTCAGCCATTTTCCTGGCCTCTTCAACTTCCTTGTCCGTGATTCTGGCGGCGCCTCTTGACTCGGCGAGTTCGCCTGCTCGCAGGAGGAGGTTGAGGGCGTAGCGCGCGTCCCCGTTTTCGCTTGCTGCCACGGCTGCCGCGAGGCTGAGCCCGCTTTCTTCAACCACTCCTTCCCCGAACGCTTGGGGAATGCGTTGGAGGAGGATGCCTTTCAACTGGTTGGCGTCGTAGGGCTGGAAGACGATTTCTTCCTCGCACAAGGAACTCTTGCTTCTCACGTCGAGTTTTTGCTTGAAGCTGACCTTGTTGCTTATTCCAATCATTGAAACATTTCCTGTCCTGAGGTCGTCGTTTGCCCTCGTGAGTGTGTAAATGAGGTCGTCCAGGTCCTTGACCATGTCGACTTCGTCGAGCGCGACTATGAGTTGTTTTCCAACCCTTTCCTCGTTTCTACTTTTTTTTTGGTTTCCTTCCATTTCCCCGCTTCCCTCCTCTATCCAGTCGAGGAGTTTTTCATAGAGCACCGCGAACGAGTAGCCTGTTTTGGCAAAGTCCGGCTGGTATTCGGAGATGCATTTTTGAACGGTCTTGTACCTCGAGTCATACACGCGGCAGTTCATGTAAACCGTCTTCACGTTCTCGTTCCTTTCCTCCACGAGTTTTTGGATGACTTGTTTTACTGTCGCGGTCTTGCCGGTTCCAGTCTTGCCGTATAAGAAGATGTTCCTTGGCTTCGAGCCCCTGAGCGCCGGCGCGAGAGCGGTCATGAGCCTGTGCACTTCCCTTTCCCTGAAAAGCAGCTTGCTTGGCACGTAGTGCGGGGAGAGGATGTCCCTGTTCCGGAAAATGCTTTGTTGTTCGAGTAACCCGCTGAACTCGCTCAATGCACCCACCCGGCAAGAAAAATGGAATGAATTGTTTTTTAAAAATAACTGGCGTTAAGTGCGAAGGAAAGGGTTTTTAATAAATTTCCCCCCAAACCAAACGTTAAAAAACCGCATTGAAAAACTCGTTCAGGAGGTTGTTTCTCGTGGGAATCCTCAGCAAAATAACAAAGGCCCTGGGGCTTTCGAAGGAGTTGAATGTGGAGGAATTCATGACAGCCAGCGAAGCGGAGGAAGTGGATGTTTTGCACAAGGCCGCTGACTTCTACGTGAAGCCAGTGAGTCTCCAGGCGGACTCGGACATCAAGGTGGTAGAGGAGGAACTGAGGCAGAAGAACATCATTCTCCTGAACATTACTCCAATAGCGAGGAACCCAATCAAATTGAAGAGCGCGGTGAACGAACTCCGCTCGTTCGCGCACTCCATTAACGGGGACATCGCCCGCATCGACGAGGACAAGATTCTTCTCACGCCCCACAACGTAAAAATCGTGAAGAGAAAGAAATTAAGGTGAGCCCGCGCCGGGCCACTGCTGCTTTTTTTCCGCGCTTTTCCCATTAGCGTGCAGCACGTTTAAAAAATCCCTTGGCGTCCTTTCCTTTGGTTTTTTCATGCAGCTCGACGCGCCCGGGTTTTCTCCGGTCCTCACTCCCGAAATCGCGCTCGGCATAGTGCAGAAGGCCGTGGCGAAAAAGCACTGGAAAAAATACGATGTTTCCCACATAAAACTGGTCTATTCCCCTTACTGGGTTTTTTCCTTCGACGTGCTGGCCGAGGGCGCTGTGCCCACTGGCAAGGCGGCCCTGAACGCGTTCACCGGAGAACTCAGCGAATTCGTTCCCACGTTCCTCGACAGGCCCCTGAAGAAAACGAGGGAGGTCGGGTCCGAGTGCGAGGTGGAGGCGACCTCGGTTCAACAGTCTGAAGTGAAGGAGGCTGCGGCTGCAAAGGTCGCTGCCCACGCTGGAATAAAAAAGGAAAGCGTCGTGGTCTCGGCGGTTTCAAAAATCTACGTCCCCTTTTACCGCATCTGGCTCGACTTGGCTGAAGAAACGTATAAAGTTGATGTGGACGCGTGCCTCGGAGCGCCTTTTGGGTTGGAAAACATTCCGGAGAGGGAAAAGGGATGGGAGGAAGTGACTGCGGAGACGATTGAAAAAATGAAGACGCCCAAGGGCTGGGTCGAGCTGGGCGCCCAAGCCGTTGGAGCCGCTGTCGGCGGGGCCGGGGGAAAAAAGCCCGGCCCGCTTGAATGGCTTCTCGGGTCCAGGCAAGGACACTACATAATTTTGGCGATAATAATAATCGCGGGGTTGTGGTACTTGCTCGCAAGGCCCCAGGCCTTCATTGTTTCGTGCGATGCCTGGCCCCAGTTCGTTTCAGAAAAAAAGGAGTTGCTGGGCGTGGCGAAAACGCTTGTTCCAAAGCCGGGAAACCAGACGAATTACCTCTTCGTGGCCGGCGAGTGCGCGATAACCAACAAGGGAACGAAGCCGCTTTCGCTCCTCGTGAGGGTTTTCGTCACGGAGGACGGGAAACCGAACTATGGCGCCATGTCAACGGTTTTCGTGCGCGACGTGCCGGCCTCCGAGTTGCCCACGAGGAAAGAGTTTTCGATAACGTGGCAGAGGAAGCCGGAGACAAAACAGTACTCGCTGGGAACCGAAGCCGAGGTGATGGGGTGAGTTTAATGAAAAAAAAGCGGAGGTTTTGAATGGAAGAAAGTTGTTGTGCAGAGAGCGGTGGTTGGTTTCACTATCCTGGTTGTCGGAATGCTGGCGGGATTCCTGGCCAGAGACTAGTATCTGGAAGTCCTCCAGTAGTGGAAGCCGATGGTCGGCGACTGGTTTGTTTCGGTCGCGTGGCTGGATTTCGTTAAGGGAATCATTTTCGCGGGCGTGTTCCAGGCAGTCAGGACGGCTCTGCCGGGAAAAGGGGCGGCGAAGGGACTCACGTATGGTTTACTCATTTTCTTTTTACTTGGCCGGAGGCGCGGTTTCGGGAGTGCTTGAAGAACGAATGAAATAAGCACTAGCGCCCCAGCCTCACCGCCTTATTTATTCCGCTCAGCGCGGCGAACAGCGCCTGGACCTCGTCGTCGCCCGGCCTGGCGCGGGAAACGATTTGGTTGAACGCCCGCGCGACTTTTTTCTTGTCCCTCACCGAGGCAAGGGAGGAAACGATTTCTTCAAACATTTTTTCCAAGCGCGCGATTTTTCCCTTGCCGGCCGGCAGGTAAAGGAGCCCTGGTTTTTTTCCTGAACTCAATTCGTATAAAACGACTGCCACCGCGTGGGAAAGGTTTAGGACAGGGTTTTTCTTCGAAGCCGGAATGTGGACGACAGCATCGCATTTTTTCAAATCCTCTCTGCCTAGGCCCCGGCCCTCACTACCGAAAACCAGCGCGACTTTTTCCCTTCCAGAAATCATTTGCGCCAGTTCAGCCGGGGTGACGCAGTTCTTTATGCTCCTCCAGTACCTGCGGGGAACGCCGGTTGTGCCTGCCACAAAAGAACAGTCCCTCACAGCCTTGTCCAGTTCCCTTGTTTTCCTAGCTTTTTTCAAAATCGGCCACGCGCGCTTGGCAAACATTTTGGCCAAAAAACCCGGCCCCGCCCTTGGCCTCACGAGCCAGAGTTCCGTGGCGCCAAAGTTCTCCATCACCCTCGCCACGCTGCCCAGGTTTATTTCATACTCTGGCTCGACCAAAACCACTCTGTTTTTCGCGGGCGGCATCGCAATCATTTTTTGTTCTGGAACAAGGTTTTTTTAACCAGCGGCCGAACAAGTTTTTATGAGAATCCAGGCGCTTTCCCTCCTCTTGTTTGCATTGCTGGTTCAATTGACTGCAGGGATTTCGAGCGCCGAGGCAGCTGCGAGGGTCGGCGAATACGTTGGGAAAGAAAACATTGAAAAAATGGACGTAATGGACTCCCCGATTCAGTACAAGGACAGTCGCTATTATGTTTTTTACTACCCGCCCCCGCCTGTTTCGAAGAACAGGCTCGTTGCAGCTGTCATGGAAGCCACTGGACAGGTTGTGGGAGAAGAAAGCGTCTTGACTGCATTGGCCGGCGCAGCCCACAAGTACGCCGCGTGGCAGAGGCTTGAAAACACTTACCGCCTTTCTTTCGCTGATTTCTCAACGTTCTTGAACGACTACAGGAGGCGCCTCACAGCAGCGTCTCCGTCAACAGTCGTTTCCTCCATTCAATCAACTCATCCCGCGGTGAGCCTGGCCCAGGTGGAGAGGAAGCTCGGCTCAATGGAGACGAGGATGGATTTGCTTGCGGAAGTCCTTGAACAGGGAACGGAGTTGAGGACCGCGTTCACGGCCGAGTACTCGACAATCGCCTTGTCCAACATGTTTTTGCACTACAACAAAACGTTTTCCTCGTTCTCCGAATTCCTTGCCTCAGCCGAGGCCTACCAGGCCGCAGTGCTTGACGCGCAGGACAAGGTGAGGACTTCGAAAAACCTTTCAGTCGCGGACAAGGAAAACATCCTCAAAGCCCTTTCTCCCATATACGATGCTGGCGACCCGGGCAAGTTCAAGGACTCGTTCGTTTCCGGCAAGGACTATTACGAAACAAGAGTAGCCGACGAAGAGAAATGGGCGGGCGACAGCGTGAGCGGCTTCCTTTTCCTTAAAGCGAAAGTTGATGCGTTGAAGGCCTATGAATCAGTCCAACCCCAGGTTCAAGGCATTCTGGCAAGCGAATTCGCTTTCAAAGCCTGCGCCCTGGCGGAGGACTGGAAGGAACTCGCGGACGCGTGGAGGGAAATCGAGGCGCTCAAGGCAAGGGCGACCCAGGAAGCGTACCAGAACATTTCCTGGAAAACAAGCGGAATCCAGGCCATGGTGAGCGCGTTGAAAGACAAGTACAACAAGTGCATTCAAGCGACTCCCAAGCCAGGCCCGGGCCCGGACACTTCCTCAATCATTCAAGCAGGCCTCGCCCTCGTCGCCATAATCCTCGTGGGCTATGCGGCGTACAAGTACTACAAGCAAAAACAACAGGAAGAGCTATAAGCCGAGGCGAATGGGATTGAGGCGCGTGAAGTCGTTTCCAGTCAGTCCGCCCAATTCCCTCTGGCACTGGACCAGCGTCAAAAACCCTTTGCGGGTTGCGCTTAATTTCATCCTCGTCTACTCAGCCCGCTACCTCCCGAGCTTGCGCCTCAAAAACATTTTCTACCGCCTCGCAGGAGCAAGGGTTGGAAGAAATGTTTCCGTCGGCCTCGGAGCGGTTCTTGACGTGTTTTTCCCGGAATTAATTGAAATCGGCGAAAACTCGGTCATTGGATACAACACCGCGATTCTCGCCCACGAGTTCCTGTCAAAGGAGTGGCGCACCGGCAAGGTTGTGATTGGAAAAAACGTTTTAATCGGGGCCAACTGCCTCGTCATGCCAGGCGTGCGCATAGGAGACAACGCGACAATAGCGGCTTTTTCCCTCGTCAACCGCGACGTTCCCGCGAATGCCGTCTTCGGCGGAGTGCCTGCCAGGACGATAAAGCAACCTAAGGCATAAAAATTCGGCAGCAAAAAAATTATTGAAGTGCTTTAATGCCGCTGAAGGAAAAGTTCTTTTAGGTCGACAAGGACCTCAGACACGAGGAGCCGTTCGTGAGGCTGCTCGCAGTATACGGTCTCAGAGAACTTGGCAAGATGGCGGCCACCCAAGCAGTCCCCTCCTCGGCAGAGCCAGCAAAGACAAGAACTCGGAGGTGAGGCTGAATGCGGTCTGGTTTCTTGGAGAAATGAGGCACGAGGGCGCGGCGGCCCGCCTCTTCAAAGCACTTGGGGACAAGGACGACAGGGTCAAGCAGGCTGCTGTCAAAAGCCTGTTTCGCCTTGGCGGTGCGTTGAAGTTCGCCGCGAGGGTCACCCCCCACCCCACTTTTTGTCAAAAGCCTGTTTCGCCTTGGCGGTGCGTTGAAGGACATGGCGGCCACCAGGGCCCAGGCGCTTAAAAGCGTGTACGGGTGCTTGGAAAAAGACGTGAACCCACCGGATTTGGCGGAAGCCCTGCGCTTTGAATTGAGGGCATTGGCCAGTAAGGACAAGCCGTAATAAAAAACGCCACCATTTCTTTCCGCATGAGTCCAAAAAACATTCTGAAAACCCTTGTCGCCGTCAACGCCCTCGCTTTCCTCTACGGCATTTACTACTACAGAAACCAGTTGGCCCAGACAAGCCCTTTTCTCTGGGTCTTCGTGATCGACTGCCCGCTCTACGCGCTGCTGCTGGCAGCAGTGTTTTCGTTGTCCGTTTCCAAAAATTACCCAAAATGGTTTACTTTCGTTTCCTCCATGGGCGCGTTCAAGTACGGCGCATGGACTGTTTTCGCGATAATTTTTTATTCAAACTATTTCCTGGCGCCCGCGAACCAGTTGGTTTACCTTCCACTGTTCGCCGCGCACATCGGGTTGTTTCTCGAGGGACTGTGGCTGGTTGGAGCAGTGGAGGCGGCAAAAAAATTGTTGGCGGGCGCTCTCGCCTGGTTCTTGTTCAACGACTACGTAGACTACTGGCTCGGAGCCCACCCGTGGCTGCCGGAGTCGCCGGAAAAACTAGCGGTTACCGCGGGAGTGACGATTGCGCTATCACTCGCGTCGGTGGCGTTCTTTTACTTGGCTTCGAAAAAACGATTAAACGCGCTTGGTTTCGTAAAACCACTTGAGGAAGCCAGAAACATCATCTCGTCGTGGAAAGGTGCTTGAACGCGGCCAGCGCTGCCTTGGAGCCCTCGCCTGCAGCGACAATGATTTGTTTTTCAGGAACGCTCGTGACGTCGCCTGCAGCGAAAAGTCCTGGCACGTTTGTCTCGCACGCCGGGCCCACGATTATTTCCCCCCACTTGTTTTTTTCCACGCCAGTCACGATTTCGGAATTTGGTACGAGGCCGATTTCAATGAAAACACCTTGGACTGCAAGCTTTTTTTCTCCACCAGGCGTCCTTATCCTGACTCCAGTCACCATTCTGTCGCCGATTATTTCAAGGGTCGACGCGTTCGGAACCACTTCCACGTTTCCAGCGGCAAGCACTTTTTCCTTCATTATTTCGTCGCCGCGCAGCTCCGGGTTGATGGTGGCCACGTAGACTTTTTTTGCTATCCTAGTGAGCTGGAGGGCGGCGTCCATCGCCGAGTTTCCTCCACCAATGATTGCCACGTCCTTGCCCGCGAAGAGGGGTGCGTCGCAGGTGGCACAATAAGTGACCCCGCGGTTCTTGAACTCGGTTTCGCCAGGCACGTTGAGCATCCTTGGTCTCGCGCCCGTAGCGATGATAACAGTTTTTGCCTCGTAAGCCCCGCCCGCGCTCTCAACGATGAAATAGGCGTTAGTTTTTTTTACATGCTTCACTTCCTCGCCAACCTTCAGCTCGATGTCGAATTGTTTGAGGTGTTCGTCGAACTTCTCAGCCAGCTGGGAGCCGGTGATGAACTGGTAACCAGTGTAGTTCTCTATGTCCGCGCTGATGGCCGCCTGGCCGCCGACGTCCTTTGAAATCACCAGCGCGTTCATTTTTTTTCTCGCGGCGTAAATGGCTGCAGTGATGCCCGCGGGGCCTGCCCCAACAATAACAAGGTCGTACATGGAGCCGGCCTCCTTCATCGCCTTCACTTTGCTTTCGCGAGCGCCTTTTCAATCGCGGGCCTGTCGAAACCCACTATGACTTCGCCGTTGATGGTGATGACCGGCACGCCCATCTGCCCCGACAGCGCAATCATTTCCTCGGCCGCCGCAGGGTCGCTTCCCACGTCAATCTCCTTGAACGCGACGCCCTTCTGCTTCAAAAAATCCTTCGCCATCCTGCAGTACGGGCACGTGGTCGTAGAATAAACTTTCACGTCCAAGCAACTCACTCAGAGGCTCTTACGGGCAGCGTGAATTAAATACTTTTCCCACCAGCTCCCAGCGCCAGTCATCGCGTGTGTAAAAGGCCGCGTATGGCGGGTATTTCGCGACTAACTCTAGTGGACGGCGAAAACCAGTGCCCCGCGTATTCCTTGAATGCCCTCGAAATAGCCCTACCGAGTCCTCCATTCCTTGCACTTATACGGCGCGCGCGGCCCGGGCTTCTGTCAAGGCCTCTCGAAATAGCCTTACCAAGTCCCCCTTTCCTTGCACGCATCTTCGGCTTGCCCGATTCGCGGACACGCACTCGTTTTTTAAAACGATTACTTGGTTTTTTTCACAACCCTTTTTTGCGCATGGAACTCTACCACGTCGCCGTCCGCGAGCACGTAATCCGCGCCCGCCTGCTGGCCCGGAAACCTCGCAGAACCCCACACCCTGGCGTATTTCAGGGTTTCCGCGATTTCCTTGCTGATTTCCTTCGCCGCGTCTGCCACCGTGCTCCCGCGCCTGAGCGCAACGGGTTTTTCGTAGTCGGGTTCGCTGCCAGGAGGTTTGGTGAAGACCCTGATGATGTTCAGGGCGCTGAACATTTTTTCCTTCACTGCCTCCACGCTTTTTTCGTCAAACGCGTCATAATCCCTGCCATGAATAAGGAAAATTGTTTTCTCTACAAGCGCAGGGTCTCCGAAAAATTTTTTTTGCCCCTCGCTTTCAACCACTGCCACGGCCAAGTCGCCGGCGCGCGCCAGGCCCAGAACCCTTGCCTTGTTTTCTTCAGTGATGCTCGGAGTATCAATGACTTGAACGTTCACTTTTTTCACACCCATTATTCCCGGAACCACCTCGCTGGTCTCGAAGGGAACTGGCGTGCTTTTCTCACTCCTTCCAGTCAAGGCATTGAACAAAGCGGTTTTCCCTGAGTTCGCCGGGCCGAACAAAACGACTTGAAAACCCTGTTTTCGAATCGCCTCGCCGCGACCCCCTTTCCTGGCCCTCGCCTTTTTTTCCTCGATTTCTCGTTCCTTCCTCAGGCGCGCCAGCTTGTTCTTTATCTCCATCAAAATCTTTTGAGCGCCCTTGTGCTTGGGGCACAGCCTGAGCATTTCCTCGAGCGCAGCCTTTTTTTCCTCAAACGTTTTGGCGGCGCGGTATCGTGCCTCTGCCGCGTAATACTCCGGGGGCGCGTTCAGCGAAGCCATGAAAAAATACGCCCGCGCTGGTTAAAAGTTTTTTTAGTGCTCGGGCGGTTCCGGCTTCAGGCCGTACCACTTGCGTTTGGGCACCAGCGCGCGCCAGTCGAGTTCGCCTTTTCTCACTTTTTCAACGAATTCCTTGAACGTTTTTTCAAGCGCCGCCTGGGTTTCCTGTGAATTGAATTTTTCGGGCACGCGCATGTACGCGGGCACTTCGAGGAGGCGGTAGAAGGTGGCTTCATGGGCTTTTCTCTTTTCTTCCAAGTCCTTCTTGTTCCAGAAATGCTGGTTGTTCTCCGCAAGTTTTTCCAGCTTTTTTGAAACGAATTCGGACAAGAGGCTCGTCATTTCTTCAGCGCGCTTCACAAAATCCCCCGGCCGGTTTCTCTCTCTGCTTTTATTACAGTGATTTTTTCGAAGAAAAAACTTTTCTCGCCAACGATTTCAGTCCCGTAGCCAGCTGCCCCCAGTCTTTCGAGCGTCTCCCGGGTTCCGGACAACGAACTCGACAATAAAAGGAGTTTTCCGCCTGGCGCGAGATGGCTTTGGAACTCTTCCAGGAACCGGTCAACGACTTTTCTTCCACCCCTTCCCCCGTCCCACGCAACCGCGTCGGGAAACTTTTTTCCGCCGGGTTCGGTTGGAAGGTAAGGGGGATTAAAAGCGATGGTGTCGAACTCGTTTTTGACTGCGGAAAACAAGTTGGTTTTCACGAAGGAAATTTTTCCGGCGACGCCGTTTGCCTCGGCGTTCAGGCGGGCTGCCGCGAGCGCTTTTTCGCTCACGTCGCACGCCAGCACTTTTCCAACACTCGTCTTCCCTGCCGCGATTATTCCCTGAATACCGCATCCTGTTCCCATGTCCAAAACGCTTCCTTCGGCAAATTCTTCCACCGCCTCAGCGAGGAGGAACGAGTCCTCGCGCGGTTCGTAAACGCCTTCAGGCACTACTAGTTTCACGCCGCGCCATTCAACTGCTCCGGGCGCAGACGGCCTTGGTTCGGCCAGGAACTCAACTTTCAAAAGAACCACCCAAAAGAGCCGTCCAAAAAACTACTGTTTTTTTCGGCGATTATTTCGGCCTGAGGTCCACTGCCGCGCCGAGTTTTTTCTCGAGTTTGGCCACGCGCTTTCCTTTTTTTCCAATGAGCCTCGCCATCCTGTGTTCAGGAACGTAGACGATTATTCTGCCCGGCTCGAATTCCACTTCATAGTCCTTGCCCACGTGCTCGTCGAGGATTCTTTTCACTCGCGCCGCGTCCACCTCGGCTGGTTTTTTCTTGGCCCGGGCCTCTTTCACGGGGAAGACGACGGTTTCTTCGCCGAACTTGTATATCTCGTACTCCAGCGCCCCGGTTAGGAGGTCCCGCACTTCGATGACCGGCCTCGCGAGGTCCGCTTCCTTCATCCCGTAGGGGAGCTTTACAACAAACTTCAAGTCAAGCACTTTCGCGACCCTTCCGCGCTCGATGAAAATAATTGTGTCGATGACTTCCGGAATGATTCCGAGCTCGATTTTTCCGATGAACCGCTGCATCGCGTCAATCGCCTCCGAGGCGTGGACCACTCCAATCATTCCAATGCCGGCCAGCCTGAGGTCAGCGAACACCCTGAAGTCGCCCGGCTTCCTCACCTCGTCGAATATGGTGTAATCCGGCCTCGCCAGGAGAAGAATTTCAGCTGTGTTTTCGAAAGAACCCTCGAGCGGGGCGTACTGGGTGACGTCCTTCCCCACCTGGAGGTCCCTGGGCTGTTCAAGCGTCTTCACGATTTTTTTCTTCTGCGCGTAGTATTCCGCGAGGGCAGTTGCGAAAGTTGTTTTCCCGCCGCCCGGCGGGCCCGCGATGATAAGGCCCTCCACTTTTTCGGCCAGCCTGTTCATGATCGGCTCGGGAAGATTATAGTCCGCCAGACCCAGTTTTTTTATCGGCTTGACGACCGTCAGTTCGAATGCCTCGCTCACCGGCGGCCTCGTGAACGTCGCTCGGTAGAGCCCGATCTGGATGACCGTTGCACCCTTCTTGTCTATTTCAATGAAACCCTTCTCCACCCGCTTGGAGTATTCGATGGCTTCCTTAACCATTTCCTCGATGTCGGCTCTCGAAAGCGCCCTGTCGCCTATCTCCTTTAACTCGAAGGCGCCCGGCAGACCAATCTTCGCCTTGGGCGGGCATCCTTCCTTCAAGTGCACCGATAAGGTCTGGGGGGTGAAGAACCTCGCGAAACCCAGCTTGGCTTCGGCGACAACTGGCTCGAGGTAAACCACCTCTATTCCCTCGGCTTCGGCAACTTTTTGCTGCACCCTGTCGGTCGTGTACAGTGTTGCGCCGGCTTTTTTGGCGATCGCGCGAATCATCGCATCAATTTCTCCAAACCGCGCCCTCTCGATTTCCTCGCTCGTGGGCCTCACGCCAGCGTACTCGAGGCTCACGCGCTTGTCCGCTTTCGCCAGCTCCACGAGTTTTTTCAACTCGTCGAGTCCAGTGAACCCGGTTTCCCTGCCCACGTTCGCCTGGAACTCGAGCTCGGCCACCACGCACAAGGGAATGATTATTTTATTTGGTTTTTCTCTGGCCGCCAAGCCACTGATGCGGCCATCAATCAGGACGCCCGTGTCTGGAACAATCAGTTTCATGAACAACCCTTAAATGCAGTGGATTAATATTGATTTGGCTTGGCCCAGTTGAACCAGGCCCGCTTGGGCAACAAGAGAAAGGCAAAGAGAACGGCTAAAAAGCCTGAATCGGGCCTGCAAGCGCCTGGCAGCCGCCCATCGAAAAGCTTAAATACGTGATGCAAACATTTTTAAAGTTTTTTTCTCAAATTGTGGTGCTGAGCGAATTCTTGACCTGTCCTGTGGTGAAGCATGAGTTTGCCCACCGTCCACGCGCTAGTACCAAAGATTGTTTTGGCCAGCGAAGCGGAGGTCAACGAAGTCCTCTCCAGGCACTCGGCGTCAAAGGAGAAGCTCCCGGTCATTAAAGTGGACGATGCCGGGCTCCGGTTGAACGGCATCGAGGCAAAGCCAGGTGACGTGGTGAAGTGCATGCGGCCCAGTGACTGGAAGGGAAGAGGCTTTCTACAGGCTCGTGGTTGAGTGAAACTCAAGTGAGAGTGGTAAAACTGTTTCCTGAAATAATTCAGTCCTATCTTCGCGAAAACTCGCCCGTGAAGCAATTCATCGACTCCTACGACAAGTTCGTGGACTCGAGCCTCCAGGAAATTGTTGATGCCCAGAAAGTCATCGAACCCCAGATAGAAGGGGTCGTGGTCAAGCTCGGCAAGGTGAGCGTGGGCAGGCCCATCGTAATCGAGTACGATGGTTCCAGGAGAGAATTGTGGCCCATGGAAGCCAGGACGCGGGACCTCACTTACTCTGCACCGATTTACCTTGAGATGACCCTTGTAGTCAACGGGGTGGAGAAAAAGACCGAAAACGTTTACATTGGAGAACTGCCGGTGATGGTGAAGTCGAAGCACTGTTACTTGAGGGGGATGAGCGAAGAGGAACTCGTCCAGGCAGGGGAGGACCCGCTTGACCCAGGAGGTTACTTCATAATAAACGGGACCGAGAAATCGCTCATGACCCTCGAGGACCTGGCGCCGAACAGGATACTTGTTTCAAGGGAAAAGGACAAGGAAATGACTCAGACAAAAGTTTTTTCCACGCGCCTTGGATTCAGGGGAAGGTGCACAGTGGACAGGATGAAGGACGGAAGGTTTTTTGTAACCATGCCTTCCTACAGCAAGCCGCTTGAACTCGTCCTGGTTCTCAAGGCGCTCGGGTTGGACAAGGAGGAGAAAATCCTTGAGGCGTTTCCTGAACAGTCCGAGGTCAGAAACGACGTATTGCTTAACCTGGAGGCGGACGAGGCGAAGGGAAGGAGGGACGCGCTTGAAGCCATTGGAAAGCGCGCTGCTCCTGGCCAGCCGCTTGATTACCAGCTGAAGAGGGCAGAACTGTTGCTTGACAGGTACTTGTTGCCCCACATTGGAGTCGAGGAGAGGGACAGGCTGGCCAAGGCGTATTTTCTGTGCAGGATGGCCGAGAGGACGGTGTACGTGGCCTACAGGCTGAGGGCGGTTGAGGACAAGGACCATTACGCCAACAAGCGTTTGAAGATTTCCGGCAAGCTGATGGAGGAATTGTTCCGCTACGCTTTCCAGTTCCTGGTCAAGGACATAACGTATCAGATGGAGCGCGCGAACGTGAGGGGCAGAAAGATAAGCATGTTCGCCATCGTTCGGCCCGACGCGTTGTCGGATAGAATAAAGTACTCGATGGCAACCGGCAACTGGGTCGGGGGACACACTGGGGTGTGCCAGCCGCTGGACAGGTACAACTACATTTCCGCGGTCAGCTTCATTCGCCGCGTGACATCCCCGCTTGCGAAGAAACACCCCCACCACAAGGCAAGGGACCTGCACGGAACGCACTACGGAGGACTCGACCCCAACGAGACGCCCGAGGGTCCAAATTGCGTGGCTCCGGACACCCAAATACTCTTGAGCGACTTCACGGGAGTCAGCATCGGCGAGTACGAGGGGCTGGCGAAAAGGAAAGTGCTCTCGTGCGATTGGAAGGAAAAGCGCTTGGCAGAATCCGACATCGTGCGCTATATAAAACAGGAACCTAAGACCACGCTGAGAGTAGTAACCAAGGAGACGGGAAGAACAGTGGTTGCGACGCCCGACCACCCGTTCTATTCAGATGAAGGAAAAATGCCGCTTTCCCAACTGGCGGTCGGCAACAGGGTAGCGGTGATGCCCGTCATTCCCGTTCCCTTCGAGGAACCGCGTGACTCAGTTATTCTTGACGAGGCTGGCGTGAGGGCTGCTTGTCCGCCAAAAACTGATGCTGATTACGTTGTTTCGGAGCTCGTGAAGAGAAACCTTCTTCCGCTGAAGGAAAACGATTCAAGGCTACCTGTTCTCGCAAGGCTCGTGGGCCACTTGTTCGGGGACGGGACCCTGAGTTATTCGATGAAAAAACACAAGTCGAGCGTTGCGATAGTTTTTACGGGAGACGAAGAGGGGCTGAAAGAGGTATCAAAAGACGTGGAGTTTTTGGGCTTCAGTATTTCCCGCGTGACAAGACACTCTGCAGTGTCGAGACTGGAGGACGGAAAAACTATTTCAGGCACCACGCTGCGCTGCGCGAGCTACTCAAAGCCCCTCTGGGTGCTCTTGGCTGCGCTCAGAGCGCCTGTTGGAGACAAGGCAGTAGTAAAGACGCGCGTTCCCAAATGGCTCATGAAACAGAGGCTGGCTGTGGCGCGAGAATTTCTTTCAGCCTATTTCGGGTCGGAAATGACTGCGCCTAAGGTTGATGACAGAAACGGCAAAATATTCCTTCAGCCGGCTTTTTCGTTGAATAAAGTGAATGCGGGGAATGGACTCGAGTTCGTGGAGGACATTGGTGAACTGTTGAAAAAGTTCGGGGTGGAGATCGCCCACGTCAAGATAGTTGACGGCGTGGTGAGAAAGGATGGAAGCGCCACGAAAAAAATAAAAGCAATGCTTAAGTCAACTCCAGAAAACCTTGTCAGTCTTTATGGAAAAATTGGTTTCGCCTACTGTCCGCGGCGCAGGATGCTGGCAAGGTTCGCCGCCGAATATCTTCTAACAAAACAGCACATGCTTGCGCGGAGGATGGAGGTGATGGAAAAAGCTGTCGCGCTCCATTCTCAGGGAATGCGTGTTTCACAGATTGTTGCGGCGCTCGGCGGCGCGTGCAGGAGTCACGACGTAGCTAACTGGATAAAAGCAGTCAGGAAAAGTGGGAAAAGGGTGCGTGTTTCGGAAAAGGACTTTCCGCGCTTCAGGGAATGGGTTGCAGAACACGGGCTTTCCGAGGAAGGTCTCGTTTGGGAAACAATCGAGTCCATCGAGCCAGTTGAATGCAGTGACGTGCGGGATGTGACAACGCTTCAGAACCACCATAATTTCTTCGCAAACGGTTTCTTGACAGGCAACTGCGGGCTCGTCAAAAACCTGGCGCTGTTCTGTGAAATAACCACCGGAACACCCGAGGAGCCCGTTGAAGCGGCGCTGAAGAAAATGGGGGTTGTGATGCGCGCATGAACGAAATAGGCGACGAAGCGAACTGGGCGGCGCGAAGCGCCGCCGGTGTAGGAAACGAATGGGACGCCTTCGGCGTCCGGTGTAGGAATGGATTGGGCGATGCTTCGCATCACCGGTGTAGGAACGGAGTGATTGGATGAAGGCGAGTGTTTATTTGAACGGAAGGTTCGTGGGCTTCGTCGAGGACGGAGAGCGGCTCGTTCAAGGCATTCGGGAAAAGAGGAGGGAGGGGCAGCTGGATTTGCAGGTTAACGCCGCTTACTATGCGAAGACCAACGAGGTTTTCGTGAACACCGACGAGGGGCGGGCGAGGAGGCCACTCATTGTTGTGAAGAGAGGAAAAAGCGCATTCACTGCCCAGCACGCGGAAAAACTGAAGAGGGGGGAAATTGGTTGGAGCGACTTGGTGAAGGAGGGCGTGATAGAGTACTTGGATGCGGAGGAGGAGGAGAACTCGCACGTCGCGCTTGACGAAAAAACTCTCGAACGAGCGGCCGGGGCAGGAAAAGAGGAGCGGTTCACTCACCTTGAAATCGATCCAGTGAGTATTCTGGGCTACGCGTCGGCCCAGGTCCCGTTTCCGGAGTACAACATGGCTCCACGAATTCTCATGGCCGCCCAGCACACTAAGCAGAGCCTGGGCTTATACGCATCCAACTATAATCTTCGGACCGAAACAAGGGGTTATGTGCTCCATTACCCGCAGAAGCCTCTTGTCAAGACAAGGGCGTATGAAGCGCTCAAACTCGAGCGCCGGTCCAGTGGCCAGAATTTCGTGGTGGCGGTGCTGTCGTACCGCGGGTATAATATGAATGACGCGGTTGTGCTAAACAAAGACGCGGTTGAACGAAGCCTTGGAAGAAGCGTTTTTCTGAGGACGTACGTGGACGAGGAGAGAAAGTATCCCGGAGGCCAGAAGGACAGGTTCGAAATACCTCCTGAATACGTTCAAGGATACTTGGGCGAACAGGACTATGCCCACCTTGACGAAAAAGGGATTGTGAACCCCGGGGCAGTGGTGGGCCCTGACGCGGTGCTGGTTGGAAAAACTTCTCCGCCCAGGTTCTTGAAGGAAATCAGTGCACTGGAAGTGGAGACCGAGAAAAGAAGGGAGAGTTCGCTGACGGTGAGGAGCAACGAGTCGGGAATCGTGGACGCGGTCATGTTGTCCGAAACCCCTGCGGGCAACAAGCTCGTCAAGGTCCGGGTGAGGAAAACAAACATTCCCGAAATCGGGGACAAGTTCGCGTCGCGCTTCGGCCAAAAAGGGGTAGTGTCACTGCTTGTTCCCCAGCGGGACATGCCGTTCGCGTCCTCCGGAGTCACTCCCGACCTCATAATAAACCCGCACGCGATTCCGGGGAGAATGACTGCGGGCCACTTGATCGAGATGCTCGCAGGCAAGGCGGCCTGTCTTGACGGAAAGCTGAAGGACGGCACCGCCTTCACTGGAGAGAAGGAGAAGGATTTCGAAAAATCGCTTGAAGCCCACGGCTTCAGGTACACTGGAGAAGAAGTGCTTTACGATGGAGTGACTGGAAAAAGGTTTCCGGCTAAAATATTTATTGGAGTGATTTACTACCAGCGCCTCCACCACCTCGTGAGCCTGAAGATGCACGCTCGCTCGAGGGGGCCGGTGCAGATGCTCACCCACCAGCCAACCGAGGGCAGGGCGAGGGAAGGTGGGCTCAGGTTGGGTGAAATGGAGAGGGACTGTTTCATTGGCTTCGGGGCAGCTGCGCTGTTGAAGGAGAGAATGATTGACTCAAGCGACAAAACAACTGAGTTGGTGTGCGACGACTGCGGCTCGCTCGGGGTGGCGGACAAGATAAAGAACAGGATTTATTGCCCGTTGTGCGACTCCACCAACGTCCATGGGGTGGAAATGAGTTACGCATTCAAGCTGCTGTTGGATGAGATGAGGAGCATAGGAATATTTCCAAAGCTGAAACTGAGGTCGAAGGGATGAAAGCCATTGAGTGCGTCGAATTCCTCTTGTTTTCGCCCGAGCAGATGAGGAAACTGAGCGCGGCCAAAATAACCATTCCGGACACGTACGACGAGGACGGTTATCCGATCAGCGGAGGGTTGGCTGACCAGCACCTCGGAGTCATCGACCCTGGCCTGAAGTGCAAGACGTGCGGCGGGAGAATGCGGAGCTGCGGCGGCCACTTTGGGCACATTGAACTGGTTCGGCCGGTCGTCCACGTGGGTTTCGCCAAAACAGTTTACCTGCTCCTGCGGGCCACGTGCAGGAAATGCGGCCGCGCGCTTTCGGCAGACCTTCTTGAAAAAACCAGGCGCGTGGCTGAGTGTCCCCACTGCGGAGAACAGCAGAAGAGCATAAAATTCGTGAAGCCCACAAGCTTCTACGAGGAGGACAGGAGGATCCTCCCAAACGAGGTCAGAGAACGCTTGGAGAGGATACCGGACGAGGACTTGGCAGCGTGGGGGATCAGGATCAGGCCAGAGTGGATGGTCCTCACCATTCTCCTCGTGCCGCCGGTTACTGTGAGGCCGAGCATCACTCTGGAAACGGGCGAGAGAAGCGAGGACGACCTGACCCACAAGCTCGTCGACATACTGAGGATTAATCAAAGACTCGGCGAAAACATCGACGCCGGAGCCCCCCAGCTCATCATAGAAGACCTTTGGGAACTCCTCCAGTACCATGTCGCGACGTTTTTTGACAACGAGACAGCCGGAATCCCTCCGGCCCGCCACAGGTCCGGCAGGCAGTTGAAAACGCTTTTCCAGCGCCTGAAGGGAAAGGAGGGGAGATTCAGGTACAACCTTTCGGGAAAGAGAGTAAACTTTTCGGCCAGGACAGTCATTTCTCCCGACCCAGCCCTTGGCATAAACGAGATAGGGGTTCCAGAGGAGATCGCGAGGGAACTCACTCTTCCGGTCTCGGTTACCGAATGGAACATTGAAAACATGAAGGAACTCATCAAGGCGAACAGCGAGAAAATAAATTACATAATAAGGCCGGACGGGAGGAGGAAGAAACTCATTTCAAGCAACGTGGATGAAATTGTTTCCGAACTGTCTCCCGGATACGTGATAGAGAGGCAGTTGATGGATGGCGACCTCGTCATATTCAACCGCCAGCCGTCGCTCCACAGAATAAGCATGATGTGCCACGCCGTGAAAGTGCTTCCGGGGAAAACGTTCAGGTTCAACGCGGTCGACTGTGCTCCGTACAATGCCGACTTCGACGGCGACGAGATGAACATCCACGTGCCACAGAACGAGGAGGCCCAGAGCGAAGCCGACATCCTCATGAAGGTGCAGGAACAGATACTTTCCCCCCGCAACGCGGAACCGCTCGTGGCCCCCATACTGGACCAGGTGAGCGGCCTGTACCTGTTGACTCTCGAAGGAGCAAAGTTTTCGCGAGAGGAAGCGTGCTCGCTTCTCGCAATCGCAGGAGTCGCCAAAGAAATCGTTGAAGAAAAAGTCAGCGGAAAGGACTTGTTCTCCCTCCTTCTCCCCAAGGGCTTGAACGCGGACTACGTGAACCGGAGCCACGAGGAAGTGAGGATAAGAAACGGAAGGCTCTTGTCCGGCCACGTGGACAGCAAGATAAGCGACCTCTTGACGAGACAGATATTCACTGAATTCGGCTCGGAAGCCGCAAAAAACTTTTTAGACGCGGCCACGCGGCTCTCCGTCGAGATGGTGACGCGCTACGGCCTTTCCCTGAGCCTTGAAGACTATCGGCTGAGCGAAGAGGGCGAGAGGGCGGTCGGGGAAACATGGAACTGGGGAAGAAGAAAAGTGAAGTCGCTCATCCAGCAATACCGCGAGGGGAGGCTTGAAAGAAAACCCGGAAAAACGCTTCAGGAAACGCTCGAGGAACTCGTGATGGACGCGCTGGAAAAGACGAGGGACTTGTGCGGCCACCACATTTTAAAACACATCAAGCGCGTCGCGGTCAACGCGTTTGGAACCAGGGTGAACCACAACGCCGCACTACTCATGAGCAGGGCAGGAGCGAGGGGGAAGTTGTTGAACGTCGTTCAAATGGCTGCGCTCGTGGGACAACAAGCGATTCGGGGAAAGAGAGTGAGAGCGGGATACAAGAACAGGATACTGCCGCACTACAAGAAAGGAGACCTGAGCGACGATGCAAGAGGATTCGTTAGCAGCAGCTACGTCGAGGGACTCGACCCGCTCCAGTACTTCTTCCACGCGGCAGGAGGCCGGGACAGCGTGGTGGACAAGGGAGTCAATCCTGCCAAGACAGGCTACATGCAGCGCCGCCTCATAAACGCTCTCCAGGACATAATTGTTGCGCCAAGCGGCTGCGTGAAAGACGCCGAGGGAAACATCATTCAATTCCGCTACGGCGACGATGGAAAAGATGCGACTGGAAAGCCCGTGGCTTACGGGGAACCAGTCGGGGTCGTGGCCGCCCAGTCCATCGGCGAACCCGGGACGCAGATGACGCTCCGCACCTTCCACTACGCCGGCGTAGCTTCGCTGGCTCAGCTCGGATTCACGCGCCTCGTGGAAGTGGTTGATGCCAGGAAAACTCCGAAAAACCCGGTCATGGAGGTGTATCTCAAGAAAGAGTATTCGAAAAACATTGAAAAAGTCAAGGCGGTCGCGGCGAGCATCGAGGAGATAACGCTGGAAAAAATTGCTTCAGTGGAAGAAGATTTTTCGAAAAAAGCCATCAGAATCACGCTCGACCCCAATGCGCTTGAGGAAATGAAAATAAAGCCAGAAGAAGTGGTGGAGAAAATAAAGTCAGTTGAGCCAGCCTGCTCGCGCGACAGGAACCTCGTCATCGTCAAAACAAAGGCAGAAGACCTCAAAAGCATCAGGAGAATAACCACGCGCCTCAGGGAACTCACGCTCAAGGGAATAAAAGGGATTTCGAGGGCCATCATCGTTGAAAAAGACGGGGAACTGGCCATAGCCACGGAGGGAACAAACCTCGAGGAAGTGTTCAAAATACCAGAAGTGGACGCGTTCAGAACGAGCACGAACGACATCGTGGAGATATCGAGGGTGCTCGGCATCGAAGCCGGGCGCAACGCGATAATAACCGAACTAACCAAGGTCCTCGAGGCCCAGGACCTGAAGGTGGACGCGAGGCACATCATGCTCATCGCTGACGCGATGACGTTCAGGAGAGAAGTCAAGTCAATCGGCCGCCACGGCCTCGCCGGGGAAAAAGTATCCGTGTTCGCGCGCGCGGCCTTCGAGGAGACCGCAAAGCACCTGCTCAGGGCATGCACCTACGGGGAAACCGACCCGCTCAGGGGAGTCACGGAAAACATCCTCATCGGCCAAACCATACCCTGTGGAACCGGAACCGTAAAGCTGGAAATGGAAGTCGAGTGAACGGAAGTAAAAGCGTTCCAGAAGAAGATAGCTGATTTTGTTTCCGCACGGGACAGAAAAAGGGGCTCCGCGCCGAACGAACAGCTAGCATTAACGCATCTGGTCCAGCAAGGAGTCGCGGAAAGAGGGATTCCGCAAGAAAGAATTGGAAGGCGCGATGGGCGACTATCTGATGCGGCTCGTTAAGCTGGCACACTTCCGCGGCTTGGACGTAGAAAAAACGGTCCTCAGAATAATCCAACGGGAATAAAAACTCCTAAAAAATGAGGGAATGGTCGACGAGGACAAGAGTGACTCCAGAAGCGGTCCGGGCCGTGCAACAGTTTTTTACTTCCTCAAGCGCGATGCCGGCGTTTTTGAAATCGACTCCAAGCCCTTTCCGCGCCTCCGGAAAGCCAACTTTTTTTTGGGTAATTCGTCTCTTTTATAGGATTTTTTCAAGGGCCGCGAGCCCTCATGGAAAAAAATATAAACCACGGGCGCCACTTTTGTTCACTCATTTTGCGTTTTGTAAAATGGGGAGTAGGCAACTGGGTTGCGCTGGACTAACTGGGCGGTGCAAAGCGATCGCAGGTTTCGGTTTGCGCAACCAGTACAGCGGTTGCTTGAGAACCATTCCGGAAATTCTTTTTTCGGATTGTTTGAGTGGTGTAAATGGACGTTGAGAAGGCAGTCAGGACTGCCGTGGATACCGGAAAAGTGTTGCTCGGCGCGGATAGGGCGAGGAAGCTCGCGCTCACCGGCAGGGCGAAGCTGGAGGTGATCCGGATCCAGTACGCCGAGGCGTCGGACATGGTGGAGAAGATCAACGCCATCTACGGCACCGACGGAGACTCCGCCTCTTCCAATCAGAGCCGCTCCCAGCCGCCCTCGCGGTTCCGCGTCCAGGACTCGACCTCGAGCGGCTCCAGGACGCGCCCAAGCACGTCGGGTTCCGCCCGACCCTCGAGCAGCGAGTGGACGAGAAGGCGACGGAGCGCGTCCCGGCCCCGCTTCTCGCGCCCGAACGTGAGGCCGCCGGCGATGGACCAGGCGCTCGCCCTGCCCGAGGAGACAACGTCCGCTGGGACCACGAACAACGTGGAGACCTCGCCCGCCTCGAGCGCGCGGCGCCCCTCCTCCTCCGTCGCGAAGGGGCGGAACGTGACCGGCGCGAGCAGCTCGCGCGCCCGACCGGTTCCGGGGGCGTTCTCGCCCAGGCGCCCGGCCATCCGTTCGACCTCGCGGGGCGCGG
>FWPU01005801.1_pt1 | contig 25958 bp, 29 predicted proteins | sample 2228361 | NCBI WGS metagenome assembly FWPU01 (sample SAMEA103939777, study PRJEB20133) | metagenome | reverse complement strand
AGTTTATAGCATTCTATTCTTTTTTCTATCTTTCCGCCACTACCTATTTCAATTTTTGTAGAATTGTCGAATATATTTCTGTGGGTGAATGAGATAGATAAGACATTTCCATTTGCATCTATCGTTGCCTCACCATATGTGATGCCGAAGGAGAGATATTCATCTCCTGTGAGCCATTGATTATCATCACCATCATCATATGCATCATTTTCGAGCATGACGACATACCACTTTCCTGCCATCTCAGAGAGTTGAGGATCATCATCTAGTTTCATGAATGAGCCTCCCTGAATATAGTGGTTATAACCATTACTCTCCTGGATGGATTCCATTGTTATACCAGAGTATACTCCTGTAAAACTATTGTTAAAGGCAATGAAGGAATCAAATTCAGGATCATTTGGTGCTGTAAGAAGTCCATACGAGTTAATCGAGATTTCATTGTAAGGTATTGTACCAATTTCTGCCTCTTCTATGACAGGAAGGATAAGATCTGGGTCAGTTGGAATAATAAATCTGTCATATGGTGGTGGATTATTCATGATATAACTCGGCATCAATTCCATGTGAGTGCTCCAATTGAACATATCTATAATATTATTAGTAGTATCTACATCTAAAACCACCATATCTCCCGCAAAGCGCATATGCTGGAGTGGGTAGGGAGGTCCTTGTGTTTCATTATAACTCAGAGCGAATCTCATCATAGTACCAAGATACTTACCTTGTGGAAGGGTACTACCACTATTATAATCCTTCTTTACAGCATAGACTATGTCATTGTCTCCACCCTCAGAACCACTACTTATCATTGTTCCTATGTATGTTGAGCAGTCATTAGTGAATGCACCCTCTATTGTTCCACCTTCTGGCAGATAGATGATCATCTTTCTTCCGCTTATCTGGTAATTTAGAGTCATGGTGGTTCCGCCAACAGGATCATGATAACCCTGTTCAGTATCACTCGGGTCATACTCTTCAAATTCATGTCTATGCTCTGCCATACCACCATTTGCATATGTCTTAGAAGGGTCTACAGTCATGGTTCCTTTACCAGTGGCATCAGGTGCATTCATACTTAAGGTTCCCCAGCCTGCTATTACTGAGCCATAAGGAAAGAACTCTGATACCCCATATGGAGGGTCATGGTTAATCTCTCCAAAATGCACAAAGAGGTTATAATGCATAAACCAGTAATCTGATGGGAATTGGCATGCACTCAATGGAGATGCCTCCTTCCACTGTACAATATTCATTGTTGGTGGATAAAGGGTGGGATTATTACTAACGCACTGGAGTGTGTTTGCTGTATTGAATACAATCTTTACATTCGTAGTTACATTACCTTCTACAACTATTGGGTTCATGAGTAAGAATGGATACCCTTGACTTCCATTTGCTGACCAGCCCTGACCACCTCCATCATCAGCAGTAGCAAAGTAGAGTTCACTGCTTCCGATATCGAGTGGCTGATCTACGATATCATTTCCACCACATGGATTTGGTCCTGAGTATGTGATTATTGGGTCAACCGTGAACTTTACCCTCTTATATTCTCCAGGAGAGATACTTCCCTGTCCAAAGAGGGCATCTGTCTCATTGATGATATCCTTTTCTACTCCTCCTTGATTTTCAAATACAGTTATTGGTAAAGAATCTTTGTCTTTGAAGAGCTCTACCTTCTTAATCTTTACCTTCAGGCTCGTTGGGCTTTCTGCCTCTATGGGAAGTCCTCCATAGAATATGGAGCCCAAAAAGAAGAGAATCACTGTGAGATATAAGATTATAGATTTAAGTCTCATCATCTTTCACCTCCTATTGATTCGAACCACCTACTATCTTTACGAGACCTGTTCCTTGGGCAGGTTGCTCTCCGCCGCCACCACCTCCGCCGCCACTAACTCCGCCGCCATCACCTCCGCCGCCACCACAGCCATATATTATGGCAGTGATGGTGATGATTAATAATACCCTCATTATCCTCTTCATATTAACCTCCTCCTACTTACAGCAAGATAAAGCCGCCAATGACAGCTTCTATTATAGAAATATCATATGTTGTATTGAATGTCAAGGTAAAATTACCATTCAATAAGACTCTACTGCCAACTGGTATTTACTCGTATCAAGAGTGCGATTCATAAACAGTCCCTACAGTGATGGTTTTATATATGCAGAGAAGTATGGCTTCAATTCTTCGAGGGTCTCATCTATTGTAAGGGGAATCAGGTTTGCGAAGCAATCGAGGTTAACTATGGCATTGAGGTTCGCATCCTTCTTTGAGGCTGCTCTTAATCTTTCTGAAAAGTCTCTGTTTACGATACTCACATTACTGTATATATCAGCGAGTCCGCTAAGGTCTTTTATATCCTTTATCCCCTCTCTTTTCATTATCTCCAGAGCAACTAAAAACATTGATAGCATCCTGTATGTGGTCTCGAATATCGTTGCGAATGGAAGGTGAAACCTCACCATTGGTCTAAGGTAGTCGAGGTGGGTGCATCCACTCGTTGCCATTATAATACCAGTTAGTGAACTCAGTGATTCCTGTACAGTGGTCTCCTTTAGATACCTTCTCTCCTCTGTTATGACACTCACCTTTACCTTTTCATATGAATATATATCACTAAAGTCAGATGCTACATCAGCAAGATTCACAGCAACAGGGCAAAAAGATCTTCTTTCTTCATCCATTTCACAATTAGAGCATCTATGGAAATGGAGTCTTGTCCATTCATGGGGGTGTGAATCTCTTTTGTTTATGGGTTTAAGGGTTTTGGGGTCGAGCCTAAGCTCAAAGAGCTTTTCCTTCGTATCTTTGAAATCGAATTTATATATTATCCTTAAGTTATCCATCAGTATGAATATCCTGCTGCAATGAATACTGTTATGGAGTTTATTACAGAATCCTGTATATCTGTTCTTGCTGGTATAACCTGTGCCTCACCTTTTCCATATGAGTATATCGTTCCAATGGTGAGGGATGATGTGCGAGTGAAGTATGTTCCACTTAGACTCATTCCATAGATATCTATATGCTCAGGTTGATCTGTCTTTGAGGAGCTCAATTTAGGTGTGTTTGCCATATCAGTGAATATGCCTAGCCTTATTGCAAATAAAGGAGATGTGTAATACTCTGTGCCAATTGCAATATTTATTACATCTTCCTTTTCAGATACCTTGGAGTAGTATGAGATATCTCCTGCTATAAGGAATGACGGATTCGGGAAGTAGGCGATGCCAAGTGTTGTCTGGTAGGGGAATCTCCTCTTTTTTTCTGATGTATCTACACTAAAGTCCACATCATTAGGTCCATAACCCATACTCGATGGTCCCCTTATGGTTGTCTGGGCTCTTTTCTCTGAACTTAAGAGGAATGTCTTTGATGTCGTCAGACCTATCGATATCTTCTCTACAGGAGACCACATGATCCCTATAATAGGTCTCAAGCCCCATTCTGTCCATGAGAGATAATAGTTTTCCCAGTCGAATTCTCCATTGCTGAGATTAATAAGATGATTCCTGATTATCTTTCCATCCCTGTGGTGGATATAGAGGGTTGTTCCGAGTGAGAGGTCATCTCTTAATCTTAATGCATATGATGGGCCGAAATTATATGTATTATCTACATCATCTATATTTATCACATACCTCGATATGTAGACACCTGGCAGAGCGGATCTTATATTATAATAGACCTGCTCCTGATCTCTCAGGATGGAGTCAGTAACAGCGTATGAGAATCCTATCTTATGAGGGCCGAGTTGATGGACTATTCCGAAGAAGTTTGGTAAAAGTCTTGAGGATTCGAGTTGCCAGTTCTCACTACCACCTGTTGTCTTAGGCAGTACATCCTGGTATGTCTTTGTAGATATATTGTAGGCATTGACACTCACAGAAAGCCTCCTCTGGGTTGTGAGGACTATCCCTGCTGGATTGTAATAACATCCTGATGGGTCATCAGATACTGCCACATATGCACCTGCCATTCCCGCAGACCTTTCTCCTATGAGGGAATTGATATAATGGTATTCGTCTGCATGTATTATACGGGGTATAAGGAGAATGGTTATTATAGATAATATAACCTTAATTAATCCTGACATTCTCATGGTATCTCTCCTTTAAGATCATTTTATTTGTATCCTCGAGTCTCTGCTCTTTTATAAAGCCTTCGAGACGCGAAATCCTTTCATCTATGCCAGGGTGGGTTCCTTTTATATCTTTGACCAGTCCTTTATCCCTTATCCTTTTGAGAAATCTTAAGAGTGCTTCTGGATCATATCCTGCATTGAAGATTATCATGGTTCCAAGTGTGTCTGATGTCAGTTCATCCTCTTTTTTGTATCCTCGCTCAAAGAGTATGGAATATGCCTGATCAACCATCTCAGTAAATACTGCCTCGAAAGTCTTTGTGGCTCCTCCTATTAATGCAGCAAATCCTGTTACTGCTGACTCATCAGTTGCCCTGAGGTTTATCTCCTTAACTATGTGCCTCTCTGTTATATGGATTATCTCGTGTGAGAGTATTCCTGCGAGTTCTGCCTCATTCTCTATCACCTTTAATGCTCCCTTTGTGATGAATACATAACCACCTGGGGCAGAGAATGCATTTATCTCATCTGTATCGAGAACCCCAAAATAGAAAACTATCTCAGGTCTATTCGCATACTGTGCGAGTCCTTTTCCCACAAGGTTTATGTACCTTGTGAGGGATTCGTCTTCAAGGAGTCTGTATCTTCCGAGTATCCTTGCAGATAGTTCCCTTCCGAATATTATCTCTGCCTGTGTGTCGTCTCGGGTGGTGAATGCCTCTTCCTGTGAGGTGATGGTGAGTCTCTTACGAAAGTCATCTCCTCCTGATGTGATTGCTGGTAATAAGAAGAGGAACAATGGAATGAGTAATATCCTCTTCATTTTTTCATACCCTCCTTTATGAATCTTAAGGCATCATCTTCACTCACATCGAACCTTTCGAGCCATTCAACCCCCCTATGGTCGACCCTGTATTTATCAGAAAGCCTTGCCCTTTCCTCCATGAGTCCCCTTGCTGCAGCAGCACTCACAAAGGCAGATGCCCTCTTCCTTGCGCCTCCTTCGAGCCTCTCCTTAGTCTCCTCTATGATAGATATCTTGCCAGATGGTGGTCTTTTATCTACAAGGAGTTTCGATACCCATCCTTTAATGTCCTTATAGGAGACCTTAAACCACATATCCTTTTTCTCTATGACCTTGAGTGACTCCCCCCTCTTCAGGGTTGCGAGGACCTTTGAACCTGTTAAGGGTTCTGAGAGTATATCTGCCTTAATGCTCTGTACATATACATCCTTTCCGTAAGATTTCGATGGTAGCAAGAATATAAGCAATATAAAAGGTATAAATATCATTAATCCTTTCATAAAACACCTCCTATTTTTCTGTTAACTCCATTACACCATCCCATGAAGATGGCGTGTTCATTATAAGGTATTCACATCTTTTTATGAATAACATTGCCAGAGGATCATCAGGTATTATAGATAGTGCCTCTCTGTAGAGTTCCATCGCATCTTCCCACCTTTTATTTAAATAGTACTCAAATGCCCTTTCAAATAGCAAGGTAATTTTCACACTCTGAGGAGAATCCCTCAAAGGTTCATAGATATTTACAGGTTCAGTCTTGCCTTTTACTCTTACCCTATCTATAATCCTTAAAGGGATCTTTTCTTTTATATTGAGCATCGTCATCTCTGAGATGATGATGGGAAGACCATAAAATCTCGTTAGTGACTGTAGCCTTGATGCCAGATTCACACTATCACCAATTGCAGTATAATCGAGTCTCTCCCTTGAGCCAATGTTACCAAGAACAACCTCTCCTGTATTTATGCCGATACCTGCCTTTATAAAAGGAAGATTCTTTGAGGAGAGTTCTTTATTAACATCATTTATTGCATCTATCATCTCCATGGCTGTGAGTGTCGCCATCTCAGGATGATTTTTCGCCTCAAGGGGGGCTCCCCAGAATGCCATGAGAGCGTCTCCCATGAATTTATCGACCGTGCCATTATTTTTGAATATGATATCCACCATCCTTGAAAAAAATGTATTGAGGAGTTCTATCACCTCTTCAGGAGATAGTCTTTCTGATATGGATGTGAACCCCTCTATATCAGTGAATAAGATCGTGAGGTATTTTCTCTGTCCTTTTCTCGATATGATATCCCTTCCAGAGTGATCGATGACCTCTATGAGGGTTGCAGGTGATACATACCTCTCGAATCTGCTCTTTATAAGTCTCTTATCTTTCTCCTCTGTCATGACAAGGAAGGCAAGGGTGGATGTTGTGGAGATTATCCATGTGAATAGGTGAGGCACTACCTCAATAACGATATTTTTTGTGAAGATAGAGAGGGAGAGTAGTATATATATGAAGGGGATTAATGATGCGATGATTAATCTGGTGGTGAATCTTCTTATAAACAGGAGTGTGGTGATCGTTATGAAGGTAAGAATAGTAATTATTGCCATAGTGAGGTGTTTGTTGACCCATACAAGGAAGTCTCTCTTTACGATATTGCTGTATATCGATGAATGGAGGAGCACGCCAGGTGTCCTCGGTGCTATGGGTGTTGGCTTGAGGTCCTCTACCCCAACTGCACTCGCTCCTATGAATACTATTTTTTCATGAAATTCCTCGGGACTAATTGGAAGGTTCTCTATCTCACCCCTTTTTAATTTCTGTATGGATGCTATTATTCCACTCATGGAGTATGGTTTGAAATCTCCGTAGTGGTTTATAAGATAAGTTCCATCATCCATGAGAGGAATCTTTATCGTTTCATTCTCTGTCTCGATAAGGAGATTCCTTCCCTTTTCTTTTATCGTGATCGGTTTCAATATATCCAATAGAGGAGATAAAGATATAACAGGGAAGTAATTGCCCTGGTAGAATCTTAGAGGATGGACCCTTCTATAAACACCATCTTTATCAGGGCTGAATTCAACCACACCTGTGTTTTTTGATGCCATATAGAGTTCCCTGAAGGGAATAGCAAAGTTATTGTTATCCTTTTTGTGGATGATACTGACTTGAGGAATAGAGAATCTCTTTACAAAGTCATCAGGAAGGGGTTTATTCAAGATATCAATGTTATATTCATCAGGTATATCTCTGAATATCTGGACAGCGTGATATACATTGCCTGCCTCGATGGTTGATTCAACGAGTCTTGTATCACCATAACTAAGGACATTCCCTGGTCTGCCATATACCTTTTCATTTTCAGTAAAGAGGATATCGAATATTATTGCCCTTGCACCTGCGATCCTCAGGAAATCAATGACATCTGCATGGATCGAGCGTGGCCATGGCCATCTTCCTGCGACAGGGTTCATCATCTTCAAGGATGTCTCATCTATGAGTATGACCTCTATATCCTGAGACGGTTGTGCCTTCATCCTGAGGAGTTTTGTCCTTATATCGAAACCAACCAGTTCGAGTTTCTCGAAGAGACCGAATTCATAAAGAAAAATGGAGATGAGGGATATTAAGATGCCTGCAATTATAAGAAACCTTATCTTATTGATAGTTTTTAGCATTTTAAAGCCTTTTTTATTATATATTAATCTACATTATATGAACTTGTCTGAGTTAATTAAAAGATTATGGAGCATGGTAGATTAGTATATTTATCTAAAAAAAGACTTTGTGCCATTACTGTCCAATTAACTCATTAGCAGAAAAAACTGTACCTTATTTGCTTATATAGTAGCAAAGTGACTATTGAACCTCAAAAGGTCTTGAAGATAAAGAGATCGCTTGTAATAAAAGATGCAGAAAGTGAAAGATGAAGATACTCATGAATCTTTGATTTTCAAGGTTTCGTGAGTTGGTGAACAGACTGTTATTTCAGTAAAAGAGACTCTGTATCTATTTTACAAGGCCGATAATCCTTGAGAAGAATTCAATAACACCTGGATTTGTTATGATTATGAGGATTGCGATCAGGATGAAGTAGAGTTTTAGTCTCCAGCCGAGGTCTGATATCTTCAGGTCGAGCCTGTTGACCTCTTCTGTGAGTCTTTTATCGAGTTCATTGAACTTATCGGTAAATTTCTTATCGAGATTATTTATCTCGTTGGTGAGTTTTTTATCGAGGTTACTGATTTCAGTGGTAAACTTTTTATCGAGTTCACTAATCTTGTCAGTAAATTTGTTATCTAATTCATTAATCTTATCAGTAAACTTTTTATCGAGTTCATTAATCTTATCAGTAAACTTTTTATCTAATTCATTAATCTTATCAGTAAACTTTTTATCTAATTCATTAATCTTATTAGTAAATTTGTTATCGAGTTCAATCATCTTATCAGTAAATTTGTTATCGAGATTGCTAATTTCATGAGTGAGCTTTGTGTCGAGGTTACTGATGTCAGCCTTCGTGGCGACCTCTCCTTTAACTTTTTCATCAATAAAATCTATAAGAAGGGTAGCATCTTCACTACCGAGTTTCTCTTTTAACCTTTCATATAGTCTTATAGCTGTTGACTGCATGATAAAGTCTATCAAATTTTCTTTTGAGATGTCAAAGCTGGGCATAGAAAGCATCTATAAAAAGTTGTTAGGTAGAATACACATTAATATGGATCTTTTAGGTTTTTTAAATGGCTGGTTATAGGTTATCTCTCAGTGCTTATTGAGGGTATTCTAAGTTACTGGATAGGAGATTTTCCAACTTAGCTCAAGAGGATTTATCTGTCGTATAAAACATGATTTATTGCCTGCCATTTCCTTGAGAAAATCAAGGAGGGCTCTTCTTAAGGTTTTACTCTTCAGTCTCCTGAAGATATGGAGGAGTTCTTCCTCTTCAGGAGTGAGTCCTTTATACTTTTGTGTAGGCTCAGAGACAGAGTAAGAATCTTTTTCGAGAAAATTTTTAATCGGTATCTCGAGTTCCTTGGAGATCTGCATTAGTCTTTCGATACTTAAAGAACTGACCCCCTTTTCGTACTTCTGTATCTGCTGGTATGAGACACCTATTCTCTCTCCGAGCTCCATCTGGGAGATCCCTTTTTTCAGCCTGTATATCCATATGAGATTGCCTATATCGAGATTCTCTTTCTTTTTCATAATGAAATAACTTTATCTTAAAGGCAGATTAAAGTCTATATACCATTGGTTGTAAGTTGCTTGACATATACAACTAAGAGTTGTATTATTAAAGGGGGAAGGATGAGGATTCTTATTATTGAGGATGATAAGAATATAAGGCATATCCTGAAGGATATCCTTGAGCCATACTCAAGTGAGATAGTGGTTCTAAATGACGGCACAATAGATGAGGTTCTCACGATGCCTGATTTTGATATTATATTTACTGACTATATACTACCAGGCATGAATGGATTGAAGATTGCAGAGATATTGCGCAGAAGATTTCGAGTCGCGTTTATCATAGGTATGAGTTCAGATGATGTGGAGAGGGATTTCTTATCTCATGGAGCTGATGCCTTTATAAGAAAACCATTCAGTATAAAGGATATTCTTCAAATTATTGAAAAACAGAAATCCCGGAACCCCTGATATCATCTGAATTATTGAAGTATAGTCTTTTACCAAAAAGTAAGATCTCTGTGAAGGGGTTCTTTCCATACCTCTAAAGAGGTAAAAAAGACCTGTGTGTCTACTCTTTCAATATAAAATTTTAGAAAATAAGTGAATAGAGAATCGTCCCTTTATAGGAGAGCTAAATCATGGTGTTCATTTCAAAGAGATTTTATTTTGTGGAAAGGCGAGGTGGTTCACAAATCATTTATTAAATATGTTATAATCTCCTCATCATGAAGTATTTGAGATCAAAGAGACTTTTCGAGAAGGCACAGAGACTCATCCCTGGAGGCGTGAATAGCCCTGTCAGGGCATTCAGGGCAGTTGGAGGAAATCCTCTATTTATAGAGAGGGCAAAGGGTTCAAAGTTATACGATATTGACGGAAATGAATACATCGATTATGTCCTTTCATGGGGACCAATGATACTTGGCCATTGTCATCCTGAGGTTACAAGGGCCCTCAAGGATGCAGTATCAAAAGGCACGAGTTATGGCGCACCAACTCCCCTTGAACTTGAACTGGCAGAACTGATCCTCAAGGCATATCCATCCATGGACAAGGTGAGGATGGTAAATTCAGGTACAGAGGCTACCATGTCTGCCATAAGGGTGGCAAGAGGTTTCACAAAGAGGAATAAGATAATAAAATTTGAAGGATGTTATCATGGACATGCGGATGGCCTTCTTGTCAAGGCTGGCTCGGGTGCCACAACATTTGGAATTCCTGATAGCCCTGGTGTTCCTGAGGATTATGCGAGGAATACAATAACACTTCCTTTTAATAACATAGAGGCAGTAAGAGATGTTATAGAGAGAGAGTGGAGAGATCTTGCATGTGTTATCCTTGAGCCTGTTGTCGGAAACATAGGTTGTGTCCTGCCACTGACAGGATTTCTTGAAACATTGAGAGAACTTACAGAGAAATATGGAATCGTCCTTATATTCGATGAGGTGATGACAGGTTTTAGGGTATCTTATGGTGGTGCTCAGGAGTATTATCACATAAAACCTGATATGACATGCCTTGGTAAGGTTATTGGTGGAGGTTTACCTGTTGGTGCCTATGGTGGTAAGGATGAGATAATGGCGATGGTGGCTCCTCAGGGTCCTGTATATCAGGCAGGAACACTTTCAGGAAATCCCCTTGCAATGACAGCAGGTATAGCAACACTGAAGATACTCTCAAAGAGATCCACATATAGAGAACTCGAAAAAAAGGCATCCATGCTCGAAGAGGGATTGAAGGATGTAGTAAAGAAGACAGGTGTAAGAACGAGATTCTACAGGGCAGGAACGATGTTTTGCACATACTTTACAGATAAAGATGTTATTGATTATTCCACTGCAAAGACATCTAATACAGAGATGTTTTCGAGATTCTTCCATGGTATGCTTTCCCGTGGCATATATATTGCACCTTCCCAGTTCGAGGCAGGATTTATATCCATTGCACATAGTGAAAGGGATATAGATAAGACCATTGGGTCTGCATATGAGACATTGAAGGAGCTGTCCTGAGACCTGAACCTCGCGGGTCTGGATAGTGATATAATAAAATAAAAAAGAGGTGACGGGGCATCGAGAGTTACAGGTATCAACAATTTACATATCTTGTAGTCCCCATTATTACAGGGATCGAGTTCATTCTCCTTTCAAGGGATGAGAGGCGATTGAAGGGTGCAAGCCTTGGTTCATACCTTCTCGATTTCCTTGGTATATTATTCACTCTCTTTATACCGTTCTTATTCTTTTTTACGATATTCTCAATTGAATTTAGATTCTTCCCGGGGCAGATAAAGACCCTTGCAGGTTTTGACAGGTATGGAGTTATGTTTTTCTTTTTCGGTGCATGGTGGCAGGTGTATCTGTTTTCTGCCCTCAGGGCAAGAAGGGCAAGATTAATGAATCTTTCGAAACGGTTATTGTGGCTACCACATCTACTTCTTGGAATATTCATATCATTTTTGATACTGTGGGTGGCGCCATGGAATCTTAGATGGATATCGACGGGGTGGTTTTTATGCTCTTTTATGTGTCTTTATAAATTTTCGATGATAACAGTAGAAAAGGTCTTCTGGATTCTCACAGGCATTATATTCCTGATGGAAAATATACTCTTCATATTCCTTGAGTCTATTATTTGACAAAATATGCCTTCTTTAGTTATATTAAAAAGTTTTGTGAACTCAAAGAAAGGCGGAGGTTAAGTAATGTTAAAAAGATTCTTCGATCTGCTGATGAAACCATTCAGGTGGTTAAGGGAGGGTATGCCTCTTAAAGGGAAGATCATAATCGCTGTTCTTCTCCTTATAATACTCACGGGTGGTGGTATAGTTGCTTTTAAGTTTTATGACTTCACACAGAATAATCCAAAATTCTGTATCAGCTGCCATCTCATGAAGCCTGCATTCGAGGCATGGGAGAAGAGTGAACATGCAGGTATTAACTGTCATGATTGCCACCATCTGAGTATTCCTGAGCAGAATAGATTACTCATAAACTTTGTCCTTTACAGACCAACATCAGTTCCTGAAAGACATGGCAAGATAATAGTTCCATGGAAATTCTGTATAAAGTGCCATTGGGAAGAGGATGAAAGATATCCCAATGCACCAAGCATTGCACAATCAAGATACCACGCAAAGCATGTATTTATGGAAAAGATAGAGTGCTCGAAGTGTCATGGTTATATCGTTCACAGATTCCTTCCTGAGGAAAGGTTCTGCATAAACTGCCACAAGGATAAGGAGGTCCACGGCACAGGTATGGAAAAACTTGCTTGCATTAACTGCCATACAGATAGGACAGTTGACCTTAAGCCCGGAAGAAATAAGTGCCTCTTCTGTCATGGCACGGATGAGAGTATAAGAAAGAGATTAATAGAGGATGGCACAATAGATGTGAAGTTCTTTACACCTTCCAAGGAGACTATAAAGATGGCAAAAAAGATAACGATTCCAGTAAATGCACCCATGCAGTTTTACTGTTATGAATGCCATAAACCCCATACAAAGGTTAAGCCTGATACTGGTGATTGCCTGAGATGCCACAGCAATATTCCTGATGTAGGAAAGCACAATACCCATGTTAAGGTTATGGGCATGAAGTGTATGGAGTGCCATAAGCCTCATTCATGGAGGGTAACACCAAAGCAGGCACAGACAGATTGCACAAAGTGCCATGAATATAAAGAGCCCATACAGTTCATAAGAGGGTAGTCGTGCATGTCCTGAGACCTTTATATGTATTTCTTGGTCTTATAGGGGTGCTTCTCCTTATAAGGACATTTTATGTTCCATCTGACTTCGGTATCCATGCAAGGGGCTATATGTATGGATGGCATAGAAAATCGAATGAGGAGGAGTGGAAGCAGGTTAGGGTAAAGTACCAGGGAAAAGATTTCTGTAAGGACTGCCATCATGATAGATATAGTTCTCTGATAAAAAGCCCCCATGCAATTATCCAGTGTGAGAATTGCCATGGACCTGCGATTGAACATCCTCAAGAGCCTCCGAAACTCATTATAGACCGTTCAAGGGATTTATGTTTGAGGTGTCATACATATCTCAATTATCCAACGAGCAACAGGAGAAATATCAATGGAATTAATCCAGATACCCATAATCCAGGGATTGAGTGTAGCATGTGCCATAATCCCCATGAACCTCAATTAAGGAGTAAGTGATGATATCAAGAAGGGATTTTCTTAAAAATGCCTTTAGAATAGTGAGTGGCATCGGACTTGGACTCTCTGGTATCGAGATTATAAAACCTCGCTATCTTTTTGCCAAAAAGACTGATAAACCCTTAAGATGGGTATTCCTCGTTGATACTTATAAGTGTGTTGGATGCGGTATGTGTGTCAGGGCATGTAAACTCGAAAATGAGATTCCTTACGATGTAAATGTGACGAGGACATGGGTCGAGAGATATGTCATCACAAAGGATGGCAGTATGTATGCAGATACCCCACGGGGTGCGAGGGATGGGTTTATAAATTCAAAGATCGAACTCGCAAAAGATAAATATAAAGAGATAAAAGAAGAAGATATAGATAAAGCATTCTTCGTGCCGAAACTCTGTAACCAGTGTGAAAACCCTCCATGTGTTCAGGTATGTCCTGTTGGAGCGACATATCAGGCACCCGATGGAGTCGTGCTTGTTGATAGAAAGTGGTGTATTGGATGTGGTTACTGTATAATGGCATGTCCGTACGGTGTGAGATTCTTCCATCCCGTATATAAGGTTGCAGAGAAGTGTAACTTCTGTTATCACAGGTTAGATAAGGGATTAAAGCCAGCATGCGTTGAGATGTGTCCCTTCGATGCAAGGAGAATAGGAAATATAAAGGACCCTGATGATCCTGTAACAAAGGTCATTAAAAATGAGAGGGTTTCGGTACTCAAAGATGAGTACGGGACAAAACCTCAGGTTTACTATATAGGACTTTCAAGGGAGGTGAGGTGATGTTTGAGGTTCATGGCGAGGCATGGACCCTTAAGGAGCTCTTTGTCTATCCCAATGAATATATATATTGGTCAATACAGATAGTAATGTATCCGTTCATGACAGGTCTTGTTGCAGGTGCATTCGTGCTTTCATCCCTCTACCATGTATTTGGCATCAAGGAATTGAAGAATATGGCAAGGTTTGCCCTTGTCTTTTCCTTTGCCCTGCTTTTTGCAGCACCTATGCCACTATTATTCCATCTTCAACAGCCCCTGAGAGGCATTAATGTATTCATGACACCTCACTTTACATCAGCCATTGCTGCCTTTGGAATAGTCTTTACCACATATGGTGCCATAGTCGCATCAGAACTATGGTTTGTGTATAGAAGATACTTTGTCGAGACAACATTGGGATTAAAGAATAAGATGGATAGAACATTTTCTGAAAACCTGAAATATATTGTATCGAGGATACTCACCTTTGGCTCCTATGATATAAGTGAGAGGGCCCTACACAAAGATGAGAAGGCCATAAGGATACTTGCAGGTGTGGGTATTCCTGTTGCCTGTTTCCTTCATGGATATGCAGGATTTATATTTGGTTCTGTGAAGGCAAATGCATTGTGGATGACTCCATTGATGCCTGTCATATTCATTATGTCAGCAGTGGTATCTGGTATAGCCCTTTGCATGCTCACTTATATCCTCATGATGGAATTAAGAAAATTGAAGAGACCTCGAAGAACACTCTATACAAGAGAGGAGTTAAAGGGTATTGAATTGAAAGAGATAAAGATCACCTCAAAATATCTCATATTCTTTATGATATTTGCGATAAGCCTTGAACTCCTTGACCTTATATTCAGGGGCTATACCGCAGTAAAGTCATGGGATATCTTGAGGAGCGTCATATATGGTAAGGACTTTGTGAATATATTCATACTTCAGTATACCATAGGTAATCTGATACCATTTATATCTCTTCTCATCCCTGGTATGACCATAAGGAAAGCCATCGTTACACTACTATTGGTACTCTTTGGTGTATTCATGATGAGGTGGAATGTCGTGATAGGAGGCCAGTCATTTTCATTGACATTTTCAGGATACATGCATTATCACATTCCGATTATCCCCCATAACATGGAGACATTCAAGGAAGGTCTCTTCGGTGCCCTCCTTATACTCGGTATGCCATTTTTATTCTTCTGCATACTCATGAGGATATTCCCTGTTTATGAAGAGAAGGAAGGGGGCCTGTAAGGTAATCAAGCCCTTAATTATCTGAATACAGACCCTCATCTTAGACCATCTCAAGAGTGGTTGAAGTATCCTTGCCCTTGTAACTTTTTATCCATTTTTATAATATTTACACATGTATAACTACGAACCATTCGAGAGATTCGAAAGGGCAGAACTTTACAGAATATTTGCAGATATATTTTTCCATGAACCTACTCATGAACAGGTTATCTCATTGAAGGAGATGTTTTTGCTTACATTTGATGACACCATCGATGAGATAAGATCGGACTATTATAATCTCTTTTATTCCAGTCAGGGCATATTGCCCCTTGAGTCATTTCAGCGGAGGTTCGAAGTCCCATCATGGAAGCTTGTGGAGGATGTCATGAAGTTTTATCATTCCATTGGTGTAACACTCGATGAAGAGATGGATATCCCTCCTGACCATATCTCCTCTGAACTGATCTTTATGAGTTATCTAATCGAAAATAACTATATAAGAGAGCAGAAGGTATTTTTTGAAGAGCACATAATAAAATGGGTAGTAGACTTTTTAGATGAGATATATAAGAGAGCAGCCACAAGCTTTTTTAGGGAGTTCTCTCAGATCCTCAAGGAATTTATTATCTCTGAACATGAGGAGATGACAGGAATATCATAAAGGACTCCTTCTTTTTTTATCTATACCTCTGTTAAACTACACTATGTCTAAGAGAAAGGATAACTCATTGTGGAAGCAGTTATTTAATGCCTCGCAGGTGGGTCTCCTCCTCGTTATATCGACATTCGTAGGATTTCTTATTGGATATGGGCTCGATAGATTACTCGGGACATCTCCTTACCTCACATTCATATTTCTTATTCTTGGAATCGTAGCAGGATTCAGAGAGGTCTTCAGATTCATAAAGAAGAGTATGTAGTATGGATATATTCTGGCGTGTGACAGGTCAGTCACTGGTGATCATCGGTATATTGATACCGGTAACTGCAATACTTTTCGATATAAGTTTTTCCATGGGTATACTCGCAGGTGGTCTGGCAGGTATTATTAACTTCAGGTCTATCGTAAGGAGTGTAAAGGCAATTATAGGAAATATAGAGCCAGGGAGTTTATCACGACCAACAGGTAAACTCATATTTTTCAGTATCCTGAGACTCACATTGCTTTTCATCGTCCTCTTTATCCTTATCTCGAAAAGACTCGTGAATGTCTTCGGGATACTTGCTGGTTTTACAGTCGTATTTCTTGTGATAATTAGGGAGGGATTGAGGGAGGCGAAAAAACTTTGAATATCGATATATCCCGCTACATAGATCATACTCTTCTGAGACCCGATGCAGATGAGACCGCTGTAAGGAATCTCTGTATGGAGGCTATGGAGTACAATTTTTATTCTGTCTGTGTGAATCCATGTTATATAAGACTTGTAAAAGAGATACTCAGTGGACATGGTGTCAGGCTCTCTACAGTGATAGGCTTTCCTCTTGGTGGTGCGACTACTGAAACCAAAGTCTATGAGGCAATGGAGTGCATTTATCTTGGAGCTAATGAATTGGATATAGTCATGAATATAGGTAAGGCTAAAGGAGGAGACTGGGATTATGTATTCAGAGAGATAAGGGATATTATTATTGCAACACCTCACTCCATCCATAAGGTGATCATAGAGACAGGTCTTCTAAACGAAGGAGAGATAAAAAAGGCAGTAGAGGTGGTGGTTCAATCAGGTGCTGAGTTCGTTAAGACCTCGACAGGTTTTTCATCCCGCGGTGCATCCATTGATGACATCAGGATTATAAGGGAGGTCTCTCCTGACATAAAGATAAAGGCATCTGGTGGTATAAGGACCCTTTCGCAGGTTATGGAGTTTATAAATAGAGGTGTCTCGAGGATAGGGACATCATCAGGTGTGAGTATAATGAAGGAGCTTTTTGAGAGAGGAGCGACTTTTTGACATATCAAGATATTTCTGATATATTTTAATTATGCAGTCTACTGCAATAAGACTCTATGAAAGGCTTAAAGAAAAACTCGGTAGCGAAGATGCCACCCTCCTCATCGATTTTATCGATGAGAGGGTAAAGGGTGAGGTCGCTACAAAGGATGACATCTATGGCCTTGATAAGAGGATCACAGAAGAGTTTTTAAGACTTGATAAGAGGATTGACGAAGAGGTTACAAGACTCGACAAGAGGATTACTGATGAGGTTACAAGACTCGACAAAAAGATTACAGATGAGGTTGCAAGACTTGACAGAAGGATTACAGATGAGGTTACAAAACTCGACAAAAAGTTTACAGAAGAATTTACGCAACTTAATGGAAAGGTCTTAGAACTCGATAAGAGGATTATAGATATGGAATGGAAGATGAAACTCTACTTTGTCCTTATTGGTGTCCTGATCATATTAACGAATCCTGCAGTTATAGAGTTCTTCAGCAGGTTGATTGGTTTGCTGAAATAGTCTTCATGTCAAGAGCCTCTTTTTATAAAGATAGATACCAACTATATTGAAGATAACTGGTGGAATCCATGGTGCGAGGAATGGATTTATCACACCTGAATAACCCAGACTCATCATGAATGATAGGAAAAACCAGTATATAATACTCATCCCGATTGCTATACCACCTGCCACGAGCCCATGCATCCTTACAATTAGAGGCAGGCTTATACCTATAAAAATGAAACCGATTGTTATGAATGGAAAGGATAGTCTTATTCCTATTTCTCCATTGAGTCTTGTTGTTCCTAATCCTGCCTTCCTGAGGGCAGTAATGTAATTATATAGCCTTATAGTATCCATCTCATCAGTATTCGTCGTTGTCCTGAGAATGGATTTTGTCTCCTCCCATATCTCTGTATCCAGTGACTCATAATGATTTATAATTCCCTTTTCGAAGTCATAGATATAGACATCACTGAGTAGCCAGCTGTATCTCTTATTGACCTCTATCTCCTTTCCTTCCTTTGCATATATCCTATTAAGGATCCTGCCTTTTTTGATTTTGAATATATTCACCCCTTTTGAGATACCTGTCTCTGAATCATATAGTTCAACATTTATAATGTTACCCTCTTTATCGAGGAGATAAAATCCACCTTCTGTTAAGATGGTCTTTTTTAAAGGTTCCTTCTTTATATCTTCTATAATTGTCCTCACCTTCATCTTTGCGACTGGCATCAAGAGATTCATCACAACCATACCAAGAATCGTTATAATTATGCCTGAATACATGATCCTCTTCATAAGTTCTCTCAGATCTATGCCCGATGACATCATTGCTAAGAGCTCCTTCTCCTTAGATGCCTTTGCAATTATAAATACCGAGCTTAACAATGTAGATGTTGGCAAGATATAGCCTAAAAAACCTGGTATATTTATGATGGAATAGATAACGAGTCTTTTTATCGAAGGGTTGTGACCTGATATTTCAGGATAGACCTCTATTAGACTGAAAAGAGCTATGATTGTGGAGACCCCTCCTGTGAGCAATAAGAATGTTTTGAGAAACTCCTTGAGAAGATATCTTTCGAGGATCTTCATCTTCTTTGTTCCCTTAGAAAGAGTATAATAGCTATTAGGAAGAATATAATGCCTGGAGACCATGCACCCATAGATGGTGAGACCATGCCTGTTTCTGCAAGATTCTGGAACAGTAACTGCACCATATAAAACAGGGTGATAAAGGCTATACCAATCGTAAAACCTCCGAGCCTTCCTGTCCTTCCAGCAAGGAGGCTCAAAGGTGGTGCAATAAATGAGATAATAATATTGAATAAAGGATATGTGAATCTCATGTGAAATTCCATAAGATAGATTATCCTTTTATTCCTTTCAGCCTTCTTTGCCCTTTTTAACAATTCATGGGGATAGAGTTCCTGAGACCTCCTTGAGATCTTTTCCTTCAAAGGTACATCTATGGAATATTCCCTGAAATATATCTCCACACCCCTCATCCCTTGTATCCTGTGTATCATGCCATTATTTATTGTAAGATTAATACCTTCCCCTTTCTTCTCTATTTTTCCTGATTCTCCTGTTATAACGACATTATTCTCTTTCTGAAATATGAATATCTCCCTCAGAGTGGAATCTCTCCCTTTCTTTCTCACATACACCACCATCCCTGGAATATCTCCATTGAACATCCCCTCTTCAATTCTCTGTATGAGACCATCCTTTATGATGTTATTGAGTTCATCTCTTAATAACCTATTTCCCATTGGTCCCACTATAGTGCTTGAAAAGAGTGTCAAGAGAGATGTGAAGATCCCAAAGATTATCACAGGTCTTGAGATCTCCCTGAAACTCAATCCTTTTGCCCTCATCGCTACTAACTCGTTATCTATATTCATCCTTCCAAAGCTCAAAAGCACAGCCATGAGTAGTGATACAGGTATCGTCATTATGAGTAACTGCGGCTGAAGGAGGAGGATTATCTTCATTATATCTAAAGATCCTGCCACACCTGAGATTATCTTTGATAGTCTCAGGAGTTTCTCCACCATGAGGAGCATATTAAATGAAAGAAGACTTATAAGGAATGTCTTCCATAACTCACCATATACCATCTTCTCTATCTTTTTCATCACCATGAGATTTTAACACATAGGATGAAATTTATGACTGTAACTCAATTACAACAATATGTCTTTAATAAGTAACATTCATAACAAATAAAATCTCGATCTTTAATGAAATTATAACTGGCTCGATTTTTGCAAATAAAAATATGGAAATAATGATTAAAAAGAGATCTAAATCTATAAATTTATACTTGACAGTATAGGTTAGATTGTGATATAAAGACATAAAACTAAAAAAATGCCCATAAGGGCAGAGATAACCTCAAGAAGAAGACTAAAGGAGGTGAGAAGAAAGAAAAAAAGAAAAAAAGAGATTAATGATTTACCTGCCTTTGGCAGGTAAAAACCTTATTAAAGGAGGTTGGCTTTGAAGACATATCTTTCAGTATTTAGTGCATTGATCCTTTTACTTGGTTCGGCAGTAGGTGCATTCGCTATCCACGCAGAGATCCCTTCAGATACACAGGCTGTTGTAGCAAAGGGCACAACGCAGTTAACACTTGGTGGTGAGCTGAGGTTTAGAGGTGAGTTTAGAGAAGTAGACTTTGATAGTGACACATCTGGAGATGCCGATTACGATCTTCGTGTGAGGCTCTCACTGGGGGCACAGGTCACACCCAATACAACAGGTTATGTGATGCTCGAAACTGGCGGTTCAGCTGGTGATACTTACAAATGGGCCAATGCAGGTACTGGTGCAAAAGGTGGTTATCAGGAAGGCAATGCAAAGCCTGGTGGATTAACGATCAATCAGGCATGGATCCTCCATAAGGGCTCAGGTCTTCTTGGTATCCCTGCTGGTTTGAAGGTGGGTCATATGCCACTTGCCCTTGGTAACAAACTCTTCTTTGACCATACAAAGTTTGGTGATGACGCAATCGTTTTCTTTGTTGACCCAACAAAAGAGCTCCATATCGGTTTATTAACTACAAAGTTCAGAGAGGGTACCACGAATGACGCTGATGATGCAGATGCATATGTCGCACTCTTTACCTACAAGGGACAGGGCTTCAACACGAGCGGTGATGTAACATATGTGGATGATAAGAAACCAGCAAGTGGTATAGATGATATTAATATGTGGAACATTGGTTTGAGAGGTGATTTTGCCCTCGATACAATCAAATTAAAAGCAGACCTTGAACTCCAGACAGGCAGTGCCCATAATGGTGATGTTGATTTTGCAGGATATGCCTTCTTGGTTGGAGCAGATGTAAAGCTTGACCCTATCACACTCACAGCAGAGTTGGCATATGGTAGTGGAGATGATGATCCTAATGATGACAAAATTGAAGACTTCATCACATCCCTTGGTGCAGACTTGCACTACACATATGTTTATGAGTATCGTACGGTAAATGCGTGTAATTACCAATATGGTGGTATCTGCAACACTATGTACATAAAGCTTGGTGCATCAGCAAAACCAACACCTAACATGACTGCATCCCTTAATCTCTTCTGGTTGAGGGCAAATGAGGTGCCAGCTGGTCAGGACGAAGATATCGGAATAGAGATCGACCCTAAAATAACATACAAGATCGACAAAAACCTCACATACTTTGTAGAAGGCGGATACCTCATGGCAGGTGACTTTTGGGGAACAGATCCTGACGATGCCTATGCAATCAGGAACGGTATACTCCTTTCATTCTAAAAACTGACTTCAAGGCGGGGCACATGCCCCGCCTTTTAACCCCCTTTTTAGGTTTATAAAGATCACATATAGTGATTATCATACATTCAAAGAGGTATTTACTGGATTTGCTGTCTTTAATGTGATGGGATAGTGGAGTTATTAAAGTCTTCATTCTTGATAGACTTCCTGTAAGTTTTTTTGCTTTATAAGGCTTAAGATAAAGATAGATTTTTTAACTTTATTATTCGCAAAAAGGCAGAAATTCATATTTTGGCCTACTGCAATGCCTACACACATTTACATCTTATCTTATCAGAATTAAGGAAGAAGGGATATTCACTTTGATGGGTAATATCTTAAATTCTTAACTCGTTACTTGAATACCAAGATTAAAAGAAAAGGTCCACATTGGCAAAGAGTTTAAAGGGTAGGAGTCTTGATGATAGGCAGTTATTCCACCTGACAAGATATATTCACTTAAATCCAACAAGTGAACATCTTGTTTAAAAGAGCTGAAGGCTCGGGATACTCTTCTTATAGGGAGTTTATTGATAATGTAAGCAAAGATGATTTTGTATGTAATTTTTTTATGAATGAATATGAACCATGTCGAGTACAGAGACTTTGTCTTTCAAAGGTAGAATACCAGCAAAAGATCTTCCGAAAGATTCTACCAACCTCGTAGTTTGGTAGAGGGAGGGAGTCTCCCTCCCCTTTACTTACTTATATCCTGGTGTCGATGCCTTTGGTGTTACTTTGATCTTGGTTGCTATGTTTTTAGCACCTTCCACTTTGTAGCGGGCAGAGGCTGTGTCACCAACCTTCACATCTTCAAGGGACTTCTTCTCATTGTTGATCAAAACCTTTGTCTTGTCAGTCGTTGAGAGAACCACATCGCCCTTTTTCTTACCCTTTATTGTGATGGTCTTTTGGACAGGGTCTACTCCAACCACCTCGCCCTTTACTGTCATGTACTTTGTTTCTGCCTTCTTCTCAGAAGGTGCTGGTGCGGTCTGGTCCGTTCCAAAGGCTGCCACTGCAACAAGGACAAAGATGACTACTGTAAGGATTGTGACTATTCTCTTCATCCTTATTCACCTCCTTTCATAGAGGGGTAAGACTTTTCAAAAAGTAGTAAATATTATACTAACTATTTATTTTGTTTTGTCAAGTTTTCGCAAAATCGAATTCAGGATTTAAGACCTTGGTCTGTTATTTCTATCTTCATATATTTTTTTATTCCATTAATGTATGCCCTGAGAATCCTGTCCTTCTCTTCAAAAAGGATCGCCTCACGAAGTGCCTTTTCGATCTCAGGATTACCTGATGATATCTGAGGAATTTCTTTCAGTTCCACCGTGCCTTCAATGAGTCTTTTTAGTTTCATCATCATGAGGGATCTTCTCAAAGACGATTCATACATCTCAGGAGTTAATCTATTACTTCTTAGGATCCTCATATAGTGGTCCTTGTCGAAGACACCATTCTTCATGAAGAGAGGGTTATTTATTATTGCCATTGCGAGTTCTTCATCGCTTACATCTATATTGAGTTCTTTGGATAATCTCATAAGTATTCTCTCATCTATGAGTCTCTGGAGGGCTTCTTTCTTCAATCTCTTATCTAATTCCTCATCGAACTTTGTCTTAATTGTCCTTGTATAATAATCTCTCAGATTCTCGTATGCATTCCAGTATTCATCCATATAGATCTTTTCATTATCTATCTTTGCAACTATAAGATTCTGCGACTTGTCTATTGGACCTACATAGAAGAATACAAAAGATATTATCACTATAAAGAAAAAGATATAGAAGAATTTTGCATGTCTTCTCATAAATTTAAGCATCAGTACCTCCCTGTAAAGTAATCCGTGATGATCTCTTTATGATCGAATACGATAGGCTCTGGCAGATTATCTTTTGTGAATACATCTGCTGACCTTGCATCGTCTCCAGGCTTCAGTTCTCCTTCTCCCTTTGCTATAAATACAGTCGATATGGTGTGTCTTCTTAGATCCCTTCGAGGGTCTGAATAGGTATGGAACTGCCTTATGAGTGTGATATCCAATCCTGTCTCTTCCTTTGCCTCCCTTATTGCTGCATCTTCAAGGGTCTCTCCATAATCAACAAACCCACCTGGCAATGCCCATCCAAGTGGTTCATTCCTTCTCTCTATTAATACAATGCCCCCTCTGTATTCTATTATTATATCCACAGTTGGAAGAGGAGATTTATTCTTCATTTTCCTGTTGGGTTGGAATGGTTGGTTCCCTGTCAGGAACTATGGTTGAGATTGCATGTTTGTAAACCATCATTGTCCCGCTTTCTTTAAGGATGATTATGAAGTTGTCAAATCCCTTTATCACTCCCTTAAGCCTCACGCCATTTGTGAGGAAGATCGTCACAGGAATCTTCTCCTTTCTCAGCTGATTAAGATAAAGGTCCTGATAGTTCTGTGCCTTCGACATATTCACACCTCGTGATTTTTTTATAGATTATACCACATTTTTATGAGTTCAATGACCACATTCTGCGAGTTTATGGATGCCTCCCTTAATCGCCATCTCCTTTTATCTCTCTCTTCAATAATGTTGCTTATTCCACGCAATTCTATGAATTCACATCCTTTAAGGAGTGCCACATGGGCTATTGCTGCACCTTCCATATTTTCACATACAGGTCTAAATATCTTTCTTTCTATCTCCCTCGCCCTCTTATCTGTGCCTGTAACTGTGGATATTGTAACGAATGTCCCTGTTCTGTAACCGAGTCCGAGTCTTTTTATCACCTTTTTTATATCATTCATGTATCTCTTTGATACAGGTAGTTCATTGTAGAATCTCTTTCTTCTTTTAATTAAAGGGATTCCCAGGTATCTCATGTCGTAGAAACCTTTCTTTGTCATTACTCCTTCGTCTCCATAGACCTCTTTCTCTGCTATTGCTATCTCACCTGTCTTAAGTCCTGATGATGGATATGCACCACCTGTTCCTGAGGAGATGATGATATGGGGAGAGAATCTTTCTGTAACCATTGTTGCAGCAATCGCTGAATTTACTTTGCCGATACCTGAGATAATAAATACTATATTGCCCTTTTTTACAGGCTTCATGAGTTTAATAGATTTTACACCGAGGAATCTACTTATGAGATCTGATTCGATATGGGTCGGTAATATAATGCTCAGTAAACGGTCCATTGCTGTGGAAGGAATAGCCTTTCATAGATGGAGAGGGCGAACCTGTCTGTCATACCTGCTATGAAGTCACAGACGACTCTGTGTTTGTCGTGTTTTTTCTCTTTGGGTATCTCGATAGGGATCTGATCAGTATTTTCGAGATAGTAATTATACAGTTCTTCTATAATCTTTTTTGTCTTCAGGAATTCAGACATGATAACATCGCTCTCATAGACCCTTTCGAAGAGGAAATCCCTGAGTTTATACATTGTCTCCACCATGATGTCTGATATCCTTAATTCTTCCATATCGGTCTTGAGAGTGTTGTATATCGCATCTTTTACCATTGTGTCTATCCTCTTTGAGTAAGTATCTCCAATTATCTTTATTATAGATTGTGGTATCTCTGATCTCTTAATTACCCTTGCCCTCAGTGCATCGTCGAGGTCGTGGTTGAGATAGGCTATTATATCCGAGAGTCTTACCACTTGGCCTTCGAGTGTTATTGCCCTTTCGTCTTTTTTCTCAGGTAGAAGAATTCCCTTTCCCTTTGAATGCTTCACTATGCCATCCCTCACTTCATGGGTGAGGTTTAGACCCTTTCCATTTTTTTCGAGATAATCTACAACCCTCAGACTCTGTTCATAGTGGTTGAAGCCTTCAGGATGGAGTGCTCTCAATGCAGCCTCTCCTGCATGTCCGAATGGTGTGTGGCCAAGATCGTGTCCCAAGGCTATTGCCTCTGTGAGGTCTTCATTCAGTCTCAATGCCCGTGATATTGTCCTTGCTATCTGTGATACCTCAAGGACATGGGTGAGTCTTGTCCTGTAGTGATCACCCTTTGGTGCAAGAAAGACCTGGGTCTTGTGTTTGAGTCTTCGAAATGCCTTTGAGTGTATAATCCTATCTCTATCTCGTTGAAAACATGTCCTTATATCATCTTCTGGCTCAGGTCTCAATCTTCCCTTTGATTCCGCACTCCTTGTAGCCTGTGGGTGGAGTATAATCTTTTCATTCTTTTCGAGTCTTTCCCTGATTGAAGGCATGTAGTATTGTAAAATTGATGATGATTGGATGGCAAGACCTTATCTTCTTATTTCAGTAAGCATGTGTATAATCTGGTCAAGTCTTGTGTGGAGCTGATCAATACGGCTGTTGATAGACTTAATATCTTCCTTATATTCACCTTTCAACTGTTCAATACGGTTATTTATTGACTTAATATCTTCCTTATTTTCTGTGCGTAGTTGTTCAATACTG
>FWPU01004887.1_pt1 | contig 25964 bp, 17 predicted proteins | sample 2228361 | NCBI WGS metagenome assembly FWPU01 (sample SAMEA103939777, study PRJEB20133) | metagenome | reverse complement strand
TGAGGGCTCCACTTTGTTGTCGGGGAAAGGATTCCCCTCCTACCGTAACCCCGAATCGAATTCGATTCGGCGGAATGAGGGCTCCAGCGGAGCGCAGGACGTCAAATTTGCCTCCTGCCTCCTGCCCCACCTCCGTCGGCGCAGCGCCTCCTTACGAGGGTGACAAATTTTACGTAATGCACCCGTTGTTCCCCCTGTCTTCGTCCGCGAATAACGACGAACAATTTTAGACAGGATGAACAGGATAAGCAGGATGGATCGCTGACCAAAAGAAGGAATCCTGTTTATCCTGTCAATCCTGTCTGAAGTCGTTCCCGATTACAAGCCATACCACGCTATTAGACGGCTCAGTGTGCCCTCTTGTGTCAGCAACTCGATACGTTTTCGCTGCGCCCTCAACGTCAGGGCGCGGCGGTAGCCGTAGGCGGTGTCTATTAGTTGCACGGCTTGTGCGACAGCCGGGAAGGTGAGGCTCCTGCCGAATCCGCGCTCGGCTGGAGCCTCGCGCTCCTGTGCGAACCATCGCGCGAAGTAGAGAATCAGCGGATACGTCAGCAGCAACGCACCACAACCTTCGATGACGGTGTAGCCAAAATGCGCGCTGCCGAAGAAGGTAAGAGAGGAAAGTTTGGTGCGATAAAAGCGTGCGAGAAGTTCGATGCTCTCGTCGTCGAGCGGACCGATGGGGCACTCCAAATCTTCAAAGCGCGCTTTGGGCAGGTGGGGTTGCAGTCGCGGGAGTTCGCCTTTGCCTGCAATCAAACTCAGGGCGGAGATGAAGTGGCTCCAGCCGCTCTCGCTGCCTTCTTTCTTTGCGTAAATTGCCGCGAGTTGGCGGAACAGGACCTGCGTGCCGGGTTTGGGCTTGATGCGAGAATACCCCTCGGCTTTGATGCCCTCGGCGAGTTGTGGTTGGTAACGACGGAAGTCGCTGACGCGGTCGGCGGAGGGAACGTGGCGCAGGACTTCGAGGAGTTGGCTGGCGCACAACATCCGCGCCGTGAAGTCCAACGATTCATCGGCGATGGCAGCGAGGAACGTCTGAGCAATCGCGTCGGTTTGCTCCCACGTCAGCGTGATGTCGCGCTGCAACACGGGCGGTGAGGGCTTCTCGGCCTCGGCAAGGAAACGACTCGCCATGCGCTCCAACGTCCGCTGTTGCTCGCGGATGGGCTTGCCGCGATTGCCCGCGACGGACGGACACGCGAATCGCAGATTCACCCGCACGCGGTTGCCGGTTTGCACGAACGTAAACGGATAAATCTGACACTCCATCGGCTTGGCGTTCTCGCCGAACTCCGCGTGGATGCGACACAAGCCGTTCTCCGTCAGAAACACGCACGCCCCTGACTCGTCGTGCCCTAACCGCCACTTCTCCCGCCCGCCGCCGACGTCGGTGCGCTGAAACAGTTCATCGGCGGACTTGTTCAGTTTCTTCTCCCACCCTTGCCGCAGCAACCGCTCGCGCTCCTCGTCCGTCACCGTCACGATGTAGGTGCGGCAGCAGTGGGTGCAGGAGTGGCAGGTGAATCTCTGATTGTCCTGTAGAATCGAGAGTCGCATGACCGCACGAAAGCGCAGTCGCTCAACCGTAGATGGTTGTGAAACGTGAGGTTCAGCGGCATCCCCGCCGCGTTTGTGCCCCGATACATCGGGGCGAGACGCCCCTAAGCCTCTACCCTTCACGATAAACTATGGTCGAGCGACGCTTGCGTCTGTAACGCCCATTGAATTTCTTCACGCACCTTTTCATCCGCTTCCGTCGTCATCGCCTCCTCCAACGCCTGCCGCGCCTCCGCCGTTCCGATTTGCCCCAACGCCCACGCCGCATGTGCCCGCACGAGCGGCTCCTCGTCGTGCAGCGCGTCAATCAACGCGGGAACGGCTGATGGGTCTTTGGCATTGCCCAGCGACACGGCAATGTTGCGCAGCAAGCCGCGGCGTTTGGCGCGTTTGAGGGGGCTGCCTTTGAACCGCGCGCGGAATTCTTCGGGCGTCATGCGCAGCCATTCAGTCAGATTTGGCGACTCAAAACCTTCACGAGGAGAGAAAGCGGAGACGTTCGTTGGCTTTGCGTGTTTGCGGTTCCACGGGCAAACGTCCTGACAGACGTCGCAGCCAAAAATCCAGTTGCCCATCTGCGCACGCAGTTCGCGGGGGATGGCGCCTTTGAGTTCAATCGTCAGATACGAGATGCACCGCCGCGCGTCCAGCACGTAGGGCGCGGGAAACGCCTGCGTCGGGCAGGCCTCCAGACAAGCCGTGCATTTGCCGCAGTGCGAAGTCCAACTCGGTTCATCGTAATCGAGCGCGATGTTGAGCAGCAGCACGCCGATAAAAAAGAACGACCCGCGCCGTGTGTTGATGAGGTTCGTATTCTTGCCAAACCAGCCGATGCCCGCCAGCGAAGCGATTTCGCGCTCCAGCACTGGTCCTGTGTCCACGTAAACTTTGCCTTGCACTTCCTCGCCGGCTTCTGACTTCACGAACTCCAGCAGCGCGGTCAATTTCTGCTGCATGACATCGTGGTAGTCGTCGCCCCAGGCGTAGCGAGAAATACGACCGGTTGATGAGTGGTGAGTGTGGTCTGTGGTCTTTGCGGTGAAGTAGTTCAACTCAACGACGACCACTGACTTTGCGTCAGGCAGCACGGCTTGCGGGTTCGCGCGCCGCTCCACATCGCGGGTCATATAGCCCATCTCCCCGGCGAACCCTTCGTCCACCCAGCGGCGCAAAAAATCGGCGTGCGGTCCGGGCTGCGCGGGCGCGACGCCCACGAGGTCAAAACCCAGATGACGGGCGTAAGATTTGATGCGGTGCGTTAGACCGTTCACAAGGAAAATTATAGCCCACCCTTAGCGGCGTGCGCCATTTTACCCTGATGCCACCGCAAACTGGTCGCGCTTCTTGCCGTCAAGGTCGTAGGCTTTGACTTTGACCTCATTGCCGTTGACGGTAACAAGGAGAAAATGATGGTCGCGGAAACGCACGTCGCCCGGTTGCGACTTGCCCAAAATCGGATACAGCGGCGCGCCGCCGCCGCCGGTGACGACGTGGAAAACGTTGTTGCGCTGCGTGCGGTAGTAGAGGTGGTCATGTCCCCAGAACGCAACGCGGACTTTGCTTTTGTGCTTCTCCAGCAGCGGGCAAACTTCCCGGCGGACTCGCCGGTCAGAGCCGTGCAACCCGATGCTGTGGGGCGGACGATGACCGAACACAAAAACGTGCTGTGCCGCCGTAGCGGCTAAGTCTTTTTCCAACCATTGCCCCTGGGGACTGTCGGGCTTGAACGATTCCTCTGTATTGAGCGCGATGAAGTGCGCGTTGAAGCGGTCAAACGAGTAGTAGAGTTTGGAGCCAGAACCCGAAGGGATGTCGAAGCGCGTCTCCCACATCTTTTCGCCGCCTTCGTCGTGATTGCCGAGCGTGGGATAGTAGGGGATGTTGGCGTTGAGCAGCGGCGCGATGATTTGAAAAAAGGTGTTCCACTCGTCCGCTCGCTTGCCGTGCTCCACCAAATCGCCCGTGTTCAGCACCACCGCCGGGCGCGCCGCCGCCATCATCTCGACGACCTTCGCGTGAACTTTGTGGTTGCTACGACAATCGCCGTAAACGGCGAACGTCCACGCGGTCGGCTGGGGCAACGCGCAATACATGGCGCTACTACCGACGAAAAACCACAGCCCCAGCAGTATCAATATCCCATTCGCAATGCTTCCCGATATATCAGAACAACTCGCAATCTTCTTTTTCATCTCACCAGTCCTTCTGCCCGCATCATCCGAATCGTCTCACCCACAGCGGCGACGGTTTGCTCAATGTCATCGGGCGTGTGGGCGGCGCAGGTCATGCCGCTCATGCCGGGCGAATCCACACCGTTCAATAGCATCGCCTGACGGAAGGCGCGGACGACGGGGGCGGGGGGATTGACTTCTAATTTGTGCAGGTCGTAGTGGTAAGGGATGAAGTCATCTCCCTCGGGACGCGGTCCGTCGTAGTCGGTCAGAATCCACCAGCGCGAGAACTCGCCGTAGGCGAACCAGTTCACCCTTTCGGCTTCGAAGAGCACGTTGAGTTGATGACGCAGCGCTCTGGCGGCTTCGTTCGCTTGGCGGTTCGGTTCGCCGGTGGAGACGAGGTCCAACGTCGCGATGCCTGCCGCCGCCGACAGCGGATTCGCGTTGAACGTGCCGGGGTGACGCATCTTCTTCTTCGCTCCGAACTGCAACTGCTCCATGAGGTCGCGCCGTCCTGCGACTGCGCCGCCGGGCAGCCCGCCGCAGAGGACTTTCGCCATCGTCGTCATATCGGGCGTTACGCCGTAAAATGCCTGCGCCCCGCCGGGCGACACGCGGAAGCCGGTGATGACTTCATCGAAAATCAGAATAACGCCGTATTTTGCCGTCACCTCGCGCAGGTCTTTCAAAAACCCCTCGCGCAGCGGCACGCGCCCAAAGTGCCCGCCCGTCGGCTCGAGAATCAGGCAAGCGATATCCTTGTCCGTTGCCAGCGTCCGCTCGACAGCCGCGATGTCGTTCGGCGGAAGAAGCACGGTGTTTTCAATGACTTGCGGCAGCACACCGGGCACGGTGGGGTCGTCTAATGGAGGCTCAATCGCGGGCATGACTTGGTCATGCCAGCCGTGAAAGTGCCCCAAAAACTTGATGAATTTCCGCTTGCCCGTGAACATGCGGCACAGCCGCAGCGCCATCAGCGTCGCCTCCGTGCCCGACGCCGTGAAGCGCACCATCTCCGCCGACGGGATGAGTTGCTGCACCCGCGCGCCCCACTCGACTTCTAATTCGTGACACGCCCCGTAGTGCGTCCCCTTTGCCATCTGAGTTTGCACGGCTTTAACGACCTGCGGGTGCGAATGTCCCAGCAACAGCGCGCCGTGTCCGACGAAGTAATCAATCAGTTCATGTCCGTCCACGTCCCACTTGCGCGACCCTTCCGCCCGCTCCACGTAAGGCGGAAACGGTAGCAGGTAACGATTGTCGTGCGTCACGCCGTCCGGAAAAATTCCCCGCGCTCGCTCGTGCAAACGCTGCGCGTGGGGAAAGGATTCGCAGTAGAGTTGTTCAATCGTCTTGGTCGCCGTCAAAGTTGCGCTCATGGTTTTCTCCCCTCAGAGTCTCTTGCCAAGTTGTTAGTGGGCTATGATACCGTGCGGAGTAAGTTTAGCAAAAATAGCCCCGCATTGCAACTAACCCCTCCGACGCAGGGAAGAGGCGAGTGATTCTGACGCGCACGACGCGTTATGCGACAGTCATTCTCACGCTCGCCTGCACCTTCGCCGCCTGCAAACACCGCGTCTCGTCGCACGCCTGATACGAGAGCGTCAGTTCCAACTCACCCGTTTGCGGGGGCGCGTCTGCGTCTGCGAGAAGTTCGATGGTCAACGTTACGTCGCCGGCGTAGGCGTTCAATGCTTCTTCGGCAAACGCCAACTGGAGCGGCTGACCAGGCGGGTAATGAATCTTCTTGACCTGAATGGGCAAAGACGATGAGACTGCCAGCTTCGTCGGCGTGAGGAAATCCAGCGTCGGTTGGGGCGATTGAATGTGCCAGCCTTCTTTGATGTTGAGGTGAACCGAAATCGGAATCGTTTCGCCGGGATGCAACGTCACCGCATCGGGCGATACTTCGACGCGGAGGATTTCATCGGGCGAAATCGCCACCGTTGCGAGCCGCGGCGGCTTCGCGCCTTCGGACAACGTGCGGTCGAGCACGTAAAGCATCGTGCCAAAACCGCGTGGGGCGCGGGGGATGAAACCGCCGAACGCTTCGATGGTCTGGCGCGATTTCGTGAGGAGGTCGGCGCGTCCCGTCAGTCGCCCTACCTCAAACAGCCCCAACGCCGCCATGCCGTTGCCCGACGGCTCCGCGCCGTCGAAGCCGCCTTTGATGGGGGCGAGGAGTTGTTCGGGATGGTCGTGCGAGGTGAAGAAGAACCCGCCTTCGCTCTCGTCCCAGAACAGTTCAATCATCTTGTCGGCAACCGCTTCGCCTTCCTTCAACCACTCGGATTTGCCTGTCGCTGTCGGGGGTGATACCGCCTTATGAAGTTCCGCGAGGGCAACGACCAGAAAAGCATAATCGTCGAGGTAGGCATTCAACTTCGCCTGACCGTCGCGGTAGGTGCGGCGCAGTCGCCCATCGCTATCGCGCAACTGCGTGAGAATGAACCGCGCCGCGTTCTCCGCGGCTTCGCGGTAACGCTCATTTTTCAGCACCGCGTAGCCGCGCGCGAAGGCGTCAATCATCAAAGCGTTCCAACTGGTCAGGATTTTATCGTCGCGGTGCGGAGAGGGGCGCCTCTGCCGCGCCGCGAGAAGTTTCAGTCGCTTCTCGTCCAGCCATTGCCACAACGCATCCGCCTCGGTGTTAAGTTGCTTCGCCCACTCTTCGACGGAGCGGTTCAGCAGGTTGGGGATGCTTTTCCCCTCGAAGTTGCCGCCGGGCGTGATGTCGTAAATCTGGCAGACTGTCTCGCCGTCTTGCTCGCCCAAAACATCCTGGACCTCCTCAGGCGTCCAGACGTAATACGCGCCTTCTTCTTTCTTGGGGTCGCCGTGAGCGACGTAACTTTCAGCGTCGAGCGCAGAATAGAATCCGCCCTGCGGGTCGGTCATCTCGCGCAGCACGAAGCGGTAAGTTTCCTCCGCAATGCGGCGAAAATACGTGCCTTTCGTGAGCGCGTACGCCTCCGCGTAAAGCGGCGCAAGTTGCGCGTTGTCGTAGAGCATCTTTTCAAAGTGCGGCACGAGCCAACGGTGGTCGGTAGAGTAGCGGGCGAAGCCGCCGCCAATCTGGTCGTAAATGCCGCCCCGCGCCATCTGTTCCAGCGTGATGACGACCATCCGCCGCGCCGCGTCGTCGCGGGTCTGCCGATACCGCTGCCACAGAAACCGCAGCGCCTGATGCGGAGGGAACTTGGGCGCGCCGCCAAACCCGCCGTATCTGCTGTCGAACGCCTCCATCAATATCTGCACCCCAAAATTCAGCAGCCGTTCGTCCAGTCCCTCTGAGGAAGGCGACGACAACGCCGTTTGCCCCGCGATGGCTTCGGCGACCTGCCGCGCCGTCTGTTCAATTCTGTCGCGTCGGGTCCGCCACGCGTCCGCCACTTGCTGGAGCAACAGGACAAACTGCGCACGAGGAAAATACGTTCCCGCATGAAACGGCTTGAGGTCGGGCGTCAGAAACACCGACATGGGCCACCCGCCGTGTCCCTGCGTGAAAATCAGCGTCGCCTGCATGTAGAGGTCGTCAATCTCCGGTCGCTCCTCGCGGTCGACTTTGATGCTCACGAAATGCTCGTTGAGAATCCGCGCGACTTCCTCCTCCTCAAAACTCTCTCTCTCCATGACGTGACACCAGTAGCACGTAGAGTAGCCTATGCTCAGAAAAATCGGCTTGTTCTCCGTCCGCGCTTTCTGGATGGCTTCCTCGCCCCACGGATACCAGTCCACTGGATTGTGCGCGTGCTGAAGCAAGTAGGGGCTGGTTTCATTGATCAAGGCGTTCGTATGTTGGTGTGACAAGTGGCTCGCTCCCACGTTCGGGTCAATTGGTCAATATAATGAGCCAATGCCCCTATTGACCAATTGACCGATTGACTCAAAATGGGGTGGTGCAAGCGCTATGCCGTCACGCGATTTTTTTAGCACGCGCTGAATTTCGTCGCGAGTGAAGACGACAACGAGCGGCACGTCGTCCAGCGTCTTCGCAAAGACAGGCTTGCCATCGCGCAGCAGTTGGCGGGCTTCATCGGTCATCTCGACCCGCCGCGTGTGGAACACGGCAGCGTCGGCGTCTTTGAGGCGGCGGAAGTCGGAGAGGTTCAGGTCGCTTCGCAAAAGCCCCATGTTTTGATACATTTCCAGATACGATATGGCGCCGCCCGGCGTGATGCAGACCACTCCGTTCGGCGGCGTATGTTTGTTCAGAGCGTCCAGCGCGTGGAGGAGCGTTTCGCCCCAGTAAGTCGGCTCAAATCCCCGCGCCACCGCGCCGCGCACGCCGCCGATGAGGATGTTGTAGTAAGACAGTTCAAACGGATGCACGTCAGCAATCGCTCTCACGCTGGGCGCGAGGCACAGCCCCCCCAGCAGAAAGGTCAGCAGCGCGGGCGACATCTGCCCCGTTCTCAACCGCTGCGTGAGCCAGCGCCCCCCGACGTCGAATCCCACCCCCGCGAAGAGCGCGAGAAACGGAAACACGGGCAGAAAAATCCGCACGCCATTATACTTCGGCGTCGTGGGCAGCATGAAGGCGGCAAGTTGCACGAGGAGGCTCAACAGCAACAGCCCTCTTGTCGCGCAATCTGTGAGATTGCGTTGCTGCCCGCGCAATCTGATAGATTGCGTCACGATGCCCACCAGCGACAGCAGCAGCACGACGACCGGCGTCGTAATCCCCATCATCACCAGCGGATAATGCCACGGCGCGTACTCATAATCGCGCCCGAAGTAGGTGACCCACACGGGGGCATGTTTGAGGTGATACCGGAAATACTCGGCGGCATTGCCCACCGGATTCAGCCACAGCCAGGGCCAGGACAGGAAGAACGTCAACGGCGCCACCGCGAAAAGCGCGAAGGCGATTTTCCATGACCATCTTCGCCTGACCGCTATCCACAACAGCACCGTCGGCAGCACCAGCAAGCCGTTCATCTTCGTCCCGACTGCCAAGCCCAACGACACGCCTCCTCCAATCGCTCCGGCCCCCTGTCGCCGTTTCGATGGACTTTGGACATTCCAAAACAGCGCGGTCGTCAGCATCACCATCGCCGCCACCGGCACGTCCAACGTCGTCAGATGCGCATGTCCGAACACGCGCGGCAACGTAGCCAGCGCACACGCCGCAAACAGTCCAACCGTTCGGCTAAACGCCCGCGTCCCGAACCAGTAAACCGCCGTCAGCATCAGCGCAAAAAACACCGCCGTTCCCGCCCGCAGGTTGCCGCCCGTCAACGCGCCGACAATGCCGTTGACCCATTTCGTCGTAGCAGGTTGCAACTCGTTGATGCCCTTAATGTGGGGGTTCCAGTGGTCCAGAATCCCCTCCTGGCTCAACGCTGTGCCGGGTTCGGTGAACAGCAGTTGCAGCCAGTCAGCCGCCTTCATCGCCTGCCCCGCGTAGAGCGGTTCGTCGTAGGTGATGCCGATGTCGTTGGAGGTCGTCACCACCGCAGCGATGGATACAACGCTGAGGACGACACTCATAGCGAGGTCAATTTTGATGTCGCGGGAAATGCGCATGGTCAATTGCCGCCGTTCGCCGTGCTGACCCTCCGACGTCAACGGATTCCGCTGACCAAGCCGTCAATCCGTCTTTTCAATCCACAGTCGCCAATTTTGCATGTCGCTTGGGGAGACTCGGAGAGGATAGCCTTTTTTCTGACAGGAGTGGGGGATGGTGGTAGTCGCGGCGGGTTCGTTGTCGCAGAGGACTTCCAGCCCTTGCCCCTTCGTCATAGACTTCAAGGCGTCGCGTGTTTCGATAAGCGTAGAGGGGCGAATCAAGCCGCGATTGAGTGAGGAGGATGCCGAGTTTCATGGCGGATGGTTAAGGGAACGGCAGGGAACGACAGGGAACGGCAGGAAACGGCAGGAAACGACAGGAAACGGCAGGAAACGACAGGGAACGGCGGAAGATTTGCTGTCTTTCTCTCCGTTATTTCCTGTTGTTTCCTGCTGTTTCCTGCTGTTTCCTGCTGTTTCCTGCCGTTCCCTGCCGTTTCCTGCTGTTCCCTTGACTTTAGATCGCGCACTCGCCCTCGCCGGTCTCCACCTTGAACTCCTGCGTATCGCCGAAGTCAACGAAGAGCGGTTCGGCTTCGTCGGCGGGAGTGAGGGTTTGCAGGTCGGCGAGGAGAGCCTTCACACGCGGCACGTCCACGCGGGCGACGAAGGTCGGGAAGTCTTCCTCGCCCTGCTTTTCGGAACGGTAGAGCGCAATCAGACGATTGACCGCTTCGGGCACGCGGCGGGCGGGAACGCGGATGATGGGCTTGCCCAGTCGCGTTTCACCGTGCCCAATCGCGCCGCCCAACAACAGTTGATAGGCAGGAATCTGCTTGCCGCCTGCGCCTTTCAGCGCGGCGCCGTGCAAGCCGATGGTCGCAATCCAGTGTTGTCCGCAGGCGTTCGGGCAGCCGCTCGCTTTGATGGTCACGCCTTGGAGGTCATCGGCGTCAGCCTCGTCCGCCAGCGAGTCCATCAGCGACCGCGCCACACCGCGAGATTTCGTGATCCCTAATCGGCAAGAGTCCGCCCCCGGGCAGGACACGATATCGGTGATGGTGCCGGCGGTGGGTTCAGCAAGACCGACGGCCTCTAAGGCGTTGAACAGGGTGGGCAGATGCTCCTGACGAATCCAGCGCAGCACGATATTTTGCTGATGCGTGGTGCGCACCGTGCCATTGCTGAACTTGTCGGCGATGTCGGCGAGCGCAGCGAACTGCTCGCTGGTGATGTCGCCGCGCGGCAGGGAGAGTGTCACAATTGCATAGCCCTCGTGTCGCTGCGGCGCGACGTTCTGCGCCAACCAGCGCAGATATTTCGCGGGGTCGGTGGGCTTCACGTCAGGGATGTCGCCGACAGCGGGGGGCTCTTCGTGGAAGAGCGTTCCATCCAACGGCACACTCTTCGGCAGCGCAGCGCGCTCTTTCTCCACTTCCTCGCGGAAGCGCGTGATGCCCAAGCGACGAATGACGAACTTCATACGGGCGGTGTTGCGGCTCTTGCGGTTGCCCTCGCGGTCGAATACGCGCACGATGGCTTCGCAAGTCGGAATGAGTTGGTCCATCGGCACGAACTCGTAGAGCAGGTGCGCGACTTCGGGCGACGGTCCCAGCCCGCCGCCCACCACCATGCGGAAGCCGATTTCAGGTTTGTGGTCGCTGGAGCCATTCACCTCATCGCGCCGCAGCGCAGTCAGTCCAATGTCGTTGATGCCACCCATACCGCAGTCGTCGGCACAGCCGGAGAACGCGATCTTGAACTTGCGCGGCAAAGCCTGTGTGAGCGGGTTGCGCAGGAAGTAGCGCGAAACTGCCGAAGCGTAAGGCGTTACGTCGAACGTCTCGCGGGGGCACACGCCCGCTAATGCGCACGCCGTCACGTTGCGCACAGTGTTGCCGCACGCCTCGCGGGTCGTCAAGCCGACCGCGCCAATGGCGCGCATGAACGCGGGCACGCGCGGCAGAGGAACGAAGTGGAACTGAATGTCCTGCCGCGTGGTAACGTGACCAGAACCGCAGCCGTACTCTTTTGAAACGTAACTGCAGACGCGCAATTGCTCAGAGGTTAAACGCCCGAACGGAATCTTCACGCGCACCATCTGCAAGCCCGGCTGACGCTGACCATAGACGCCGCGCACCAAACGGAATCGTTTGAAAGCGTTGGGGTCTAACTCGCCTTTGAAATAAGCCAAGAGGTTGTTTTGAAAATCGTCAACGTCCTGCTTGATTTCAGGGGCCATCGCGCCATTCGTTTCGGTGGAGTAAGTGCCTTTGCGAATCGTCATCGCCCAGACCCCCTCTTTCACCGACTCGACGCGCATGACCTCATCGCCTTGCACGGTGAAGCCTTTGTTCATGTCATCCACCGCGGGCGGAAAATCTGTAATCACGCGCAGCGATTCGCCCTTCGCCAGTTCTTTCATGGCGAGCCGCGCCTGCACCAACACATAAGGGCAGACCTCCCCCCGCAGGTCTACCGTCCGAATTTCATCTGACATACAACCCCTCCTTCAACCTATCGCCTGCTGCAAAAGGCGTGCCGCTAATATGCCTGATAACGAACACAGTGGATTTTACAACACCATGTCGGAGAGTTCAACAGGAGCGCGCCATTAAATTTTGTGGGGAATACCCCCCACTCTAACTCTTGTTTGTGCCCTCAGACGATGGTATTATTTAACCAAACCCCATTCCTGAAAGAAGTGAGCAACATTGGAGGCACTGGAACTCTTCAAAAAACAGTTGGCGCGCACGGGGCAGAAGATGACCGTGCAGCGGCAGAAAGTGCTGGACGTCTTTGCCCAGATGCAGGGGCACGTTACGGCGGACGACATCTACGAACACTTGAACCGTCAGGGCGTGCACGTCGGCAAGGCGACGATTTATCGCACGCTCAACCTGCTGTGCGAGTGCGGTCTGGCAAACCAGCGACAGTTCGGCGGCAGCGCCCGCTACGAGTCCGGCATCAAACAGCACCATGAACACCTCGTCTGCCTGCGCTGCGGCAGCATTGAAGAGTTCGAGCATCCGACCATCGAACGCCTCAAAGAACAGGTCGCCCACCAGCACGGTTTTCAGATGACGGGACATCGCCTCGACATCTTCGGCGTGTGCCGCAACTGTCAGGAGAAGGAAGCAAGCAATCAATGACGTCCTCTCTCCCCCGCAGGAAATCCCCCCTTTTTGAACATCAACCCCCTATGACCGTCTCTGAACTGTCATAAAACGACGTGACTTAATAACATTTAAGCCCGATTTAAGTCTCCTTTAAGGTTCGTTCTCTATAATGTGCGGCAACCTAAATAGAATAACGGAGGGGACATTCCGTTAATGCGATCGAACATGCAAGCAACTCTCGGTGGGGTCATTCTGGTCAGTCTCACGGCGGTGGGAGTGCTTTGGCTCGTCGGGCGTCACGGTTACTCTGCTCCCCCCGCATCCTCCGCTGCTCCGCTAATCGTCGTACGGGATGCTCGCCCGCTGATGGGCACAGTCTGGGAAATCACGGTGGCGACGAGTGACAAGTCACGGCAAGCCGTTTCCGCCGTGATGAGCGAGGCGTTCAAGGAAATAGAGCGCGTGGAAAACGTGCTGTCCGACTGGCGCGAGGGGACGGAGTTGAACAGGGTCAACGCCAACGCGGGCGTTCAGCCGGTCGCTGTCAGCGAAGAAACTTACAAAGTGGTGGAGCGAGCGTATCACTTCTCTGAACTCTCCGACGGCGCGTTTGACATCACCTTCAACGCGCTGTGGGGCGTGTGGGACTTCAAGAAGAAACCACCGACGCTGCCGGACGCGGAAGAAATCAAGAATCGGCTGCCGTTTATCAACTACCGCAACGTCGCACTCAATCCGAAGGAGCGCACGATTTTCCTCAAAAAGAAGGGCATGAAAATCGGCTTGGGCGGCATCGCCAAGGGCTACACCGTTGACCGCGTGTGCGCCCTATTAGAAAAGAACGGTTTGAAGAATTACATCGTGGTCGGCGGCGGCGATATGCGGGTGTCTGGCTCTCGCGGCAAAGCGCCGTGGAAACTTGCCGTGCAGCATCCGCGCAAAGACGGTTATCTCTACTGGCTGGACGTGACGAATGTAGCAGTCTCCACCTCTGGCGACTATGAACGTTACTTCATGCTGAACGGAAAACGTTACCATCACATCATTGACCCGAAAACCGGCTACCCGACGCGCGGCGTGTGCAGCGTGACGGTCATTAATCCCCATGCTCACTCGATGGACGCCGATGCGATGTCCACCACCGTTTTCGTTCTCGGCGTTGAGAAGGGGCTGAAACGGCTCAAGCAGGAAAAGATGGAAGGCATCATCGTGGACGAGAATCTGCGTTCCACCATGACGGAGGGGTTGAAGGTGGACAGGACGACGGAGATACCGACCGTGCGAATTGCGAAAAAGCCGGGCGATTGAAATCACGGCAACAAAGACCCGAAACCTGCCTGCGCAGGTCGAGATTCTTCGCTTCGCTCAGAATGACACTGACGCGGCTTTGTCATTCTGAGCGAAGCGAAGAATCTTAGTCCGCGTAGGCAGACTTCGGGTTGTTGTTGGTGTGGTTTTAACCGCCGCTAAACTATGCCAACCAAACTCGCTCGCTATCTCAACGTTTTCTTGCTGCTGCCGCTGATTGCGGCGGGCACGTATCTTTCGATTCGCGCCGACCAGCGGCAGCCAGCGGCTCCGACGAAATCGGGAGGTCCGTCTGCGCCGTGGAAGCCGGTGATGGGCAAAGCCGCGACGGAGATTCAGACGCCGCACGATTTGAAGCCGGTGCCGAACGTGAACCCGAACGCGCCGCCGCAGCCGCGCCGCGAGCATCCGATTCGCGTTGTCGCAACGCTCGACGGAAAAAAGGCTTATGTCACGCTGCACGGTTCGGAACTGGAGCCGGGGCGCGAGGTCGCCGTCGTGGATTTGGAACAAGGCAAACTCCTCAAGAAGATTCGCGTCGGCTCTCGCCCCAAAGGTCTTGCGCTTCACCCCGGCGGGCGGTTTCTCGTCGTTCTGAACTGGTTCTCCAACTACGCCTCCGTCATTGACACGCAAAAGGATGAAGTCGTGTCGCAGTTTTATGTTCCCTACTACTGCCAGCAGATGGTTTTCAACCGCGCGGGCACGGTCGCTTATGTGAGCAACTTCTGGAAGAGTCAGGTGCTCGTCTTAGACGTGAAGGTGGACGAGGACAAGTTCGAAGCGAAAATACGCGAGACAGGCGGGTTCAACCGCCTCGAGTTTTTGGGCTATCACAAACTCGCCGCGTCCGACCGTCTTGCAGAACTCGCCGAAGACAAATCATCGCACGAAGGGCAAAACCTCGCCCGGTGCAGCAAGTGCGGCTGGGCGGACTGGTATCCCGTCCGTCAGAGTTTCCAGTGTCGTTACTGCAACGTATCGCAGGACTTCAAGGGGCGGCTCATCAAACCCGACCTCATCAGCGCGCTGTCGAAGGAGAAAGTTTCCCAAGCGGCGAAAAAAATCCCAATGGGCATCAACCTCATCCTGCGGGCGCGGTGCGGTCAGTCGGGCTGTCACTTGCAGCCCAACGGCGGATTCGTCGCGGGCGCGAACGTTGAGGAGAACTACCGCTCAGCCATCGCCCACTGCGTGCCCGGCGACGGCGCAGGTTCGCACCTGCTGCGCATTGTCACTTCCACCGCGCACGGCGGTTACGCCGATTCCCTCAGTGGCACGCACCACGCCAAGGGCGGTGTGATTTTCAAAGACCCGAAGAACGACCCCGATTACCAAGCTCTCAAACGCTGGATTGACAAAGCCTCCGAAGGTCCGGGCATCACCGTCGGCGACAAGCCCGACGCGCTGGCGTTGAGCGAGGACGAGCAGACGCTTTACGTGGCGAACCCGTTCGAGCAGTCCATCTCCGTCGTTGACCTCAAACAGCAGCGCGAACGGCGGCGCATCTTCACGCAGTCGGTCGTCACCGACCTCAAAGTGTTCGGGCGGTGGCTTGTTGCCTGCGGACTCGGCTCTGGCTTCGGCGCGCCGAAGGCGCACGACCCCCACGGGCGCGAGAGTTTGGACCGCAACAACCCCAACGCCGAATTCAGTCTGTGGCGCAATCCCAACACCGGCAAGCCGCTGCCGATTGCGCAGCAGAAAGTTCTCGGTCCGTTCGCGCACGTGGACGGGACGAAGCAGATGAAGTTCCGCGACATTAGCAATGACCTCATCGTCATCAACCTCGACGAAGAAAAGAAAGCCGCGCCCAAAGGCGCGTGGGGGTGGAGCCTAAACGTCGCCCACTACGACGCGACGCCCGCCTACACGCGCTACGCCGCCGACACTTTTGAAGCGATGTTCGGCGACAAAAAAGGCGACGTGCCGAAGGAGTTGCAGAAAGTCATCGGCGCGCACCCGGAGCAAATCGGACGATGGGGCGACCGTATTTTTGTGGTCAACGCCGGGTCGTTTGAAATCGCGGAATACAAACTGAACCTGAACGCGGCGAATCCCGAAGAGCGGTTGATTCCCGTGACCTCTTACGAGACCGATTTGCACCCTCGCGGCATGGAAGTCGTCCCCGGCGGGCGGTATCTGCTGACCGCGAACATGTTCGGCGAAACGTTGTCCATCATTGACCGCACAACGCGCCAGCGCAAAGACGTGGGGGTGGGCAACGTCAAGCCGCGCTTTCCCGCAACGGATGCTGAACGCGGCGAGTTGTTCGTTGAGACGAGCATTCTCTCAGCCGACGGCGACCAGTCGTGCGTGCACTGCCACTACCGCGACACCGGCGACGGGCGGGCGTGGTCGGTCAGCCAGACGATGGGCACAAACCGCGACCAGACCGAAGAGCGCGCGGGGGGGAGTCACAAAGTCCCGTCCTGCGTGCGCAACCTATTCGCGCAGGTTCCGTTCTTCGTTGAGGGCACGCTTTCGATTGACGAGCCGCTGACGATGATGATGGAGCAAAATCCACTCGTGGATTTTGCCGCTCCCACGCCGCGTCACGACTACACGAAAGTCTTCTGCCCCAAGGACAAAGAAGCGTGGTATGCCAAATCTGCCGACGCGGTGATCACCGCGGCTCCGCTGGGCGCGAAGAAACTGCCGGGCGGAGTGCGCCTGGTGGACCTCGCCTATCGCCGCGATTTGCATTTCCGCGAAATCACCAAGAAGTATTGGGGCAAAGAATACAGCTTCCGCGACATTCAGAAATTCACCGGCGATTTTCAGGGGCTGGAGACGCGCTTGCTGCCCAACCCCAACGCGCAGGGCTACCCCGACGACCCCGAAGTGAAGTATGGACGAGAGTTGTTTTTCAGCCCCGAAGTCGGCTGCGCGTCGTGCCACCCCCCGCCGCACTTCACGCTCAAAGACGGCATCTACAACCAGAACGCTGCCCTGCCACCGGTCGTGACACCCAACCCGCGTGATGACGCCCACATGCTCGTTTCAGCGGACCGGCAGGACTATAACTTGGGCTTCGTCCGCTACTGGGATAAAGAGGACAAGGGGCGGATTGAAGAAAACGAAGGTTTCTTCACCACGCCCTCGTTGCGTGGCATCTGGGCGGTGCCGAAAGTGTTTCTCCATCACGGACAAGCCCGCAGTCTGCGCGAGGTCATCTGCGCGCCCGGTCATCCCGCGTTGCAGCGCATCCGTTACCCGACGCCCGACGTGACCTATCCGCGCACATGGGAGAAAGGACACAACGAAATCAACGGCTTGCCCGACACGCACGGGCAAACCTCGCATTTAAGTTACCGGCAGGTGAACGCGCTGGTGAAGTTTGTGCTGTCTATTGAATGATCGGCGTTCAATCCCCAATGATAAATCATTGGGCTATCTTCAAATGTCCCTACGGGACAAGGATGGGCGCGAGACCGAGTCTGTCCCGTAGGGACGATGTGAGATAGCCCAACGATTTATCGTTGGGAATTGAGAAGTTATGAAGAAAATATCCTTGCTTTCCATCCCATTCATCATCCTCGTTATTGTAGCCTTTTTCGTGCTGACCCCCCGCCGCGTTGAGTCGCCCGAATTCGTCTATTTCAAACAGCACGTCGTCGGCGTGTTGAACCGCAACTGCACAACGGGTTGTCACGGCATGGCACCGGACCTTTACTGGCGCGACGAGAAAGCCCCGAAGCATCTGGACAAACAAGCCGCGTTTCGCTACCTCGTGGACGCGGGCAGCGGGATGATTGAGACGGACGAGCAAATTCGCATCGCTTACAACGAGTGCCGCGAGCAGGCGAAACGGCACAACGGTCACATCGTTCGGCGGATTGACTATCGCTACCCGGCGCGGTTCAGTCCGCTGATTCGGATGTCGCTCGCCCACGCTTACAGCAACGCCCTCCACGCGGGGGGAGACGTGTTCGCCACGCCTGACGAGGAGGACTTCCAAATTTTGTATCGCTGGGTGCAAATGGAAATTAAAGCGCATCCCGAAAAGCCTGAACCCATCGCGCATCGTGGTTTTCAGTTCTTCCGCGATAACGTCATGCCCGTTCTCGTGAAGAAGAATTGCTTCGGTGCGAACTGCCACGCGGCGCAGGCGTTCAACGATTTGCGCTTCGACCCCGGCGTGAACTTCGGCGCGGGCGAATACGAGAGCGTTATCAAAGGCGTGTCGTATCAAGTCGGCGTCAAAGAGGCGGGATTTGAGAAGCAGTCCCCGATTCGCAAAGCCATGGGGTTGACGCCGACGCAGCCTGACCCCGACGCCGTGAACCCGATTTTGCAGCGGTTCACCGACGAGATGGTGATGCACAACCGCGTCAAGGCGATGGGCGCGATTTTGGGGCACACGGGTTTGGAGCAAATCATCGGCGAAGCGACGAACTTCGTCACGCTGGGCGACGTTCATCAAAGCAAGTTGCTGCTCAAGTGCCTCCCCATTTCGCAGGGCGGCATCTTCCACAAAGGCGGGAACAACTTTTTCGTCAGCCGCGATGACCCCGACTTTCAAACGCTGGTGGAGTGGCTGAACATTGAGAAGGCAGAAGCGGAAAAATCGCTGCGCTCCGAGGGTGAACCCGTGAAGAGCGGCATCGGCGAAGTCAAGGGCATTGTGTTTATCCGCACGCGGAAGGAGAACAAGCGAAGATTCTTTGAGGTGGATACGTTCTTGCCCGGCGCGCGGCTTTTCGTGCTGCCGCTCAACCGCGGCGAAACTCTAACGAATGCAAAAGGTCCCGCGATTGACCTGAGCGAGCAGATGCAGTTGACAGGCAACGAAGACATCCGTTCGCCTGCCGTGCGCTACGATATGAAGCGCATGTTATTTGCGATGCGCCGCAGCGCGGACGATAATTTCAACATTTACGAAATCGCCCTCAACGACGACCTGAGTTACAAGCAAGGCAGTCTGCGCCGATTGACCTACGGACCGAAGGAGGTCAATGGGATTCGCGTTCACTTCGTCTATCCCGAATACATGCCCGACCCCGATGATGCAGAGCGTCTCGACCTGTCGCGGGTGACGGTGATGTTCTCCTCCAATCTGGTGGGGCAAGTGACCCCCAGCACAATGCGCGGTATTTTGGGCGAAGCCGACGGCGGCAGCGTCAACACCATCCTTGACAGTCGGCGCCCCGAAGTGAGCGGCACGTTCGTCGGGCGGCGCGTTGCCATCGTGGGCGGAACGAATGAGGGACGTTGGAGCAAAATTGTCGCTTTTGAAAATCGCATCGCCGCCGGTCAGCCCAGCGTGCTGCGCGTTGACCCTGCGTTCCCTCAACCGATTGACGCGACCAGCGTTTACGTCATCGAACCCGACCCGCAAAGTTTGCCCGGCTTCCTGCCCGCTTACGACATTTATCGGATGCGCTACGCCCCCGACGGCAAAGAGAAGGAGACGTTTGAAAAGACCGCTCAAAGAACAACGTTCTCATCCGACCAAGACCTGAACTCGGCGATGCGCACGTCGGGAGAAATGATGTTCACCAGCCTGCGGATTCTTCAATACCGCGCGGGCAAGCCGATTTACAACGGCGGCATTTTTCGCGCGCATCCGAACGGCTCCAACTTCCACCCGCACAATATGAACCGTAGCGGCTATCCCATCGTGACGGACAACCGCGAGATGCCGAACGGCATTGAAATCCGCATCGCGCTCGACCCACGCAACCTGTGGGGGGGCGGCGCGCTGCTGTTCTCCGACCACCAGTTCGGCTTCGACATCGAACCGCACAACCCCAGCGACAACGTGAGCAAGCCCTACTCCACGTCGCTGTCCTACCACGTTCCGCCGCGCGGCGTCGTGCGGGCGACTCTCCCCGGCGAAGGCTCTTTGAATGTGCGCCACTCCACCTTCCGATTCCTGCGGGCGACCCTGCCCTTCTTCCCCGAGGTCGGCGCGCAAGCGGTCACGACGACGGGCGTTTCACAGGGCGGTTTCTTCCGCGACCCGTATCCGATGCCCGACGGCTCCGTGCTGGTTTCACATTGCCCCCAAACGGTTGACCATCTGAACCCGAACGCGAATCCCGACACCGACGTTTACCTTGTAAAACCAAAAGTGAGTTTGCAGCGCGAGGATGAGTTCAGCGTCGGCGAGATGGAGAAAATCAAAATTCCCGCCGCGAGTTTTGCGGACACGGCGGAAGTGTTCCCGCGTCCCGTCATGGTGCGGTTGAAGGAAGCCATCCTTCACGACGTTTTTGAGCAGGAGCATCTCGGTCCGCCGAAGAAAGTCAAAGGGTTCACGGGCTACCCTGATGGAACGATGTCGTTCGTGGAGTGCTACGATTACTACACGCTTGACCAGTTGCTGCAAGAGCTCGCGCCTGTCAGCGGGCGGTTCGTGGCAACGCCTTACGACTGGCAAACGGGCAAAGCGGTGAACCCGTCGGAGCAAGTGCGATACGTCCGCGCCGTCGTCGCCGTGCCGCTCGCGCCGAAAGATGTCAAGCCCGCCGCCCCGAACGCTGTGCGCAACCACGACCCCGCGAGCACAAACATGAGCAACGGCATCCACACGCTGAAGATCATCGCGGGCGAAGTGCCGCTGCCCGAAGACGGTTCGTTCTACCTGAACGTCCCGCCCGGTCTGCCGTTCTACGCGCAGGCGTTGAACGCCGACCGCATGGCGATTCGCACGCTGGACAAACTGTTTTACACCACGCCCGGCGAGAAGTTCCGCATGTCCGTGCCGCGCGCGCTCTATCCGCAGATTTGCGGGGGGTGTCACGGCAGTATCACGGGGCACCGCTCCGACGTGCTGCGCCGCCCTGATGCGGTCACGTCGGCTTCCAAAGTGTCTGCGACGTGGGACACCGAAAAGCGCAAAAAGAAACTGCCGCTCAATCACGGTATCGTCGCCAAACTGTTGAGCGGCGTGGACTTCGTTCACGATGTTCAGCCGATTCTCAACAAGAAGTGTGCGACGGCGGGCTGTCACAGCGGTAGCAACCCGGCGGCGGGACTGAGTCTGACCGACAAACCGACGCGCTACTATAACGACGCCTACGAAAGTTTGATGCAACTTGAAGACCCCGCCAGCGGCGACTACACGCGGAAGAAACACGTGGACGAGCGCAACGCTCTGGCGATTCGGAGTTATCTGATTGAGAAACTTTATGGACGCGAACTCAAAGCGCCGCGCCCACTCAAAGGTGAATCACCACACCCGAAGAGCAATCCGCTGACGGAGGAAGAGAAACTGACCTTCGTTCGCTGGATTGACATCGGCGCGCCGTTCAAGGGGTTCATTCCAACGGCGAAATAAGTCAACGGGTCAATGGGTCAATGAACGTGAACCCATTGACTCGTTGACTCATTGACTCATTGACAAAGATGACGAAAAAATCTGCCGTCTTCGGTGCAATCGTCGGCATGTTGTTGAGCGGCTGGGCGATTTATCTGGTCGCCGCCGAGAACCGCAACCCGCACGGTTCGTTGACGGGTGGAAAGGCGTGCGCGTCGTGCCACGCCAACGACGCCCCTCGCGTCCACACGGCTGAATTCGTGAAGAAGGAACATATCACGCAGGCGCATCTGAACTGGAATGCTTGCATGACCTGTCACTGGCAGAAGTCGTGCGACGACTGTCACGAAAAGAAAGACAGCGCGCCGGACTATCATACGAAAACGTTCAAGGACGTTGCAGGCAAAGGACGCATGGAACACGTCCTTTACGCCCGCGCCCGACCGGAGGGTTGCATGGTCTGTCACGAACACCGTTACGCCGCGACGTGCGGGAAGTGCCATAAGCCGAATAAGAGCCTATCCGAAAAGTAGCGCCGACATCCTGTCGGCGGGCAGGCAGGATGCCTGCGCTACACTTTTCGGATAGGCTCTAAGTCAGGCGATTGAAGACCTGTTAGTAGTCACGCACGCAGCGTAGCGGAGTGCGGTCGTGGAGGACGGCACTCCACTGCATTGCGTGCCTGACTACTAACGACACTATGAAAAAAGAAACCCTCAAAACCAAAACGCGCACGTTAAACGAACCCATCCGTTCGCTGACCGCTTCACGGGTGATGTTGCCGCTGAAGCAGGAATACGGCGCGCCGTGTCAGCCAAGCGTTGAAGTCGGACAGCGAGTGCGCGTCGGCGATTTGGTGGCAGCGTCCGCGTCGGACGGTTCGCTGCAACTGCGGATTCATGCGTCCATCGCTGGCGTCGTCGCTGCTGTCACGGACGCTGTCATCATCGAAGGGGACGGCTCGCAGGACGAAACGATGCTTCCGCTAAAGTGTCATGCTGAACCCTTCACTTATTGTCATTCTGAGCGCAGCGAAGAATCTCACGGCGCTCAGGGTAAACCCCGTGAAGCATCTCAGAACGGCGAGATTCTTCGCTGCGCTCAGAATGACATCTCTCTCACGCCCGAAGCCATCCGTGAGGTTGTGCGGGAAGCGGGCATCATCGGCTTGGGCGGCGCAGGGTTTCCGACTCACGTGAAACTGACGCTTTCGCCGAACGATAAAGTGGACACCGTTCTCATCAACGCCGTCGAGTGCGAGCCGTATCTGACTTGCGATTATCGCGTGCTGATGGAGCAAGCGGAAGATGTCGTGGACGGACTTCACCTCATCCAGAAGGCAGTGAGCGCGCAGCACGGCTGCATCGTCACCGGCACGGACCGAAGAGAAGCAACGAAAAACGCCGCTGCGTTGCTGGGTTCGTCGAACGGCAATCGTGTGCTGCACGTTGAGCATGGGGGCGCGCTCGGCTACGAAAAGACGTTGATACTTGCTGCATTAGGTCGCGTTGTGCCGTTTCAGAAACTTCCCAAAGACGTCGGTGTTGTCGTTCAGAACGTCCAAACCGCCGCCGCAATTTCTCAGGCAGCGCGGAAGGGCAAGCCGCTGACTTCGAGAGTCATTACGGTTTCGGGGGGTGGCGTCACAAAACCGGGCAACTATCGCGTTCCGATTGGCACGCCCGCGCAGACGGTTTTAGAAGCCTGCGGCTGGCAGTCCGAGCGCACTGCTGCCGTCATCATGGGCGGACCGATGATGGGTGTTGCGATTGAAGACTTGCAAACTCCGATTCGCAAAGGCACAGGCGGAATTCTGGCTTTGACTCCGGATGAAGTTCGACGGCTCTCGGAAGAGCCGTGCATCCGCTGTGGCGCGTGCGCTGATGTCTGCCCGCTGGGATTAGTTCCCGCGATGGTGGATCGCGTGAACGGCGCATCGGCGGCGGTGCTGGAATCGCTCTACGTGGATTACTGCGTGGAGTGCGGCGAGTGCGAATACGCCTGCCCATCGGGACGGCGACTGCTTGATAAGATGAGAACCGCCAAGCGAGTTGTTGCAGAAGCGAGAAGGATGCAGAGATGAAAGCATCGGGTCGAACCATCAGCCTCATTCTTTTGTCCGTCGTTTTGCTGGCTGTGACTGTGCTGTGGCAACAGCATTGGAAACGTGCTGTGGAGAAGCGCGCAGAGCGATTACTGAAAAAAGAACTCAGCGCGGTGGTGGACGAAGCGGCGGATTTTGAGAAGGTTTCGTTGCGCGGCGAGAGTCACACGATTCGGCGTGCCGCTCCGCCTTGTATGCAAACGGCTTATCGGGCGGTGGATGGGCAGGGAAAAACGATTGCCTACGTCATTCCCTTCAAGGGTCACGGCTATCAGCATGACATCGTGGGGATGCTGGCGGTGGACGCTTCTGCTCAGAAGATTCTGCGCCTTCGTCTGACCGAAGCGCGCGAGTCGCCGGGGGAGAATCTCTTCGGGGAATCCTCCGAGTTCATTCATCAGTTTCGTGAGATTGAGTGCAACGCGCCGCTGCGGTTGACGCCGAGAGACGATGAAGGCATCCATGCTGTCAGCGGGGCTTCGATTTCGTCGCAAATCATTGTGCGCCTCGTCAATGAGTGCATTCAAGCCGTGCGCGCTCATTTACAGGCAGAGGCAAAACAGACGAGGAGGACGGGATGAGCAACAACTCATTACGCACCATCGCAGGCAATTGCCTGATTTTTTCTATCCCGTCCGTCGTTTTGTCGGGGAATGTGCGGGATGGTCTCATCCTCGGCTTGGTCAGTGTCGCACTGCTGATGTTGCTGAGTCCATTGAAGATGGACACGGAAGAAGGGCTGGCAACGGCATGTCTGCTATCGGTGACGGCGGCGACGCTGCTCAACGTTTTTCCCGCCGTTGGGCTGGCAGAGACGCCCACCTCTACGTTGCTCATCGTTTTCAACGGTGCGTTGTTGGGGCGATTACTGAAAGCGCAAAGCGTCATTGAACGAATGAAACAATCTTTGCGGACCGGTGTTTGTTTCCTTGCCCTGCTTGCCTCGCTTCTTGGCGTGAAGGCGGTATTCGGCAGGGCGGGCGCGGAGTCACCGCTCCCACCGTCGTGGCAACTCGTGTTACTGCTCTATCCGGGCGGTGTGATTTTGGTGGTGGGGTTGTTGTATCTACTGTTGCACGAACGGGAAATAGAGGCGGAGTCGTGAAACACCTGCTTGACTTCGTATTTCTGGCGGTCTTAGTGGATGTCGCGCTTGGCGGCGCGCGGTGGAATCGGCAGACGTGGCGTGACCGAATCGGCGTGGTTGCTGTTTACGTCGTTTCCGTGTCGGGATTGTGGGCAGTAATGCAGCGGTTTCTGATTCCTATGCAGGCAGAGAACTTGTCCGCGCAGGTCTATGTCTTCATGTCGCTGGGACTGCTCGGCGGCGTGAAATGGTTGAGCGATGGGAAGTTATGGAACCACTCCGAACAGAAAGCCGAGCCGCTGCTGCGCGCCATCGGCGTTTTGATGTTGCTGGGCATTCCGTTTCTTTCCCACACGGAACATACGCCTTTGGCGGAATATCTGCTTGCCGCCGTTGGCGCGGGCGTAGGATGGGTCGCCGTCAGTTATGTCATCAGCACGATAGGCGAAGAACTGCGCTCTACGAACTTCCCCGCTCTGCTGCGTGGACGCGGCGGATTGTTGATCGTTTCGGGGCTTCTGTATTGGGCCCTGATGGGGTTCTTCAACGTGCGGTTTATATGAGAGACAAACATGGTCACTCCACCCAAACTTCTCTCCGGTCGCGGACCATTTCTGCACACGCCGCGCAGCACGCGCTGGATGATGTGGCAGGTCGTCGTCGCGCTTGCGCCCATCGGCGTTGTGAGCGTGGTGTTTTTCGGCGTTCGTGCGCTGATGGTGGTTGCTCTCAGCGTCGTCACGGCTTGGACTGCTGACTTGCTGGGGCGCAAACTGAACAAGCAGCCGTTAGACCTCACCGACGCCAGCCCCCTCATCACGGGGTTGCTGGTTGCTTATATGCTGCCGCCGAACGCTCCGTGGTTTGTGCCCGTCGTCGGGTCGCTGTATGCGGTTCTGTTGGGCAAGCAACTGTTCGGCGGGCTGGGACTGAACCTTTTCAACCCCGCGATTGTGGGGCGCGTGCTGCTTCAGTGGACGTTTCCTGATGCGTTGAACCTGACGCATTATCCCGTTCCGTTGACCGTTGATGCCGTCAGCGGCGCATCGCCTTTGTTCGCAGGCGCGGGCGCGCAGCAAGCGCGGTTGACGACACTCATTTCAGGCGTTCACGGCGGCAGCATCGGCGAAACGTGCGTAGCGCTGATTGCGCTGTGTGGTTTGTATCTCATCTATCAGCGCGTCATTGATTGGAAAGTGCCGCTGCTGTGCTTGCTCTCCGTCTTCGTTCTCGCGCTCTTCCTACCCGCGCCCGACAAATACGCCGGGCACGCGCCGTATCTCGTTCACAACCCGCTGTATCACGTCTTCTCCGGCGGCGTGATGCTCGCCGCCTTCTTCTTCATCACCGACCCGGTGACAACCCCCCTCACTGCTTTTGGTCGCGCCGTGTTCGCCATCGGTGTCGGACTCCTCACCCTCCTCATCCGCTTCTACGGCGTCTACCCCGAAGGCGTCGCCTACGCCGTTCTTGTGATGAACGGAGTCACGCCTGCCATCAACCGCTTGACCTATCCGAAGCCGCTGGGATACCCGGCGAAGGAACTTGTTCAGTGAAACGCCCGCCCGCCGCCTCTTTCATGTCCGCCAGCAGGTCGCGGTTGTGCTGGTAGCCGAAAAGGTCGTTCAGCCACGCCAGCAGACCAGCCGCTCTTCGAGTTTGACGTATTGCGTCTCCGCCGACATCAACGCTCCCCCTTGTTGCGAGCCTTAGAGCCTATCCCAAAAATGTTCGTAGTCAGCCACCCAACGCAGCGGAGTGGCGTCCCAACGGCACTCCACTCCGTTCCGTGCCTGACTACAAACGAATTTTGGGATAGGCTCTTAGCCAGTTC